>Ga0307947_1001918_pt1:0-7500 | contig 16604 bp, 22 predicted proteins | sample OrgLakmetagen232_FD_201840 | JGI IMG/M metagenome (GOLD analysis project Ga0307947, IMG submission 201840) | Saline water microbial communities from Organic Lake, Antarctica - #232 | ecosystem: Environmental > Aquatic > Non-marine Saline and Alkaline > Saline | place: Antarctica: Organic...
TTCCCACATTACAGGCCACTGCGGCCCAACCAGGACCTCTTTTCACCCCAAAACAAGACAGGAGTACTTCCTTTATCACAAGGCACCAGCCTGGCTTTTAAAAAGTAAATTCGGTGAGGGTTGTTTTTTCATCCTTTTGGCACCCCTTTTCCTGATTTTCTTTAAGGGAAATGGGCCCAAGTGGAGTATCTGACCAACTACTGGGCCGTTTCACTTCATTTTTGTTGCAATGATATTTATTTATCAGAAAAACATCACTTATATAAAAATAACCAGAATTGGTGTGGTAGGTGGTGAGATGTGGCAGATTGGCACTGGAAAGTGGGGTTCACGTCGCAGACAATTAGACATGGGCCCCGCAGCTGGCACTTTTCAAGCTCAGTTGTTCTCAGCAGCTCGGAGCCTGGACTACTTCTGGGTGCTCAGCCTAGAAAGTGCCCGTTACGGGGCCCATACTCAATTCACATTTTAAAAGTACCCTCATTTGGGGCCTCCGTCGACCATCTCTGGGAAAGTTCCCTGTTTGTTGAGGGGAAAAGTTCGTCCAAATCTTTACTGGATTTCTTTCGTTGTAAATTCAGGAAAAATGAGGAGGGCATTCGCATCGCCCGTGTTCGACAGGGGGACGCAGCTGTGCAAGCCCCGGACACAAGTGCATCGAAAGTTGTACCAAGTCCACACTCGTTGCGTACCAAGTCCACACTCGTTGCCGGAGGAGCAAAGCCATAACCAGCAGGGGAACGGGGTGAACTACACCATCACCACACCATTGTATTATGTGAACGCAGGTGAATGTCATGTTCTCCACACACATGTTACATTACTATTTGAGAAGAAGCTTTGTATTGGAGCTTTGTCAACAGTAGCATCGCTTGCATGCTACTTTTTATGCAGCCCCGCATATGGGCAGCGCATACTCAACCATAGCAGCGGACACAGCCGCACGCTTCCAGGTGTGTTTCCAGCTACGGAGAGTATCTGCTTGTGCATATGTGCGTGTGTGTGTGTGTGTGTGTATGTGTGTGTGTGTGCGTGTGCGTGCGTGTGCGTGTGCGTGCGTGTGTGTGCGTGTGCGTGCATGTGCGTGCGTGTGCGTGCGTGTGCGTGCGTGTGAGTGCGTGCGTGTGCGTGCGTGTGTGTGTGTGTGTGTGCGCGTGCGTGTGTGCGTGTGCGTGTGCGTGTGCGTGTGCGTGTGCGTGTGCGTGTGTTTGTGTCAGAGTATGTGACTGTGTCTTGGTACGTAAGCTACACAGCATGCATTACAGGTTGGTACATGCAAGATTTAGCACGATCGTGCAAATGAAAACACTGCGCTGTCTTTCTCTCACTTCCTCAGGCTCCTACGCTCTGTTATTATCGCGGTAGACGGGCTGCTTGCTACTTACCTTTAAAACTTAAATTTGATGTTGCAGAGATTGAAGGGGAGAAATGTGCGGTTTGTTACGGGCACAGATGAGCACGGTGAAAAGATTGCAGCTGCAGCTGCTAGTAGTGGCATGAGCCCTCAGCAGCACTGCGACCAGATCGTGGGAGAATATGAGTCACTGTGGCAAAAGGTGAGGATGCAAAAGGGTGTAAAGCTTCACTGTTACACCCTTGAGGCCTTAAGGGTATCCTAGGACGTCCCTTGTCTAAAGGTCTTGACTGCACCAGCATTCTGTTAGGCGCATAATAACCGTCGTAACTGAAGATGAGTCAATGTGCATCGTACTTTCGCCCAAGCACGCGAAGTCTATATAACTCACACGCAACGCTCTCTGAAACCCTACCCCTATACTAAGAAGCTTCGCCACTTTAGTGTCTACAAAACAGAGACATAATTCTGAACAAGGCGGCTGCCATGGTGGAATGCTATCTGCTATATTGAGAAAAGGATGATTGTGGCACATCACACTCATCAAGAGCGCAAGAACAGAGAATGTATACTGAATGCTCCTGCAGTTAGACATAGCGTATGACGCCTTTGTTCGGACAACCAGCCCTAGGCATGAAAAGCTGGTGCACGAGACCCTGAAAAGGGTCTGGGAGAAAGGGGACATCTACCTTGCAGATTACGAGGGCTGGTGAGTAATTTTCTCTGAAAATTTCTTCAAAACTTATGTAATAATGCTTTGTGTCTATGCGTGCGTCTCAGAGGATTACAGAGTTACAGAGTAAGCCATCAATCAAAACGTGCGACTGCAAGGCTGCATATGTAAAACATGTAGATGTTGTGATAATGGTTTTTGTAGCACCAGACTTGTAGCACCTACAAAAAACATCAAGAGGATTAGATTTAAGAATGGAAGGGGCATGTCTACTTATAGGTGTCACTGTGTAACTCTTCGCCTCCCAGGTACTGCGTGGGCTGTGAGGAGTTCAAGGACGAGAAAGAGATGGACACCAGCCATAACTGCCCTACTCATCAGAAACCTTGCCAGCACAGAAAAGAAGTGCGTACTGTTAGACTGTTGCAAACTCCTAGCTGAGGTAGACCGTGAAGCTACAATCTGTTATGAAAACAAGTAGGGGCCTGATCAGTTTTGTACCACTTTTAAGTCGCTTACACACGCAAAGTTACCAACGTGCAATGGGCCCCTGACCCTGTTCCTTACATTTAAGCAGTCCAACTACTTCTTCAAGCTGAGCAAGTACCAGAAGGAGATTGAGGAGCTTTTGACAGCCAAAGCTAAGTTCGTGAAGCCAGAGTCAAGACGGAGAGAGGTGAGAGCAATGCTGTTGAAGCTCTTCCTACTTTGGGGTTCATGAATTGCTGCACTAATTCACCGCCCTTTGTATGTCTGGTGGGCGATGTTGTGGACAAGCTCCTGGGGCAGGGCAGGGCATGATGATAGAAATGGAATAGTTTAGTTTGGATTACAGGCATTTAACCTGGAATGGCTTCTCAACCTATGAGGACGAGGTAAACCTCAAAACAAACCAATTAGAAAAGGGCTGTGACGCAACTGGAAAATGCTAACCTTAAAGATACGAGAAGAAGTAGGCAAAAACACATCAAAGTGTAGATGTTGGTTCACCAAAGTAGACGCATACTGAAAAATAAATAAGACCTTTCGAAAGGGCAAAACTCACACACATTGCACACACACACACAAATAAGTTGCACAAGTTGGAAACGCTGGGACAACTGGAGTCTGAACTCAAGTTTGAGACTACTGAAATTGGTCTGTATAACCTACTGCACTGGTACCGAACTGGTACTGAAACTGAGCATGGATTAACTGCTGTTACTGCTGAATTGTGGTGCCACCATCACCCCACATACTGTGTCGACCGAGGTCTGGTAGATGGGGCACCTGTAGGTAAAAAATAGAAATGGAATGTAGAGGGGGGGGGTTCAACACACTGCCGTGACAGACAAATTGTTGGCAAGCACCTCTCCTTTTTGTACGCCACCGCTGTGCAGCTGCTGACTTGGGTGAACGAGGGCGTGCGTGACTTTTCTATTTCAAGGTCTGCCGTTCAGTGGGGGATCAATATCCCAGACGACCCCGCTCAGACAGTGTACGTGTGGTTCGACGCCCTCCTTGGTGAGTAAAGTCAGGTGCAGACGGCAGATGTGAGACCCAATCCAAAGCCGTTAGTGTACGTCTGGTTCGACGCCCTCCTTGGTGAGTAAAGTCAGGTGCAGACGGTAGATGTGAGACCCAATCCAAAACCGTTGCTGACACCAAGCACCACTGTTACCTCTTTTTCTGGGCAACACGAATGTCATTCCTGCCCAAAATGTAGCCTTCTTGTTGAGTATTTAGTAAAGGCAAAATTACAGTCACAAAACCCATTGGCTCCAATAATTAGGGAGGTTTTCGTTTTTCTTTTTGACATCATTGCATCATTGCCTACCAATAGATTGTAATATCGAAACTGATGCTCAAAAAACAAAAGGACAATTGGGATCTCGCATGTTTGTTACGCCAGAATAGAAAGACCACTCATTCTCCTTATGCCTTACAGGCTACTTATCCGGATTAGTGCCTGAGGGTACAGAGCCCACACTAGCCAACGCCCAGGCCTGTGGCTGGCCTGCATCCGTCCACATCATTGGCAAGGACATCCTGCGCTTTCATGCCATCTACTGGCCAGGCATGCTGTTGTCTGCAGGCTTGCCGCTCCCAGCACAGGTACTCTTGTGCATCTTGTAAATTGACGAGTGCGTGCACACTAGTGGAAAGTGTTTGCTTGATGCACGCTGGTTCTTACCAGCGTGAACTTAGACTTTGGCTTTGATGTCTGTGTATGTGTCCGTCCTGTTTTGCATCATGGCAAGGACATCCTGCGCTAAAGGCCAGGTATGCTGGTCCCTGTATGCTTTCTGCTCCCACCATAAACACAGGCAGGCTCACATGGTTGGCAAGGGTGTGCTGCATTTGTAGCTATCACTTGAATTGTTTCTCTTACACGTATGGGAATGCAAAAAATTTTGCAGGGCTCAAGGTGGAAGATTTGAGCTTTGGACGCGAGTTTAGGTTTTATTTCTGTGCAAGGCTTAAAACGCTATTTCTTGGTGGTGCTCCAATTCAACTCAGAAGGCTTCCACAGTAATCCACAGCTGGCGCCATGAAAGAAAATAAATACGCGTGCTGACCTATCCCACAGGTGTTTGGCCACGGTTTCTTGACAAAGGATGGCTTGAAGATGGGCAAGTCACTGGGAAATACGCTGGATCCAGTTGTGAGTGGGCCCGGTCTCTTAATAGCAACCTTGATTGCTTTTGTAGAAAGAAGCAATTGGCAGTAGTTTGCCCCTGCTCCTAGTACATACTATGCTTCTCAGAAATCCCATATCTGGCCTTCAAAGAAGCACGCAGCAAGACCCCTTTTGTTGCCTTTTTCCTTTTTCAATAGTTCCCAAAAAGGTTAAGAAAGCAAAAGGTTGCTATGAAGCACTTATCTTTTTCGCTGGCTGCCAGGGTCGTACATCCCGTCCGAGAACCGGAATAAATAACAATTTTTTGGGCTGCTGCGGGGGGGTAGCCCAAAGCCGGTCCGGGTATCCCGGAAATTGCAGGGGCGACAGTTAATTTTAAAATGAAATTGAGAATGACACAGAATTACTGCAAGGATGGAGGAAGAGGGAAAGGTCAGCCAACAGAGGGAGCCCAGCAAGAGGCTCCCCCTCCTGACCAGACCTACTTCGAAGCCTGTGATTGCATGGCTTGCACCTTGCACCTGGCTCTGGGGCCAACCATGCACATTGAGCGAGGGCCACTGCTCCGCCTCTGCACCTTCGCGGTTTCTGTTGTGTGGGCTGGTTGGCACCCCCACGAGGTCACCCCTTCCAAAACGAGAGACTCGGTGCCATTGCAGAAATAGGGAGAAGCATTTGGCTAAGGACCCCACAAAACTCTGGCTGAATACCTGTTGCTTCCTTGTCAGGCAAGGTTAACGACACAGGGCATGCAAGGGGCCTCTGCAAGCTTTGCTGTGAGCACTGTTCAGGTGTCAGTGTTTGCAGGGTGATGGCCATGGTGCTGTGATACATGCGTTGCAAGACCATGAGGTTATTGCCTACCACTCAGCAGCAGCGAGAAGAGCTGCTACATTGTCAGGAAGTGTAGAGACATTTCACATTGGTGCACGTGGCTTTGCTTGAAGATGGTGCTGATGAATGGTTTGAGCCAGCACCGCAAATGTAAAGCAATGCCTCCCATCCCATCAGCTTCCTTCAGTACTTAAAAAGAAGTAACATCGCGCTCAAAATTTCCCTAGCCGGGAACGGTGGCCCCCGGCTAGAGAAATTTTGTAACACCCTGAATAATCTAAAAGCAGTGACCCTGAAACATTCTAGAGGCTGTTCCGGGCCTTCCAGAATAATTTGAGTACCCAATATACTACCTTGCTGGCTGCCGCGTCTACTATTTTACTCAGGCTTGTTAAATATAGTACGGTATGATTACGGTTTGTACGGTACGGACCGTACTTTCGTAATACGGCGTACTACCGTAATTGTCACACCGTATTTTACCGTAATGACAATAAAATACGGTATGGTGTACGGTACAGTGCCAAGCTGGCACTGCCAGTGCAAAAATGGCCTCAGAAAGGCCTCTCCACCCCAACACCTCCCATGCTCGCTCCCCAGTGTGCTTCTCCCATGTGCTGATGCCACACAGTGCTTCCCTGAAGAACCCTGAGGCTGGGTTGGGGCTGCATCAGCTCGGGGAAAGGGCCCAGCAGTGTCTTGCATGGACACTCAAAGTCGGACGCAGTACTTGATTCCTGATTGATAATTTGTGTTCTATTCGTAAACAATTGTTGCAAAAAGATAAGAGATGTTTTGGGCTGAAATCGGAGCCAAACGGCCGAACTACGGTCAACATCGTTCTGTACGGTGGCGTCGTACCGTATGGTTGGACACCATATTTTCAAACAGACCGTACATGCACCATATTGTACGGCGAGTTACGGTACGGTACCGTAAACACGGTCAAGGAAGCCAAAGTATGGCGTATCTCAACAGGCCTGATTTTACTATGCTCCACTTTTTACATGTGAGAACGTCCACGTTGTTCACCAGGCCTCACAGCATTGCTTTTCCGCTTCTTGTGCAGGAGCTTGTCTCTTGCTATGGTTCGGATGCAGTGCGCTTTTACTTCATGAAAGAAGTCATTTTTGGGTAGGTGCCTTTGATACTCTTCTAAACCTTCTTACTATTTTATTTGCAGGTGCCTGCATAAATTGAATCGGTTGCCTGGCATTTTTTGCTAAAGATAGTCATGCCGCATGCAACTGAATACAAAAAGGTGTAGCGCATAATATCAATTCGCACAGTGTAGAGCTGCTTGTTTGGCTTGCCTCCCAGGCAGGATGGTGACTGTGCAGCACACTACAGCCGTGCGTACCGTGCAAAGATGCTTAATTTGTTTGTTCCCACAGGCAGGATGGTGACTTCAATGATGAGAGGTTCAGGAACACTGTGAATGCAGCACTGGCCAACAACATCGGGAACATGCTAAATCGGAGCCTGAACCTCCTCAAGAAGTTTTGTAAGTCTGAGGTAGGTGGCCACTAAGAGTTTTACGTGAGGGTGCTTTACAGTGCTTCTCAAACGTGAGTGAGTGAATGACTGTGGCGTCTTAAAAAGTCCTCTTCTCCCAGCGTCAGCATTTTATATGCCAGGCACTCATGTATGGAGCTGTTCGCTGTACACAATTAGTTTCTTATGTGAGCTACTTTTGCACGGATTCAATTCGCAGATTACAATTGATCTGGCCGAAGACATAGCTGTTGGCCACCAATTAAGGGAGCTGGCGGGGTAGGCGGAGGATAACATTAAGCGGTGCTCAAGTGTTGGTCATAAACATTGCTATTTTTGATGCTCACAGCATCTCCTGACCTTGCAAGTGATATTCAAAACAGATTTGGGCTAGTATCTGCTCATGAAGCCTCGTGGCAAACTGATCGAGCATGGTAGCATTACAATTTTGGTGGAAAGTTCTATGTTACGTACAGCTCCATATGTTCTGCATGCAACCAATGATGTGCTCTGACAAGAACATTA
>Ga0307947_1001918_pt1:12500-16604 | contig 16604 bp, 22 predicted proteins | sample OrgLakmetagen232_FD_201840 | JGI IMG/M metagenome (GOLD analysis project Ga0307947, IMG submission 201840) | Saline water microbial communities from Organic Lake, Antarctica - #232 | ecosystem: Environmental > Aquatic > Non-marine Saline and Alkaline > Saline | place: Antarctica...
TTAGGCAAAAATACCTTCTAGCAGCAACAGCATAAGCTAGGATACATCCCAAAGAAGCAGCAGCAACAGCAAGAGCAGCAGCAGCAGCAGCAAGGAGCACCATCAACAACACAGGAAGCAATTTCACTTGCGAGAACACAAAGCATTAGCAGCATCTGTATCAGCAGCAGGAGTGATTACTCCCTTGCTTGTTTGCTCCCCCAGCCAACCAGGTTGTAAATTGCTCTCTTCAGGAGAGTAATATAGCAGCAGACTCCCTTTCCACTAGCACAGGTCCCCCCCTCCTTGCCAAACAGTCAACTGTCTGTTCGGGCTCAATTACACTTCCAAAAGCACCCACACTGTTCCAGCCACCTCCACGTTACTCCTTGCGGCTATTTCATCTCTGGCCTCCTAAACAACAAGGAAAGCTCCCTAAAGCAGGCTCCTCCGTCTACAACAGCCCCTGTCCCCTCTCCACACACTGCGTGTGTTGCACCCTGCAGGAGCCCAACACCACCCAACCGTTCGCACACCCCTCTTCGTGGCCACCGCTCTCCCATGCGCAGCAGCCCCTCTCCTTTGAGGCGCAGTGCACACTCCCCCCCCCTTCGTGGCCACCGTTCTCCCATGCGCAGCAGCCTCTCTCCTTTGAGGCGCAGCACACGTTCTCCCCTGCGCAGCACACGCTCCCCCTTACGCGGCGCACGCTCCCCTTTGCGTGGAGCACGCTCTCCCCTGCGCAGCACACGCTCTCCCCCCTTGCGGAGCCTTTCTCCCATGCGCAGCCGCTCCCCTGTGCGTGCACGCTCCCCCCCACGCAGTCACAGCTATTCCCCTTACCGCCGCTCCCCCATGCGTAGCCGCAGCCGCAGCCACAGCCGCAATCGTTCCCCCTACCGCAGCGGGGGACGTGGCCGTTCTCCCGCCATGCGCAGCCGTTCGCCCGCCCTGCGTCGCGACCGCTCACTTCACATGCCTCGTGGGCGCTCCCCCCCCGGTGCACGCTCCCCTTTGAATGGTCACAGCAACCACGGTCCAATGGGAGCAGCTGTGCGCGCTCCCCTCTTCATGCATGCCCCTTCTGGCCTTGTCTCTGATCCACTGCGAGGAGATAGGGGGGGTGGCCCCTCTGATCGCCCGCGCTTGCGTGACTACCGACAAGACTCTGAGCGCCCGAGGCCCCCTCCCCCGCGCAGGTAGGCAAGGAGGTTTGCATTTGTACATACGTTGGCGGTAAGACTAGCTCTTTATGCTGTTGTGCCAATTGGCTAGTCGATACCTACTCAACCATAGGTTGTCCCTTGCTGTGAGGATTGCACTCAATCCTTATATTAATCTAGCTAAGCTCAGAATGATTTACACCTCTTGTTTAGAATTTGTGTGGATTCCATGCCCACAGCATCGTTGCCGTCATTGGTGTTCAACAGTTACTTCGTTCCTGCCCCAACCCCTCTGCGCAGGCCCCTAAGTTCAGGGAGGCCGCTTGCTCGCAGGGATCGAGTGCTGCCGCCACCTATGCCAAGCCGGGGCATGCCAGCTCCTGCCTTCATTATGAACAGTCGTCTGGCGCCGGCTGTGTGCCGGGTGGCTGAGGTGCGTGCGCCTCGCTGTCATATTTCTTTTTGGTGAAGGAGGTAACTAAGAGAATCATTTTTGCAGCATCTACTTGTCCTTCAGCTTACCTATCAAGTGAGCTTTGCTGTTAGAAACTCACTTCCTCATGCTCGCTGACTACAAGCTCAACTCTTGACGCTACCACAGGTGCTAGAAAATTCAACCTCTTCCTCATCCAAACTAAGCCACTCTTGCTGTTCTACTTCTTTGTGCTCGTTCATTTGCCAATTCTTGTCTTCCAACTGTCGCCGTGGTTGCTGCCAACAATACCGTAGGGTACCTAAATCCAATCCGAAATTTGGAAAAACCCAATTAATAAGCCCCAATGCGAGCAATGCGAGGGGGGCAACACATAATTAATAAACACAATGCGAGCCTATGCGAGGGCCTTCTGGCTCTATGAGCTGCACCTGCATGTGTATGCACGCGCGTGTGCACGCGTATGTATGCGTGCGTGCGCGTACGTGCGTGTGCGTGTGTGTGTGTGTGCGCGTGCGTGCGCATACATGTGAGCGTGCGTTGTGTACGTGTGTGTGTACGGTTGTGTGCATACATGCGTGCATGCATTGTGTACTTGTGCGTGCGTATGTGTGTGTGTTTATGTGTGCATGCCCGTACGTGTGTGCATGCGCGTAGGTGTGTGTATATGTGTGTATGCATGCGGGTACGTGTGCGTGCGTGCACATGCGGAATGAAGGCGCCCTTCCTTTTGGTTCTTCCTCCCCAATAGAGGGCCAGCCTCCCAAGCTGTTTGTCCACCTTGGGGACCTGAGAGTCGGCTTTGGGAGGCTTCCCCGGCCTGTCCCATTCATGCTTAAAATTAATTAATTAATTAAAATGCGAGCTTCGCAAGGCCCTTGTAACTTAGATTTTAAATTGCTCCCGACACACCGTGAGGGGGTCAAAAATGTTCGCGTAGCGTGGTGATATAAGTACCCTACGGTAGCTTCATTTCATATTGACACCCACAAAAGCCAAATTTCGATGTGCTTGCTTGTTTGCTTCTCTGTCTTATAGGAGCTCTACATGACGGGCATGTTCCTGCCCCATGACATCACGGCTGCCAACATGCCTCACCTGGAGCTGCTGCCCCCAGATGCTGCCATTGGGGTGGGTAACATTGCGGCTGGATTTGAGAGGAATCACTTAACGGTTATTTTTCAGTGTACCAATCAAAACTAGGATGATGAAGTGGTGATATTGGCCCTTGTGTTGGCCAACGATTGTGCTTGATCATGCAACTCGCAAAGCTGATTGTTTTAGACGCCACAAGATGTTCGTTATTAATGATAAGATTGTATGTTTTGCAGTCTGTACAGCCTAGCCGTTTTGCACAAATACCTGTAGGTGTGTTTTCTTGTTTTAACACACTTGCTGCTACTTGCCCTGCACTTTTAAAACATACATAGTAGCCTGGCCTTCTTGGTCTTAGGCCTCAAATAGGTAGGGTTGGCCAGTTTTATATGTATACGGTGTATATACGGTGTTTTTGGCAGGTAAATCACCAAATATACGGTCATACACGGTGTACATATTTGGTTCTGGTCATCCCTACACGTAAGCATGGCAGCTCTAATGCCTACCAGTGTTGCCATGAATCTAACACCTCTAGCTTGCGTGTTACCTCCTCCGACCTCGGAACATGTTTTTGTAGGCCTTAGACGAGTACGCCAGCCTGGACAAGATGCGCCTGAACTCCCCCCCAGCTTTCTTTACGGGCATCATCAAGCGCATCTCCAGAGGGCTGCCTCCCCCTAAGGGACGCCCAGATCGCATCCAGGATGCTCCTCCCACACGCATGCTGCCAGGGTAGGCTTTTTGTGAGGCTTTCTCTGATACCGTGATGTACGCATGCACGCCTATTGCAGCTCTTGTGTATAGGCCACTACGCTCGCTTACAGCCAAGAGGCTGACCGTTAACCGTGGGCATCTGTGTGTTGGACTCATGCACCTCGGCTTCTCCCCCCCCCCCCACTAAACCCTAACCACAAATTCGAAGGCTGCCACGTAGACTTTGTTTTTGCAGCTGTCAGCAGAATGAGCATGTTGCACTTCCCAGCGGTAAATTTATAAATACACGCATTGCCCTTGTCGGTACTCATCTGTGAGCATAATGCTCAACACTCCGTTTTTCTTTTTCCTTCACACACACACATACACACACACTCACACACACACATACAGGCACGCGTGCACACGTGCAAACGCACATGCACACACACATGCGCAAATGCACATGCACACACACATGCACGCTCTCTCTCTCTCTCTCACACACACACACACACACACACTCACACACACACAGACACACGCTCACACACACACACGCACACACACACACACAGAATGGCTGCCTTCAAGCGCCCCCTCAGCCCTCGAGGCCGTTCCCCTCCCCCTCGTCCCCGCGGCCGCTCTCGTGAACCGGACCTCCTCCGCCCCCCTCCTTCCTATGAAATAGACGCCCCCTCTAACCAGCGTGCACCCACCTCCTGGGCCCCCGTGCGT
>Ga0307947_1001924_pt1:0-7500 | contig 16570 bp, 21 predicted proteins | sample OrgLakmetagen232_FD_201840 | JGI IMG/M metagenome (GOLD analysis project Ga0307947, IMG submission 201840) | Saline water microbial communities from Organic Lake, Antarctica - #232 | ecosystem: Environmental > Aquatic > Non-marine Saline and Alkaline > Saline | place: Antarctica: Organic...
TCTCTCTCTCTCTCTCTCTCTCTCTCTCTCTCATTCTCTCTCTCTCTCTCTCTCTCTCTCTCTCTCTCTCTCTCTCCCTCCCTCCCTCGCTCCCTCTCCCTTATTCCCTTTCCCTCTCCCTTATTCCCTTCCCTCTCCCTCTCCCTCTCCCTCATTCCCTTTCTTCTCTCTTGTTTCCTTCCCTCTCCTTTACTCCAACCCTCTCCCTCATTCCATTCCCTCTCCAAAAGTATCAATGCCATCACATACTTCTCAGAAATGTGCGCTGCGCCCCATTCGCCCCTCTCAACACGCGACAGTAGCTACTACTGCTACTGAAAGTGCTGCTGCTGCAGCTACAGCTGCTGATCTTTGCACAAACTTGTATACACAGCATCACCACGCTGACCTTGATCATCCTTTTAACCACGCTGACCTTGATCATCCTTTTAACCACGCTGACCTTGATCATCCTTTTAACCACGCTGACCTTGATCATCGTTTTAAACAAGCTGACCTTGACCATCGTTTTAAAACACGCTGACCTTGATCATCTTTTTTAACACCCATACGCACACCACGAGAGATGCTGTACCTCTTTGACACCCCTGAGCGTGCAGCAGTTGCTTCTTAACTGCCACGCACACACACACACACGCACACACACATGCACACTTCACACACACTCACACATAATAAAATTCGCCATAGACGATTGCTGTGCCTCTTTTGTCTTTATCAGCGCACAAATCCTGCTGCCGTTGCTCAAACAGCACACCTCTTTCGTCACTCTCGTCAACTTAAACGCCATATAATCATAGCACCATAATTGAATCTAATAACAGCACCACTATTTAGCATACAAACACACACATACACTCACCACTGAAGGCTGCTGTGCCTCTCCCGCCCCTCTCAACAAGCTACCGCTGCTACTGTTGCTGCTGCTGCTAGGTCCCACGTCCTGCACATTCTCCTCGTTACCACCCCCGTCTTCTACGCTGCCATTGAGTTTTTGGCCACGCCTGCTGCTCTGACGCAGAGAAGCAGATGCAGAGGCTGCAGGGAGCTTGGAGCGCCAGAGGGGGCTGTTCAGCACCACGTCAACCTGGGTGTGTTTATGCGTGTGTTTGTGTGTGTGCTTGTGTGTTTGTGTGTGTGTGTGTGTGTGTGATGCAGAGGCTGCAGGGAGCTTGGAGCGCCAGAGGGGGCTGTTCAACACCACGTCAACCTGGGTGTGTTTATGCGTGTGTGTGTGTGTTTGTGTGTGTGTGTGTGTGATGCAGAGGCTGCAGGGAGCTTGGAGCGCCAGAGGGGGATGTGCAGCACCACGTCAACCTGGGTGTGTTATGTGTGTGTTTGTGTGTGTGTGTGCGTGCTTGTGTGTGTGTGTGTGATGCAGAGGCTGCAGGGAGCTTGGAGCGCCAGAGGGGGCTGTGCAGCACCACGTCAACCTGGGTGTGTTTATGTGTGTTTGTGTGCTTATGTCTGTGTGTGTGTCTGTGTTTGTGCGTGCACACAATTGTGTATGCACAGGTATTTAAAATCCAGACAACTTCAATTGGCCTTCTTGCTCAAGCGAGTCAGACCTCATCCAATGTCTGACAGGGTGTGGGTGGGATGAATGCACCACTACCTTCAGGGCGACAAATTATTCCGCTTAAAATGTGTTGTGCATTGTTTGTTCCAGGGCAGCATGGCCGAGTTGCATACATGCATGCCTTCAGACAAGATCACACATACAGTGTACACGTGCATGCCGTCAGAAAGGCTCACATACACAGTGCACACGTGCATGCCATCAGATGCGGCTCAATCACACACACAGTGAATACGTGCATGCCTTTAGAAGCGGCTCAATCACACACACACACAGTGCACACGTGCATGCCTTCAGATGCAACTCAATCACACACACAGTGCGCACGTGCATGCCTTCAGATGCGGCTCAATCACACACACAGTGAATACGTGCATGCCTTCAGATGCGGCTCAATCCACACACACAGTGCACACGTGCATGCCTTTCAACGAGGCTCACTCACACACAGTGTATACATGCATGTCTTTCAACGAGGCTCACTCTCACCTGTGAGATTTCAAAGTCAAGTCGCCCGAAATCGAAATCCACCGGCTCCATCGGCCCTTCGGCGCCAAGGTGCCTACAAAAGGGAGAGACGTGTGTATGTTTGTTTGATGTGCGTGTGTGTGAATCTGTGTGTGTGTGTTTGTGCATGTTTGTGTGTATGTGTGTGTTGTGTGTGTGTGTGTGTGTGTGTGTGTGTGTGTGTGTGTGTGTGTGTGTGCATGCGTGCGCATGCGTGCGCATGCGTGCGCATGAGCGGTGGGAGAAGCATGCTTGCGTGCTTTGGCCAACAATGTGGTCTATTGGTCACTTACAGAGACAACCTTGTGGTCTATTGGTCACTTAAAGAAATAACAATGTGGTCTGTTGGTCACTTGCAGAGACAAAAGTGAGGTCTATTGGTCACTTACAGGAAGCAGGATCAAACACATCCATACCTGCATGCACTCATAAACGTCTGGTGCAGTCCACTTGCTGGACACACACACACACACACACACACATGCACACACTTGCGCGTGGACAATGATCTAACACACTTCCATGTCTGGCAGGTGTATGTCCATGTTCCATTTGCAGCACACTCACACACACGCACACCTACACCTACACCCACATAAACAAAAACACACACAAGCACACACACACACACACACATTACACACCCCTCCACTTGTCGCAGGCACAGGTCCATTTGCAGCTCAAACACACACAAACATATATACAAACACACACAAACATTACACAAACACACACATGAAAACACAAGTACAGACACATTACACACGCACCCTTCCATGTCTGGCAGGTGTAGGTCCATGTTCCACTTGCAGCGCAGCAGCATGGTGTCGGCGACTTGGTACTGCATGTTGCATTGTATGCAGGGAGAGCATGCATGTTGCCTTGTATGCAGGGAGAGCATGTATGTTGCATTATATGCAAGGAGAGTATTGTATGCAGGGAGAGCATGCATGTTGCATTGTATGCAGGGAGAGCATGCATGTTGCATTATATGCAGGGAGAGCATTGTATGCAGGGAGAGCATGCATGTTGCACTGTATGCAGGGAGAGCATGCATGTTGCATTGTATGCAGGGGGAGCATTGTATGCAGGGAGGGCATGCATGTTGCCTTGTATGCAGGGAGAGCATGCATGTTGCATTGCATGCAGGGGGAGCATTGTATGCAGGGAGAGCATGCATGTTGCATTATATGCAGGGAGAGCATTGTATGCAGGGAGAGCATGCATGTTGCATTGTATGCAGAAAGAGCATTGTATGCAGGGAGAGCATGAAGTGCCTTCCTTTACCACAAGGGTGCGTTCAGCACAGGCAGTTTAGAGGCAGTCGCTTGGAATTAGTATAATTAGTATTTTGTATTTTGCATCGTACGTAGGGGGTGCACATTTTTTACTCGCGGCGTGGGCGCAGGCGTGCATTGAGTTGCAGTGCAGAGGCAGACCCTGAGAGCTGTGTGCATTGTAGCTAACGATCGAATGGTGTGTGTGTGTGTGTGTGTGTGTGCGTGTGTGTGTGTGTGCGCCTGTGTGTGTGTGCGTTGTAGCTAACGATCGAATGGTGTGTGTGTGTGCGTCTGTGTGTGTGTTTGTGCGTTGTAGCTAATGATCGAATGGTGCTCCTGAATTGATGACGGTGCAAGCAAGAGCACATTAAAAAGTTGGGTGCACTTATATGAGGGCGCGGTAGACCACACACACACACATACACACACACATGCACACACACACCAGTGTTTCTTTTTTCGATTTTGGAAAACCTTCGTTTCACGTCACCGCCAGATTTGGCCAATTTGAAAACCTTTGTTTGACGTCTTACACCCTTTTATGCCCAGCCTGCTGAGAGGCCTGCGGCCTCCCAGCAATGCTCGTGCACATGGTAAAATAAATGTTTCAGGCATGGCCCTAACAAAATTAAAGCATGAACACCGATACGTCCGTAAGCCTACGGGTCTGTCTGTCTTGTCTGTCTGTCTGTCTGTCCTACACTGATATCTGTTTAACTAGATCTATTCAACTCCGTAACGCCCACGCTTGGGGCAGGCATCCAGCCACTTCCAATGGCTGCTGGGAAGGGAAATGACTAAATGCTCTCCTTGCACTTGAAACCCCGAGCACATGCTGCTCCTTCAGACGGTTGCGCTGAGGGTTCTTCAAGTACTTCATAGCACTGAACATGCGCTCATCCTCCACTGACCCCGGCACCATCACCAACACCACCTCTGCAAACTTCATCCACTCTGGGTAGCGGTGCAGCCCCCCAAGGCTGCTTGCTTGCCGCCAGAATTTAGTAGTGAGAGGCAACTCCCTTTTGCTCTGCTGCTGCTGCTGCTCATCATCTGATTCACTGCTATCTGCTGCTGCTGCTTCTAAATTTGCATCCTCTGACTCTGCTGCTGCTGCTGCTGCTGCGCGTCGTGCTGCCCTTGCTGCTCTGTCTGAGGTAGCTGGGGGTGCAGGCTGAGCAGGTGGGGCAGGTTGAGAGTGTGGGGAAGGCTGGGGGAGCCGTGGTGGTGCACCTGCTACTGGCACGAGGCCGTGCTCTTCCAAGAAGATTTCCCCCCACTTTGTACCACCCAGCACTCTCTCCCTGCTTGACTCTCTTTCTTTTAGGCGAACCAACCATCCAAACAAAATTAATTAAAATTTTTTTGATTTCTGCAGTTCAATTTCAACTCGATTTTTGCCGGGAGACCCCCCGGGGCCCAAATTCTTGGTTTCACGTCTTTCCCCCACGCCCAAATAGTAGGGGTTTCACGTCTAGACGTCATACGTCTCCAAAAAAGAAACACTGACACACACACATACACACACACAAACACACACACACACACATGTACAAGCACACACATACTCACACACACACACACGCACACACACATACACACACATGTACAAGCACACACGCACACACACTTTGAATGAAAGAGAGTCTTGGGTATGGCACATTGAAAGGCAGGGTGCGGCACTCACGAAAAAATATAAAGTTGTGAGCAAGAGGGTTTATGGAGTCACAAGCACCCTGCTATTGCAAGAGGGCATTGAAGCCTAAATACTCACACAGAAGCAATACATACTTTGCGCAAAATGCAAAAATTTTCGCCCTCAACACACACATACTTTTTGTTCAAAGACACTCACAGACGCACATGCGTTAATGACTTATAACTCCCACAAATAGCCACACAACACATCACACAAGGTTAGGACTAACAGGTACAGGAAATTACACATGAACCTCACCCGCTCTTTTCTCTTAAAGCGCCCACCGTCGCTCCATTTTGTATTCACCCTGCGGCTCAAACAGGAAGGAGTGCATGTGAGTATGCATGTGTGTATTCATGTGTGTGTGCTTACAACCATATACTGTACAGTACCGTAACAATGTGAGATCTGAAAAGAAACTGGTTAATTAACCCCAATGCGAGCAATGCGAGGGGTGCAACACTTGGAATTATAAACACAACGTGAGCCTATGCGAGGACCTTTTGGCCCTCTGAGCTGCACATGCTCGCGTGTGAGCATGCTTGTGTGCGCACATGTCCATGCGTGCATGCATATGTATGCACACACATGTGCATGCACATGCACGCGCGTATGCATGCGTGCGTGCACGCGTACATGTGCATGCGAAGGACGGTACCTGCTTACACTGCTGCTCCTCCCCAAAGAACCCCCCCCCTGCTGCTGATGCCTGAGGTCAGCCTAGACCTCCAGGTGGCCTCTTCTTTGCTGCAGCTGCTGCTGCATCCTGCTCTGCTGCCCTGCCCTCTCCAACCTGCCTTCTAACTTGCTGTCCGGCTACTAGGCTTAAATAACGCCCACAATAAGCTGTATGTGCCCCTTAGGGGCCTTCCCGGCCCCTTCCCGTTCGTGCTCACAAAAGTGATTATTTTTGCCCAATGTGAGCTTCGCGAGGCCTCTGTATTTTAGTTATCTTATGTGCTCGTGACACACCGCGAGGGGGTGAAAAACGTGCGCGGTACGCGGTGATATAAGTACAATATGATAAATATACAAAAGTGTGCTTACGATCAGGAAAAAAGGGGGGGGGTGTGAGTATGCAAATGTGTGTGTACATACAATCAGGAGGTGGTGTTAGGTGTTCATTAATACGCATGTGTGTGTGTGTGTGCACATATATGTGTATATATATCAGCAGGTAGGGGCACCATGTGCGCATGCACGTGTATGTATTTACACGCATGCGCGTGAGTGTGTATGCACGTGCAAGTGTGTTGTGCATATTGCAAAAAGTCTTGGAACATATCAGGAAAATATACGCATAGGGGACACAGCTGCCTAGCAAAACAAACCAGGCAAGGTACCAGGGCCAGCCAGGAGTGTATGTGTGTGTGTGTTTGTGTGTGTTTGTGTGTGTGTGTGTGTGTGTGAGTGTGTGTGTGTGTGTGTGTGTGTGTGTGTGTGTGTGCTCATTGTCTGACCATTGAGCGGTTGAATCTCCATGAATATACGGCCTGGCCTGTGTGTATATGGTAGTGGCCCACCCTGCCTGAGGCACTAATACTCCTGGCCTGCCCTGTCTTTAAAAATGGCTGCTTCTGGCCCATCTAACTGAAGTGAGACAGTGAGCACGTTGCATACAGTGTACGTTGCATATAGTGTGCGTTGCATATAGTGTGCGTTGCATACAGTATGCGCTGCATATAGTGTGCGTTGCACATGGTGTACGTTGCATACAGTGTACGTTGCATATAGTATGCGTTGTATATAGTTAGGGTTGGCCAGGAGTATATACACAGCGTATATGATTGTATATATGATGATTTCCCTGCTTAAAATACCGCATGTACACCGTATTTACGTATAAATATATTGTTCTGGCCCACACTACATTTAGCATATAGTGTATGTTGCATATAGCGTACGTTGCATATAGTGTGCGGTGCATATAGTATACGGTGCATATAGTGTATGGTGCATAAAGTGTATGTTGCACATAGTGTGCGGTGCATATAGTGTATGTTGCATATAGTGTACGTTGCATATAGTGTGCGGTGCATATAGTGTACAATGCATTTGGATTTTGTTACTACCACTACCATTTCACCTTTTGCTTCTAGGCTCGCGTGACTCTATCACCACACCATTATCACCATTATCACCAATAATTTTACCATTATCATTATCACCATTATCATTACCATTATCATTATCATTATCACCATATCACCATTATCATTATCACCACACCATTATACCTTTAATTTCCAAGCTTACCTGTAGTCCAGGGTCGGCTGCTTGCGTGCCCAATTGTACCCTGCACGCAAAACACGGGGGAGAGATTTTGGAACACGACTGACTGACAGTTTGGTTTTATTTTGTCTAGTTTGCGTCCCTCAGGCGTGCAGCATACAGGGACCAAATAGTGACCAAAGTGTACAAAAAGGGACCAAATA
>Ga0307947_1001924_pt1:12500-16570 | contig 16570 bp, 21 predicted proteins | sample OrgLakmetagen232_FD_201840 | JGI IMG/M metagenome (GOLD analysis project Ga0307947, IMG submission 201840) | Saline water microbial communities from Organic Lake, Antarctica - #232 | ecosystem: Environmental > Aquatic > Non-marine Saline and Alkaline > Saline | place: Antarctica...
CACGCAGACGGACCGCAATCGGCCGAGGCCCTGGCGAGTGCGTGCTCGGGCCTGGAATCCGTGTATTTGGACGGAACGATGGAGGACAGCATAGGTAGGGGAACTCCAGGGGCAGGCGTGTTGGAATTCGATTGCGATGCAGAGGCGTCGGACCCGTCACATCACGCACCTTGCAAGCCATTCAGAGGTTGCCCAAATTTGCACTCAATGCTTAAACCCCCTGTCACTCCCCCACTTGCCATACAATTCCCAGGCTCTAAACTCCAAGTCTCTGGTGTACGGCACTCCATCGTTTGGCCTCAAGGCACCAATGTGCCAGCGGTGGTTGCTGCCCAATTCAGTCACACCTTCTTCTGCGGGACCCTGCTGCTCAACGCCTCCATACACGAGGCCTTTGCCCTTGCAAACCACGTCGTCCAGGCGCACTGCACAGCCATCGTGGAGTTATCTGACACCTCATCGCAGTACATCATCCCATCCCTGCCCTCCCTGTACTCTCCCATCAAAGCCGTGCTCCCAGATAATAGCAGCATACCGATGCCTAGCATCCCTGGGGTACAACATTCAGATTTGGGGCTAGTGACTGCGGTGCCAGGTGAGCGTAAAACAAAACGTGCTTGCACATGTGTCCGTCCCTTTTTACGGCCCGCTGCCGTCCCGTGTTGCATGAGGGCTGTTTTGAAGTGTGCGGTTACGATGGTTACAATCGGGAGGGATCTTCAGCCAGGTTGTTTGGCTGATCGGCTGTTGACTGGTCTCGGCCAGACAATAGTAAATGCATGAGCTCAGATATGAAGAATGAAAGTCTATTGCTCTGCTGAGAACGGAAGGTTGCTGACTTGATGAAGTTGCGGTCAGGGTTAATCAAAACAGGAGGAGCTGGAAATAAGGGGGGAGTCACACTTGGGGCAGAGTGGAGAAAAGCACTGTATTAATCCTCTTTGATTATGCTCTGGCTCCTCTTTCCCAGTTTGGCTGGAAGTCGTACTTCTGTATCACCATGGTCTACGCAATTTTTACTATTGCACAAGTGCCTTATACTGTTGCTCGCATCCACACATGCGTGCACGTGCACAAATTTCCTCTGTCCTACCAACTCACTCTCTGCCGACAGCCAATTGTCAGCTCCAGGGGGAGTACCTATGGCACTGCTCATGCACACACACACACACACACACACACATACATACACACATGCACACACATCCACACAGGCACACATACATGCACACACCCGCACAACCTCTCTCTGTCCTGCCTCTCCCCCCCAGGTTGGGCAGACATACGACTGCTAGCTCCACGGGCAGAGCTGCGGCTGCTCCTCACCGGCAACTCCTCTCTCATCGACAGCACAAGGCTGAGCTTCTTGGGAGAGGCTCTGCGGGCGTTGCTGGTGCTAGAAATGAGAGGCCTGACGGTAGGTAGCTGTGTGTGTTTTGGGGTGTGTGTGTGTGTGTGCGTGTATGTTGAACATGTGTATGAAGAAAATGTATTTTGCACCTAGCTGACGAGGTGTTAGGTAGATCAAAAAATGGTAATTCACGAAAGTGATTTGCAAAAAAAAGGGGGCCGTTACTTTGATCTGAAATTAAGCTGATGCCTACTTATTTTTAATTTTTGCTTTATAATGATGTACGTTTAGTTGGCCAGAACCGTACGTAAGTACTGTTTTTATGTGTCTAACCTGTAATCTCCATTGCCCTAGTTGTGGCCTGTAATCTCCATTGTCCGAGTTGTGGTCGAGAGCCTTTAATAGAAGAGTAATTGTTGTGAAAGGACCAGCAGGGTCGGCCTTTACATACACCAGCGCTTAAACTTCCCCTGCGCAGTCTTTCTGCGCTTGCTCTACCCCTACGACCTTCCTCATTCACCACATCATTTCTTCAGACTGCACACGCACACACATACACACACACCCACATGCGCACACACACACGTACGCACACGCAGCTTGTGGCATCCACCCCATGCGATCGAACACCTGCCAACCTTCCCCTCGGCTGCCAAGCCCTGCACTGCACCCTGCGCACCAAAAGCGGGGCGGAGGTGGTCACGATCTTAGGCGGCCAGCCGTCTGTGTTGCAGGTACGTACAATACCTATACCGGGGGCATTTAGGCACCCGCACCCGCCATCGCCCCTTTTGCCCCCTCTAATAAAATACTCGCCCCTGCGTGCCCCCCTCCCAAAACTGCATTTTGCTCCACATAGGCACAGTCGAAATGCCGCTAGCTCAACACGCTTGTATGAGTTGGTGCCGTGTTGATGTGTTATTTGTACGCTCTTTTGGATTATCAGTATCATTTGTATCATTTACGTGTTTACTTTGCGTCATCATAATTTGTACGCATCATTTGTGGTCTAGCAGAGCTGGCTTACAATTTGGCCTGATAGTGGCATGTATTATACGTACTCACACACGCATACACACAAACACACACACGCACACACAAGCACACTCACACACGCACACAAAAGCATACACACGTACATACACTAAAACGTGTACACGTGCAAACACACTTGCGCACACACAAACCCACACAAGCATGCACACGTACACGTACTCAAGCGTACACACAAATGCTCTTACACACACTCAACACGCACGCACGTACGTACGTCGCGCAGGATGCAACGCTTGTTGAGCACGCTCTTCGCATGACCTTAGTGGCGGACTCGCTTAGCCTACAATTCCGTTTGCCAGCCCCTGATCTTGCTGAGCCAGTAGCACGCAGCAGCGCAGCCATCGCGGGTGCGGACGGTGCTGGACTGATCAATCACTCACGCGTGTGCACACGCATGCATGAACTCACACATTGCATAGATTATAAAGCGCAGCCATTGCGGGTGCGGACGGTGCTGGACTGATAATCACTCACCCGTGTGCACACGCATGCATGAACACACACATTGCATAGATTTATAAAGCGCAGCCATCGCAGGTGCGGACGGTGCTGGACTGATCAATCACTCACGAGTGTGCACACGCATGCATGAACACACACACACATGCACGAACACACACACATGCATAGATTTATAAAGCGCAGCCATCGCGGGTGCGGACGGTGCTGGACTGATCAATCACTCACGCGTGTGCACACGCATGCATGAACTCACACATTGCATAGATTTATAAAGCGCAGCCATTGCGGGTGCGGACGGTGCTGGACTGATAATCACTCACCCGTGTGCACACGCATGCATGAACACACATTGCATAGATTTATAAAGCGCAGCCATCGCGGGTGCGGACGGTGCTGGACTGATCAATCACTCACGAGTGTGCACACGCATGCATGAACACACACACACATGCACGAACACACACACATGCATAGATTTATAAAGCGCAGCCATCGCGGGTGCGGACGGTGCTGGACTGATCAATCACTCACGCGTGTGCACACGCATGCATGAACTCACACATTGCATAGATTTTTAAAGCGCAGCCATTGCGGGTGCGGACGGTGCTGGACTGATCAATCACTCACGCGTGTGCACACGCATGCATGAACACAAACACATGCACGAACACACACATGCATAGATTTATAAAGCGCAGCCATCGCGGGTGCAGACGGTGCTGGACTGATCAATCACTCACGCGTGTGCACACGCATGCATGAACACAAACACATTGCATAGATTTATAAAGCGCAGCCATCGCGGGTGCGGACGGTGCTGGACTGATCAATCACTCACGCGTGTGCACACGCATGCATGAACACAAACACATTGCATAGATTTATAAAGCGCAGCCATCGCGGGTGCGGACGGTGCTGGACTGATCAATCACTCACGAGTGTGCACACGCATGCATGAACACACACACACATGCACGAACACACACACATGCATAGATTTATAAAGCGCAGCCATCGCGGGTGCGGACGGTGCTGGACTGATCAATCACTCACGCGTGTGCACACGCATGCATGAACACACACACACACACACACATGCACGAACACACACATGCATAGATTTATAAAGCGCAGCCATCGCGGGTGCGGACGGTGCTGGACTGATCAATCACTCACGCGTGTGCACACGCATGCATGAACA
>Ga0307947_1001925_pt1 | contig 16570 bp, 17 predicted proteins | sample OrgLakmetagen232_FD_201840 | JGI IMG/M metagenome (GOLD analysis project Ga0307947, IMG submission 201840) | Saline water microbial communities from Organic Lake, Antarctica - #232 | ecosystem: Environmental > Aquatic > Non-marine Saline and Alkaline > Saline | place: Antarctica: Organic Lake...
AAACACTGCTCTCTAGAGGCTTGCTCTCTGTACATATTTTACACGTGATCAAACACTGCTCTCTAGAAGCTTGCTCTCTGTACATATTTTACACGTGATCAAACACTGCTCTCTAGAAGCTTGCTCTCTGTACATATTTTACACGTGATCAAACACTGCTCTCTAGAGGCTTGCTCTCTGTACATATTTTTCACGTGATCAAACACTGCTCTCTAGAAGCTTGCTCTCTGTACAATGCGGCTCACGATGCTCACGGCTGCAGGAAGCGCCTGCCTCCCCCCCTGCTCCGTCTCCTTGTACTCCAAATCGGGCAGAGTCTCCAATGCAAGGACGTCGTGGCATCTGCCTTATCTACAATGACCCTCATGGTGAAACAGCGTAGAACATATATTCCACCAGAAGTTTTGGAATATGCAGGCACAATATTTAAAACGTGTAGGCACACACTTTTGAACGTGTAGACAAGTTTTGAAACATGTAGGAATAAGTTTTGGAGCGTGCAGGCACAAAAGGCAAACTGAACCACACTCGGTGCCAACACTTGCACTCTGTTCTCTCTTTGTCCTGCAGCAAGGACATTTTCTGGTAACAAGTGGACAGTGAACTATCGGTACCAACACTTAAACTCTGTTCTCTCTTGTCCTGCAGTGAGGACATTTTCTGGTAACACATGGACAGTGAATGTGGTTGGTTCCAATATTCTGCTACTGGACAATGATTACCTCCGCATAACAGCGGTTGGCGTTCATGGCACCCACAGATATGTGAGTTTGCAATCTCTAGCAATGAAATCAAGGTGGTTAATATACCTGACAACTGGCCTATTTCGCCAATGCTTGAATTTTTAACCAAATGATTGAAATACACGTGATTCCGTCTCTTTCCCCTGCCTTGTAGTCCTTTGGTGCCTCAGTCATCTCGTCCGTCACAATCACACATAAAAATCAGCAGTGTGGAGGCTCAACAACCTTGGGAAGTATGCCAGAGGAGGTTTGGTCAGATGAACAGTTGGCAACTAAAGGTATAGAAGCGTGCTTGCCTTGACTTTAAGGCAGATATTCAGGCAGCCTCCTGATGATTAAAACTGGCAATGCCTTTGTATTCACAGTTGCAAGCTCAGCAAGATCATGGAATGGGATTCCGTTTCTACGGGTGACGATTATTTCTCCTTGGACTGATGGCTCAGGTCTATGCATTGATGGGGGTACCCCAGGTACGTCTGTATGCCTGTAAAAAAGGCAGATGCTTTTCCTCAGGCGGCTGCTGCTGCTGCTGCTGCTGCTGCTACTGCTTCTCCTAGCAAAAGGCAAACATGTCAATCATCTGTTGCAAATTGCAATAATAAAGGAGCAATCATGTGATTTTTTGATCTCGGATGCTGCAGTTCCGGTTCCGTACTGGATGCAATCTTCAAACAAAAGGAAAAGAAACCTCCTGGAAGAGAGCTTGCCTGAGGGAGTAGACATGGAGGAATTTGAAGCTGTAAAGAAGGCAAGTTCACAAGTAAAAAAAGGCTTTAAACTGTTAATGAGTTGCTAGTTGCAATTTGTGCACACACACACACACACACACACTTCTTCCTCGCTATTTGCAGGCCATGGTTCAATGCGATGCACAAGGCCTAAATGAAACCTTTTGGGATAACTGCGTCTATGACATAGCAGCTACAGGAGATGACAAAGCGTTTCTGGATGCCTCGTCAGATGTACAGACTGAAACACGTGAAGCTGAAAAAGAGACAGAAGAAGAGAACGAAGTCTATGCCCGTGAGTACTATTGCACTGGTACTATTGTTACATTGCTTATATAGAGGGTGACATTCAGCCAAGAAGATTGTTACATTATACTAGTACTATTGTTACATTGCTTATATAGAGGGTGACATTCAGCCAAGATGTTTGGCTTATTGGCTGCTGGCAGGTCTCAGCCAGCCACAAATAAATCCAGAAGCTCTGATATACCTTGAAAGTTTCTACTGGGGAAGAAAATTTAGAAACAGTTGATCGTTGACTCGATGTAGCAAAAAAGGTCGGGATGCCATCTGTGAGTACTGACAAGCATACAAAGAAGGCGTGGGGGCACAAGTTGAGGAGCTCTTTCATTGTCTTACTAAAGGCAGTTGCATCTTCCCCTTTTGAAGTTACTGTGCTGCAAAACCCTGATGTTGTTTGGCTTCACAATACAGGGGAGACATTTCCGCCACCCCCTCTTTTCCATGCTGCACCACCGCCAGTACAGGCAATTACAACTATTTGTTCAGAGGACAGGAGTGTCACTGCTTACATCACGGTGAGTTGCCATGTACTGGGTTGCCACGTCGCTAATTTGCTGTGCTATGCTGCCATGTGCTCGGTTTTCAGGTGCAGCGTTCCATGTTTATAAGTTGTAATTGGACATCCCTTTTTTAACGATCTAACCAATTTCCTGACTTTTGTGGTGCCTTTCTCGTATTTGATGTAGATGGATTTAGATTGGGATGATGTGCGTGGCAACGCCCAGTTTAAAGCAGATCTGATATCACATTTTGGAAGGAACATGCTGGAAGTATTTGCCTCTTTCATAAAGCATGATGGCAGCTGCAGTAATTATGTAGAGGTAAGGAACGAAGTGTCTAAGTTCTTACACGTTAGCTTTTTGCGGATAGTCAGTGATCTCATCGGAGGTGGCTGGATTTTGCTCATGTTGTATGCTGTCAGGTGGTTTCTATAAATCCAGGCTCAGTGGTTGCTACAGTGGTAGCACTTCTGGGAAAAGATGCCACGTCTGGGGACGTTCAAGGCTTGAAGGCAAGTGCACAAGCTAAGTCTGCATGCCCACGGACTGTTTGTTAGGTGTACTCAGATTGTGCAGTCTAATTACACACTCGTTTCATCACTTTATTTTACGACTTAATCCCAAACTACAGGCCAAGCTATCAAAGATGTCAAATGAAGCGGTGGAGAATGAGCTTCTGGACGGTTTGTCAATAAGTGGGCAGCGCATACAGGTGCTTGCCACTGCACGTGAGGGTTGTCAAGAGCAGCTGAACTGAATTGACCTCAGCCTCGCTTGGTATCAAGAAGTTGCAAAGCACAGTAACTGAGTGCCTAACACACTGGTTTGTTCCTTTGTCACGTGTAGGTTACATCTTTTACAATGGACAGATCTTCAGGTGAGTGAGCGTGAAATGCTTGCAATTTTTTGTATTGTTTGCAGTGTGACACACAAATTATTGTTTGCAATGTGACACACAAATTATTGTTTGCAATGTGACACACAAAGTATTGTTTGCAATGTGACACACAAAGTATTGTTTGCAATGTGACACACAAATTATTGTTTGCAGTGTGACACACAAATTATTGTTTGCAATGTGACACACAAATTATTGTTTGCAATGTGACACACAAATCCACTTCTGCTCTTCAAGCCAGGCAGCAACTGGCAACAAATCCATGAGCTACTGTTTTCATCTGGTTATTTAAATGCAGGGAAATCCATCAATGTGGTTGCCGTTGGAGTTGCTGTCCCTGTTGCAGTGGTGGTGTTGGTAGCTGCGGTGCTGGGGGTGCTAATTGCAATAAGGAAGTACAAGAGCTCTCGCATGTATGTTGTTGATGAATCTAAAGGATCAGGTTTTTGCACTACATTCAATCCAGCTTTTGACCAACCTGAAATACGCCAGATGCCACCGATACAATCAGCAGTGAATGAGAATAAGTGGTAATAAATCGTTTGCTTTGAAAAGGACCTTGACAGTTAGCTGTCACTGTGACAAGAAAATTGCCCGACAAATACTTGAATAGCTTGCAGGTGAATGGCACTAAATTATCTGATCAGACAGATCGCGTTGACCTTTTAATCTTTTGTGCAACTTGCTGTGCCTTATGATTGTGACCTCGTTTCTTATTCCCTTTTTATTTGTACAATAGTTCTACTCATTCTGCCCCAATTATTACATCATGACTTTTAGCGGTGTTATGCGTGAGTCTCTTAAGCGTCATACTTGCGATTTATAGTTCTGCGTTGCCGATGCTCGCTGATTTTCAACATTCTTCTTATTCATTATTGCTTTGACTTTATCCTCTTTGTTTTCATACCTGCCTGATTCACAATTTCAACAGTTTTCACCTTAACTTCATGTCTCCAAAATGCCTTCCATTCTGTAAAAATATCTTGCAGCTAAAGTACAGCTGGTTTTGGGGCACCTCTGACCTATTGCATGCGTAATAAACATTAATTCAGGGCTAAAGTACCTTGTAGTTCAGGAGGAGGAAAAGCTACCCTGATAGTGCAACACATCCAGCGTGATAGAGGGAAGGAACAAGGTTTCAGTTCCAGGCCAAAGAAATTAAGTCATTAGCCCTTAAAAGGTATAGGGAGATTTGAGTGCAGATGTGACCCCACACCTTGGCTGTGATTGTTATTGCTCTGCCCTCACAAAACCAGCGGAAGAGTTTGATATCTTTTAGTAGTGCCAATATTACTTTATGGATCTGGTGCCACTGGATGGCATCTATGTGTCTGCACAAGTCAGCTTGCGTGGTGCTGTATATGGAATGCGTCTGTGCGCATTTTTCATTAGAGTTTTAATGAGAAGTGTCCAAAGCTTGTATAGAGGGTATCTGCAAGGCCGATTGGGAGATATGAGGATACTACAGGTTGTACATCGGTTTACCTCCTTTGTTCTTTAAATCAATAAGGATGGTGTTACATGTACTCCAGGCCTTTGGTGTGAAGCAAGCAAGTAACCCACATACTATTAGTAATAATTATATGCAAGTGTATGGTGATATGATTTCATGCAGCTAGTAGCATGTGCAAAAGCACGTTAACGATTGTGTCTGATCATAAGGATTTGTTTTTACGCAGGTTTATGATGCACACGTTAAAAACTTTTTTGACTAGAATTAAGGAACACCCAGCACCATCATCACAGCGCAGACCCCAAAGGAAAAGAAGAAGATGTGAGATCCTCGATACACCCCACCATAACCTTCCTAGCCTAAACCTGGCCCCCCTGCGCACCACGCATATTCAACAAGAACTCTGGACGTACAAGAAGGATAAGGCTTTTTCAATGACACCCACAGAGGCCATCAACACACTCTACTATGATGATATGGACATCTTGCACATAGATGATTGGAGGTTCTTCACCCCAAGAAAAGAGACAGAGATGATACACTCCTGAGACAAAAACAATACCACACTTACTATGCCCCCATGAATATTGAAAGATGGGCCCTACCCCTCTTTAGATCAGTTGGACTAGTGCCCAGATCCGGTAAGACTATTGCCCGGAGCCAAATTAAGTGCGCAAGCTGTGAAATTTGCTCCTACCATCTAGGACTTGAATCTCCAGACCTCTCCCCACCTTTTAAAGAAATGTACATCTGTGACGTCTGCAACCGTACCTACCACTGGCAATGCTTGTTTAAAACAAGCTGCTGCAACGCCACTGAAAGGGAAGCCATTGATGCCAATGATTCATGGGCCTGCCAACTTGAACCAAAATGAAAAGAAAAATCGTATCCTCTACTCTCAGAAATAAAGATTGTGGAGGTTTCATGGAATCCAACCTGAGAGCCAGAAGAACTACAATACACGTGTGAAAGCTTCAAGCAGAGCCTCAGAAAGTTTGAAGAGCAAATCACTGCACCAAACTCATCTCAGCCTGCCCCAGATGAACACCTAAATGATCTTCAATAACAAGGGTTCTCTGCCATCCAAGAGGGCAATGCGTACCAACCCTACAATGCCGACGTTCGAAACAAAGTCAGCTTTGACATCCAAACTACCAACCCACAGGCTGACATTACTGCCACAGGGCATTGTGAGTACTGGATCACAACCATTGATCTCATGGAGTATCAAGAAAAGAGTACCCTATCCTCCCCAGATAACACTATGCTTCCTGAAGTGTACACTGACACAGTAGCCTGTGTTTACAATGTCGACGGAAAGTGTAAAGGTATGCTTACTCCCGAGCACCTTAGCATACTACGAAAGGCCTTTGGCAGGGCAAAATGCAGCGGTCTACACGATCACGTCCAACCTCCTCCCATTAGCTTTGCATCAGAACTTGTAGGCCTCATTGCACGTAAAGACATCTCTGCCTCTAAACATATGAACAAAAAACCAGACTCTTATGCACGGATACTCCCCTCCCACATCACTGCCGCATTTCAAAATTGGGCCCTGATCACTAAAGAAAAAATGGCATCCCCCCTTGACTATGACCCCAAATTCCCCCATTACTGGAGTGAGCACCCAAAGGACAAAGTGTTTGGGACTAACACTAATGCTTTCTCCTCCCAGTTCTCTGGATTCTCCATCTGCCATCCCATTTACCATGAAAACACCATGCTTTTAGCAACAAGACACGCCATCTACTCTGCTGCTGTCAGCACAGAGTGAACAGCCACATTCATGCTCCTTTCTTCATGGAATAAAGATATGACCACAAATCCCTATGCATCACACTGCCACAAATACCCACACATGTGTAAATTCCTGGGCACCATCCCATCAGACCAACTCCAATATGCAAAAGTGCCCTTCTGGAACAACATACAAATACCACTTCCCAAACACTCTTGGGAATTTCAGGTCATTGCCATATGGAACACCAAGGGCAGGGTCTGCCTCAATGCTCACAACAAAGACTGGCTAAAAGAACTTGCCAAAGAGATCCCTGAGGCAACGTGGGAAGTTCAAAACATACATAACCATACCTACCAAACGGCCTTAGGTTCCGGACAACACTCAGGACTCAACAAATTTAATAAGCTACCCAATGACCACCCTCAAGCCTCAGAAGGCCCAGATAAAACAAGTGCCCTGCTGATAGCACTGACCAACCTCATAATTATTGTAATACCGACGAAGTACCCCAAAACAGCTCCAGCCAAAACCTAACCCGTAAGGTAAAAGATTGGCGGGATTGGACCTACACTGATGGCAGCCTCCAAAAGAATGTAGTAGGGCAAGACACCGGATCAGGCGTATACCACCCTCACTTAAATGTTTCCCACTATGTAACCCAAAAGGCATGGGTATAACCAACACCATCCCACGTGCAGAGCTAGCAGCTATAGTCATACACGGTTACTCACATGTAGCCACAGACAGCCTTACATCACTGCACCAATTCAAAAAGCAGCTCTCACACCCGAATCTCCATCGCCACCACATCCAAGGAGATGTCCTTCAATCCATCGCTAAAGCAATCCACCAATCACCATCGCCCATCCACTTCTTTAAAGTAAAGTCCCATGCCGGTAACATCGGTAATGAACATGCTGACGTCCTTGCTAAAAAGTCAGCCGCCACCTACTCCGACATTGCAGACACCTCCATAAAACCAGCAGGCCCTGAGGGGAATCCCTTCTACAACATCCACTGGCTTGCAAAAGAAGACATAGAAAACCAAACACTAACCCATAATCATACCCATACAACAAACATGGCCCATTCTCCTCCCCCAAGATTTTGGTACCTACCAAACCACCGTGACGCCCTTCAAACACACATGCATCTTCTCCATAAACTGGGAATGGCCAAAACTGAATCAAATTACCATGCATACTACCAGACCCTCATAAAGGACGGCACTGCCAATGGAGCCAACAGCAATGCTTACCTAACATCATCCTATGTCCCCTTTAAGACCAAATGTGTTACTATAAAATACAGAACAGGCACCCTATATAATCAAAAACATGCGGTATTGTTCAAACTCTCAACAAGTCGAACTTGCCCCCTTTGCCTACAAGTAGACAGTGCCCTGCACATCCTTTCTGGGTGCCAGCACACGCAAATAAGGAACATGATCACCGAAAGACACAACATAGCATGCCGCATGATCCTTAAGGCTATCAGAAAAACAGGCTCCTTAGGATCGTACATTGTCTCCATTGATATAGGCAGCAACGGACGAATGACCATGCAAAATCTCCAGAGTCCTGAAACAGCTGAAAGTAGAATAGTTACCAAATGGCTCTTCCCATGGGTGGCCACCCCGCTTCTCAGATAAAGACAGATATACCTCCAGCCGCCCAGATTTTGTGCTGGTTACTCCCATCGCTGCAAAAACACAAAGACAAAGACAACAAACTTATGTAGGGGGGTGGGTTCTTCGGAGTGGCAGGGGGCAATTGAGGGAGACTGGGGACATCCCAGCAGCACCGCCAGCCACCAGTAGAGCCACCAACCCCAGACAGCACCGAACTAAAGACCTCAACAAGACTCGGCGTGACATCCACCTCGTCAAGATCAAGTATTGTGAGGACAGCAGACCTCAGAACCAGCTGAACGCCGCAAAGGAACAGCACAAAGACCTCTGCAACATTCTCCAAGGAGCCTCCGTTACTCTCCACATCATCCTTTTGGGTGTGGGTGGCACCATCTACAACACTCACACTCTGAAGCCTTTCAAGGAACTGGGTCTTGATTTTCAAGAGTAAAGAAGCTTGCCTCCAAGCTCCATGTGCACTCCGTGAACTTTGCTGCTAAACTTGTCCATACTAGACGTGCCCTTTACAGTACTGTTATCAGCTCTCATCAGGAGCCGGTTTCAGGCCAAGCCTGCAACCCTCTTAATCCCCATTGATTTTTCTTTTCCTTTTTGCGGTGGAGGAGCTGTAGGGTACTCGGTACCAAAGTGGCTCCTTTTCCTTAATAATGTGGGGAGTGGCTTTCACTGCCTGCGTAGTTTGTTCTTTTCTTTTCTTAAGGAATGCAGCCAAGGCCCGGGAACTAGTGCATGGTCCCATGGGTTATAGGTGCTTCTTCAGGGAGGTAGGTGCCATATTTAATTTCTTATAACTCCCCAGGAATTTTCATTGTGCCTTACAAGCTAGAAATGGTTCACCAACAATTGTGCCAGTGCCAGGTTTTTTTACAGTTTGGCCTTCCCATGGTTGCGCAATGGAGTCTTTAACAAGTTTCTTGTGTTTTTTTCAAATTCAAACGCTGCACACTACTGTGATATTTTGAAGTGCCTGATTAGCACCGTTTTGTCATAATATTATCTTTATTACTTTGATCCGTTGGAAATTTCTGCCTAGGTTCCATCACTTTTGCCTTATGCCATTTTCTGGCTGAAGAAGTGTGGGCTCACACCTGGTCTGACCTTCTCCAATGAGCTCATCTCTCGTGATGAGGGCCTCCATTGTGATGATGAGGGGGAATACTCTTGCAATATGATTATCTGAAACGGCTAACAATAATTCTGGCAGTTAGGTACAAATTGCTGGGCTCGGCACATGTAAACATAATATGGAAAGGTTACAAGGGGGTTGTGTTCAATGTCTGGTCTCATCTGTATGATTTTGGGAGACTACTGACGTTGTGCACAATTTGTTCGGATGGGTAGATGAAGTATCATAAGTAGATAAACATATCACAGTAATTGGCACACATTCGTTACTTGAATGTATGCGGGAGTTATACGGTACCTGGTACCAAGTTGCCTCTTCTCCACTAATAATGTGGATAGTGGTTTTTTACTGCCTACGGAAGAAACGAAAAAATAAAACGCAGGCAGTGTAAAGCAGTCCTTACATTAATAAAAGAAAAGGAGCCACTTTGGTACCTAGTACCGATAAGCGTGACTATTGGCCCCCTTTGCAGTGCCGTTTTTAATAAAGGTCTGATAATACTATTCAGTGCTAATTTGCTACAGTACTGGCATTTCCATGTTTGTGGAGAGGGTGCATGCGTGCTTGCGGGATGAATCAGAGTATTTAGGTAGGTATCTCAGCCATGTTTCGGTGATTCATTTGTGTTTGTACGGTTTGATGATCTTTACCTTCTTTTGCAAGCCAGTAAATGTTATATTTTGTCTTGGCTTTGCCATTTCTTGCTTCTCTTTTTCAGATGGGCAGCCATCCCTTGCTTTGTGCTATATGATCCTCTTCACTGTCTGGCAGCATGTGCTCAAGCAAAATTGCGTCTTTTGAATGCCACAGTGTGCTTAGTAGATTATATGACGAGCGTACATACATTCTTGTGCCCCTTCAGCAGGCTGGACTCTAAAGATCTTAGATGCTTTTCAAGGCTTTGGATTCTGTGTGAAACGGGGGAATATCTAAAACGACAAGTGGGGGGAAGCATCGCAAGCGATGCTGAAAAGTTGGCGAAGCCTTTTGCGCTGTGAACTGGCAATTTGTGTGTGCTTTGTACGCGCTTATACATGTGTGTGTGTGCGTGTTTGTGTGTGTATGTGTGTGTGTGTATGTGTGTGTGTGTGCGTGTGTGCCTGCGTGTGTGCGTATGTGCGTGCGTGCGTGTGTGTGTGTGTGTGTGAGTGTGTGTGTGTGTGTGCGCGCGCGTGCATGCAAGCCTTCAACCTGCTCACATCTGTCAGTCAAACATGGAGACTCGCATTTTCAGAACACGCTCCTATCTTCATTGCGCCATTAAACAATAATTTTTAAGTCCCTTGCAACTTGATTTGTGGAAATCCGTGCACCCAGTTGTGTGCTTGCATGGAGCAGCGAACTTTTCGTCCCGCCTCTCCTTGGCCCCGGACCCATCCGGCACACTCAGAAACGTCTCCTGACCACGCCTGTGCGGTCAGATGATGTTCGGGGGGCATGGGCTGGACTGAGCGCCGGGCAGCTTCCTCCAGCTACCAAACATTGAGTCAGTTCTTTCCACAGCACTTCTCACTGCACCCCTGGTCACCAAAACTGGTATGCCCCGACAAAAGTTTTTGCTTGGCCTGCCTGCCAAGTTTCAGACCTGTACGTTGGCTGCGTGGCTCTGGCCAGGTCCTGAGTCTCAACTTTCCAAATTTTCATTCCGGGGTACGCCCAGCAGCACCACCCCCTGCCCCTCCCCTCCCCCTGACACCGCAGGGCTGCCTGATTTGTAAGTCTGGGTCACTGTGCAAGTTTTGGGGGCGGGGGGTGCGCTGGGCGGGCCTGCGCACACTGGTGTGAACTCAGGCGTGAAACATGCCAAACCTAGGGGCTGCGCCCCATGACTGGGGCTTCGCCAAAAAACACATTAGTTTTTCCTGCATGTGTACTGAACATTTACGGCATTGTGTTTGCTGATTATTTCCAATATTACAATATTACCAATGGTGATGTCAAGATGGGTATTGCTTTCCAACACAATTCACAGTTTATTAGTATAGATGTCGATCTTTTAGATTGGATTTGCTTGAGGATCCTTAAGGTTGAGCAGCCATGCCAGACTGGAGGCTTTTGTAAATCGAAATTTGACTAAACTAAACTTAGAGATTCCAAGGGTTGTGGCGTTGTGATTCATTCATGCAAGCAGGGTTGCAGGGTACCTCCATTTCTGTTCAAAAGTTCACTGCTGGTTTCAGGCACAGATTGCGGGCAATGTGGAGAAGCGATATTGAGGATGGATTGACTCCCACAGGACACAAACAGCAAGTTGACAACACATCAATTTCTCTTGTTTGCAGTGCTTTTAATCACAATGTGCGTGCCCCTCCATGTTTGCCGAGATATATATATGCATCTGGATCTGTCTCAACATGTCTTGCAGCATGTGAGCTGTTGTAGCCTAGCAGTCGCAATTTTTGACTGATGGCTAAATAATCTGCAAACTTTGTAAACTCTGTAAGCCTTTTAGGCTTATGGCGCACACTTTCGAAGTGGAGGCAGCATTTTGGAATCATCCTTTGTGTGACCGTTGTGCCTGTGAGCAGATTTAAGATGAAATGCACGCCCTTTTGATGTTTAGAGACACAGACGTTTGTGCTCGTTGAGAAAGTTGCTTACCTGTTCAGTCAATTATCGGGTGATTTTGCAGTAGAGCAACCTTATTTGCGACAACAAGTATGTGCCCTGGCTTATGACTTCCTCTTGCAACACAACAGCACACTTATTTCCTTTGTGTCTGAGATTATCGTAGGCTTACTGCTGCTTTTCAGTCTTACTGTGGCTTCCTAGCCCGCTTTTTTGTGGCGTACTAATCAGGCTTACTGCCGCTTGTTTGTCAAGCTTCCTGCGGCTTACAGGCTTGCTTATTTGTGGCTTATTACTGCTTGCTAATCACTGTGTTACCTGGGCTTGCCAAGCCTGCTTCCTTGGATTCCTGCTCCAGTAAGAACCCCCCGCTTCCTAACTGGATTGTCAAGGCACTCATGGCTTCTTGAAATGTAATTGCAGAAAGCCTTAGGTAGTACCAAAAGCGTTACTCCTGGCTTCCTGTCCGCTTCCTAGGTAGTAATCAAGCTGGCTTACTGGCCGCTTGTTCATTAAATAAGCGAGCAGTAAGCCAAATAATAGATCCAACTAAGGCTTTCTAACATTCCGATGATGGGTATATTGTTGACTGGGCAGTCACAGGCAGGCCGATCATCGAACAGTCTGGCTGAAGGTCCCCTTATGTTAGTCTGTGTGTGTGTGTGTGTGTGTGTGATGACGACTCGTGCTGCACAGCCCGTGGTGCGAGTTACAACATTTAAAATCAAATGCAATTTGGGTGTGGAATGATTTGTTGATGATATAAAAGCAGACCCTTTGAAATGCTATGCATCACTTTTCAGATCTTTGAATGTTGCATACACTCAGCCTTCTGTAATAGCCTTATACTCTGCCATTTTGAAAAGGCTAGCCCTCACGAAATAATCAAGCAAAGAGGAACGCTGGCATCCCAAACAAGCTCTCTTGATTCATCAGTTGTCGCGCGCCTTCTGCTTTTTGTGTGCAGCATACCACTGGCCCACTTTGTCTCGGTCCACCTTAGTGATCGTGCTGAAGTCCAGTGATTGGAGCTGAGGAAGGTGGGCGCATATCTGCATCTTGTAGTTCAGCTTCTCAGAAACTGGGCAGCCATGCAGGGTCAGCTTGCGCAGGTCCTTGAGTTTGGCCAGCTTCATGCAGTCTGAAAAACTGCTGATCTGATTTCCATGCAGGTACAGCACCTGTGCACCAGAGCAAGAAGACAGGCAGCTGGTTGGTGCGGTGTATGCCAGTTAGAAAAGGGGAAATCGCAGGCAGAGACATCGCTCCCCACGTAAAACAAGGAAGCAAGCAGGGATGGTTCATACGGTGTATTCGTATTTTACTTCGGGTTACATTTTACACGTATTTTAAGATTTTTAAAGGTCTGTATGACCCGTCCCTGGAAGCAAGTGTGGGTACCATTTGTTAGCTCTAGCAGACCCTTAGGCTCAAACAATCATGCCAGGCGCAGGAGGCCCTTGCAATCTAAAATGCATGCCTTTGTCCAGTACCAGACCCAAAGCCTGCAAGAATTGAGCCCTGACGGGCTTGTCTAGATTATGAGCCCCCCGCCCACAGCCCCCCCCCCCCCCATATTTCTTGGCACTTGACATAAACAGGAGTTACTGATATCACTCCTTGCCAAAGTGGGCATTTGTCAATATATTTTTTCATGCTGAGTGTTGGAGTTGCAGGTGAATGATATTTGCACGCACTTGCCCTGATGACCAGCTCTGTGCACAAGTCCAGCTTACACCTTGCCCAGTGCGCTAATGAATTGGTACACGCTTTTGTAAAACTGCAACACCATTACTAGGGTTGGCCAGAACCGTGTCTATACACCGTATATGACCGTATATTTGGTGATTACCTTGCCAAAAATACCGTATATACACCGTATATATACCGTCTTGCGCCTTTAGTATTGCGAGGCCTACTTTTTGCGAGGTGCCGAAATAATTAATTTGCGAGCATTAAGCTTTTGCGAGGCCCCTGAAAAGTTAAGGAAATTTGCGAACTTAGCGAATTTGGCAATTTCTTGTGCTCTCCTCTCTGTATCTATTCAGTGTTGGTTTTCAAAGTCTGATACGAATTGTATGGCTCCTAACTTCAGCCTGAGGAGTTACTCTTGCATTACCTTCCCCCCCTCCTCCTCCGTGGTGGTCTCTGAAATCTCCAAGGTTTTGAGGCCCCTGCCCCTGCCCCTGCCCCTCCCCCTGCGACCCTGCAGGTGCATCCTAACCCACACTGCCTGCTTCTTCAGTTCTGGGCTTCTGCTGCTGCTTTTGCTGTGAAGTGCAGATGCAAGCGCACCTGAGGCTCCCCCCCACTCCACCTGAGTTGCAGCTGTGCCCACACATGCCTCTCTCCTGGAGGGGCTTGCACCCCCAATGGTGCAAGCAGCTTGGTCCTCTCCACAGGCCTCTTAACTGGGGCAGGGCGGGATGCAATGCTGGCTGCAATGGCTGCATCCCTGGCTGCTACTGCCTGTTGCACATCAGGCCTGAGGCGGATGATGAGCTCCCGAGCGGGACCATCGTCCTCTGTGCGCTTCCGTTTAATGCAACCTAGGTCATATAGTGATGCTTGCCCCTTAGGGCGATGGGGTTCCATTGGGGAGACCAAGAAACTACCGCATTAAAAAGTCGAAGTATTGCGAGGTCTGAAAAAACTTCAATTATTTTTGGCTTGTTTTATTGCGAGGGACCTCAATAATTATTTAATTACTCGCAAAACAACCAAGCGCAGTACGGTAGTATATATACATGGTTCTGGCCAACCCTAACCATTATTCCTAGTTAGGAGCCATTTGCTGGAAACTTGCTGGTACTTTGCCTGAACACAACCACGGCCTGTCCTTATGCATGCCAGTGACTAGGCACACAAAATTCCCCTGATATAAATCACTCAAACTGCTGGGATTCCCTAAAAGCATACTCTATACTTCATTGAAGTAACCCCAGAGAGGAAACTCCTGGAGCAACCCCCCTCTTCCAACGCCCTTGGAATTGGCTAGTCAAACGATTTGGTAGGTCTGTTGAGATCCATGCGTGTCATCAAATGTCGTGGCCGTTAACTAGCCTGAAATTGCTAATTTTGCTGCTTAAGAGGCTTGACAAAGCCTGTGCTCTATGCAAGAAAACTGTAAGAACACCAAGTATACACGTCTCATTTCTACTTAAAAGGGTATGATTAGCTTGATGACTGAGAAAATTAGTCACGCACAGGTGTATGACAGTATGACAGAGATTAAGAATCAGCCTTTGTGGGCAGTGCCTTGCTGACTGATTTTCCCTCTCTTCACAATGCCGAAAAAGGAGCACACGGCAAGGCAAAGTTACAAACGAGACTGTGACACACACACCCACACACATACACACGCACACACAAGCACACGCACACGCACACACACACCCACGCAAACACACACACATTAAAAACACAAACCTTAAGCTTGGGAAAGTGTAGAATGGCATCGTCAATAGAAGTAAGCTCATTACAGCTCGCGTCCAGCCACTGCAGGCAGGCAAATGCATGGAAGTGTAAGTGGCGTGACGTGTGGTTCAATCTCGGTCTATGGTTGGCCAGAGCCACACACACATAGTGTACCATAACGTGCATGTGAGAGGGCTTTTACTCTCATAGTTCTGAGATTGCCGCCGTATGCAAACGTTCATGTGCTTTTGAGGGGCAAGCACACAATGTCATTTCGTGCATACGTAATTCGTGATACGTAGCAAACGTACGCGATTAGAAAGTACACGGAAAGTATTTGAGCTGGAACGGGTCTGCTGACAACAAAGGAGAGGTCTACGTCACTGCGTGTTCTGCAACCTCACACTTTATTATAAAAATACAATCCAACCCATGCCGGCCCATTAGCATACTCTAATTTCGGCTCACATAAATGCATACGTGATAATTCACATAAATGCATACATGATAGTCATCACCTAAAAATGTAGTAGGTATGCATTTTGCTTGAATCTCTATCTGTCAACAGGCGCAACGGTAATGCTCCAAATCATTGCACACATACACACACACACATACACACACATACAACCCCACACCCCCCCCACACCCACACACATACATACCGTCAGCTCCTTGGGGGCGTCTAAAAGGTGTGCCATCACTTTGTCAATGCCAGTGAGCGAGAGGAGGTAGTTGTTGCATACCTGCAAGCATAGGCGGACGTTTGCTGTCTACTTTGACTTTTTCTGCAATATGAACACGCCCTAGAATCATGCCAAAGTGCAACAAATTGAACCCACACAACTTCTCATGTTCCTGCATTCAAAGAAGTAAGGGTGGGCTGGCGTTCAGCTGAGGGTTTGGCTTGATAGCACAACCACAGATGCGCACATGAACTTGACCAGCGTTTGAATTAAGGAACCTTTCTTGAGGCCCCCAAGGGAGCCATGTTTGTGTGTGTGTGTGTGTGTGTGTGTGTGTGTGTGTGTGTGTGTGTGTGTGTGTGAGAGAGAGAGAGGGTTCATAAGTTCATCCGTTGCGGAATTGAAAGTGTACTCACCCTCACAGAATTGGCGTTTAATTTGCTTTTGGGCTCCTTTGTATCAACGTCCTCATTGATGCCCTCCAGGTGCTCATTGAAGGGGATACTACGTTTTATGGGTTTATTACAAGGAGAGCCTGACGCAGGTTCTTCGTACAATAAATCTGAAGGTGGGTCAGTAGTACACGCACAAAGGGACTTTTGTTTCATTGTGACATGCAAAAATCATCTGTAAGTTGTATGAATGTGTGTGTGAGAAGGTGTGTGTACGTTTGTACATGTCCATGTGTGTGCGAGTGTGTATGTGTGTGTACATGTGTGTTTGTGTGTGTGTGTGTGTGTGTGTGTGTGTGTGTGT
>Ga0307947_1001929_pt1 | contig 16556 bp, 20 predicted proteins | sample OrgLakmetagen232_FD_201840 | JGI IMG/M metagenome (GOLD analysis project Ga0307947, IMG submission 201840) | Saline water microbial communities from Organic Lake, Antarctica - #232 | ecosystem: Environmental > Aquatic > Non-marine Saline and Alkaline > Saline | place: Antarctica: Organic Lake...
GGGTCAATGTCGTGTCTGGCTTGTGATTTTTGTTGTGTACCATACATGATAACTATATATAATAGTTAATAATATATAACTATACATGATAACGGAGGAACCTCCGTTACCCTCCGCACCATCCTTTTGGGAGTGGGTGGCACCATCTACAACAATCACACACTGAAGCCTTTCAAGGAGCTGGGTCTTGACTCTCCTCAAAGAGATTAAGAAACTTGCTTCCAAACTTCATGCACGATCTGTCAACTGCGCTGCCAAACTTGTCTATACCAGACGCGCACTTTCCAGTACTATTATCAACTCTCACCAGGAGGCGGTTTCAGGTCAAGCCTGCAACCCTCTTGATCCACATTGATAATTTTCTTATTCCATTGGTGGAGGAGTTTATGGTTCCCTGGCAGCTCCGTTCCCTTAATGAATATGGTGAGTGCTTTTCACTGGATGTGAAGCTTTTCTTTTCTGTTTCTAATATTACAAGGCTATTTTTGTCATTTTTGCTTTTATGGCATGCAATCCTTATTCTCCAAGGCTGTAAATTGGATCTGTTGTATGTCTGCTATAGCTAGTGCCTGCTGCTCCAAGCAGGATAGTAAGTCGGCGGCTCTTTCCACCTTGTTTGTAGATAGATTTAATTCCAACCCCAGCCGCCTAGATGCTGCTATGCTGGTCCCTATCGCCATCAAAACACCATCAATTGAATTGAGGGGGTGGGTTATTAGGAGCAGTGGTAGAGGGTAGCGGAGGGAAAGCACACCAGCAGCGCCGCCAGCCACCAGCTGCAGCAGAGCCACAAACAATTTCAAACAGCACTGACCTACAAATCTTAGCAATTTTCAGCGTGACAATCACCACTCTGAAATCCAAATGATTTGTAAGCTCAGGATTTTATTCAGATAAGAAGGCTTTAAAGGTTTGATTTGAGTAAACAAATTGGCGTACAACTCAGGTGCGTTCAAAAAAGATGCAAAAAAAAGGAATGCGCATTAGACCAAACCTACCAAATAAAGTGAAAGGAAGACTTAATTGTTGTATCTTATCCTTTTTCATTTACGCATGCCCATTTTTCTTGCACGCACACAAATTATTTGTGATTATTGAAAGAGGGCTTCAACATTGAGCTTGCTTATAATTATCAGGACCTCCCATTGAATCTGGAAACCAAGCTTCCAATTCCAATACCACATCTGCCTACATTTGGCAGATCAAGCAGATGCTTGCTTGGAGCAAACCATTATGAAGCCTGAACCTGATACAAAACTATCATTGTCTTCCCTTCCGCCTCCTATTCCTCACATGTAGCAAATATTTGCAGAAGCTCCTCCTTTTTCCCCCACTCCATTGGCAATGACCCAGCATGTTAACAGCACGTATGAGATGGATTGCAGTTGCAAATCATCAGGAGGCAAGCTGGTCCCGCAAGTCGGCTACAAACTCGCCATAACTCACAAGGCGCTTCCTGCCTCGGTGCAAGGCGCGCTTGCTGCTGCCGCATTCTGCACCGCTCAAACTCCGCATTTTTGATTGTGTGTCGTTGTCACGCTCTACATTCTTGATGGCAGCAGAGCTGAATGCTGCTGTTGCAGACCAGCCGATCCGTGGGATGCTGCTGTCCCCTTGCTGCTGATGCTGCAGCTCCTGTTGCTGTGCTGCTGCTGGATCATCTCTTTCCTTGTGTGAATCTATTCGCGCCTCATCTTCTGTGACCAGTAATTCTCCTGATTAAAGAGTGAGATGAAATAATTGACAGGCATCATAATGTGATCATAAATTGCGGTTTTGCTTGAGTGAAATGCCGGCAGCTCAGAACAAGGCAGTACTTTATAGCAGTGAGCATGACTTTCCACAAGGAAAGAGTGGCATGTCAATGCCTTAAAGTGTATGACAACTTTTGGAGAACCCTCTTAAGCTTGTCAGGCAGTAATTTTGCTACTTTTGCCTAATGTAAATGCAGTGCAGAAGGGTCTAAAGTGAATGGTTGCAAATCAGCCTTCTTTCTTGCGCTGGTTCTTTTAAAATGCTGCATTTTGCTGCTGGAAAGCATGTTAATACTTCCTGACCACTATGCGCTCCCTATCATTAAGAAGCATTCAAACTTGCACTATGTTATGGCTGTTTAATGTAACGCATTTAGGAAATATCATGGCATTCCTTGAAACATTTTAATCTCTCCTTTCTTGTGCTCCCTTCCGAGCCCTTTCCAGGACTGTGTCTTGCCATGAACCATGAACATGTAATCGTCTCTCTTGCACATGCCTGAAAAGGATCCCGGGCCATCAAGCCTGAAGACTGCCATACACATGCCAGGTGCACCTAAGTCGTGCAGCAGCTTTTCTGCATCATCCAGATCTATGCGTGGGTCACGGCTGCGTAGGAGAAGAATAGAGGTGGGCATGAGAGGAAAGTTGGTACTGTTTGACATGGTGGGTGGGTCATGACTGCGAGAAGAAAATAAGGTGGGCATGAGAGGAAGGTTGGTACCATTTGACATGATGGGTGGGTCACGGCTGCAGAGGAGAAGAGAGGTGGGCATGAGATTACGATTGGTACTTCTTAACATAATGGGTGGGTCACGGCTGCAGAGGAGAAGAGAGTTAGCATTGAGAGGAAGGTTGGTACCATTTGACATGATGGGTGGGTTACGGCTGCACAGGAGTGCCAAGGCAGGTGCAAGATGAAGGTTGGTACTATTACAAGCATGATGAATACCTCATGGCTGCATAAGAGATTAGAGGCGGGCATGTGAGGAAGGCTGGTATTGAAAGGAGCCGCTATCTCTCAGCAGGATCCGGGTTCTGGCAAACTTGCTGCCCTCCTAAATTTCATTAATTACTTCCTCCCTTTCAGTGGCGCAGAAGTTTTGCGGTACCTGGTACCAAAGTCGCTCTTTTTCCTTAGCTAATGTGAGGAGAGACTTTTCACAGCTTGTGCAGTTATCTTTCCTTTGCTAGGAGCCGGGATGCAGGAAATATGGGCTACATGTATTCAAGAATGAAAGAGAAACAGAGGGATGACAAAGTAAATGCAATTGCCAGAGTGACGTGTCACTTGGCTTCACTGCAGGGTTTGGAGTGCAAGTGTTGTAAGTTGTAAGTTCAGCAGATACATACCCAGCATTGTTTCTTAAAGGAGAAAAAGCCGGTTGGAAGCCGTTCTTCTACCTGGGATCAGAAATATAAAGCAGTCCAACAGTGTTGCTTCTGTTCAGGGCCGCCCGGAGCTCGTTCCTACAAATAACACAAAATCACGATTTGCATCAATTGCAAAAGTAGCCTGCCCTGTTCAATTGACATGCATTATTCCAGGTGCAAAAGTAGCATGATCTGGAACAAAGCACCGGCAGTGACCGCAAGATAAATTGAAAGGGAACTAAGGATGCCCACACCTCCAGGTACAAGGAATACCAGGCAATTTGCAGACAAGGCAGCCATCACATAAGACTACGTTTCTAAGTATCGGCATCATGTCAGGAGCAGCTTTGCTCATTTTAACTGGCTGTGTATTGGGCTGCCTCCAATTTCAAGATACATGCCTTACTCCCCCTGCCCCATAAAACCAACAAAGATCAAGGTGTAAGTGCAGCGAGCTCATCTTGCTTCCCATTTACTGTTATGGCAAAACCTTTTGTGTGGCTTATTGGTGCAGACTCACCATTCACACTCTTGTCCTCGCTTACTTGGATTGTCCTTTTTTGCACCATCTCTCAAGGCATTCTCACAATGCGCCCTGACCAAACAGTGTGCAACGAGAAGTGACAGAGGTCGCTTAAATGTACCGCATGCTTTATTAGAGCTTACTAAGTATAGTCACTTCCTCTCTTCATAGAGAAAATAGTACCCCTCTTTCTGTTTACGAGAAAAGACACCAGGTTTTAGAGAGCTTACGACAATAATGCCAAATAAATTGAGCAGACCTCCCTGGCTGATTCGAAAAGAGCAAAAAGTGAACGGACCTGAAATTAAAGCCTTTGGTCCGCTGCAAAATCACAGGCTGGGTGACCTGCAGCAGGGAAGGCGCAGATGAGATTGGGGTTGGCCAGCAGCTCGTCGTTCTGTGTACTGTGTAAGAAAGGGCTTCCCCAAATTCCCCCATGCCCACTGAGTAATGCAGGTTTGAAGAATCCTCAACCCAACGAGCCTTAGTGTTACTATGTCTGCGTTTGGGTAGGGAATTCAGGACTACTCGCCCAACCTCTGGGCGTTCTAGTTACGAGATCCAGACCAGCTATCAAAAGTGTACTACAGCCTATAAGGATACATATACTCTCCAGATGTCTAGACCGATATTCCAGGTTCAGGCGCGTACTTTTACACAGCCAGTGGGTCATCTGGCAGGGCTGGATCTTGGTTCAGCGTCCTCTGTGGTGTGCTGCAGCTTGTGAGGCGGGCATGCGCAAACCCTGGAGATTTAGCCTCCAATGCCCTGATATCGTGCTATAATTAAATTTTGAGGTACACCCATGTTGAGATACACCCAGGTGCATTTTAAGCACCCCAAATGGGGGGGCGTTTCCTTCTGTGATAAGAATGGGCACATGAATAAACATGCAGTTCTCGTCGTGTGCACGTATGTACTTCTTAAATGCTGAAACCTGGCGTGCAGACATTGATGATGCACCGAAACAGTTTTGTAAAGGAATGATCGCAATTACACACAAACTGCTAAGAGTTCAGTGTGTAACACATGAACTCCAGTTCTTGCAGTGCAGCAAAAGTGATGTGCCGCTTTATCATCTCTCGCTTACTTTCTGTGTTTCTTCTTTGTTGCTTCTCCCTTCTTTTAATTCCTCGGTATTCTCCATTCTTTTATTTCCTTAGTAATAAGTCTTCCGCCTGCAGCATCTCACGATGCAAACGAAAAGAACCATAAGCGCAGGCATTGCACAAGTAACCAACAAGCACTTCTTCCTTTCACAATATGCATGTAGCTCACGTCATCACCACTACTCGTTTGTTTCTCACCCCAGCTATACTCTCTTCTGTTTCTTCCTCCAGCTATATTCTCCTCTGTTTCTCACCCCAGCCATGTTCTCATCCCTATATTCTCATGCTATGGCAGACAAGGTCTTGGCTTGCCTGTAAAGGCAGTGCTATACTTGCAAGCCATCAAAGTCACATGCATGGTGCAGTAAAGGACCACCTGAAACTGCGAGTCCATGTACTTCCAGCATGGCTGTCCACCACATTCGTTTGCGACGTCACACATGTCGCAGTTGGTGAAGTAGATAAAGGGCTGCATTTGGAAAGTTGCTGGCATGGGTTAAACAGGGGGGGAAAGGAATGGCCAGCGTACAGCAAGCGAGGCAGCCAGAAGAAAATAAAATGGTGCCAGCGCTCTGATGTCCACGTTGTGATGAACTATTTTAGAACTGACACGAGCCCTCTAACTCTGAGCAAAGTTGCTTTCAACATGGCCCATTTTGATCTAGAAGCGCTGCTTGCTTATCACGGGTGCGGGTTCCATTAAAGTATAAGAGACAATCAATCCAGCTCCCTGGTTCCGGTCACCACGTATACCTGTCCCTGCTTCTCTTTTGGCTTGGCTGTTTCCATTTGCTCATGTGTGTTCCTGTTCAGTGAGTGTGAGCACGGATTGTCTGGAGCAAGAAGAGCACTTGAAAAGGCTGGCCAATATAACTCTTAATGCTTTTAGAGTAAAGCTATCAAGTAGGCTCCCGAACAGGCTCAGTGAACCAGCAGTTCAGAATTTGAACAAAAGTTTGGGTTACTCGGTTGCTCCTTTCCTTTATCATCACGTCCCTTCCTCCCCAGCTGCTTTTTTACAGCTCACCTCGTACCAGGTCATGCATTGGTACCAAAATCATATCCAGGTCATGCAATTCCCAAATCAAACCCAGGTCTTGCAACCTACCAAATCAGATCCAGGTCATGCAACGACCCAAAAACTGTTTCACGCTGGAGATCTCCTAGCCTGCGTCACTCACAAGGGAAATATAATGTATAGTTGTTAGCCGGCATGGCTTAGGAACAAAAGTTTCGATTGCACAGGTTAAAGAGAAGTTCACCCTAAGCAGCTCTGAGCATCACAGGAATCTGATGCACGGCTTAAAGAAAGTTCTTAACCAAACTTTTGAACACAGTACTTGCAACACAACAGTGCAATAGAGTATCATCTCTAAGCTGTGGTGCCCTACCTGGCTGCTGCCTAACTCTGCCCAGCGAGGTATGACTAATTAAAAGTAGGTAAGGACGACCAGATGTGTGCGAGGTTCCAGGATCAAGCAAATATATTGCAATACGTATTTAGGCTGGCCAGAACCGTACATATGTTCGTATTAACAGCATGTGAATTTGGAATAACAAGGAAATTTCTGCACGCACGGTCACATATGATGGGGGATGTGGCACAGGCCGACCCTGTATACAGGTACACTCAATAATGTACAGTGATAATATTTCTGGCCATATATTCTGTGCAAAACAATGAGCAATTTCTGTCAGAGCACAATGGATGGTTTGAGACTTTGCTTCCACGACCTCTCACCTGGCGACTGAGTTGGGCTGCTTAGTGTTGCTGTTACCCTTTTCAAGGCCTCCAAAAAAAAGTAAGGTGCCACATTTCAAAATGTCTTCCTCCTGCATAGAGTGGCGGGTCTGAGTTATGCTAAAGCCTAATCAAACACATTGGATGAGGCGGAGATTATTGGTGGTATTAAATAGTTGCATCATATCAAGATGGATTTGAAGCATCAAAATAGCCCGCAGTGATAACCGCCAAATGCCTGTTCACAGCACAAGTTTCACAGAGCTCATTTGGTATCAAGAGCTACTCATACGTGATGCTGACGAATATGAACTCATAACTACTGTTACAAATAGCCGCCGCTTCTCAACTGGCGGCCAGATCCTTGTATAATGATGATTGACTAGGTTCTAGGTACTTTCCTCACGGAACGCAGCAGCCCTGTTATTTATCTTTGAAGTGGGGATTGAGTGCACACACAGCCGGTCAGAGGCATAGACGTCATACAATTCGTGAAGACCTGCGAATGAGCTTGAGCTCATGATTGTACACACTGCTGTCTGCATGTACATGCGATGTGTGTGCATTAGACAGAACAGACTCACAAACCTAGTTGCATAACGGGATGAATTTAGGCAGGGCCACATGAAAAGCGCAGAAAACAATATTTGAAGTTTGAAACAACTTTGTTGCTTATCAATACAGAAAATAAGCGTTGCGATTATGTAGCCCAATTTGCTTTCGATGGACTCTACGCACTCACAAGACGAAAAGAATGCCGGAGTTTTTCGTACCGTCCTTCGTGCATTGGTGAGCTGCAAGCACACTCTCTCTTTCCCGCGCTCGCGCGCAAGCACACACACACACACACACACACACACACACACACACACACACACACACACACACACACACACACACACACACACACACACACACACGCACACACACGTGCGCATGCACATGCACACGCATACACGCACACACGCGCACATGCACGGGTACTTGCACATCCGTGCTCACTTGTGTTATTACTCATCGTACTCCCGGTGTGTAGGCTGTGCTTCGACCTTCATGGGGACGGCGGTCTGGAGTAGTGGAGTACGGTAACTTGGGCAGAAAAAAACGGAACGCAAAGAGTGTGTACGAGGTGTGTTTCTTTGTGGTATTTATCCTTCTTTTGAGTGTGAGTGTGTTTGCCTCTGCGCTTGCGCAGGCATGCATAAGTGTACACAGCCAGGTGGCCTGGTATGCCTTCCTCAGACTGTTTAAATCCATGAGTGGGTGCCCTGGTACGCACAAGCGCATGCTCAATACCTACACTCACGTGAATGCAAATTTGCACAACGCAGGTCGAAGAGTCTGTACTGGCTCGAGCAAAGGGCCCAAAGAGGCAGGGTAAGTGGTGTCTCGCAGAGGACCTTACTTCCTTTTAATGATGGCAAATGAAAAGAGGGTTTTTGCTCAAGACGCATCCCCTTCTCAGTCTATATCACTGAGGCCTTTGTCAGGGAAGTGGAAAGTACCCTACTTGTAGGGTTGGCCAGAACCGTATATATACACTGTATATGACCGTATATTTGGTGGTTTCCTTGCCAAAAATACTGTTTACACACCGTATATATATGGTTCTGGCCAACCCTACCTACTTGTTAAGCAGCACGGCCGGGTGGCTGAGCGTGGTCCAAGACTTTTATTTACCTGCCTCGTGTCATACAATCCCTAGGGTACCTATTGTTTACTGGAAGCAAGCTCAGGCTGGCAAGTGCATGAAAAATCCCAGGTCCTACTACCGTGCAGCATGCCACGCTTTTATGGCAAAGTGTGTTTGGACGTAAAAATTTGAGGTGAACGCACGCGTGCAAACGCAACGCCCCCCCCCTACACACACGTGCGCGTGCACACACACACACACACACAACACACACACACATACGCACACAAAACACGCTCGAGCACACACACGCGCACACACACACACACAAACACATGAACACACACATACACACCTGTGCACACACACATACACATACACATACACCTGCTCACACACAGTCTCTGCTGGCAGAGTCACTTCCCTCCCTAAGCAGCATTGCCAGCCCGTTGTTGCTGGCTCTCAGTTCTGTGCGGTCCACAGCCCAGGAGATGCACAGTGCAGCTTACAACAGACAGGGTGAGCAAAAAGGGATGTGTTTATGGTCAGCGACAGGAGTCGTGTGTGTATGTGTATGTGTGTGTGTGCATGTGTGTGTGTCTTTAATGGTGCACACACAATGGCATGCGTCATAATATGATTCATGTTACATGTGTGTATTGCCCAGCAGGTAAGCAACTTTCCGTGTGTGCTGCCCACGGCCACCACAGGCCATGCCTGCAACCCTCCTGACCCTCATTAACCTTTGTTCTTCTTTTGTCTATGGGTCAGGAGCTTACAGTATTCAGTGCCAAAACGGCTCCTGTCCTTGCTATTGTGGGAATATATGTCACTGCCTGTATGTTTTTCATACTTCTAGGGTTGGCCAGAACCGTATATATTCACCGTATATGACCGGATATTTGGTGATTTCCCTGCCAAAAATACCGTATATACACCGTATATATACAGGTATATATATATATATATGGTTCTGGCCAACCCTGCATATTTCATAAACTGCCTCATTTCATTCAGCTCTACCTGACACTGAATGTGTGTGCCTGAGTGGCCTTCAACTCCAAAAGAGATTATTCTGCATCAAAATAATGAGAGTTTTGTGCAGAGTGTTCATTTTGGGCTGCACTAGAAATTAAGCCATACGTACGTAGTGTGAATTAAATCACTGGTGTGGAAGGAAAGTAGGTTTGTATTTGTTTGAGTTTGTGTTAAGGTTGTTGCTTTGAATAATGCGCACACACACGCTCACGCGCTCTCTCTCTCTCTCTCTCTCTCTCTCTCTCTCTCTCTCTCTCTCTCTCTCTCTCTCTCTCTCTCTCACGCACACGCACACAAACACACACACACACACACACACACATGCACCAACACACATTGCTAGTCAGGCCCCCTCCACCACAATAAGGCAACTGATTAATTGGCAGTTTTTGATTGGTTGTCAAAAAGACTGCTTTGAACTGTGTCACTGAATCTGTAAGCAGGCTACGGATGTGAAGGCTCATGGCAGTGAATGAGTCTATGCATACATGAAAATTATTCTTTCAACCATCTTGCAAGGAGGAGGGTCATGACGGCCTCGTGTAATGCAGTATACCTCATTCAGATTAATTTGTTCAGCCACCCTGGTCGATTCTATGAGGCTGGTTTGACCAAAGGATCAGGTGCTTTAAATAGGCTGGCCGGCCATTTTGACAATGGTTCTTGTATGCTCAATCTTGTAGCAAGGATACGATGATTGAGTGAAGAAGAGCAATAACAAGCCGCCATTCAAAATACCGGTTCATGTTAAGTGCTCTTCATTTTGCCTTGCTGGCTGCTGAAGTGCCCTTGCTGACCGCTGAGGTGCCTTCCAATGTGCAGAGGAATGATGGTCTATGTGAAGCATGCCTAGTTTCCCAGCCTCACACTGCCAAATCAAGCAGGGAAAAAGAAAAAAACTACGCAGGCAGTGAAATACCACTCCCCACAATGATTAAGGAAAAGGAGCCACTTTGGTACTGGGTACTGTAAAACTCCTCCACCAATCAGTACGTAACATATGGACTAGGACGGATCAAAAGGCAAGAGAAGCTAGGCGCCGCCCAGGATAAGAGCAATGACGCAAAGTGATATCACTCTTGCCTTGTAAACTGTGATTTTTGGGGGCCCTCCATCTTTTTAGCCTTTTCCTTGGTCCTCACAGCTCACTTGTTTCCTAGCTTAAGTAACCCCCCTTTTGTTTTTAGTGAGGTGGTTGCGAGGACCCTAGCTTGAGAAATTGTAATCATTCCCTGTAGATAGTTAAAACCCAGCGCCATTTCTTGATGCAAGCAACACAAAAAATCTTACAATTTACCAGCCTCGCATAATGATAACAGTACGCACACGGCCGGTATAGTTTCAGAGCTCCGGCACTGGGGAACATAGGGCTGTGCTTGCAGTAATCGCAGACAAAAGCTTTTGTCAGCATTATGAGTGCGTCGATCCCTGCCTGCGTATTATTCCCAACTCACTTGCAGCTTGGACCGCTTCTCAGGATGGGCCGTACGTCTTATTAATAGGGTTGGCCAGAACCGTATATATGCACCGTATATGACCGTATATTTGGTGATTTCCCTGCCAAAAATACCGTATATACACTGTATATATATGGTTATGGCCAACCCTAATAAGATATCTTATTCAGCCGATTGTGACCTTGGCCACTTTGAACAAATGCTTGTGCCCCAGGGAGCATCAGAGCAGTTTTACTTGGAGCTTTGACCGTACCAAATCAGGGCGCACTCTGGCAAAATCCCCTTCCGGTCGAGAGGTACGTATGGTCTGACTGTTGCCTGTTTTGTTTATAGTAAAGGCATTCAGCCCGGAACGCTGCTGGGTTGTAAGAATGAGTAGAACGTCAAAACAAATTAAGTGAAAAGAAGGAAAAAGGGATTGGCTGTTTGCACCAGTTGATGAGCTCGAGATAAGGTGTAGCTGTTGGCCCCCTGGGCTCACCGATAGAGGGTCACCAATAGAGGGTCACCAATAGAGGGTCACCAATAGAGGGTCACTAGCACAGGCCAAAGGAAAAATTGGTTTTCACACAGTCAAATTCGCAGCTGGCATTGACACTAGCTGTTGACCCCCTGGGCTCACCAATAGAGGATCACTAGCACTGGCCAAAGCAACAGTGATTATCACAACGGCGACCATGACAGCAGCAATGACATCCTCTCGTCTCCTTCCTCGCAGCTGCACAAACACACACACACACACACACATACACACACAGCTGGACTATGACCCAACGAACGGTGTGGTGAGCTGGAGGGCTGCGAGAAGAGAAGCAGGTGAGTGGTAAAGAAATGCGGAGGCAGCCGGTGAGTTGAGCTTGCGCAGGGCCCGCAATTAATTATTCGATGATCCCATTTCCCTCCCTTCCGCTCCCCTAGCTGCACTAGGCCCTCTCCCTGCAATCGAGCTGGCATCTATAAGCTGTCCATGCTGCTGCAGCATAGCTTGGTGCATACACCCAGTGTTTGGTAACTACAGCTCGTCTCCAGACTAGGACGCACAGCGACTTGTCTGGAAAGTGAACTGTCGAGCATTAGTAGTCCGTGTCTAACCAGAGCGCTGTCATTTCTCTCTGAGATTACTTTTACGAGGAGTGCCTGTGCACCTTGGATCAGTAGTCCCACACGCAAAAAGTAGCTTCAGTCGTTCATTCCCATGTACACTTGAGCAGGCGACCCGCGATAAGTTTTACTTATTTTCCAGGGTAGCTGCAATCCAATTTGGTTTCCTGAACTGCACTGGAGACGATGCAACCCCCTCCTCCTCATATATAATGGGAAAGGAGCCCCTATTTAGTACCGGGTTTAAAGTCCTCCACCGCAAACCGCAAAAAGCGTTGCTAAGTCAACATAAAGATTCTCAAACTGTTGACTGCTGGAAAGCCAATCCCAATAAACAGGTTTGAAAAAGTGCTCAAAGAAGGTTAAGCTGAGTTGTTGCTTAATTTGAACTCGCTTAAAAATGATGGGAAGGCAAGAGGTATTAGATTGTCAGTAGGAATGCAAAGCTTTTTAAAGGAGGTCCCCATTCCTCCATATCAGTGCCGGTGCGTGTGTGTATGTGTGTGTGTTTGTGTGTGTGTGTGCGCGCGTGTGTGCTAAGTTCATACTTCCCCCTGTAATCCATGCCATGAATCCTGTGTGTTTGCTGGTACCATAAGGATCTGACACCCCACATATGTTTACTACACCATGTGCCTGCAGATCCCTTGCCCAGTGGCACCTTTGTCCGCATCTTGCAAGTGGGGTGTGTGTGCTTCCTCGTGTACTTGTTCCTGAAACTGTAAGGTGCTGGGTGCTGAGGCAGGAAGTGGAGAACCAAAGCCAATAGAGCAGGGGCTTGCATTTGCAGTAGCGTGTGTGCTTCCTGGTCTGTATTTTTCCTTATCAAAGTGTTACTAAAGCCAGTATGGATTGTGGACCTTGCCTTTGGCTGTGGAGTATGTGCCTCCTGCGTGCGCAGTCTTACATCATTGGGATTGGTCTCTCTGTCCTCCATTAGTTAAAGTGTCTCTCATAATGTGAGGCAGCGAAGCCAAAAAAAGGCATTTGAGCACCCGCACACACAGACACACACGCACACAATATCACAGTCCAACGGCTGGAGAAAAGCGCCTCTATCGTTGCATTGCCAGCAGGTGCACTTAACTGTTTCTGCAAGACGGTATGGTCATTGAAACGCTACCGCTTTATGTACTTCTCGTCCATACATTCACCACACACCCATTAATACAGTTGGCCAAGACTGTAAGTGTACTACACTGTACACGGCTGTACTACACTGTACGTGGCCATAACTGTAAGTGCACTACACTGTGTCTGACTGGGAAATTTTTGCTTCCTTAGTACATTGAATTCAGACTGCGTACATACAGTTCTGGCCAACCCTACCCCATATGGTGAGCTGCCATGCATGCTGTCTGCCTCAAGCTTCCTTGAGGAGGACTGCTAGCTGCCAAGGCAAGCGGCAAAGTGCTTGCTAAGTGTGATGTCGTGGCTTGCATCTTGGATCCCAGAATGCGGCGGTAGCTTCTGAATGTTCAGCTGAACCGTTGTGAGGCCTCTGATTTGTTTCATGCATGTGGGAGGATGTTATTATTGGGAGCGCGTCCTTGTTGACCGAGTACGAATAAATGAACAGGATGAGAGATGTTTGCTCTCTGCAGTGTAGAAGTTCACAGCACACAGTGCCGATGTGGCTTCTTTGCCTGGCAGCTTCTCTTCCGCGTTTTGAGCTCTTCAGATATTCAGCATCGACTACAGGCTATATTGTACAGGTCCCCAGTGACAAAGCAGCTTCTGATGCTTGGCTGTCGGGAGCGATTTGCTTCCATTGGCTTCTTCATCCTTACAGTGACAAAAATGTATGATCGTAACTGACGTGACTTCTCCTTCCCTCTGCCACACCTGGCCAGCGAATCATGATTGCTTTTTCAGCATTCGATTTTTGTACAGCTTACTCGGTGAACGACATGCACTGGATTGGTCGAGGCTGTAGGTGTAGTTGGTTCTCGATTTTGTCTTGCGTCTGATCTTCTTGGGTCTGTCCACAGGTGGTTAGCTTCTGGGACGAACAGACTGTGAGACAGCTATTAGTAGAAGTAGCCAAGCCATGAGCTCGTGCCCACGATTAATTATCATAGTAATACCAACTACTGCCGCAAAGTTAAGGTCTAGGTGCCTGTTAGTAGCGTCTGTTGGTGGTGAAGTCAGAAAAACAAAAACTCTGTTGCTACATGATAATTGCTGGATGTATGCTAGGTGCTTTTGATTCAAGCTGTGCTTTCTTGGCCACAATGGTCGACCAGCTGTGTCGCCTTTTACTCTTCGCCACTCATTCGATGTTTTAAATTCCATGCGAATTCGTACATTGCATTTGATTAACTTTTGAACTGTTGTGTATATTGCATTTTGTTCCCTGCTACCTGCTACTGAGTTTTAAACCTGTTCATTTTACTTGTTTCTTGTTCTATCACTCACCTTAAAACATGGCAAGAGCGTTACCCTTTTGGCTGTGATTTGTGCAATGGGTTTACAGAGTTTACAAAGGGGGTAGTCGGCAGTCATACTATGTTAGGCTGGTGGGCTGAATCTAAGGAATGACCCTGGACCGCCCTCACAATGGTTACACTGATTATAATGGGGGGTGACCTTCAGCCAGGTTGTTTGGCTGATCGGCTGCTGACTGGTCTCGGCCAGCCACAAATAAATCCATAAGCTCAGAAAGAAAAGAAAAAGTCTAGTGTTCTGCTGAGAAAGGAAATCATGAACAAGTTGGTTGTTGACCTGTTGCAGCAAAAAGGGTGGAAATTCCTCAAAAAAAGTGTAAACAGAAAGGAAAAATGTTTCCTCAGCTCACAAACTCGATGGTCTTGGCAGAATAAAAGAACATGCACCTCGTTCTGAACATGTCCATCTTCACCAGGACATTGGTCACATACGCGAGAACCATCTTCAAGCCACGCTGCTGCCTCAACTTTTAAAGAATGCGCCCGCAAGCGGAGTCTACTTACATTGCGCATAACATGTTTGGACAGATCAAGATGGAGATACCGTGCGTAGTACAAAAGTCGGCATGCGCTCATTTGACCCCGGACCACCCTCACAGCTAAAAAAAGCGAGCACAGCTCCAAACCAAATTTGAGCCGTAAAGTACAAGATTGGCAGTCTTAAAAAACAACAAGAAGGGCAAGACACCGGATCAGGTGTATAGCAGAAATAAGGTCAAAGGCCTGCTTCGATATGCAACCAACTAATCCACATGTGAACATCACTCCCACGGGGCACTATAAAGTTTGGATCAGAACGGTGGACCTTGTCCGCCTGAAAGATGATATTGCGCAAAACAGATCGCCAATGATAAACGCCACACACAAGGCTTCCCTCCCAAAACTGTATGAAGCTAGAGCGGCCTGCATATATAAGCCAGATGGCAAGTGCATAGGCATGATGACTCCTGAGCGCTTCCATGAAGCTCAGAAAAACGGACTACACAGAGATATGTCTTCTCCTGTTCAATGCCTAGCCTTTGAAATTGCGGGCCTGCTTCAAGACCACCAAGCACGCCTCAAAAACCCTTAGGCAAGCCAACTAACACTAGAATCCTACTCCCGTATCCTACCCCAACACATCAGTGCAGCACTACTACAACAATGCGCCATAGTCTCAAAAGAAGAAATGGCGTCTGCTCTGGACTTTGATCCTGGGAACTCCTCATATTGGAGCGCACGTCACCGTGACATTGTCTTTGATGCCAATTACAATGCACTTGCCACCAAGTTTACAGGTTTCTCAATCTGCCACCCAGTGTATGATGACACAAAAATGCTCAAGTGCGTGCAAAATTCCCTACGATCTGCAATGTGTAGCGAGCTACATACCGCCACCTTCTTATTTCCACCCAACTGGGAAAACAAGAGCATCAATGCCCACAGAGCATTGGTGCAAGATGACCCAAAACACTGCACCACGCTTGACTTCATCCCCAAGACAAAACTCACATATGCAATGCCAACCTGTGGAAGGGTGTACAACGTAATTTCTCCAACCACGCCTGGAGCATGGATATTATGTATATTGCTGTCTGGAACAAAGAAGCAAAACAGCGTTTAACTGATGCCTCATCGAATTGGCTGCAAACACTGCAAAGGAGTATCCCAGAAGCAGTTTGAGAAAAAAACCAGTCCTCGCAAGAGAGGACACAGACCACATCAACAACCATGTTTGCCCCCAGTACTTCAAGCAAATCAAAAAGAGAGGACGCCACTGGCCAGGAAAGAGGCCAAAACGCTTATGTTCACCTCCAACCATGGGACGATAAGCAGTTTGAGTTGAAGTGCCCCAATTGGAAATTATGGGCATACACGGACGGAAGCTGCATAGGCAAGGCCGGAAACTTTATAGGCACAGGGGTATACTGCCCTCAAACCAAACCCGGATGTTATGTGGACTCTATCAATAGATAATTAAAGAAAATTATAGAAAAGATTAAATATTGAAAAAAGCGTTGAGGAACAGAACCATGCTACCTGCCCCCAACATGCATGCAGCAGCAACCCGTGTGGGGTATGCACAACCCCAATCCCCATTTCAATCCTTTCTTCCAACCTCCAGCATCAGCATCAGCAGCAGCAGCCATCGTCCCCACACACCACCTCCCTCGCAACCATCTGTTGAGCCCCAAGCACAACTCCCCTCGCATTTCTTTGTGCAACTGGCAGACTTCATCATGCCCCAGATCGCACAGCTGATAGAGACCAGAAACAGCAGAGTCACGGGCGAGGTTCGCGAGACCCTTCTTGGCATCCAGGCGAACATGGACGATTGCAGCAAGACGGCCCGCCAGGCACAACGAGCAGCAGAGGAAGCGCAGGCAGCAGTGCTGCAAT
>Ga0307947_1001931_pt1 | contig 16552 bp, 16 predicted proteins | sample OrgLakmetagen232_FD_201840 | JGI IMG/M metagenome (GOLD analysis project Ga0307947, IMG submission 201840) | Saline water microbial communities from Organic Lake, Antarctica - #232 | ecosystem: Environmental > Aquatic > Non-marine Saline and Alkaline > Saline | place: Antarctica: Organic Lake...
CACACTCAACCACACACACACCCAATCACACACACACACACACTCACACACACACACACACACACACACACACACACACACACACACACACACATACACACACACACACGCACACGCAAACACACACGCAAACACACGCAAGCACATACACACGCAAGCACACACACACACACACGCGCACACACGCACACACACACACACACACACACACACACACACACACACACACGCAAGCACACACACACACACACACACACACACACACACACACACACACACACACACTCAATCACACACACACACACACACACACACACACACACACACACACACACACACACACACACACACACACACACACACATACACACACACCAACACACACCAACGCACACATACACACACATGCAGCGAACGGCGTGCACTACGACCAAAAGACAAAGATGTACCACATGTTCTTCCAGCACCACAGGACAGCTTCTCAGGTGCGCTATTGCATGCCGTTTGTTGCAAATCGACAGCGCATCTACACTTGGTCACTCAAGTTTTGTTACTTTGTGTGTCCTCTAACAAGAGATTGATTTCTGTGGGTAGTTTAGGTATATTTTGGCTCTGATGATCTGACGCCAGGGGTTGTAGGAAGAATTGGTCCTTGATTGCAATCAAAGTACTCTATAACCAGTAGATGCATTTGCATTCATTAACTTCTTTCCAAACTTTGGCCCACTCCCATATCAGATCAGTACACGCAAGCCACTTTGCCATGTAACATTTTCCACTCCTTCACTCATACATTTACTCAAAGCTCAAAGTTCCAACAAGAAGCAGTCCCGACCAACAAGGTTTTTTGTGCAGCCACAAAACAACTTACGTGACATCATATCACTGATATGGCATGGGAAGCAATGATTAGTCTGCATGAAGCGGGAAGGTCTGTGTGGTGTGTGGTGGGTAGCAATTGAAACTTCACGTGCTGCTTTATGGTTTAACATGCAGTGGAGCTGGGGTCTGTGCTGGGGCCACGCAGTTTCTGAGGACCTCGTGCACTGGAGCCAACTGCCGCCTGCCCTAGATCCCACCCCGGGCGGTCCAGATGCTGGAGGTGGGTGTGAGAAATATGTGAGGAAGCACGAGTCTAGAAATAGAAAAAGAAAAAACTACGCAGGCAATGAAAGCCACTCCCCACATTAAATAAGGAAAAGAAGCCACTTTGGTACTGAGTACCGTAAAGCTCCTCCACCGCCACGAGTCTACTTGAGTTGTACAGGTTCTCTTCTTGTGCACGTATCAGACTGATCGACTGTTTTCAACTCGCGCGCAGAGTTGTGATTTTTTACCTGATCATGTTACTGTTGATTGTAGTGAATGATCCTGCAAGGAATCATAACTTTTGACGGTCGTTCGAGGCTTTGTTTATGTGTATACATCGTTGCTTCTTGCAGGGAAGTTACCTTGTGTACGGTCATAATACAACGTGTATATACAATTGGCCAACCCTGATCATGCGTTGACCACATGTGCCTGCCTGCACAGGTGTGTGGTCCGGCTGTGCGTTCCCGACAGAGGAGGGGACTGTACTGTTGCACACAGCAGTGCGCAAGCGCGACGTGAGTATTAAAAATCAAAGAGCTGCTGTATGGAAACCATTAAATAGGCACAGGGTTTCTTCTTTTCTTTCCCCTCTTTTCTGTCCCCTTCAGTGAAAGACACTGAGAAAAATGAGAGAGCTAAACAAGTTTCATATTTCCAGGACAAGTTATATCTGTCTCCCTCATACGCAATACAGCTCTTTCTTTGCCCATAAACGGAAACCAGCTGTGCAAATTCTGCTCCTTTTATAGCAATGAAGATTAAGAAGGAATTAGCAAACATACTGCGCCGGCAGTGACATACCACTGCCAACATGAAATAAGGAAAGGAGGTGTAACCTTGCGTGTGTGGCCTGTTTACCTCTTGCAGATTACAGAGCCCACCTCACCTATAGACAAAAGAGCCCACCTATGAAGCTGGTACTCATTTCTCGGCTCCTAGCCCCGCACTTGATTGAAATGTTAGCAGCAGGTCAGACAGCTGCAAAAAAGTCGACACACCCGGCTTTCTGGCTGCCAAGTTGTGTGTCAGATCTCTGTGTTTCTAGTCTACAGGCTTGCCAGAACCATACATGAATCCGTATACCGGTAATACAATGTCAGTACGATACATTTAGCAGGGAGACTTTCATTTATGCGGTTGTGCATGGCATGGTGCGTGTATACGGTTCTAGCCAACCCTACAAGCCTGTTTCCTGTGCATGTCTGCAGGAAACGCCGGACTCTCTGCTGCCCCCTGCTGCCTTTGATCTGGGACACCAAGTCATCGAGACTCAGCAGTATGCCATCGCGCAGCCGGGTGAGGATTCAATGCTGTAACCTATGAAGAAACGTTTGAACGAGACCTCAAATCAGTGAAGAAACACTTGAACGTGACCTCAAACCAGGTGGCCAATAGCAGTCCAGCCAGCAGTAGTGTTATTTTAGTGCACTAAATCGAGCAGACATTCATGTCTCTCAATGGCTAAGCAGTGGCCTATGAATTGCTGCAATTGCTAACAGAATGGACTGATCCCTGTGGCTCAGACAAAATCTGCTGAAAGTTCTGAGCACGGTGTAAGTGAACCTTTCCAGTTATCAATTTTCACGCATAATTGTCATTTTAAGTATGCGGCATTTCCTGCCCAACATGAACATAACGCACTGGACGCAGGCAATACCTCTCTGCTGCGCCGTCCTCATGCCTTCTGCATGCTGTTCGTATTCTTGTTTTGTGGTGAGGGGGTTTAAGTACTCTTGAGTGCCTCCTTTTACTGAGCTAATCCAAAAATTGGTGTTCAATGCTTGCGTTGCTTTTTTTCCTTTTTGCAGGCCTGGACCCATTGACCAGATAACGTTTTAGGAAATCAGTTCATTACCTACTTGCGTTGTTTTTCCTACCCCGTTTTTGCAGGCCAGGATCCATGGACCAAATCATTCCTAGGATACTAGTTCATTACTTACGTTGTTCCCTTTTCCCTTTTTTACAGGCCAGGACCTTTGACCAGATAGTTCTCTAGGAAATATCTCACTGCTTGCAATGATTCATGTTCCTTATTTTTGCAGGCCAGGACCCTTTGATCCGAGAGTTTTCAAAGGGAAAGGAGCTGTTTCTGCCCCTTCCCCCTCAAGGCGGGCTGACCGGGTGGCGTGACCCATTCTTGGTGGGCACTTATGTCTGGATTTGGCAATTTTATGAAATCAAGTCAAGTACTGCGCCTTTCGGCAACAAGCTTGGGTTCTCCGCTTCTCATTTTCAGTTAGTGATCTGTCATTCAAGTGTAAAGCAAATAAAATTGCAGACAGACATCTGCAAAATTGCACCCACCTTCTTGGTTGGGCTTTTGCTGGAATGAGGAAAATTCCCCTGTCCATCATATGTTATACAAATGTCTATTGCTTTCTGTTTCTGTGCCTTTTTGCCTAGTCACATGAGTAGCAAAGCTCCGGCTAGCGTGCACGCAACACACACATGTTCACACACACACACACACACACTCACGCACACACAGGTCGGCCGGAAGGGTGACGGCCTGCACGATAAGTATACCATCATCATCGGATCTGGATACTTGGACGAGGCAAAGAAGGAGCCTTCCCGAGGCGCTGCTTTTGTTTACACCTCTGATAGCCCGACAAGTGGTGAGATTTGAGGGTTTGGCAAAAAAAAAACCGGAGGTTCTGGGAGGCTGCAGAATTATTGACACGTGTGAAAAGACAATGCTCAGCATCTGGTGAGAGGTTTTCGCTGCTGACCTTGAGCCCAAACACATTACATGTTTTAGAAAGGAAGAGGATGAATTGCACAGGCAGTCGAAAATCACTTCCCACTATTTGAAATGGATACACGTCCGTACTTAATATTATAATAATATGAAAGGGAAGAGGAGCGTTTAGTTCAAGAAAATCCATCTTTTGGCTTAAGCCCAAGTGAGGCCCAAGGAAGTAATAGGATTGAGAGGGAAGGGGTGATCAATGGGTAGAGGACAGCTGTGCCGTATAAGCCTGAAATAGGGAATATCAACTCACTTGAGCCGACTTTTAGGTGACAGAAGTGGAAGAAGAACAGGGCAAGTAGTCACTAAATGCCTCTTCTCCTTATTGTATCAGAGACTGCTTTTCACTACCTGTGTAGTTCTCTTTCCCCTTTTTTTCAAGAGCCAGTGTTGTGCCTTGCAGGCTGGGAGTATGAAGGGGAGCTGTGCCAGGGGGACGGCACCACTGGGGCTGTGTGGGTGAGTGTGTGGGCATGATGCTGATTGTAGCTTTCACTGGCCTAAGTGTAAAAGCTGACACCACTGGGGCTGTGTGGGTGAGTGTGTGGGCATGATCTCAGCAGGGACGTACGCTTGCCTGCACTCCTGTGTTGGAACCCTCGTTCTGCCTGGGTTTTGGACAGGGTGTGGATTTTGGTTCTAAGCGAGAGTTAGGGGTTCCAGCTATTTGATGACTATAAAAAATCCAGATACATGGTACTAATTCAACACTAGTGTGGATGCGTGTAGACCTGTTCAGCCTCAGGTTGTATTGTGCAAGGCATTTGATCAATGCAGAGGGCGGGCTACGTTTGCCTTTTCAATTGATGTGTTAAGAATGGTGATGTCTAATTAATTATGAGTGGGATAAATGATGTTGTGTCACGGAAGATGGTCAATGCTTGGAAGGGACGCACACACACATTCTCACCCACACCCTTTAACACGTGCTTACTACAACAAATTGCGTGCGCGCTGAACTGCTGATGAGACTGCACGTACACAATGACCATTTATCCCTGGTGTGTAAATATCTTTTTGAGCAAAACGGAAAAGATTAAGCAGCTCTCAGTGATTTACTGCAAGTAGCTCTCCATTTGGTGTGGAAGATAAGCATTCTGGGATGCGCACAGTTGTGTAAACATTACACATGCAACCCGTCATTAACATATACCCCCATGTCAGAGCGCATGTAAACAAGTATCCAGCCTAAGCTATTACTGCCATACAACGTGCATGTCACGTGTGTGTACATCTGTACCTACTGCAGGAATGCCCCCTGCTGGCACGCGTGGAGAACTCCCCTGCTTACAGTGGTTTGGCAGAGGCAAATGAGCACATGCTGGTGGTGAGTTACAGGGTTGTCGATGCGTACTGACATGAACCAGCTGGCAAGCTTGAGAGTCATCTGATACCATGTGTAATGCAGTTAGTGAGTTGAGAGGGTGAAGAGGTGTACTGAAAAGAAGTATCGTGAACAATGCTGCAAGCTTGCCAGCCTCTTGCTCTGCCTCGTTTGAATAAGCCCGGTGATGATCATCAGATCATCAGCAATTGAGTACTGGGCAGCTCTGGTCATCAAAATAAATAAACTCATGATGACCAGCCCTTTTTAATTGCACTGTGTAAGTAGGGAGTGCACCCAAAGTGGATGACTTCGTGTTTGGTGGGGGAAACTCACCGGCACTTCAGGCCAACGTCTCTTTTTCCTTTATTGATGCAGGGAGTGTTTTTCTGCCTGCGTAGTTTTTCTTTTCTATTCCTAGTGTTTCAAACATTGTAACTGTCAGCAGATAGGGATGCACCCAAAGCGGATAACTTTGAAATTCTTTAAAACACCTGCTTTGCCAGAGAAGTACCAAAGTTTTGTTTAGGGGCCTCGCTGGTTGACAAAATAGCCGAAGGGTACCATAAGGGTAATGTTTGATTGCCTGCGAGCGTGTGATCACTGTGACGTTACCACTCACATGATAGTCCCCTGTAATTCACTTTTGTCTCCGAGGTTCTTCAAGCATTTTGGTCAGTAGCATTACTGATGCATTTTGGTTGATGATTGTCACGCTTCAGATGACGTCCATCTGCAAGTGCTGTGCATTGTAAGGGAGGACTTTGTGCTATTGGACAAGCACGCAGCAAGGACGCAAAACCCGGCAATTTAATTTCAGTTTGTGGTTCACAAACAAGGTTTTCTCCTTGTTTACAGTGTTCAAATAGGTATGGGGAACATTTTTCAAGCTGCCCAGTACTCATTTGCACAGTGAATATGGGCATCATGTTCTGCCCCTCAAGTTCTGCCCCTCCGTTGGGTATCAATGATATCACGACATTTGCTGACTGGAGCTGATCGTGGCAGCATACTTCAAGCAGCGGCTTTGCGAGCATTTGGGTGGCCAGATCTGTGTTAATTGTGAGAGGGTGTGTGCTTTGGTTAACTTTAAGATCAATTGTCTGTGCACAGTACCTCAAGGATATCCAGAAAGAAATGGCCAACTATCCGAGGGGCATTTGGCCAATCAAATTTGGTGGGCTTTGCAGGTCTTGTGCCGCCTGCCTTTCAGCACTCAACCAAAACGATACTCAAAATTAAACACAGTCATTTATAAGGCTGGAAGCTCTGCACGTTTCTTGAGCTAATGCTGTTATGTGTGCGCCCAGGCAATACTCACACACACAAACACACACACACACACACACACACACACCACACACACACACACAACACACACACACATGTGTGCTTCTTGTCCTGTGCTTGCTTTGATGTCACAACAGGTGTGCCCAGACAACCCCCACAACACACCTGTGTACTTTTTGGGGCGCTACGACGCAACCACCAAGCGCTTTGACATGGAGAACTGTTCAGGTATTTGCTGCAGGATGTAGGAGTTATGCATCATTGTTTCGGCGCTACAGCCAAAGGGGAAGTGTTATAGTTCGGTGGGTGGCATTTTTGCTGCTTTAGTAACTAGGAACATGTTTCCAGGCGGTACCATGGCTGCCTCAGTACGCTCTGATATGTCCCTAATTATTTCTCAGGTGATGATGGGCGCAAGGGTGTATGTGTGGCCTAGGTTTACAGTGCTGTTTGCTGCTGACGGCCTAAAATGTTCCTCACATGTGCATGGCTACTGTACAGTTTTCTTTTACAGGCTGCTCACTTGTGATCGCGGCTGTCAATCTCAAAAGTGTTCCTGGATGTGTAGCACAGCGTGAGTTATGCACGTACCTGGAGAGCACGGCGTGAGTTATGCACGTACCTGGAAATCACAGCGTGAGTTATGCACGCACTGTCTTGCCTGATGCTGCTTGTAGGCCCATACCCGCTGGACATTGGAGGAGGTCCGCTTGGCAGCACTTTCTACGCCCCTAACGTGCTCAACAATGACCCCCACGGTGAGTGTGCTGGCAATTGGGGCCTCTGTGTTGAGCATGGAGAAGGGATGGCGATACAAAATGCAATTCAGCCTTTAGCGCTCACACACAACCAGCGTGATTTTAGGGCAAGGGGCCGAAGGGGCCTGCACCAGCAGATGACCCCCTGCACCAAAATCATCATTATGTCGGCCCACAGGGGCTTCTATAATATATATTGGCTATTACCAAACCACCTTGACCTTTTCATTGCGAACAATATTTTGGTTACACCTTGACAGTTTCATTGCGGGCATTTCCCCCGGTAATTGCACCATCACTGCTTCCCAGCATGGTGATTTTGAGAGAACCTGGTAGACGATGCCCAATTTACAGGCCTGTCATTCCTTGGACAAATTTTTATTTAGCACGTATTACACTGATTGCTGCAAACCAAGTATGTAGTACGTAGCGTACTGTTTGCTTAGATCGATCACCCAACGGTACACTGTGAAGAAGGGAGCTGTATGCTGGGAGACTAGCACGTACAGCTCGTGCGTGTGAGGGTATTGTCGCAAGATGGGCCCCTTGATTTCTATCAGTAGCGGCTTCTCCTGTGCTACTCCTTACGCCGGCTTGCCGGCAGGTACACCAGCTAATCCTTACTGCCGTGTACTTACTCTGATTGCTTCGCTGACAAAGCCAGCTTTGGCCACCCCCTTTTCCGCTCCGGCTAAGCCTTTGTCTTTTTCTGTTTTCCTATCTGAAACGTTTGGTGTCGATGTGGCATTCTAGAGCGTAACAGTGCGTGGTGTTACAACTGACATACGTGTGTGTGACGTATGTGTGTGTGACTTTCCTCTGACACCTGCAGGGCGGCTCATCATGTGGGGATGGTGCCAAGAGACTGGCAGGTGTGTTGTGTGTGTGTGTTCTGTGTTTGTATGTGTGTGACACCAAGCAACACCCTATTTTACCCAGGCCACGTGGGCAGTGCTTAGTGAGTGTGTGTGTATGCATGGGTGTATCATCTGTGTGTAAGTGTGTGTGACACCATGCAACACCCTGTTTTACCCAATCCACGCCGGCACTTTCACTGTCTGCACTTTTTTTCCTGTAGACCCGGCAACCCAGACATCTACAACTACGGCTCCTGCCTGTCGGTGCCCCGACAGATCTGGCGCCACCCACACATTCCTGGCTTGTTGTGGCAGGTGAAGCATGACTGTGTAAACCACAAATTATGTCTGATGCTGGAGGCCAGGGTGAGGCTTATTAATACAGTTTTGAGGCTTAGTAACACAGGGTCAGGCCTATTAACACAGGGTCAGGCATATTTACACAGGAAGTACAAGTGATGTGCATTGATCATAGAAAAGAGGACAAGAAGAAAGTGCCCAAAGAATGGAAGCCGCTCCCCACTTTGGTGCTGAGCACCCCTAAAAGAATGAGAACATTCATTCAGAAAGATTGCAGCCCAGGCTGGCTAGGAACTCAATTGCCTTGAAATCTTGGCGTCTGAGCACAGCAGAAACACAGTTGTTTCTTGTCTTTACTTTGTTCACTTCACGTGACGTCACAATTACTCTTTCACACAAACACACATACACACACACACACACACACACATACACACACACACACACAAACACACACACACAAACACACACACACAACACAGGAGCCTCTCCCCTCCCTCTCCCTTCTGCGCCGGGCTTCATGGAAGCTACAAGGAGGAAGCAGCCCAGTGTGGACAAAGATTAGCAGCGTCACCCCTGAAACCGACGGCATCACCAACGGAGCAGCTACAATTGTTGACAAGAATGGGAATGGGAATGGGAAGAAGGCAGGGAGTGGTGAGGTGACAAATGGGAACAAGGCTGCTGCAGAAGGGAGCGCCATCGAGAGCAACGGGCATGCCACCAATGGCAACGGCAAGCACGCAGCAAGCCACAGCAGCAGCGCATCATATATTTCACTGACGCCTGGGCGCCCGGTGGCACTGCCTACTGAGCTGGGGTCGTACCCACACCTGGTGAGATGGGTGTGGGTGTGGGTGTGGTTGTGGATGTGGATGTGGGTTTGGGTGTGCATGCGTGTGTGGGAGGGGGGGTGAAGGGGAGGGAGGGTCCGATAGTTTTTTTTATGCATGAGTCGTGTCAAAACCGTGCTTCCTGCGCCTTCTGACAAAATGACATCCTTAAACCTTCTGTTTAGGGCCGCCACGACGTGTTGGCACATCCTGCTCATCTGTACATGATATTTTAAGCTATGTCATTTATAAGCTCATAAAAAAGTGTGTCAACACATATGGCTTACTTGCGTGTCTTGTGTCAAGCTAGTACTAACACAATTGTTAAGACAGCATAACAATGTAAAATCCCCCTCTTGAGGTAGGTGGTACATTGGCATGCGTCTCTGGAATGCATCAGTCTTTTGATATCAAATTCTTTGTGCTATGTCCTTCTTCTTATCTCACCAATATCATTCCTTTAATTTCACTCAGGAGTTGGAGCTTACCCTTGAGCCCCCCACCTCTTTGTCATCTGGAGTGCTTGCCAAGACGGGCATCATTATCCGCTCGAACGAAATTGGTGAGTGGTGCAGTTGGTATTAAGATGCCAAGATATGTTCATCTTCTCCCTGTAATTGCCACAAGGCGGGCATCATCATTTGCTCGCAAAAGTTGGTGATTGGCGGGTCCAAGTATGGTGCAGGTTGGTGCAGACGGATGAACGTCCTTATTTTGTGTTGGCAAGGTGGCAGCAGCATCTGCTTGAGCAAAGTTGGTGTTTCAATTAAGATTGGTATTATGCCTGAAAAAGCATGCAGTGCTTTTCTCTGCAGGTCTGATCAGATCACGCACACGGAAACTTCCATTTAAGTCTCTGGAGTTTTCCCACTCCACCCCCAAATAAGCATAAAGCAAGCCTGTCCCTTAGTTTTAGTACCGCAGTGCCTATGACGGCGCACGAGGCCAGCGGACGCAACGCCACCTCCCCAATTGTTAGCTTTTAAGATCAACGCATTATAAAATTATGTCAACGACTTGATTTTGTCCCTTGATTTTGTCGCTGCAGTGCCTATGACGACGCATGAGGCCAGTGGACGCAACGGCGCTGCCCTTCTGTACGATTGGCAGCACGCACGCTTGGAGGTGGTGTTTAGTGACGGTGAGTGGCAGGGTGCTACAGATTTTTACCTCAAGCCCCCCTTAGATTAATCGGCACTGCTCACACTTGGAGAGTGGTGGTGTTAAGCACCCGTGGGTAAGGCTTATGTAACGAATCCTGACTGTTGTAGGATACTACCCTGCTGCTGTGCGACTTGCCTCGGACGGTATTGGATGTGGTATCTATTGATGTACAATTTCCTTCTGGCATAAAGGACGCGACTTGTTTGGCCATAGGTGTTTATCTGTCAGTATCCAATCATGGACATTCTCCCTCTGCCATGAATGTTGCCTGTTTGGCTCTGTTTGGCTGAATCATCAATGCAGCTGAATCATTAATTCAGGCAAAGGCAATCATCAATGCAGCTGAAATCATTAATGCAGGCAAAGGCAAAAACTCTATTCGGCTGGCAAAGGCAAGAGGCAAGCAGGCCAAGGCAAAAGCTATATTCGACTGAATCGTCAATGCAGGCAAAGGCAAAAGCCCTTCTATTGCAGCGTTGATTCTAAGTGCCAGGTCACTGTATGAGTGCACGTAGAAAATGGGGCCCCCCTCGCTGCAGAAGAAGAATAATTGCCCCTGCCAGATCGTAGCCACTGTGCGTGTGCATGTAGAAACTGGGGTCCCCTCCGCTGCAGTATCGTACAGAGTGCCACAGTCCAGGCACGTTCAGATTTAAAACACATGCGGATTTCCATAACACGACTCCAGCCTACAAATGTATGCTACAGGATTTTGGGTGATGTACGAAGGATAAGATCATGTGTGTGCTTGGTGGCTGCGAGATCCCACTTGTGTGCGAGTGCAGGCGCAAAGCAAGAAACCATACACATTGTCATATATAATATGTTTGTAACGCCGGTGTTATTTCATCTTACCAAACTCCAATGCAGACGTGATGCACGGATTCACGTGTAGAGTTAAATCATAACCATACATCTATGGGTATATACGGTTTGCGTACGGTATTATAGCAAGAACACCACCATGCGTACGGTCATACACGGTGCACCTATTCCGCTCTGGCCAACCCTATTCACGTGCCTTGGGTTCTCTGGAACCCTTACCCCACTCTAAGTGCAGGCTTAGAGGACAAGATCAATGCAATGAAGCATCGAAGATGTGATCACGTATGTTCACATTTCCAGTAACAATGTCGTATTCTTGACGCAGGCATGGAGGACCTGGAGACCCTTTGCTCAGCTCCTGCCTCCACTTATGATGCCATGAACGCAACATCCAGGTAAGGAACAATCCTATGGTGCTATAAATGATGCCATGAACGCAACGTCCAGGTAAGGAACAATCCTATGGTGCTATGAATGATGCCATGAGCCCAACACCCAGGCAGGGATCACCCAATACCCGGGTTTCCTCCAATTATGATGCCTTGAACATAATATCCAGGCAAGGAATGTTGCTATGATACTACGAACGTAATGTCCAGGCAGCCTCCACCTCTGCCACTTATATATTGCCATGAACTAATCAGCCAGTTGACACAGCCAGCAGTCGATATTGCCAATTCTGATATTGCCATTTCTGATATTGCAGCCAAATATTGGCTGTTGCAGCCAAAAATGCACGGAATATTATTTGTTAGCATTCGTTTTGTCAAATGTTTGGTACACTCCAAAGCACCTGACAATAAGAATGCCAACGAATAGCGTTTCTCCGCATTGTTGGTGCTGTCAAATACTGCAGCAGATAGTGATGGGACGAATGCAAATGTAGTCCTTGCTTCAAGTGTTTGTAGCAAACACAGCAGCAGCCCTGTCATGTAATTGTAGCCTCCGGCGTTGCAGACACAGCAGCAGACCTCTTTCCATCTAATCGTGGCGTTTGGCTGCCCCTTGTGCTTAACCAATGCTGACCAAAAAGTGGGAGACGGAGACCGAATCGTATGGGCATTTGGTGCTACATTGCAATTAATGAATGGCCATAATACCGTCCAAAGAAGTCATTAAGGAGAGCAACTATTTAGAATGGCAAACTCAGGCATAATTACATGTAGAACATAAATGAGCTCATCCATTCCTCAGCACCCCCAAAGCAAGCCTGGGTGCAATTTTGCCTGAACGTGCTGGTGTTGCACCTTCAGGTCGCAGTGTGCCTGTGTAGCGGGGAGGCTGTTCAGCGAGTTGGTTGTGCAGTGCACATACACCTTGTAAGCAAGCAATAAGCACACACACACACATGCGTGCATGCGCAAACAGGGTGTACCTGGGCAGCGAAGATGCCACCACGGGAGAGGCTGCTCAGCATTCTGGGGAAGTGGGCTCTATGGCTTCCGCGGACGGCAACGCAGCCACCCTAGCTGCCGTTAGTGATGGTGAGTGGCTGCAGAAGATCTGTGATTTTATCGTGGCTGCCGTTAGTGATGGTGCGTGGCTGCAGAGAATATGTGAGTGTATCGTGGCTGCTGTTAGTGATGGTGAGTGGCTGCAGAGGATCTGTTATTTTATCGTGGCTGCCGTCAGTGATGGTGAGTGGCTGCAGAGGATCTGTAATTTTATCGTGGCTGCCGTCAGTGTTGTTGAGTGGCTGCAGAGGATCTGTGATTTTATCGTGGCTGCCGTTAGTGATGGTGCGTGGTTACAGAAGATCTGTGAGTGTATCGTGGCTGCCGTCAGTGATGGTGAGTGGCTGCAGAGGATCGGTGATTTTGTTGTGGCTGCCGATAGTGATGGTGAGTGGTGAGTGGCTCAGAGATTCTGTGATTGTATCGTGGTGTCTGGAGCACCGCCGTCCTGCTGCCTATGCATAAACACACACTTTTTTTATTAGGGGTCTGGTCCACATACAAACACAAACGCACACACACACAAATGCACACACGTACACGCCTTCAAAGGATTATGGTCCATATACATACACACACATTTAGAGGGGCACATACACACAAACACACACATAAAGAGGGACACACACACATACACAAACACACACAAATACACACACATACACACCTTTAAAGGGGCACACACACATACACAAGCACACACCCACAAAAACACAAACACACAAACGCATATGCACACGTACAGAGGGATCTGGTCCTGGTGCTATGGGTGAGCACTGCCACACAATGCAGAGCAGCAACATTGCAGCCCAAGGCTCTTTCCAGCCTTTGCACAGCCCACAGGGCAGGAGTGGCAGGAGCGGCAGCAGCACTGGTATGTGGGGGTGTGGGTGTGTTTGGCTTGCTCCCACGTTTGTTCTGGTGAATACAAAAGTCAAATGGTTTGCGCTACATTTGGGAAAGGGCTGGCAGGAGCATTTGCATTGTTATGCAGGGTGTATGGATCAAACTTAGACGCGACTGAGTGAACACTCACATCACTTATATTACATGATATAACTTACATCACTCATACTAAATGATATAACTCACATCAATTATATTAATTGATATAACTATGTCACTCATATTATATGATATAACTCACATCACTCATGCTATATCTCTCATGTAACATATTACTGCTGATGCCAAATTTCCCTGTTGGAAACTCCCCCATATTCTCTAAATGCATTTTCATACATTATTTACACATTTACACAAACACACACACACATCAACACACACACATCCATGTACACACACACATACATGCAGGTGATGCCAACGCCGAGCACCGCCCCCTAGACGTGCGTGGGTGCCATGCTGTTGGAGGGCAGCTCATCCTTTGGCCAGGTGTGCACTTAAGGTGTACCTTGCATGTACCAGGTGTACCTTGCATATATCAGGTGTGCGCTTAAGGTGTACCTTGCACGTATCAGGTGTACCTTGCACGTATCAGGTGTGCGCGCAAGGTGTACCTTGCATGTACCAGGTGTACCTTGCACGTATCAGGTGTGCGCGCAAGGTGTACCTTGCCTGCATGCCCAACCTTGCCCTGAATTGTCTGTGCGTGCATGTGTCCTATATGCCTGTTTCTACATCTCGTTCTGCCTAGTGGTGGAACCCTGCCCTTCCTAGGCCATTCCATTGCCACCCCTCGTGGCAAATTGCCCAAAAAAGAAGAAGCACTTTAGAATGAGCGGTGAATCATGGCGGAGATAAATTGGATGTTTCATTCTTCCCTCTTTCTCTTCCTCTCATTAATAAACACTTAAACCTAGGATTACATGCAGCCGTTTTTGGAACATCATGTGTTGATACGTGTCACCTCTGCAGGGTGAATTGTGACCATGGAGTGTTTTATATGCAGATTTCATGAAAACATAGCGTAAAAACTGCTGTTACAGTCTGGATCACACGTGTCTAGGGTTGGGCAGAACCATGTAAATTATATATATACGATGTATAAAGGGTATCTTTGCAGGGATCTCGACAAATATAAGGTCATATACAGTGCATGTACTGTAATTTTTGCAGGGATTAAAAGAATTATGCGGCCTTGTATATATATGGCATATACATACAGTGCATGTACAGCATTTTTGGCAGGGGTTTTTACAAAAATGCAGTCTTAATATATATGGCGTATACATACGGTTCTGGCCAACCCAACGTGTGTCTTGCAGCCCAAGATGCCCAAAGTTTGACTAAGAACTTCAATGATTTGAGAGTAAGCGTTGCTGCCAACTTTAGGTGCAAGGCCCAAAACTTGACTAAGAACAAATGCAAGGCCCCAAACTTGACTAAGAACTTCAATGATTTGAGAGTAGGCGTTACTGCCAACTTTAGGTGCAACGTCTCCCAACGCTGTGTCATGTCCTTACTTCGCCCTTGTTTTTGTTCATGTCCTTACTTTGCCCTTGTTTTTGTTCATGTCCTCACCTCATTGTTTTTGTTCGTGTCCTCACCTCATTGTTTTTGTTCATGTCCTCACCTCATTGTTTTTGTTCATTGTTCATGTTTTATGTTTCACATCAATTTTCTTGTTCATGTCCTTACCTCATTGTCTTTTTCATATCCGCACCTCATTTGCCCAGGTATGAACGACCACAACCCTGGCCATGCTATTGAAAACGGCCGCGTGGCTGACAAAAATGGGGGGCCTGCTGCTTTTAGTAAGGCAGCAGTGGGGGGAGTGCTGCAGCCCATCACGCTGCGCGTGTTCCTTGACCATTCCATGCTGGAGGCCTTCACGTCAACGGGGCAGGTGTGTTTTTTGGATTGGGTGTGGGGGTGCATCTGGGGGTGTATGTGAGGGTGAGCGTGTAAAGGGTGAGCGTGTTGCAAAGCCCTCGTAGGGTTGCCCTCGTAGGGTTGCCCTTGTAGGGTTGGTTTTGTAGGGTTGGCCAGAGCTGTATATACACACCGTATATGATTGCATATTTGGTGATTTCCCAGCCAAAATCTCCATATATTTACCGTGTGTATATATATATATATATATATATATATATATGTGTGTGTGTGTGTGGTTATAACCAACCCTACAAATGTGTGTAGGCAGATTGCATGTCTTCAATTTCCAGTATCAGGCCAAGCCTGCAACACCGGAACTCAAGCTGAATTACGGTACTCCAGCTAAATTACGGTACTTCAGAGGTGGTTCCGTTACTCTGTGGTTCCGGTACTCCATCTAAATTTCAGAGGTGGTTTCGGTACTCTGTGGTTCCGGTACTCCAGCTAAGTACCGGTACTTCAGAGGTGGTTCCGGTACTACATGGTTCCAATACTCCAGCTAAATCACGAGAAAAAGAATGACCTGCTTCCAAAAAAGGATGATCTGATTGTCATACCATCACAATTGGAGTTGGGGATCTCACACACTCTCCATGGTGTGCACCTGAACGTGCCCTTATGTATGCACTTAAAATGTACACACACACACACACACAAACACAAACGCACATACGCAGGTGCTCACCACGCGTGTGTACCACCACGAAACGGAGGACCATCCCTCAGATGAGGAGGAGGAGCAAACAGCTGGAAAAGGAGCAACAGGTGTTGCAGGTGGTGGTGGTGGTGGTGGTGGTGGTGGTGGTGCTGCTGCTGCTGCTGCTGCTGCTGCTGCTGCTGCTACTGTTAGAGCAGATGCTGGCGATGGAGATGAGGTGGTCGTGGCGTTGCGTTTGGTGAAATAATGCAGAATGCTCCTTTACTTTGTGACACGGGTGAATTCTAGCACTGACCAATGACCCTCCCCTGAGCAATCCTGCCCTCCCTATCAAATGCGCGAGGCGGTGTTGGCTCGTGTAGAGAGTAGCAGTTGTGGTGGTGGTGGTAATGGTGGTGGTGGGGGGG
>Ga0307947_1001933_pt1 | contig 16542 bp, 11 predicted proteins | sample OrgLakmetagen232_FD_201840 | JGI IMG/M metagenome (GOLD analysis project Ga0307947, IMG submission 201840) | Saline water microbial communities from Organic Lake, Antarctica - #232 | ecosystem: Environmental > Aquatic > Non-marine Saline and Alkaline > Saline | place: Antarctica: Organic Lake...
AATTGGTGAGAATGGCTTAAAAATGGCCTGCGGATTGGATTATAATAAATATTGAAGGGGGTGCGGATTGGTTGCGGATTTGCAAAACTAAATATTTTTTTTTGGGGTGCGGGATGATTAAATTTTGGTACGGTAGTCAAAAGGTAGGGCGGTCTGAGGTTAGACAAACGGTGGCTGTGGTAGACAAAAGGTGGCTGTGGTAGTCAAAAGGTAGGGCGGTTTGAGGTTAGACAAACGGTGGCTGTGGTAGACAAAAGGTAGGGCGGTTTGAGGTCAGGCCCTATGGTGGATGATGACCTTGTCGTCCCATGAGGTTAGGCCCTGATGACCTTGTTTCTTGAGACCAGGCCCTGATGACCTTGTTATTTCTTGAAGTCAGGCCGTAATGACCTTGACCTTGTCCCTTGGGATCGCACGCCCTAATGACCATGTCGTTTCGTTGAGGTCACAACGCCCTAATGCCCTTGTTGTCCCTTGAGGTCAGCGACCCTAATGAAAGACGTCACGCCCTGATGACCTCGTTGCTCCTTAAGGTCACAACGCCCTGGTAACCATGTTGTCTGTGAGGTCAGGCCCTTATGACCTTGACCTTGTCCCTTGAGGTCACGTGCTGCATCTGACCTCGTCATGCATCGGATTCAGCTGCATGGCTGCAGAAAGCAAACGTACAGGCAACTGTACAAGCTGTTATTTCTGTCGTCCCTGTCGTGTCTTGTCATGTATCAGATTTAGCTGCATGGCTGCAGAAAGCAAACGTACAAGCAACTGTACGAGCCCGTCCCTTTCTCATAAAAATTCTGTCTTCCCAATCGTGCCACATAAGTCAAGCCTCAGACCGTGGGCTCCACTCATTACCGCCCTGTCTTGTAGGTCGTTGTGATTCCCCGAGGTTTTTTCGGTTGTAGGCTAAATTTGAGCATGGCAACCTTTCTCACATGAACACGCGACAAAAGAGACAGAAGAGAGGCAGTCTGCCTTTTGTTTTAGTCTTCCGCAGCTTGCTACCACACTCTGCGAGTAGGGTTGGCCAGAACCGTGTATATGCACCGTTTACGACCGTATATTGGGTGATATCCCTGCCAGAAATACTGTGTATACACACTGTATGTTTATGTATATAGTTCTGGCCAACCCTGTTTACAAGCGGAATGGCGTGAACAGACACACCCATTGACGCACCTGCACAGAAACGTAAACTGACACGCATGCATGCACAACCTCCAGGTGGGAGCCATCATTAACTTGGGCATGTACTGGGGATTGGGCCTCCCCTTCTCCTGCTTCCTGGCCTTTAAATGTGGCCTGGGTGCCATGGGCCTGTGGACCGGTCTGGCGTGCACTGCCTCATTGCAGTCAGTGTACCTCTCGTACATCGTGTTTAGGTGAGCAGGCTTAACACGCTCTTGCAGTGTATTTGGTAGTGTGTGTGTGCGTGTGTGTATGTGTGTGTGTGCATCTCGTACATCGTGTTCAGGTGAGCAGGCTTTACACACTTTTGCAGTGCGTTGGCTAGTGTGTGTGTGTGTGTGTGCATGTGTGAGTGCACATGTGCTGCATTGCCTGTTGGGATGTAACCACGCGAGAGCATGCCAGACCTGGTGCAAGTGGGGTCTGACATCATAGGTCGAGGAGAGCCGTGGGAGAGATTGACAATTTTAGGCAAAAGGATGAGGGCGACCGACACGCTGCTTGCTCTTCTGCGCTGCAGGTTTGATTGGAACACTGAGGTCACCCGTGCCAAGACTTTGATAGCGTCTGGGGAGGCCGAATTTGAGCTGGATGAGGATGCAGTACCTTTAGTCAGTGATCGCTCAGAACTTGCGTCAGATCTGTGAGCCTTTATTTCTTTCTTCCATTGTGTTCCTTTGTTGCGATCTTTCGTTGTGATCACGGTGGTCATCCAATTGGTATGACGTCGTGTGTGGCTCAAATCAAAAGTTCTTTGTTTATTTCATTTTGTTGGAGCATTGTGCCGTATGACATACTGAGGGAGCGCTTTTTTCTATGCTCTTGCTATTGGGTTGAGCACGTGGTGTTGATGTCAACAATAAATTAACAAGCTCTCAATTTTATGTTTTCTTTCTCGATTTAAACAAAAAGGAAAAATTACGCAGGCAGTGAGAACCACTCCCCACATAAATTAAGGAAAAGGAGCCACTTTGGTACCGAGTACCGTAAACCTCCTCCACCGCGAAAAGGAAAGGAAAATCAATGGGGATCAAGAGGGTTGCAGGCTTGGCCTGAAACCGGCTCCTGATGAGAGTTGATAACAGTACTGGAAAGGGCACGTCTGGTATGGACAAGTTTAGCAGCGAGGTTCACAGCGTGCACATGGAGCTTGGAGGCAAGTTTCTTTACTCTTTGAGAATCGAGACCCAGTTCCTTGAAAGGCTGCAGAGTGTGAGTTTTGTAGATGTCGCCACCCACACCCAAAAGAATGATGTGGAGAGTAACGGAGGCTCCTTGGAGAATGTTGCAGATATCTTTGTGCTCTTCCTTTGCGGCGTTCAGCTGGTTCTGAGGTCTGGTGTCTTCATGATACTTGATCTCGACAAGGTGGATGTCACGCCGAGTTTTGCTGAGGTCTTTAGGTCGGTGCTGTCTGGGGTTGGTGGCTCTACTGGTGGCTGGCGGTGCTGCTAGGGTGCTCCCAGTCTCCCTCAATTGCCCCCTGCCACTTCGAAGAACCCACCCCCTTACATTAGTTTGTTGTGTGTGTTTTTGCAGCAATGGGAGTAACCAGCACAAAATCTGGGCAGGTGGAGGTAAATCTGTCTTTATCTGGGAAGCGGGGTGGGAAGAGCCATTTAGGAACAATTCTGGTCCATGCACTATTTACATAGTGCTAGCAGAAAATGCTGATTGTCAACCAGTTGGTTTTGGCAATTAGTCCAGCATGCTGGCTATTTCATTCTTACAAGGTGCTCCTTCCGTTTCATATTTTACAATTTATTTCTATTCCCTGGAAGGTGTACATATAAACCATGCCCATTCAATAGAAGTGTACTGGGGTGTGTGTGACAATGTCCTCCCAGAGGTTAGTAGGCTGAAATGAATATAAAAATCAGTGGGGAAATGGCATGCGATGTGAGCTTTGGACTTCTCTCTCCAATAACATTGAACAATTATCAAGATCCCCTTCATGATCATTGGGAGGATTATACTTTAAAAGAGATTCCTACTGTTATGGATTAAAGCCAGCCTTTTGGATTGACGGCATAGTATACAGCAAGATTGCACTAGCATTCCTAGAGCACTTGACAATTAATATGCACAGTCTGACACACCTTGGACTTGGTCAGATCTAGATATGCAATCTTCTGACTGGGCATCTTCTTGCACGTAGTCCTCAGATGTCATAAGAGCATCTGGGAAGGCTTCCCAGACGCTCTATTGACAATTGAGGTATCATCTGTTCTTTCCGTGCTTTCTGCTGTTTTGTTGTGTTCTTTAATAATCCTGAACCACTACTACCTCCAAACTTCTCCTGCCATTTAGAAGACCTAGCAGGCAATCAGTCGAGAGTCATCGCCTAGCATCATCATGCCTTGGGTCTGTTTAGACATGCCATTTCAAATTAGATGCAGGGTGATCTGTGTGTGAATTGGGGTCTAAAATAATAAAATGATGCAAATGAGTGTTAGAAAGCTAATACACACATGGTCAGAATGCATGCTTGATTTTTATGCTAGTAATTAGTAATCGTAATATGGTTCTACTCAATCAACTCCCCTTTGGCCTCACTGCTTGCTCCGCTCACACTCACACCCTGCGAACATCAGAAACCAGAAAACAGCAAGGAACAAACGTTTATGTCGCAGTTATAACATGCTGTGCACAAAGCATGTCACATGATCCCGTTGATCTATGACATCAGTGCACTAGCAACTTCATACTTTATGCTGATATTCGCTATAAACCTCGTACCTGTCCAGGCACCACTGTTTCAATGTAGGGTGCGCCCTCCCTCTGCGAGCCAAAGATGGCAGCCCCCCCACCGAAATCTCCAGCGACTGCACTCTTGCCGTGAATGTCGTCACCAGATAGGCCACCCGCACCTCCCACATCTATGGACGACCCTGATGACACAGTTGCAGTTACGGGTTCTAAATTTATAGCAAAATATAATTAAATGTAAATAGCAAATGAGTTTGATTACAAAATTAGATTGTCTGCAAAGCTCTGACAGGGTTAGTGCTGAGCGTGATATCAGAATTAAATGGAAGTTCACTGGGAATAACTCATAGAGCATAACGCGAGGCTCCAGGCATTGATTGTCAAGAAAACAATCAAGGCTATGTGCATGCGCAAGGTTTAAAGTTCCTGTCCAAGAGTGTCTCTAGAGCATCGTTGACAAGTATGACATCTCACACAACCCAAACCCCTACTACCTTTTCGAGGTGCAAAACCTCCTTCTGCTTTGGGGGCATGTGCACGGCCTGCTAGCTCTCTGCCCACAAAGCTGGGCTTGTTTGCACCACGAAATCCCACAGCACCTGCCCGTAAATCACCCAATGCAATACCAACAGTGTCCACGTCATCCTACAACAAAAATTGTCCAACAAATTGTTGCTTTTGCATATATGGTACATAAAAATGGTATGGGTAAAGCAAAGTCAAGCTGGGGACAGATCAACACCCCAATACATACTGCATAATGAGCAAGTGTGTGTGTGCGCGTCCAGAAGAATGGACCATCTGCAGGGCATTCGGTAGTTCCAGTTTACAACTTTTAATTGAAGCATGTGTGCATGTGTGTACGTCCAGAAAATGGAGCATCTGCAGGGCGTTTGGAGTCTCTCAGCAAAGGATAACAAAGTGACTCGCAATGCAAAGTTGCCATAGAATGCCCTAGAAACACACTTTGAGGCAGACATGTTAAGAAGCAAGTATGTACGTTCAGAAAAGTGGAGCATTGACAATACAAAATGGTAAAACGAGGTTTTACTGTGACCTCGACAGCTACTTGTTCTATACAGCCTATGATGCACGACTCTCTGCAGGTTACAAAACCATATGATTGTGATACAGCGAGTCATACAGTGATACAGTGATATAATAAAAAAGTGATACAGTAATATGATAAAAAAGTGAAACAGTGATATAGTGATACAGTGATACAGTGACACAGTGATACAATGATATGATAAAAAAAGTGAAACAGTGATACAGTGATACAGTGATACAGTGATACAGTGATATGATAAAAAAGTGAAACAGTGATCCAGTGATCCAGTGATACAGTGATATGATAAAAAAGTGATCCAGTGATCCAGTGATCCAGTGATACAGTGATACCGTGATACAGTGATATGATAAAAAAAGCGATACAGTGATACAGTGATATAATAAAAAAGTGATACAGTGATACAGCGAGTCATAAAATGCACGTAAGGTGACAGTGAAAAGCAGTAGGTGGACAGAGCAAAACAAAAGCCACACGACCACTTGCCTCATTCAGCCTGCTTTCATCAGAAAGCATGGCAGTGCGCTCGTCTACAGCACGGCTTGCAGCTTCTGGATCCCTGGTGTCAAAGGTGTTTCCTCCTGGCTGGCTTATCTGTGTCCGAACCAAGTTTCATACTTTGTGAGTATGCACTGCTAGATGCTTATCTAATCAAGACTACAAGCAAGTCAACTGAATGTATGTATTCACACTGAATGTGTTAACCTTCCCAGCGTAGCCTTTCCTTTTCTGAACACGTATAGCATGGAAGTTGATTCCACAGACAATGACACAAACTAATAACGAACTCTGCCTCAGAGATAAAAACTCCAGCCTCTTCTAAAGCCTAAAAGGTGGTGGGTAGTTTTTTACCTGCATAATTGTACTAGAGGTGGTCGACGGCGGCCTGAAAAAGGGGTGCTTTTGAAATGTTCCCACAGTATATGCGCCGGATCGGGACTTTCTAAGCATAGCATTCAGATGTAGCTGCTGATGTCACCTGAGCTTGAAAGTTGCCAGTAGCCTAATTGCCCGCGGCGTTAACCCCACTTTTCACCACCAATCTGTCATATGTCACCACCAACTGACTCAATTTGTATTATTTTCATGTGAATAGGCATATTAAAAAAAATTGCAACAAAAATGGGGCAAAACATAGCAGTAGTTGTCCAGGTACCTCATTTTGGCCCATCTACCTTAAAAAACCTGCAAAAGGGGTGCCAAAAAGGGTGGAAATCCAAGTTCCACCAAATCTGGTTTTTAGCATGTCAAACGATTCCTGATCATAAATGAAGTACTCCTGTTGTGTTTTCAGGTGGAAAGAGGCCCTGGGTAGAGTGTGGTGGCTCAAAACGTAAACATTCACTAAATGATACAGTGCCAAAATTTGAACTGGATTTCTCCCCAGACCACTGGGGTAGTCCATTTGGCCTCAAACTTCATAAAACATCTAGTTAAGGTATTTAAACACGATTTGCTTCGAAAAAGGAACATTTTGAGGACTTTTGCTCCGTCGACCACCCAGGTAATTTTATTCATCAACCACAAAATGTTACTGCATCACCTGCATAAATGAACTTATCAACCACATAGCTTTACTAATCAACCACAAAATGTAACTGCATCACCTGCATGATTTACTCAAGCTTATCACCACAAAACGTTTCTGCGTCACCTGCTCCCTAGTGCCATCTGAAGCAAAGTGAGGGACTGCCACGTCTCGTATGGGTACATGGAAACCGTATCCAGCGTCAATGGTCAGTGCAGGGTCTGTCGGGTCACGGGTGTGCCCTCCTTGACCTATGTGATGTTAAAAAAAGGGAAACAGTAATATAGAGGCAATTTAGCCTTTGATTATACACGCTATTTTTGTACAACTATTGTTTTTGCCTGTCTGCACAGTGCGTGCAGGCATCTAGCGTTTAGTTATACAATCGAGCGTGCAGGCATCTGGCGTTTAACTATACAACTTAGTCAGGGATGACAGGTGGAAAGTAAGAATTAAAGATGGAGAGGCATAAAAGATGATAGAAATACACTAGAAAATGCTCGAGTAACAGAGTGACCACCTTGCTGCTCTGGTGCTGGAGAAGTGATTTGCCAATTTTGCATTGTTGAGCACTCAGCAGTTTTGTTAGCCTGTATGTCAACAGCACGCGTCCGTCCTGATGACTCATGGCAGTGCATCAGGCTATTTCATTCACCTTTGTCGCTAGCTGCAGTAGGTGGGGGTGGAGCCAAAGGTCCGGTTGGTGGTTGATGTCGGAAGCCTGCCGCAAATGATGGTGAAGACAGTCAAGAAGTAAGACTCAAGCTCCCGTTGTAAATCCTGTCTGGAAATCAAGGACTCAGATAATAAGAAGTAGCCCAAACTTCACTTTAAAGTACGGCAGGAACACAAATACCTTGGTCCACAGGCCCTCTCTCCTGCTGTTGCTGCATTGTGCGGCTGCTCCAATACTAACCTGATAATCCAATTATATTTTATGAGCACGTACATTTTCCAAGGAGAAAGGAGGATCCAACGCTAAATACATGCAATCCCTGCTCGCGTTCCAAACCGAGTTCATTTCGTGGCTTTGCAATTTTGGTAGAAATAAATACATCTATGAAAACATTGCGCCATCGAAAATGCCATGCAAACCTGTCACTCGCTGGATATATCCAGTGTGCCTATTTCGTTATCTATTAACATTTCAATCGCTCAGAATCCATCGAGCGACAGAAATTGAAAACTCGAACCAAGGATGGGAGAGCTTTACAGGACTTCCAGCGCAGGGGAAAGTTCGGCAAGGTACAGTTCCATGTGTGTTGTAATGGTAAAATTAAGCTTGTAGAAAAGAATAGGCATAAGGATAAGGGAACTGCTTCAGAAAAGCTTCAATATTACAGATCAGCACAGCACACAACAAAACAACCACGTCAATATTTCAGATCAGCGCAGTACACAACAGCACAACCACTACTGAAAGCAGGCACTTGACGTGGAAGCGGCATATATCTGTCTGTCTGATAGCGATTATTGCTGCCCTTGCGTGTGCCAGCGCAACACACCCCGTACGCCAGCACCGCGGTATGCTCGCAGTGTCTGCTCCATCCACATCGACCGGTTCCATCAAGACCGGAGCGGAAAGTGAAAGCTTAGATGAACAAACAGATCCAGCAGCAGCTGCACAAGAAAAGAAGCTGCCAGCTATCCTTGCCAACGCAAACACCAGCTCTGCCACGCAGCAGTGGAACATCCTTGTCGATGCCATGCAGCACAGCAGTAGCAGTAGCAGCATCAGCAGCAGCAATAACAATACAACAAAAAATCCCGAGGTGTTCTTTGACTCTGGTCACACCATTCACATTCCTCAAAAACTGCAAGCCGACCAGGCAGAAGTCCAAGCTCCTATCGGTGTTCGGTCAGTATGTGAGGTTTAGACTTGTCAAGCAGCCCTAGGATTCAGAATGCATGATTTGTGTTGCAAACCGGGCTTGATCCGTTAAACATCATCTGAGGATTTGGCTGAGCAAAGCTGCTCATGTGGCTGAATGCATGTGATGCATTACCATGACAAAATTGCCCATCGTAACTGCACTCCACAGGAACACGAGCCTCTCACCTGACAAGAACTTCTGGGGTAAAGGACAGGGTAAGACATTTTCAGAGGACGACTATCATTTTGACGGCAGCGGAGGCAGCGTGACTGAGTCACATGGCGGCAAACACTACATGATGAAACAACTTGCTCAGAGCTCATACGGAGGCCAAAGGTGATTTCTAATATCCTTCTTTCTTACCCGCGCTTGACCTTCTCGTATACGTGTTGCCCTTCTTCTCATCAACCTGGTTGTCCCCCCTACTTTCTTCTGTCTCTTCCAGCCTGTCTCTCTTGCTTTTTTTGTATAAATCAACTTTCAATTTGTTTCCTCGTAGTAGGGAGTTTGCTACCTCCTCTTGACCTATGTAATACGCCAACGATCATATAGATCAACGCAACAAGGGGTGTATATTTTCAAGAGTTGTAGTATAAGTAGCAAGAGAGGTAAAGGAAAGAAACCAAAGTTAAACTGCAGTCCTGCACTTACAGTGTGTTAAATTCCATGCTTGCATGCTCCTGGGCATTCAGTATTCACATGACAACGCCAATTGAAAATCAAACTTTTACCAGTCCACTGTAAAGTGATGCAATGGTGCAGAATAGGATTAAACAAACGCATTACTCCAAATGCTCCATGCTTACAGAGGGAAGGGATGGAAAGTGGAGGAGCATCCCCCCGCTGAAGCCGGATGGCTTCGACGCACCTTACAGCCTGTGGACGCGGAGGGTATGGTTGAGATGGTCACATCAAAGGGGTAAGATCATGGCATTGGTTTGTGAGAGTGAGTTCTGTGACAAGCGTGAACGCGGAGGGTTTGGTTGAAATGGTCACATGAAAGGGGTATGATCATGGCACTGGGTGTGTAAGAGTAAGTTTTGTGACAAGTATGAACGCGGAGGGTTTGGTTGAAATGGTCACTTGAAAGAGGTGAGATCATCATGGCACTGCCAGTGGTTGTGTGAGAGTGAGCTTAGCAACAAGTGCCTTGCAACCTGATCTATTCAGTTCCAGAAAAAGCTGTGCACATACTTAGACGTATGTGACCTGATACTAATTTTTAGCGCACACCCAACCTGGACCACTCTGGCCAAAAGAAAAAGGACATCCAACTTAAAGCAAACCAACCAATTGATTTGATTCTGCTTTTTGCGTATCAAATTGTCTGATCAGCTTCGTTCTGACTGCTATCGCGTTTTGCTCATGCATCCTCCAGGTATCCTAGCGAGACGCACAAGTGTGTGACACGCGACGGGCACCACCTGGTCAACTTTAGGATTAAACATGGTGGGCACAATGTGCAGTTCTATTCGGATATCCTGAATAAACAAAATGCATAAAGATTGGTTTTACCAGACCTTTGCTTAGGTGTCTTGGATAATGCACTAAGTCAGTTTGACCAGACCCATGCTTTGGTATGTATCCAAACTTTTAAATTCTTACTTGCAGCGAGTCACAAGGCTGGTGTGATACACAGTTTCTTAAGCACCTATGTAACCAATTGACCAGACCCATGCTTAGGTACACTTCCAAACTTTTTAAATGCTTGCTTGCAGCGAGTCTCAAGGCCGGTGTGATACACAACTTGTCAAGCACTTATGCAACAGTACTTTGCTTAAATCATGGGACCCTTTTATGCCTACAGAAAGGGAGAAGCATGTCCTGCGTCCCCTGTGTTGCCATTTATGATACAGCAAGACATAAGGCAGCTTTCGTTGTTGCTGCTGCTTGCCCAGGCTACGATGGTCCAAATGGAGCAAAGAAGTCAGTTGATGAAGTTGAGAGGCAGCCCCTCCTTCTGATCCATGGTATCTCCCTATCATCTACTTCTTGGGTGGTGAACGGCCGTGATGAATCTTTGGGCTTTGTCCTTGCTGATGAAGGCTATGATGTGTGAGTAGCATTGGGTGGCTTGTCATTCCCATACAGCCCTCCTTGTTGGTTGCCAATCATGCAGAAGATCCTTTATGACCAACAATCTGAAGAGGTTGTTTTCGGCTTGTATAACATTCATCACATGCCTTTACTGCCTGCGTAAGCCTTTACTGCCTGCGCGAGCCTTTACTGCCTGCCCTGACCCTGTTTTTTTGCACGTGATGATGCCTTTGTCCTTGCACATGATGATATCTTTGTCCTTGGCTTTTGCCAGGTGGATGATGAACACTAGGGGAAACACGTATTCAAGGGAGCACGAGGATTTCTCCGATGATGATCCAAGGTAATGTTTGAGAGATGATTGATACATCTCTACTTGATTGTTCGGATTCAGTTTGGTAACCAATGCTTGTAACTGTGATAACAGCGTTGAAAGCCTCCTCTCTTCACTACATGATTTTGTAGATTTTGGGTTTGGAGCTTGGATGAATTGGCCTCCGAAGATCTCCCTGCGGTGGTTGCCTATATCTTGGGGGTCACCGGAGCTAAAAAGGTGGGCTTGCTAGGACTAGAAGGAAAACAGAACGGGACCTGCCTTTATTCTGGCCTACATACACATTTAAAAAAAAATGGGCAAAGGCTTGAAGTAAAACAGAATGGATCTGCCGTTCTATTGGCCTATATACTTGGTTGTACCATGTATAGGCACAAATACACTTGTACCTTATGTAGGCATAAATATACTTGTACCATGCGTAGGCACAAATACACTTGTACCATATGTAAGAACAAATATACTTGTGCCATGTTTAACTAAGTTTAAGTAAGTACAAATAAATTCCCTGACACTGTACCGTTGCCGCCCCTGTGCCCTCCCAAGCAAAAGAGAGCTGGCATGTTGAACAAGCTGTACTTTAGCTCATTCTCAAGTGAAGTGTCGTGTAGGCAAAGGTGCATATAACTGTTCTTACCCTTTTAATACATTGTCGTAAGCACAACACACATTAATGCAGGTTCCCATTGTTGGGCACTCCCAAGGAGGCACAATTGCCCTTGCTGCTTTGAGTAGGCTCGACAAGATGAATGATGCCGTGAGCTTGCTGGTAGCAGTAGCACCTGTGGTAAGGATCTTGCTGCTGAAAGTGACATCCTTGCATAGAGGAGTTTTCTCTGCGCCAGATCAATGATCAAGATGCTCCTTCAATGATCCAGTAAACAATGAACAAAAACGCCGCATCTCATACCTCTCTCTTTACCTTTGTCCACCGACGCCTTGAGGATGACCACCGTACTTTGATCGCCGCATCTCTCAATTTTCCCTTGATTGCACACTGCCACTCTGTAGGTATACACAACTCACAACTTTTTTTTGATCGTACACTGCCACTCTGTAGGTGTACACAACTCACAACTTTCCCTTGATCGTACACTGCCACTCTGTAGGTGTACACGAAATACATGTCCGCTCCAGGTAAGGGACATTCAGACTATTTGACGTACGCTGTTTTGAACGGTGCATCCCTTGCACGCGCCGACACACATACCATCGTGATAGTGGTAGCAAAGAATTACAAGCGATCTTCTTCTTTCTCTGACACTCCCGGCGTTATCTTTTTATTGACAGTGCTGGTTCAATTCAGCCGGAGAGCAAACGACTCCATTGTGTATGACTGGGTTCCTCCACAGGTAACCTACAGTGCCACGTTCTGCACCTGTGATATATGACTACAGTGATACAGTGATGGATATATATATATACTGCATGTGATATATATACTGCATGTGACGTTCTGCACCTGTGATATATGACTCTTCCTTGGTGCCTGTCTTTTTAAGTAGACACTCATGCAAAGCAAACATTTCGACATCCTGGGTCCTAAGTCCTTGATTACGGCTTACTTTGCTTCTAGCAGGCTGCCATTTCCCATAGTACAGAAGTCCCATGCGTCTGCAATTTACTAAAACATTGTTCTTCTAGCAGGCTGCCCATTTCCCAATAGCATAGAAGTTCCAGTCTTTGATTCATTGAAACAATTTTCTTCTAGCAGGCTGCCCATTTCCCAATAGCACAGATGTCCCACTCGTCTCTGACTCATTGCAATATCTTGCTTCTAGCAGGCTGCCCATTTCTCAATAGCACAAAAGTCTCACTCATCTGTGATTTGTTGCGATATTTTACTGCAAGCAGAATGCCCATTCACCAATTGCACAATAGTCCCATTGTCTGCAGTTCAATGTGATATTTTGCTTCGAGTAGGCTGCCCATTTCCCAATAACAGCACAATAATCCCACTCATTTGCAATCCACTTTGATCTTCCCTGCTGCTAACGTCTCAGGAATGGTTTTTCATGAGCCAGACAGCCCAAGAGTTGTTCCTCGGGGGTCTCTGTCAGCTTCCCCCCAGTGTCCCTGCTTGCCTGGTAAAGAGCAACGTTTTTCTGAGACCACTGAATGAGCAGAGCAGCAAAACACTCCTCGTAAATTGCGTGCAAACCTGATCAGTTTCCTATTTTACATGCAAACCAGATCCAGGCGTACATGCTTGAAGCCTGCAGTACTCAACCTCGTAAGTTACGCTTGAAACCCCTCATTTGTGTTCAGGTCACAACGACTCAGATGTTTGGTACAAGCGTGCACATCTCAACTCTGCAGTATCGGTAGGTTGAGACAATGGCAACCAGAACACTGCAGACAGGTTATTGTTATGTTGTGTGCTTGCATGCTCGATTGCAGTGCTCATTGCTAGACAACAGCTGAGATAAAGGATCAAGCCCGCTTTCTCAAGCAGCAAGATCATATTTGCATTGGACAAAATTGAGGATTGAGCCCATTTTAAAGGAAAAATCCACTTATATGTGCATAACAACTAACAACGTAGAGATGCGCACCTCTAACTTCCTGCCATAACTCATATCGGCATGGCTTCCTGCAGCCGTATGTGGCAAAAATGGCCCTCGCCCACAAGCTACTACAACGTTCTTCATGTGAGTATCGTAGGTATATCAAGATGTCTGACCTCGTCCTCTACTGATTATGGCGACTTTTACAAGGCTTACCAGCTCATCTCAAACCTCTCTAGCATATGTTAAGCATGCTCCTTGTGAAACACACAACGTTGTTTTTTCTGCATTACAGTGGGCTCAGATGTTCAATGAGCCAGAGCCACGATTTATGGAGTTCAACTATGGAAAGGAATACGACCTCAAACAGATCACGGTGCCTACCTTTTTTGTGTCAGGTAATTACCAGTGCATGCACGCACTCCATTGCTCATCACTCTGGCTGTGTGTTGTCTGTAACGGCACTGTGGTTTTACCCGCAAGGGGTGGAAATGTATGCGCATGCACGCCTGCCTTGCCATCTATGTGGCGCTAGCGCTGTCACAGCCCATCTGTGGTGCTAGCGCTATCACAGTCCACACAAGTCTGGGTGGAGGAGCAAAAATGCAGCTTCAGCAATACGACTCTCTTCAGCAATACGACTCTTTAGAAAATCCTTTGGTAGCTAATGCAGCAGTGCTGCATTACATGTAAGCCCATCCAATCCCTCACTGCAAGCGTCCATAAATTGGACTAGCAGTCAAACGCATTTCATTGTAGGCAATTTCCCATGCAGCCCTTGTATTCTAACGCTTCAATCAATCCCTCACTACAAGCATCCATTAATTGCCATGCAGGTGGTCGTGATGTCCTTGCAGAAGAGAGAGACACACGCAAGTCGCGGGAGGAGCTTGCCGAAGGAGGAAGTTTGGTTGGAGAGCTAGAGATTGATAGTTTTTCGCATGTGAGTTGAGCGTGAGTCTTGTTAGCCGTCCTTTTGCAACCACCTGGAGTATGAAATGTTACACAGACAGGCAGAAATACAATGGAAACAGGTCTCATACCTGCTGTTATAACAGGCACAACCGCTTACAAGAAACTGTATCCATCTGTCTTCCCTTGTTAATGCAGATGGACTTCATTTGGAACACCGATGCAAAAGAAAGCCTGCATGAACCAATCATCGCTGCTTTAGACAAGTGAGTCTACTTTACAGAAAACCCTTATGCTCTGCAATCTGCAATGCTTCACACACACATACACATACACACACGCCCTTACTCACATGCAGCTTTGTTGTGCACATGTGAATTGTACAGGGATAGCACAGTCATTATTTGTTACATTGCTGCAATTTTTATTACCTGGATATGCCTGCACACAGGTATACATAGAAATGGTGGAGATAACGATAGCCAAAAGTAACCAGCAGAGGCAGCTTGGAGACGGAATAGGGCTGGGCGATCCTTGACCATTTTTTTCTTGGTTGATATAAAGTGGAACAAGAGAGTTTAGATAACTTGCTGCGCTCCTTCCAGGCAGGAATTAAGAGAGTAAAGAAATGCGGTGTTATGACGTCATTCATGCTCAACAACGCTTCTGGGACGGACGGCTTTGGATTCATTTAAATGCTACAGTTAATAACATGCTTTGGTCAACTAAACGTAGACAGGAACCTACCACAGTATTACAATTTAGGCAACTGTGCAACAATGATACGGCAATAAGGCATCATATGCTCTGCTGTAGAGGCACGGGTGGGAACAATTTATAACTAGCTTTTACCAATCAATGGCTATCAGTCAAAGTGTGTGACTTTTAGGCTGCGGTAATCACTGTTGAAATTGTTGTCGCACCACAGACCTGAAGCACCTACAAAAAAACCCTTAGAAAGTAGAAAAGTCATAACAGTGTTTGTAACATTGCAGCCCTGAATAAAACCAGTAAAATCAATCGAGCATCTGCCAGGATCAACCGACCGCATTAAATCAAAGAGGGGTAATTGTTATCTGTGTGTTGCGGGCACATAAAAATGTCACACATGATACCAAGAATGAGGGAGGCAAATAGTATCAAACATATATACAGTCTGGGGTCCCTACTACAGTATATAGGACTCATGTGTGAGGAGCATCACATGCACAACCGAGAGGGTTTAAAACATCAGGCATGGTCTGGTTCATCACTCCCTTGCTGTGGGCCCTTTTAGATGAAATCTGACCAGCACTTGTCTGGCTAAGATATAAAATCGTGCACAAAGAGCGAAGTTAAAATCAGATATAAAAGTAGATCAGCAGGCTCTTTTTGTTGTTAGTCTTTGTCTTTCAAAACCTCATACAGCAACACCACCTCACACAGCAACCAGAACCAAAAGACTTGTTCAATTAAAGGAAAGACGATTATGAGAAAAGACCTATTTCCCTACCCCATCCCACCAATCCCACCGTTAGTTATGTTGTGTCAATCTCACAACTAATTTATTTATGCATGTAATTCTGAGAAAAAAAACTACGCAGGCATCGAAAGTCACTCCCCACATTAATTAAGGAAAAGGAGCCACTTTGGTACCGAGTACCGTAAAGCTCCTCCACCACGAAAAGGAAAGAAAAAATCAATGGGGGTCAGGAGGGTTGCAGGCTTGGCCTGAAACCGGCTCCTGATGAGTTGATAACAGTACTGGAAAGGGCACGAAGCATAGTGGCACCCTGTGTCTTGTGAAAGGAATTTTGTCGTGCACTGCCCAAACGAAATCCAACAAACATGTATCGGATCTGCCACTAATGCAAGGACAGGTGCCTCTTCTTCTACTTGGACTCTGTTGAACAATTAAAGGCCTTGTCAATTTATGTTCCCTGGCTTTGAAATAAAGAGACATCTTGTGAAACAAGCGCAATAAATACGCCCGATTAAAATCAATACCGTACAAACACTTCTCTTACCCAACAAGCAGAAAAGCTACAATACCACAAGCTAATGCTTTGCTTGCTAAGACACCGCACAACCCTCCACGCCGTCTTAGTAGGCAGAAGCGGCAGTGTCTATTCCGGCTCGTATCCACCGAACTGCTGGAGGGGGATTTTTACACGTGCCCAATACCAAGAGAGACACTGAACTAGCTAAAAGAGCCCTCCTAGCAGAGAAACGAGAAAAGCATCTGGGCCGTTGACACCCATACCTGCCAACAAAAAACTGAGCTTGCCACACAAAAAGGGGCAGGAGAAACAGACACACTGGAACCACACAAGACAGTAAGGAACAGGCCAAGGGCAGCAAGTTGCTGAAGTCAAGGAGAGCAAGGGCTTAAAACTAAGCTGCCA
>Ga0307947_1001934_pt1 | contig 16542 bp, 18 predicted proteins | sample OrgLakmetagen232_FD_201840 | JGI IMG/M metagenome (GOLD analysis project Ga0307947, IMG submission 201840) | Saline water microbial communities from Organic Lake, Antarctica - #232 | ecosystem: Environmental > Aquatic > Non-marine Saline and Alkaline > Saline | place: Antarctica: Organic Lake...
GGGAGGAAGGGAACCATGCAGCAGTCCTGGCACGGCGCGCAAGTGTGCAGAAACCACAGCCTGCGTTCCAGATGCACAGAGACCTCAATGCAGCATGGAACCTGTGAAACGTTTTGGCTGCAGAGTATGCTGGACTGCCTAGGCCAGCATATCTGACACAGCCGCCTGCAGCACACTGCTGCGATTTGACACGCTAGTTATTTCCCCGTGAAATAACGAGTTTAAGACTGCCAGTCCCTTGTACTTTATGGATCAGGTTTTGGCTGGATCTGTGTTGGGTCGCTTAGTCAGAGCTTCGAGCTGGGTCCAGGGTAATGTTTTTATCTTGGGGGCCTTGACGGGTTTGATGAAGGGGGTTGCTAATCGGTTTCCTTACTTTATTTTAGAAGGGGCGAACGAGACATAGCTACATAAACTAATTGCTCCTCACACAGTTCGTCGCTGCCAACGTTTGGGCATGACAGTGGACAGGCTTCATCTGTAACCTCTGTAACCTTCTTGCCTTTATTACTTGTCTTTTTATGTAAGAATGTGTCGCTCTTTTGCTTTATCTAGTTAACGCTCTGGTCTCCCATCTTGTCAGTTCTTGATCAAGTTACTTTGACCGAAGGCCTTTCCTTGTAAACCTTGAAAACCTTCATCAAATCGCTCTTGAGTTCTAGTAAGAAATGAACCATCCGCTGAAATGAAATGGATGCCACGTTTCACTTGTTTTTCCAAGTCTCTACTACCCGTGATACAGCATTTTCTTTTCCACTGCGCCAATCCTCATGTGATTTCTATCTGTAGGAAATATGCATCTCTGTTTCCAAAACAGGAGCCCACGATGTGTCTACTTGCCTAAGCCAGAAAATAACAAGCTTTGTTTTTTCCTTTTTATGAGCAGGCTAGCAGTCCACTTCTTGACAGAAAGCCTTTTTTATGAACCTTGTGCTACCCGTGGTAAACTCGATGGAATCGTCTACACTTTGATGTGTTTTTGCCTACTTCTTCTCGTGTCTGTAAGGTTAGCATTTTCCAGTTGCGTTATAGCCCTTTTTTTTACTTGGTTTGTTTTGAGGTTTACTTCGTTCTCATAGGTTGAGCAGCCATTCCAGGTTGAATGCTTTTGTAATCCAAACTAAACCAAACTAAACTAAACTCGATGGAAAGAGTTGGATTGAACATGAAGACAATGGTATCTGAATGAGGGAAATCTGTAGGATAGGACAGACGGTTACACCTTTAGGTTTAAAATGGCCGTAACAATAACTGTGCGCAGGATTGAGCCCAGGATTTCAGGGGTGTTGCCCAGTTCTAGCTCCGACCACCGGTGAAGCAGCGGGAGTAAAAAGACTGGAGGACGTATGAATTGAATCCTATTTCTGTATTGTTACAATTACTCAGAAAGAAGGGCTTACAGTCAATTGCTGCCTAAACAACACTCTGCAACGCATATAAACATGTATCAGTGCAGCATGCATATCAGCCTCTGCGCAACTGTGACAGATGTGCTCTTAATAATGTCCAGGATGAAGCACACGTTATTCTGAATTGCCCTGATGCTCAGCTGGTCAGCTTGCGCAATCAATTCCAGCACCTGTTTGATGCCATACCAGCAGGTAGCACTGCTCGCCTGAGAGACTTCATCAATCAGTCTGATGCCGTAGGAGTAGCTGACTTTGCGGACAAATGCCTTGCTCTGTTTGATCACTGACCTTGTCTCTTTTTCTGGTGTCTTGTTCAGTCTGGCCTCCTTCGCTTCTTGAAGCTGCCTTTTTTTTTGCTATAGCTCAACTGCCCTCGCTGGCGGATATAGCTGTGTAACCCTTACCCCTTACCCCTCTGCGCAATCTGTGCTCTGTGCCTGTAACTGATGCTGCTGTCGTAATTGAATTAAAACAACGATCGCAAGATCGCCATTCGCACTCTCTCTCTGTATTTCAGTCTGATAGGACACCACGGGGCCACATAAACAATGTGGTGTACACATACACATACACACACATGCTTAAACTCACACATCCTGCATTCAGGTATTAATTAAGTTTCCCTCTCTCTCTCTCTCTCTCTCTCTCTCTCTCTCTCTCTCTCTCTCTCTCTCTCTTCAACTTTGCCCTGCAATAAAAGACCAGCCATCACCGAATCACTTCAAAACCGCTACACTCTCATCATACAAATCTCTCAATATGCATACAGCTGCAGGAGACACGCCCCGCCCCCGTCCTCGCGTAAACCGAGCTACTCTTCCAGCTCACACTCTCTCAATCCACACCCTCACGTGCAGACGCTGTGAAGTAGAGAGTTGCATAAATCGTGATGCCAGATGATTCACTACTGACGATGACGATGATTCTCTACAGAGATGAAACCAAAGCTGACAGACATCTCTCGCATGCCACTCTCGCATGCCACCATATGACATGACACTGTCCCTATGACACTGTCTCTACGCTGGCCTGCTGGCATGACTGTCCCCATGGTGGCATGCGAGAGTGGCATGCCACCACATGCCACATGCCACCACATGCCACTCCAACATACCACCACATGCCACCACATGCCACCACATGCCACTCCAACATGCCACCACATGCCACCACATGCCACCACATGCCACCACATGCCACCACATGCCACCACATGCCACTCCAACATGCCACCACATGCCACCACATGCCACTCCAACATGCATGTTCGAAGCATAATACAACTTTGAAAGCCTCCTTGACACTAGCTTAGCAGAAAGGCACAAACAAAAAGCCTCTCACATGCCACTAGAGTACCACATTTTAAATAGGGTTGGCCAGAACCGTAAAGATACACCGTATATGCCCGTATATTTGGTGGTTTTCCTGCCATAAGTACCGTTTATACACCGTATATATGTATGGTTCTAGCCAACCCTACACAATTAAAACATGCACAGATGTTCATGTACACAGAAGGCTACGCCATCAACGCAAGCATACCTGATATGGGAAGAGAGGAATAGCAGGCAAACCCAAAGGACAACATTATTTCTTTACATGCCTAAGTCATCATGTCATACCAAGCGCTTACACAGCTAAAGGCATTTTTGCGTTGCCGTTTTTGAGAAAAAATGCAGTCTTTGCAAGCCAAAACAACCTCAGGCGTTCTGCAACTCCCAATCTCCTACCAACCAAACACACACACACGTACACACACATGCACACACACACCTGTTGCCTGGAATCACACATGAAATCGTGACAACACAAATTCTGGTTTAGGGTGCATCCATACGTTGCCAGGAAACATGCACGATCATCTCCACATGTGCACACGGCCACTGTTGGTGGCAGCAGCAAGCACGTTGCCAAGAAATAACACATAATCATCTCCACATGTGCACGATCATCCCTACGAGTGCATGATCATCTCCACATGTGCACGATCATCTCCGCATGTGCACAAGGCCGCTGTTGGTGGCGGCAGCAAGCACGTTGCCTGGAAACACGCACGATCATCTCCACATGTGCACGATCATCTCCACACGTGCACGGTCATCTCCACATGTGCATGATCATCTCTACGTGTGCACGATCATCTCCACATGTGCACACGGCCGCTGTTGGTGGCGGCAGCAAGCACGTTGCGCGTGGGGTGCACTGTGCAGCGAGAAGGAATGGCCGTCATGGCCTCAGCCTTGGAGAGTGTGGCCACCTGTGAAGAGTGTGAGAAATGAACGAGAACGCGCTTCAGGTGCATCATAGGACATGCTGCAAGTGGGCAGTGTGGCCACCTGTGGAAAGAGTGTGAAAAATGAACGAGGACACACTGCAGGTGCATCATAGGACACACCGCAATTAGGCAGCGTGGCCACCTGTGGGAAAAGTGTGAGAAATGAACGAGAATGCGCTTCAGGTGCACGATAGGACACACTGCAAGTGGGCAGCGTGGCCATTTTTGAGTACAGTGTGAGATGTGTATGGATGCATCACACATTCATGGATGCATCACACATTCAGAAACAATCACCATTTTGAGCACAGTGTGAGATGTGTATGGGGGTGCTGCTTGTGGGATGCATCACACATTCAGAAACAATCACCATTTTTGAGCACAGTGTGAGATGTGTACGGGGGTGTTGCTTGTGGGATGCATTACACATTCGGAAACAATCACCATTTTTTAGCACAGTGTGAGATGTGTATGGGGGTGCTGCTTGTGGGATGCACCACACATTCAGGAACAATCACCATCTGGGCACCACCCTTATACAGCACAGCCAGGGATAGGGACAGTGCAAGGTGAGAACAATGAAAGGTGTGCGAGTGGGGGCACTGTGGGCGAACTGCACGTGTCACATGTGCGTGTGTGCGTGTGTGTGTGTGTGTGTGTGTGTGTGTGTGTGTGTGTGTGTGTGCGTGTGTGTGTGTGTGATATACGTGCGGGGTGCATTGTGAACAAAACATGGTCAAAATTCACCATTACAATTTCTAAAGGTATGGGGCGCTCGTTTATGACACGCCCTTGACGCAGAGAAGCAGGGATCTCATGCAACTAGGTGTGGCCATAACCATACGTATAATACGTGTATTGTGCATTATGTATGCAATTGTAAAATATTTAAATGTCAAATTGTACTTTATTCATTACGGCAGTGTAATGTACGCACATATTTATTTACGGCAGTGTAATGTCATGGTGTAATGTACGCACATACATAGGTTGGCCAGGACCATAAATGTACAGCAGGCATGGGGGTATAATGGTATAATGGAACATAAATAAAAACCAGCCAAATACAGTCTAAAAGCTGTGGACGAAAAATTGCCTACATTTTCATATTGGCTGGCAGAACAGCTCAATGGTCGAGCTTACGTGTACTGAACAAATATAAACACAGCCCCCCCACCCCCACCCCCACAGGCTCGCACCTTTGCCCCACTCACTACGTCATACACGTCAACAGGCTCGCACCTTTTCCCCACTCGCTACGTCAAACACGTCCACTCCTCGGTGCATATTGCCCACGATGATGATGTCACAGGCAGCTCCCCAAACAGCCTTGAAGGGAGTCACCCACCTGATTTTCAGCACAGACAAGTGTTCGTGATTTTCAGCACAGACAAGTATTCGTGATTTTCAGCACAGACAAGTATTCGTGATTTTCAGCACAGACAAGTATTCGTGATCTTCAGCACAGACAAGTATCCGTGATTGTAAGCACAGACAAGTATTCACCCACCTAATTTTCACACACACCTGATTTTCACACACCTGATGATTTTCAGCACAGACACATATTTAGGGTTGGCCAGAATCATATATATACACCGTATATGAACGTATATTTGGTGATTTCCCTGCCAAAAATACCGTATATGCACCGTAGATAAATGGCTCTGGGCAACCCTAGCAATAAGCCACTGCGTGGACTTACTGATACTGTCACCACCAAACAGAACTGCACACAACCTTAGTGCAAAGGCAACTTGCGAACACACACACACACACACACACACACACGCACACACACACTCTTCAAATGGCGGCACCATAGAAACAGTGCCTCACACACACACACACACACACACACACTTCAAATGGCGGCACCATAGAAACAATGCCTCACACACACACACACACTTCAAATGGTGGCACCAAATAAACAATGCCTCACACATGTATCTGGCTGTGTTTTTGGTGCACACTGCCTGGCTGTTTATTTGGACACACACGGCTCAGAGGAGCCTGCTTAACCTTGATTTCTGGTGCACACTGCCTGGCTGTTTATTTGGACACACACGGCCCAGAGGAGCCTGCTCAACCTTGTGTTCTGGTGCATACTGCCTGGATGTTTATTTGGACACACACGGCCCAGAGGAGCCTGCTAACCTTGTGTTCTGGTGCATGCTGCCTGGCTGTTTATTTGGACACACACGGCCCAGAGGAGCCTGCTGAACCTTGTGTTTTTGATGCACACTGTCTGGCTGTGTTTCTTGGACACACGGCTCAGAGGAGCCTGCTTAACCTTGTGTTCTGGTGCACGCTGCCTGGCTGTGTTTCTTGGACACACACGGCCCAGAGGAGCCTGCTTAACCTTGTGTTCTGGTGCACACTGCCCGGCTGTGTTTCTTGGACACACACGGCTCAGAGGAGCCTGCTTAACCTTGTGTTCTGGTGCACGCTGCCTGGCTGTGTTTCTTGGACACACACCGCCCAGAGGAGCCTGCTGAACCTTGTGTTCTGGTGCACACTGTCTGGCTGTGTTTCTTGGACACACGGCTCAAAGGAGCCTGCCGAACCTTGTGTTCTGGTGCACGCTGCCTAGCTGTGTTTCTTGGACACACACCGCCCAGAGGAGCCTGCTTAAACTTTTGTTTTTGGTACACACTGCCTGGCTATTTATTTGGACACACACGGCCCAGAGGAGCCTGCTGAACCTTGTGTTCTGGTTCACACTGTCTTGCTGTGTTTCTTGGACAAACACGGCTCAGAGGAGCCTGCTTAAACTTGTGTTCTGGTGCACACTGTCTGGCTGTGTTTCTCGGACACACAGCCCAGAAAAAGCTGTACCTCAGTAACTTTACACTACCCTACCAGAGAAAGATAATTGGGAGAAAAGATATATAAAAAATTTGGGAGGAAAAGATATAAAAAAATATCGTCCAAATAATTACCTTCCAGTCTGGTTGTCATGCTTTACTGACAGGGCTTGGGACCAGCTTCCTTTGACTTCATCCACTTCACCCTGTGCGAATGTGCATGTGTGTATGTCTTTCTGCATGCATATATAGCATATATGCATACGTGTTTGGTTGGCACAAACCGTACACAGGATTCTCACATACTGTATATACACCGTGTATGACGTATATACGCCATATTTCCGTATACGTATATCTTTTCCTTGTATAGGGATATTTGGAGTCACTCAAGATAAACTCAAAAGGGAGTCATTCTGTAGCTCTTGAAGCGCTGAGCAGGCATGACCCAATCTGAGTTAAAATTAACTCAACAAATGAAAGGTTGGGGAGCTACACCTGCTTTAAGCGGAAATCACCCAAAAATGGCATTTTTTATGCAAAAAGGGGTTCGACTGCCATAACCACCTGTAAGACTGTGTATATAATCAGTGTTGTGCACATACGGCGTCATTCAAAAATGGCACCGTGTATAACGATTGTAAATAACGGCGTTACCGTCACTAAACTCTGACGATTGACGGCGTAATTTACTATTTCACCGTCAATTTGACATAAATTACGCCGTCAGTGTCATTTAGTCATTTACCATTGACGCCGTCAAGCGTCAGGTGCACAACACTGTATACAATACAGATACATGCAATCATAGAAAAGGGAAGCAAAGGAACAGCTCAGTGAGAACAGGCGAGAGAAAAGGAACTGACCAAAAAGAGCAAAAGGGACTGTATGTGCTGGGACTTGGATCCGGATCTGGATTGTTCCAAATGCAAATACGGTCCATTTACAGCGACTAAAAGCCGCATTTATGCCTTATATATACGGTCGGCCAAATCCCACGCACAGTCATACAAATACGGATACGGTTGGTAATACCCATATACGAATACGGTTATAAGGCGGCCAAAAGCCGCATAGGGTCATACGGATACGGTCACCTGAAAAAAACAAATACGGTGCCGGCGATACGCCGCATTTTCGTATGTACGGTTTGGGCCCACCCTACATATGTGTAGCATCCTGTCTCCCTCTCTGCACACGCATCACAAGCACGGCACTTAACGCGCACACGCATCACGAGCACATCACGAGCACGAGCACATGCATCATGAGCACATCATGGGCACATCTGCACATGCATCACGCGCACATGCATCACAAGCACATCACAAGCACATCACAAGCACGAGCACATCACGTGCACAATAGCGCATGCATCACGAGCACAGGACTTAACGCGTTCTCACGAGAACATCACGAGCACGAGCTCATCACGAGCACATGCATCATGAGCACATCATCAGCACATCTGCATATGCATCACACGCAAATGCATCACGAGCACATCACGAGCACGAGAACATCACGTGCACATCTGCGCATGCACCACGCGCACAGCACTTAACGCGCCATCACAAGCACGTGCATCACGAGCACATCACGAGCACGTGCATCACGAGCACATCTGCGCATGCATCAAAAGCACAGCACTTAACGCGCCATCACGAGCACGTGCATCACGAGCACATCACGAGCACGAGCACATCACGTGCACATCTGCGCATGCATCACGAACACAGCACTTGACGCGTTATCACAAAAACATGCATCACGAGCACATCACGAGCACGAGCACATCACGAGCACATCTGCGCATGCATCACGCGCACATCATGAGCACATCTGCACATGCATCACGGGCATATGCATCACAAGCACATCACGAGCACGAGCACATCACGTGCACATCTGCGCATGCACCACGCGCACAGCACTTAACGCCATCAGCCCCTCCAAACCAAAAAAAAGCATTGCCACGCGCACTGAACAGACACAAGTTAAACTAATGGCTAGAAGACAAGGGTCGTTATGTGCAATCACCTAATGTTGAAAAGAGAAAAAAACTACGCAAGCAGTGAAAAACCACTCCCCACATTATTTAAGTAAAAGGAGCCACTTTGGTACCGTGTACCGTCAAACTCCTCCACCAATAGAAAAGAAAAAGATCAATGGGAATCAGGAGGGTGCAATAACCAAATGTTGACTATATTGATGGAAGCAAGAGCACAGGCAGACACACACACACCAAAACGCACACCTCATTCTGAATTAAACTCTAACCGTTAACCTTATCCATACCCAACAAAAGCTTTCCCCCGAAACTGTGAGTGGTTGTTGTCTGCCGCCAGGCATTTCAAAGGGGCAAGACACTAGGGTTAAAGCTGGTGTTAAAGCTATAGGGTTAAAGCTAGGGTTTAACCTAACCTAACCTAACCTAACCTAACCTTGGTGCTTCATTAGGGTTAAAGTTAGGGTTTAAACTAACATAATTCAACCTAACCTAGCCTTGCCTAATCTTGGTGTTTTAAAGGCAAGACACTTGTACGTATCTGCAAAGACACGTACCAACAATTCTAAAGGCAAGACACTTGTACGTATCTGCAGAGACACGTACCAACAAGATCCTAGTTACAAACAAGATCCTAGTAACCAACAAGACACGTACCAACAAGATCCTAGTAACCAACAAGATCCTAGTAACCAACAAGTATCTACAGAGACACGTACCAACAAGATCCTAGTAACGAACAAGATCCTAGTAACCAACAAGACACGTACCAACAAGATCCTAGTAACCAACAAGATCCTAGTAACCAACAAGTATCTGCAGAGACACGTACCAACAAGATCCTAGTAACGAACAAGATCCTAGTAACCAACAAGACACGTACCAACAAGATCCTAGTAACCAACAAGATCCTAGTAACCAACAAGTATCTGCAGAGACACGTACCAACAAGATCCTAGTAACGAACAAGATCCTAGTAACCAACAAGACACGTACCAACAAGATCCTAGTAACCAACAAGATCCTAGTAACCAACAAGTATCTGCAGAGACACGTACCAACAAGATCCTAGTAACAAAGAAAGCGCCCTTTTGTAAAATGCAACGTCCCACACCTTGGCTCCTTGTCCTTTCTTCTGCGTCCTGTTCACCCTAGCAATGAGAGCGCCCTTTTGTAAAATGCAACGTCCCACACCTTGGCTCCTTGTCCTTTCTTCTGCGTCTTGTTCGCCCTGTTTGCCAACGGGCGGTCTTCATCGTTGTCAATCGTGCTGCTGTCACCGCCCTTGAAGAAAGAGAGTAGTGAGCCCTGCGCAAGGCAGAGAGTCGCAATATGCTTATTTACTTTAGGCAAAGAACGAGTCCGAAAGCCCTGCGCAAGGCAGAGAGGTGCAATATGCTCATTTACGTTAGGCAAAAAACGAGTCCAAAAGCCCAGCAGTAAGGCAGAGAGGTGAAAAATGCACGTTTACTTTAGGCAAAGAACGAGTCTGAACACCCTGCAGTAAGGCAGAGAGGTGCAATATGCTCATTTACGTTAGGCAAAAACCGAGTCCAAACGCCTTGCGCAAGGCAGAGAGGTGCAAAATGCACATTTACTTCAGGGCTAAAAACGAGTCCGAAAGCCTTGCAGTAAGGCAGAGAGGTGCAAAATCTACATTTACTTCAAGCAAAGAACAAATTCGGAAGCCCTGCAGCAAGGCAGACAGGTGCAGCAAGTGCACTTCCAAAACAATCCAAGAACGAAATGAGGAAGCCCTGCGCAAGGCAGAGAGGTGCAAAATGCACAGTTGCTTCAAGCAAAGAACAGATCCAGAAGCCCTGCAGTAAGGCAGAGAGCAAGGTGCAACAAGTGGTCCAAAAATGAAATGGGAAAGCCCTGCGCAAGGTAGAGCGGTGCAGAAAGTATAAGTTTTAAGCAAGCCAAGAATGAAAAGAGGAAGCTCTGCGCAAGGCAGAGAGGTACAGAAAAGGCACGTCAAATGCAAGCAAAAGAATGGATAGGGATTTGTATGAAGCACGAAAGGTGGCCATAATCGCATGCACAACCAGGCACACGTCAAATTATAATGAAAGTCGTGAAATTATTTTGCGTGTGCATACCGTGAATTTACATATTCATACTGTAAAATTGGATAATTTGCCATTAAGATTACTGTGTATTACATTGATCATCACTGTGTATACAGTGTATTTTACAATTAGAAGAGGCTATCTAGGTGACAGTCCAAACGCACTCTTTCCTGCTTTAAAATGGCAATTAGTCACACGTCACTACGCCAGCTTGGAATCAATATAGCTACAAACTGATGCTGCCTGTATAAGCTACAAGGTCATGTACTTAGATCTAGATTCGTCACCCTGCGTACATGGAAACAGGACTAAATGCACACAACGTGCAAAAACTACACACCCATTATGGGCCTCAGATAACCCCCCTTTGGAATGCTAAGCACAACACACATTTGAAATCTAGGCCAAAGCTAAGTATGGGTATGGCATTCATACATAAACAACTGCATCGGTTTCTTTCTCTAGCTAGTTGACGACCGATATCCATTATGTTGCCCATTATCCATTATGTCATCCATTATGTCATTATGGTATCCATTATGTGTCCATCATGTTATCCATTGTGTCATTATGTCATTATCCATTATGTTGCCCATTATGTTGCCCTTGCAGAGAGACTCCTTGGGTTTGATGGGGGATACGCTGGTACAACAAGGTACATGAATGCTGAAACAATGTGCGCAGTCGATCTCATTTGAGGCACACACTTTACTTGTCAAAGCGCAACGCAAACATATCATGTCGATGTGCAGCGCAAAACATCTTGCCACAAAAATGCCAAAGCATATTGTCCTGTCCTTCTGCCTTTCTTTGGAGCTTATTATATGTGTGAGTGTGTGAGAGTGTGTGTGTGTGTGTGCGAGTGTGTGTGTGTGTGTGTGCGAGTGTGTGTGTGTGAGTGTGTGTGTGTGTGTGTGTGTAATTTTAGGTATCAAAAAACAGGAAACACCCTCTGTGACATCACTCATCACATACCTACCAAGACATCGATCATTGCACACCTGCCATGATAGCCATGCATCACATACCTGCCATGACGCCATTCAATGCACACCTGTCATGACATTTTTCCCCCCATCAATCATGACGCCATTCATTGCACACCTGCTATGACGCCATTCATTGCACACCTGCCAAGACGCCATTCAATGCAAACCTGCCATGACGCCATTTAATGCACACCTGCCATGACGCCATTCATTGCACACCTGCCATGACGCCATTCATCGCACACCTGGCACGACGCCATTCATCGCACACCTGCCATGACGCCATTCATTGCACACCTGCCATGACGCCATTCATTGAACACCTGCCATGACGCCATTCATTGCACACCTGGCACGACGCCATGCATTGCACACCTGCCATGACGCCATTCATTGCACACCTGCCATGACGCCATTCAATGCACACCTGCCATGACGCCATGCATTGCACACCAGTCAAGACGCCATGCATTGCACACCTGCCATGATGCCATGCATTGCACACCAGCCAAGACGCCATGCATTGCACACCTGCCATGACGCCATGCATTGCACACCAGCCAAGACGCCATGCATTGCACACCTGCCAAGACGCCATTCAATGCACACCTGCCATGACGCCATTCATTGAACACCTGCCAAGACGCCATTAATTGCACACCTGCCAAGACGCCATTCAATGCACACCTGCCAAGACGCCATGCATTGCACACCTGCCAAGACATCTTTTTTCCCATCAATCATGACGCTATTCATTGCAAACACGCCATGTCATCATGCATTGCACACCTGCCATGACGCCTTTGCTTGTCCCTCGGCCTTTTGCTGTCCCCCCTTCGATGGGGTTCTACTGCCACTGGCTTTGGTACTGCTGGTGTTCATGTCGGTGGTGGTGGATGTTGCAGTGGTAGGTAAGCTGAGGCCTGACGGTGACCAGATCTTGATGGTGTCATCGTAGCTTGTGGAGACCACACGCTGCAGTGCACATGTGAGTGCGATGTATTCACTGCAGGTAATTCACTGCAGGTAATTCACTGCATGTGATCCACTGCATGTAATTCACTGCATGTAAATCACTGCCTGAAAATCACTGCATGTAAGTTACTGCATGTGAATCACTGCATGTTAATTGTTGTGAATCACTGCATGCACACCACTGCATTTAATAAACTGTATTATAATCACTGCACGTAAGTTACTGCATGTAAATCACTGCATGCTAATTATTGTATGTGAATCACTGCATGCACACCACTGCATTTAATTAACTGCATTAGAATCACCGCACGTAAGTTGCTGCATGTAAATCACTGCATGTTAATTATTGTATGTGAATCACTGCATGCACACCACTGCATGCAATCAACTGCTTAGAATCACTGCACGTGAGTTACTGCATGTTAATCACTGCATATTAATTATTGTATGTGAATTACTGCATGCACACCACTGCAATATAATCACTGCATGTAAACCACTGCATGTAAACCACTGCATGTACATTACTGCATGTGATTCATCCTCAACCACACACTGCAGTGCAAAGGCATGCGTGTGCGTGTGTGTCGTAACGCATTGTGTTAAACTTTAGACACATACTGCAGAGCAAATGGCCACACACTGCAGTGCAAAGGCATGCGTGTGCGTGTGTGTCGTAACACATTGTGATAAACTTTAGCCTTTAGCCACATACTTAGGGTTGGCCAGGACCATATATATACGGTGTATATACGGTATTTTTGGCAGGGAAGTCACCAAATATACGATCATATACGCTGCATATATACAGTTCTGGCCAACCCTACACATACTGCAGAGCAAAGGCTCACTGCGTGCCTATTCCCTCCAGGAGCCTTGCAAATTTAACATCACAGTGGCGGACGCGAGGGGCTCGGTGGTGGCTAAGACCAGATCGAGACAGTAACAACTTCATCGAATTCGGAAAGGGCACTTATAGACACAGTCAAAGCGGCATCATACAGCACACTTTGATTGAGTACAGCCATGCTGAAACTGGGCATCATTGGGTCATGGGTAGGGTTGGCCAGAACCATATACGGTTTATATACGTTATTTTTGGCAGGGAAATTACCAAGTAAACGGTCAAATACGGTGTATACATACGGTTCTGGCCAACCCTAGTCGTGGGTGTGTCAGAGGGAGTGCGCTTCCTCCAGGTACAGTCAGTACGGCATCATGCAGCTTACATCAATTCAGCAGACATCACAGCACTCATGGTACGGCACCATGCAGCTTACATCAATACAGCAGACACCATCACGGCACTCTTGGTACGGCACCATGCAGCTTAAATCAGTTCAGCATACACCATCACGGCACTCACAGTACGGCATCATGCAGTCATGCAGCAATACTCAGGAATAGGGTTGGCCAGCACCGTATATATAGACTGTATATGCCCGTGCATTTGGTGACTCCTCTGCCAAAAATACCCTACAACCACCATGTATATAAGGTTTTGACCAAACCTACGCAGGAAATTTACTGTTCACTTACATCCAAAAAGAAGTGAGGACAACCGCACTGGTTCCAAAAAATGCAACCACACCCCTCTTTCATTAATTCAGCAACCACCCCATTTGGATCCACAGTACCGTGGGGAGGTGCGTTGCATGTCACACACAAATACCACACAGACTGAGTGCATGCACTAAGGCTGTGCATGCCCTTCTAGTGCACACCCACCACCCTCGTAGATTCACACCACCCATTCATGAGAAGCTCACGTAGATTTACACAGTGCAAAGCATCGTACATATGTGTGCATACGTACCTTACACGACGAGGTCACCAGCTTATGTACATTTACACCCCCCACGTAGATTTGCACCACCCATTCATAAGAAGCTTACGTAGATTTACACCCCCCCACGTAGATCCACACCACCCAATCATAAGAAGCTTACGTACATTTACACCCCCCACGTAGATCTGCACCACCCACTCATGAGAAGCTTACGTAGATTAACACCCCCCACACAGATCCACGCCACCCATGTAGACCGTCATCATGAGCTCAGTGCACAACGTGGCAGAAGTAAATCACATCTTCTTGTAAAAATCACATTGTATCTAAAGAAAATCACATCGTAGCAGAAGTAAATCACATCTTCTTGTAAAAATCATATTGTATCTAAAGAAAATCACATCGTAGCAGAAGTAAATCGCAACGTACTGTATAAAATCACATCATAGCAGAACTACATCATTCTATGAGCCCGGTGCACAACGTAGCAGAAATAAAAGACAAAATAACTAGCCAATCATACACACACACTTCAAGCAGCCTTTGGAATGATTCAAACCACACACATCGTTGTTTGTCAGAAGCTAGTGTGCAGCGTGTGGCAGTGTGGCAGTGTGCAGCGTGTGGCAGTGCGCAGCGTGTGGCAGTGTGCAGCGTGGCAGTGTGCAGTGTGCAGCGTGTGGCAGTGTGCAGCGTGTGGCAGTGTGGCAGTGTGCAGCGTGTGGCAGTGTGCAGCGTGTGGCAGTGTGCAGTGTGCAGCGTGGCATCCTGCCCGTGGAGAGAGGTACCCGTGACATCAAGTACAAACACACTCTCTCCATGGTGTCCGCACGCCCCGCAAGCTGCACACCTACAACCCATCATGGCTCAGCCAGTGTACGGCGTGGCAGCGTCCATGGATCTACTATTTTAAGGCACCAACAATCTGTACATTATGTGCGCGCCACTCAAACACTTACATCCCATCATGGGCTCAGCCAGTGTATGGCATGGAAGCGTCCATGGATCTACTATTTCAAGACACCAACAATCTGTACATTATGTGCGCCACTCAAACACTTACAACCCATCATGGGCTCAGCCAGTGTATGGCGTGGCAGCGTCCATGGAACTACAATTTCAAGACACCAACAATCTGTACATTATGTGCGCCACTCAAACACTTACAACCCATCATGGGCTCAGCCAGTGTACGGCGTGGAGACATCCATGGAACTACTATTTCAAGACACCAACAATCTGCACATTATGTGCGCCACTCAAACACTTACGACCCATCATGGGCTCAGCCAGTGTACGGCGTGGCAGCATCCGCGCGCGTCAAATAAAAAACATGGAACTACTATCTCAAAATATTGATACTTAATACAGTCTGCACGCCGATCAAACTGCACACCTTTGATCCATCAGGGGCCCAGTGAGCGGCGTGGCAGCTCTGGCGGTGGCCCTCTAAGGAGCACACAGGCTTTGCATACCCACCACTGGAAGCTGCAAGCTTGCGTACGTCCCAGATCTGGGATGGCAAGGGTTTCAGTAAACACACGTTATTAATTATGAGCCCATGCAGGCTTGACATGGATTATGAGCTCGTGCAGGCTTGACCATGGTTTGGCGGCAGAGGGTTGCACGTGCTATGCCTGAAAATGAAATCCTGAAAATGAAATCAATTTGTTGAAAAAAAGGTTGCATGTTAAATTGCAATCAAGCTCAGCACGCCATCAGCTTCGACCCCAAGCCTTCACACTTTCTACCAAATTCGACATGGACTGGAGAGTTACTATGTGAGTCTGCTTCCATTGGCACTTGAAGCAAAATCTGGAATGTGTACATTTGAGCATGTAAATATGTTTCAGCAGATGCTTGGCATACAAACTCTGCACTGCCTGGCTGCTACTTTGAACGTGCTGACACACAGGAAGCTCGGTTAGGAATTCTTAGTGTGTGTGTGTGTGTGTGTGTGTGTGTGTGCGTGCGTGTGTGTGTGTGTGTGTGTGTGTGTGTGTGTGTGTGTGTGTGTGTGTGTGTGTGTGTGTGTGTGTGTTTGTGTGTGTGTGTGTGTGTGTGTGTGTGTGTGTTTGTGTGTGTGAGAGAGAGAGAGAGAGAGAGAGAGAGAGAGAGAGAGAGAGAGAGAGAGAGAGAGAGTTCATATCCCAACACAGAAAGGAGCATGTTGTCAAACTGTGGCCTAACGTGCCTCTCTCTGAAAATGATA
>Ga0307947_1001937_pt1 | contig 16521 bp, 22 predicted proteins | sample OrgLakmetagen232_FD_201840 | JGI IMG/M metagenome (GOLD analysis project Ga0307947, IMG submission 201840) | Saline water microbial communities from Organic Lake, Antarctica - #232 | ecosystem: Environmental > Aquatic > Non-marine Saline and Alkaline > Saline | place: Antarctica: Organic Lake...
GTGGGTTGGGTGCGTGTGTGTGAGGTGTATTGGGGTAGGTAGGATAAGGATGACTGTCACGCAATACGTCCAACTTTGCTGTTCTTGCAATAGATGATCATTTCCTATATCAGTGGTGCAGAGTTGCTGCATGTAGTTGACATACAAAAAGGTACATCAGTTTCAAACTCTGGTGTTAAAAACAGCTCGCAGATTGCTGTATTAATGGCTGTGCTTATAAAGCAAAGCCAAAAAGAATCGTGGTCATACTTAAAACTTGCATATCAACCATCACTGTGGCTGCCTCCTGAATGGTGGCCGCCACCACGTCATCGTCCTGCCTGTCCCAACAAGGCCCACCCTAGTTCCACTTTCCTGTCTGTTCAAGCAAACATGTGACAGAAATCACACGTAACATGCCCACCCAATGCCACCCACCTGCTTTATCAACCACCGCCGCTGTGGCTGCCTCCTGAATGGCGGCCGCCACCATGTAATCGTCCTGCCTGTCCCAAGGCCCATCCGTCACTCCTTCATTCCTCGGCACAACCTGGACAAATGAAAGGAATTTTGTGTGAACTAAAGCAAAGGCTGTGCATAACCTCCACAACCATGTGGTGGTCGTGCACCATCACACACACACAAACACACACACACACACAAACACACACACACACATCACACACATTTCTCACACACACACACACACACCACGGGTGAGACGTTACGCAGATCAGTCATTCAAGTGAGGGCTGAAATCAAGATTATAATCGCCTGGAAGGACACCCATACACCCTACGCTGATGAGTCAACTAATTGCAGGTTAAAAGCGCAGGGTTCGGGAGTAAGTTAATATCCAAGTTAGTGCATATGTAGTGGCCAATATGTGCGATTGAATACTAGTTACTACGTGGTCGCTATATTCCTGTGTGTGTGTGTTTGTGTGTGTATGTGTGTGCGTATGTGTGTGCGCATGTACGTGTGTGTGTGTGTGTGCGCGTTTGTGTGTGCGTGTATGTGTGTGCATGTGTGGCTACAGTACATAAGTAATTGGCACTTGATTAGCATACAGGTACCGAAGTGCAAATTTACACACTGTTCTTGCCCCCTTTTCCGTGTTTATTGTCTCCACCCCCTCCAAGAACTCACGTCTTTTCCGCCTTCACGCAAACCACACATTCAATCTTCACACGACTCACAGTGGGCCCATCCACAGCGTCAGGTGCAGCCACAGCTGCCACGGGATGCTGCAGCAGAGGCCTCCTCCACTGTGCTTCACGCCTTGCAGCAGCAGCACGGCGGTGTGGAAGCAGGAGCACATGCTTTTCGGCTGCTGCTGCTGCTGCTGCTGCTACAGGGGCTTTTCTGGATATGCTCGACGCGGCGTGCCTGCAGGATAGCGTTGTGCATCGCGTATTTTAGGCGGCAGAGAGTTTGTGATTGTCTGCGTGTGTCAGTATGTGTGTGCACACGCATGTGAGTGCGTGCGCGTGCATGTATGTGTGCGTGTGTGTGTGTGTGTATGTGTGTGTGTGTGTGTGTGTGTGTGTGTGTGTGCACGTGCACTCGTGCGTGCATATGTGCATGTGGGGTGTGTGTTTGTGAGAGTGTGTGTGCGTGTGTGTGTGCGTGTGTGCGTGTGTGCGTGTGTGTGTGTGTGTGTGTGTGTGTAAGGTTTTAACGCCGCTCTGTGTGCTGTGTATTGACGTGTGGAGGCTGAAGTCCAGATAGCTACACACTGGACCCGTACTCTCTACACTCCTCTACAGACCATACCTCAAGTGGGAGGAAAGGGTAGGCAAAAACTGCTTTGTGGAGTTCCCTTGCATCCCCAGGCGCAGCATTTTGTCTTTATTTATTATTATTGATTATTAATTATGCACATCGATTTAGAGTACGTGTGCAACCCACAGCTACTGCAGGGCTTAGGCACCTGCTGCAGAAACCATGGCACGTTGGTAGCAGGAGCGCTGTTCTCTGCAGGTAGCTGTTCTATCATGTGGGATATTCTGCTTAGGGTTTTAAGCATTTACGGTTCCATTTCCTCACACAACCCTCACATTCCCTACATGTGCCATTTCCCCTGTTTGCACACAGGCTGGTGGTTCTGGGCTGGTGCGTTTGCTCGTGCAAATTTCTCGTGCACGCTTTGTATATGATCCCACAACGATGCTTACCAAATGTATGCGTGTTTTTGCGTAGATGCTTGCATGCTATCCCCAAACAAAGTCCCTTTCGACCAATATGTTCCTGGCCTCTTGGCGACCTTGGCGGTGAGTAGGGTCTCTCGTATAAATACAGCAAGAGTCACAGTTTCGCCTGAGCATTTTTGCCAAATCTCAATATAAATAACGTTCTCCCTGTGCAGCTCATCATGATCAATGTCATTCGGAAAGAGGACTTAGAAGAGACTGATCCCTTTGATAATGCCGGATTCTGTCGGTAAGCACCTCAAACCACGCGCATATGGTTTTGATTGATTGCATGCCTGCTCCTTTGAGCACGATGTACTGTGAACTGGATGCTGCCCTCCTCCCATAAACCCAAAGCTCCCCCCTCCTCCTTCCCATGTACTTACATCCGTTTACAAACACATACACACATACACATACACACAAACAGGCCGAGAATCTGGCTCTTCATCTCTTATATTGTGTCATTCGCCTCTGTTGTGGGAGCCGTGTGGGTGCTGTTAGAAAAGTACGAGCACAACCCTGAGGTATCGACGGCCGCCGAGAATTGGCCAGGCGTGGTAAGTGTTTTGCATTCACGCGTATGTATTTACGCTTGTCTACACATGGTTTCATGCTTGAGGAACACTAAAACTTGTATACAAAACGTTGTTGCAAGTGGAAAGATGGTTGAAACTAATTATATGACGACCTGATGCACCTTGATATACCTATTGGTAGCTATTAATCTTAAATGGCTATCTCTTGTTACGCAATTGAACTCGAGCTTGCGTGCTCCAGATGCGCGCTGGCGGCGATTCATCCTTGTAAATTCCACAAATAATGCCTTTCCCATGTCGTGCAGGCCGGTATCTTGCAGTGCTCGTTCATCTTAGGATCTGGTCTGCTGCTCTTCGTTTCAAGAGGCTCTGAAGATGATATGGGATATGGAGCTTTTTAGTTTATGTGGGATATGTTGTGTCTGCTCTTGGTTCTAAAATGACACAGACATGGAGGTCTGCATATACATGCATTATGGCTTGCAATAGCTAGATTGCATCTGCGTGATGCTAAGCTTTCTCGTTACAACTTGGAAAGCTCACACCTCGCAATTTACCTTGGTAAAATGAGGGTCTTAAGGAGTAACAAAGTAGCTCCCTTTTGGATGACTTTATAAAACACAACCAGGCTTACTGTGTGTTGCGTATGTGTATGTAAGAGGTCTCCACGCTTAGCAAGCTACAAAAATGACACTTTTTTTATCTTTCTGGTCCAACGCTTTCTCTTTGTGTTTCCCCTCTCTTTTGTTTGACTCGGTGAAATGCTGTCGCAGCTTTGGCTCGTTGCACTTCACAGCCATGTCTGAAGCGTTTGCACAATGGCGGCTAATGTTCATTCCCGAGTTTTTTCTGTTTTTTTCCTGAGAATGGCACAACAACCAGCTTATTGAACAAGACATACAGAAACTCTCACTTAGTTATCAACTAACTGACTTATCACACGCTGTGTCGCTCTACCACTGATTGGGTGTGACATCCTGCGAGCAGCCATTACTAACATTACCACCTAGTTTATTTATTACTGCTGAAGACCTTACCTCACTTACCCTTTGTGCACACATTGCGTAATTCAATGTTTACAAGGAAAGGCCTTCAGTCTAAGCGTGTGACTGTTAGCCTGCTCATAAGAGAAAGGCCTTCAGTCAAAGCGTGCGACTGTTAGCCTGCTCATAAGAAACAGTTCATGCAGAAAAAATAGAGTAAGTTGTTGCGCAACAACAGCATGCTCTGGTGCAAACAAGTAGAAACATCCTGTGCTCTTGCCTCTGAGAAAAGGACTCATATCTCCTGCGAAGAGACACTGTATGGGGGTGTGTGCAGCGGAAAATAGCATGCTGTTCAACCTGGACATCATCATCAGCCTCACAAAAATCACGGGTAGGGGAGGGGGTTCCATGTTGCGGTCTCACAATGCGCAAGTTATGAAGGACGTGCAGTGTGCAGTCTCAAACGGGCAACACTGCGAATGACATCTCGTTGGAGGTCTAGGAATATGTACTTGGGAAGGCTGGGAGAACGAGGCTTCTTTGGGGGGCAGTGCACACCAACTGTTATACGTGAGAAGTTTGTGCTCGTGGGCAGCCATCACAATAGGGCCTTCCAAACACACATTGTGTTATTTAAGCTGCTCGAATTTAATTTTAAAATCGCAAGCAGGAAAGATTTGAGGGAATTCCGATCCTGGGATCGCTCAATTCAGATTTTGTTGGTAATTGGATTAAAATGCATGTATTTTCAATCCGCTAGTGGGAGGAGGAGGAGGAATGATGATGGGGGATTTGATAGGTTGGGTGACCAAACCAGTTCACCGCACCCACAACAGCAAGAAGAGGCACCCGCTTGCAAAAGTCAAGGGAGGATGGTCCAATGAGGAGGACATGCTTTTGGCCGGGTAAGTCCGGGAGGAGTCAATCAGCCTGGTGATCTTACACATCAAAGTAGGGGAAATTGCGAGCATCCTGGGAGGTCTGGTCCCTCATGAAAAGCAATGGCATTACATTGGCTTTCATTGATAGCCGCTTTTGCAGTGGGCGTTTGGCATCAGGTCATTGATGGCCGCGCGCTTTTGCAGTTGGCGTTTGGCATCAGGAACGCGATCTTCCGGGGGGGAGGAGGGGGAGGGGACTGAAACAATGGAACAGGCTCAATCCTTAACATTGTTTATTTGTCTGTACGGAAAGCTTATGGATGAACTGGCGACCATACGCCAGGAGTAGCTACAATTAAAGGGGAGAAGCGTACTGCGCAGCTAAACCAATGGATTCCCCCGATGTTTAAACCAACTGCTAAAACAACATATTAACATGACTCGCAACGTGCAGGCTGGTGAACAGCATGGGGGAGGGGAACTGGAGCCCCATAGCACGTGCACTCAACGCCGCCACTGGCAAACAAGAGACATGTGGCCGCATTGGGAAGCAGGTGATGATTTTTTTGTCCCCCTCCCTCAGTTGCTTCTTTAGTAGCCAAAATCCAGCCTACAAAAGGATATTATGTCTTGCTTGCACCTCCTCTTTGTTGTGTACAGGTTATAAGCACCGCTTTGTAAAATACTCACTGTACACACAGTGTCGTGAGCGATGGAACCACCACCTGAAGCCTGGCATCAACAAAGAAGCGTGGACCCCAGACGAGGAGGAGCTGCTGGTCCAGGTGGGCGGCAACTGATTTGCTTGTTCCTCCATTTGTCCGGCTGGGTTTGCTCAAGACTTGCCCAAACATCTAATTCTGTGTGTGCTCCAACCGCCTGCCTGCGCGCCCAGGCTCACATTGAGGTTGGCAATCGGTGGTCTGAAATTGCAAAACATATTCCTGGAAGGAGCGAGAACGCAGGTAGTGCGTGCTTAGAAGCGTGTTAATGCACATCTCTATGATCTCATGCATGATACAGATGAATGAATGCCAGTTATGCCACTTCTGCGCTGTAGAGCTTCACTTGCAGACATATAGGGCGTTGCACAGATTTTACACTCACACTTTTCAAGACTTGTTGGCTTTTTTACAGTGAAAAACCATTGGAACGCATCAAAACGCCGCAGGTGAGGCGACGGGCTTGTTTCTTCAGTTGCTACCCTTTCTTCCCTCCCCACCTGCTGATCCACTCTTCAATCCCTCTCAAGCCTGTATCTTTTAACTGTTGTAGATCTTCGTGACTTTTCAGACATTTTTGTAAGGAGTTTGCAGCAAAACAATCCCCTTCTGCATCAAGTATTAACTGTAGTAGGGAGCTGTTTTGCCTGTGCTGTGCCAAAAGGATGATTGATCGTGGAAAGCCAGATCCCAGCAGCAAAGGAAATGCTGCTAGACCCACCTCCTTTGCATCTCCTTGATTGTATGAGGTGTACACCAACACCAATCTGCAATGTAGGGACGTGCCTGACTCTGATCCTGGGCCTCTGAAGATCTACTTGCTCAACCTTGCGGTCGCCGAGAGCACTGGGGTGCCCGGTGGTGGAAGAGGCACAGCAAGCAAACGCACTGGCTCAGGGGTGCCAAAAAAAAGGTGTGCCTGACACAAGTCAAGCTCCCTGAGCACACAAGGGCAGAGGCTCGTTTGACCAAGCATAAGAGCATGGCTTGGATTAGCCATCTCCACGCCAGGGCTGAGCCAGGATAGTAAAAGGATAGAATGCGTACATGGATAGAAGGCCCAATCAAAGCGTGACAGAAGTATAATCCGTGCAATTGGTACAGGTGTGAAATCGGTGTGAAAAGAACGTAAGAAGGCTGACGGCGCCGGCAGAGTATGAAGAACAAATCAAGCAGGCAGAGGCACTCCCCACAGGAAATACGGAAAAGGAAGCCTCTTTGGGACCATGCAATTGGCATTCATGTCTTGCCCAGGCAATTGCGATAGAGATCAGATTACTTGAACATGGATGAAGTCTCTGCAGCTCGCAAACTGCTGTGGTATGGCAGAACAGGGCACACGTTTCGATTTAATTACGGGTCACTTCCGAATGTGCAGCAAAGCATCAAAAGCGATTAGAATGGCAGGAATTGATGAATTGTTGGCTATGGACATGGTGTTTGTAAGCCCTGTACTGGAAAGCTGGCGCACATTCCATTGGCACGTTGAAGTCTCGTTAGTAGCGACAAAAGGCTAGCCAAAAGGCCAGGTTTGCTTGCTGAATAAAAAAGGGTTGAATCTGCCACAAGTATACAGGGATGGCCAAAAGCGTGTATGACCATGTGATCGGTAAATTTCCTGCTAAAAATGTCTTACCGACACTGTAAAAACGTTTCCAAGTTAACAATGTATGGGCTTTGGGAAACTAAATTTATATAATGCCTCACACCCAGGGCAAGCCAGCGTAAAATGGAAGAGGAGGAGTTCAGCGACGAAGGAAGCACCACGCAGGAAGAGGAGGAGGATGTGGGAGGGAGGAGACGGGGGCAGCAAGGCACAATGTCAGCTGCACGCAGCCACCAGGTGCGTCATGTCTAGAAACAAACACACACTACACACAAACATATGCATAATCACGACACGCACGCACTCATACGTACCACACATGTTTGCTCTGTCACAGAAGGTCAGATCCTGCTTGATTATCATGGTCTGTTAGCTTTAGCATTAGGAACCAGTAGTTCCGTGCAATTGCATGGGACATAAAAAATGGAGCATGCATTATGCATCTTCATGGCATAGCCTTGCCTTCCAACAAGCACACGCAGGGGGGCGGCACCTTTCAAGGTCTTGGCGATCAAGGTTCCAGACTCGGCATGAGCTTGCCCCCTCACTCCCTGCCTCCCTCCCTGCCCCCTTGGCTACCCTTTTACCATAACACGGCACTGCCACCGTCTCACCACACGCCCTTGCAGCGCCGGCTGCCCCCAGCATTAGCTCAGCAGCAGCAGCAGCAGCAGCAGCAGCTTTTTGCTGCAAGCCTTTACCCCTTGTCCTGGGACAGCTATCCACTTGCTTCTCCTACCGGAATGCCCCCTGTTCTGACCTCTGGGACCTCACCAATGCAGTCTGCCGGCAGTGCTCCTCCTCCCTTTGACTTTACCCCAAAGTCCCAGCCAACTTTACGATCGGCTCGCTCGCAGTCGTGTGCCCAATTGCAGATGCTAGACAGCAAGCAGCAGTGTCACCCCTATAAACGGTGCCGCAGCGATGCAGGGCCGCTGTGTGGAGCTGCATTTCCCTTGCAACCTAGTGAAGCAGCAGCAGCAGCAGCAGCCTCCGTAGAAATGCCCATGCGCTCTGGCCACAGCGGGGGGGGGGAGGGGACAGGAGGCATGTTTTTCAGTGGAGGTATTGGTGACGGCATTTTTAAATCTGGGAGCAAAGGTCTGATGGGTGCCAGCTCTGGAGGGGGTCTTGAGGAAATTGGACAGGGGCATGAGCTTGAGTACTTTGATATGGGGGGAATGTGGAAGGATGCTTATGATTCAGAAGACGAAGGCTCGGCAGCGCTGCTGCCTCAGCTACGACAGGTGAGTGCGAATTCAGGTAATGTGTGGAGCTAATTTTCAGGCCAGACTCTGGGATAGCTGGTTTAAGGCTACCATATATTGCCACGAATGAAATGAGCTGAGAACGAAGATATTCGGACCAAATGAGGAGCCCTGGCTTTGCATGTGCTGGCTTATTGGAGTGTGAACGGAACGATTCAACATAACCTTTTATTTAGATCACTTTGTGGACTGAAAACGCATGCCTCTATAATGCGTACCCCAGGGTGGTGGGCGAAGCCTACTTTAGATAATGCTGCAGAATATAAACGTATATAAGTCCATACTTCCACATGCTCTGCCAGCCTCCTTGCTTTTTTTATCGGCTCCACACTTTGTTACACAGTGCTGGTTTCTATTCAGAGCCTGCCGCAACGCGGACCAAAGATTGTGTTTGCCAAATACTGCACCTACATTTATATCTTTGTGCCATTATTGATGCAGCATTGACTGTATGTTTGTGTACTCCGTTTAATTGTCTCCCAACCAACAGGATCTAGAGGCAGATGAGGCCGATGATAATCAGTGCTGTGCAGCCATGGTCACTGACACTCACGCTCCCATGGAAGGGGGTCCCACACCCCTTAGCTGTGAGGGAGGCAGTGACAATGCCGACCAGTGCAGTCCTAAGTTGCAGCGTCTAAGGGCGACCAGGTGTGCATGCCTGCTAGGCAAAGGTGGGACAGCTAAAGAGCAGCAAATTAGGTTGTAGCAGCCTCGGGTTTCAGTAACTAAAATAGCCAATATTGTAGTATTGGCTTACAAGCAATGGCAATAATTACAATGCTGGAACAACGGTATGTGTATGTTTGTGTGTGCTGCTTAGTTTCAAATTTGTGCAGCGTTAAGGTTGTGCGCAGCTCATAGTGGGGAGCCTTTTAGTGATGAAAAAGGCATTTGTGTTTTGTTACGTTCTAACATTGCCAGCCAAGGCAGGAACCAGTCCTCTTAGTCGACTTTGAGTGTTTAAGTAACAATGCACCAAATGAACAAGTTGCTGTTGCTGGTAAGCTCTTGCAAGCAGCTGCCACGCAGTGCCAGAGTGGTTACAAACAAGGGTAAGGTTTTGCTCTATTGTGAGAGGCTCGCAACATTTGTGATCTGTATAGCCATATTTATCTTTGGATTGGTAATGATGATAAGGCTGCATGTTTTAACAGGTTTTTTTTTTATCGTTTGCTTCTTTGCTGGAAAATGGTAAAAAGTGCGATCTTGACAAGAAAACACATTTTTAGGGTTGGCCAGAACCATGCATATACACCGTATATGACCGAATTTATTGGTGATCTCCCTGCCAAAAATACCGTATCTACACAGTATATGTACGGTTCTGGCCAACCCTACATAAATGTAAGCTCCCTCCCCTTCCTCCCTGCTTACCTATCCTGTAAAATTGCCTGTCTTGTGTAAGAGGCTATGCGCTCAAAGGTTGACTAGGCGTGATGTGACCAGCGATGGAACTGTGCCTACAATTTGCCTGCAAACGCGCAGTGTGGCACCTACAACCAGCACACTGCCCTACCATCCTGATGACCCACATCCCTCGACTCTTGCACCTTTTGGTCCCCACAATCCATCACCAGAACCTCCTCCTCTTCCTCCTCTCCCTCCTCTTCCTCCTCTACCAAGTGCCCCTGAAGACCCGCTGGGCTTCCTCCTTGCAGATCCCGCATCGTCTCCCCCTTGCACCGCCCCCCCCTTCACTGGTCTGATCAATTGTGCTGGTGGGACAGTGGATCAGCAAACATGCAGCGCAACAGGTATACCTAACTACAAGCACACACACACAAACAATGCGTTACAAAGCCAAATAAAGCTTGCCCTGGTCCACACCTAGATATGCACGCATGAGCGCACATGCGTGTGGACACGCGCCCACGCCCGCACAGATACAGACATACACACACACATATACACACACACAGATGCTGTGAAGCTGGAGGGCGGTACGGAAAATCCTCTGAGTGGCCGAAGTGGCAGCAACAGCAGTCTCCACAGCAGCTATTGTCATCTAGAGGGCCAAGCATTGCACCTGCTGCCATCTTCCACCCCCCCTCCCCTTGGTCAGGATGAGCATGTCACCTTTCAGGGCAGCAGGGATGGCTGCACAGTGTTGGTCACCACACACGAGCTGCCCCTTGTGGACGAGCTATTGCAGCAATGCAGTGGCGCCTGTAACTCCTCTGTTTTCAGTTTGGGATCCAAGGTGAGAACACTTGCAAGGAGGGGCTTTCGCTGCCGATCGTGCCTTAAGCCTACATGTGAGTCACAATTGTTTTGTTTCACATTGACATATGAGTCACACACACACTCTTGGCTTTGCTCCTCTCACATGTTGGTATGTTGGCTCTCTTGCGTCACCTCCTTGCAACACCAGTCGATGTGCAGCCGTGAATGTTTTCATGAGGCGTAAGCCTGAAATAAATCATATTAGTGTATTATCTGAAGAAGGCTCTGCTGTTCGTTTTCCTTCAGGGTCCCATCCGCGTGTGCCTGCCTGCTCTAGCCACTCAACTGAAACGCCAGCAAGGCTTGCAGCAAGCCACAGGTAGCAGAGAGTCTTCAAGCACACCCAACACATTTCCGTCTGGACCCTTTCAGGACGATCTTGCTCAGCCCTTCCTTGCACACACAAAGGATGCGGTGAGGGGCTTGACAGACTGCCTGCTTAGTATCATCTGTTCTGCGGCAGCTAACTCCTTAGATTTTTCTGGATCAGCCTCCCTCTCCTCCTCATCATCATCAGCAGCAGCAGCAGCAGGAGGAGCTACCAGGAGCCAAACAGAAATTGGCGAATATGAGGGAGATGTGGTTGGTGGGCAAGGAGGAGGTGGCGGTGTTGGAGGTGGAGGTGGGGAGAGGGGTGAAGAGGGGAGTGGGTCAAGAGGTGGTGGGGTCAGGGGGATGACACTTGCAGTGCGATTGGGGACAGATGTGTTGGCACAAGAGCACAGTGTTCTACTAGTGCTGGCTGCAAGCAAGCAAGAGATAGGTGAGGCTGCCGTGCAGCTATGTGCAGCTGAGATGGGTCCCCTGTTTTGCTGAGGTATTTAAGCTGATAGTGATAGCACAAAAAGTGTCACGCATCTTTTTGAATCCAGAAGCATTTGCACATTCACTTGCCTTGCATGAGGGCAGATCGATCTTTTCAGTTGAAGGTAACCTTGGCTTGCTCTGCATATCACATGAAGAGCTAGCAATAGCAGCAGAGCACCATGTGCAAAAATCTGCTTGCAATACTTCCTCTATCTTGGATTGACTTGGTTTCTCGGTTGTATTCTACACTCTTTCTTCATGCATTTTCATGCACTTCCATCTAACCCAAATTTGCGTGGCCGTTAGGACTGTCTTGCACAGCTCATACCGGTTTTGTGGTGTGGAGTTGGGTAAGTGTGGAGGTTGGCAGCAGGGTGGGGCTTCTGCCCTTTGCCCTTCTGCATGGCAAAGCACTTTTATGTCTTAATTAATAAACTAGGGCAAAGCCGGACATTAGGGACGTATGTCTTCCTTCTGAACAGAGAAGTTGGTTCATGTCTTTCTTCTGAACAGAGAAGTTGGTTCATGTCTTCCTTCTGAACAGAGATGTTGGTTCATAATGAAGGTCACACATGAAAAAGCGCAGCGTTGAACAGGCTCACAATTTTAATAAGACAGCTTTAACATTGCCTGTTACACACCCGTCGGAAGCAGTGCAAATGGTTGTTGTTCTGCCTTACTCACATTCCATTGTATTTTACTCACATTCCTTTGTATTTTGTTTGAGCTGCAAGGCATAGCTTATCTGGTCTGGATTTTGTAGATGAGCATATCTATTTATTTGTCTGTTGCATTTTATTTTAGGATACATCGTTTGTTTGCGTAAGCAGGCGTAAGGTACACGTTTATTCGTTTCTTGCTTATAGTTGCTGTGTTAACGATATGTCCAGGTCACGATTTGGTTTTTAAGCTTTTGCACTGAGTTCAGAGCCACACTACAATGTGATAAATGCAGGTGGTAATAAAAGAAAAAGAAAAACTACGCAGGCGATAACACTAGTACCAAACATCAAGTTGGATATACATATACTACCACTTTGCCTTCATATTAACTTAATCAAGTGGCATTGACCATAATTTCTCTTTTCGACAGGGACACCTTAGCCTGAGAAGTGCATTTTTCTTGGTGCTTTCCTGCATGAACAATTTGCACGGTCAGCAATCGCTATATGTCAGCATGCAACAAGGATTTCGCTGGGAAAACAAAGCAAGAAGGCCATTTCATTTGTTTATAGCTATCAGCTCAAAAGCGTCAAAACGATAAAGCCTCATGGTACTCCATTTTTCACAAAAGAGTTTACAGATCAACCAGCATATACGTTAGGCTAATGGGCTTTTTTGCTTGTCTTCGCCAGCACCAAAATAGACACAAAATTTTAAGAGGGGGAATTGGTCTCGGCTTAGTCTCAGGAAAACTTGAGAAGGGGGGGATAGATGGAACCTCAACAGAGCTGTCTGGAGAAGGTGTATCTGTTGGTGGCGGCTGGCGTTGCCGCACCGTGCGCTGTAGAAGTGCTCCCGGTCTCCCTAAATTGCCCCCTGTCACTCCTAAGAATCCATCCCCCTTTGTTGCTAGTCGCTTGCTTTTTTGTTATCACGGAGATGGGAGCAACCAGTACAGCATCTGGACGGCTGGAGGTTAACCTATTTTTGTCTGAGAAGCGGAGTGGGAAGAGCCACTTTGGTTAATCCTATTTCAGCTGTATCGGGAATCTGAAGATTTTGCGTAGCCAGCCGTTTGCTGCTACCTACATCCATGCAGACAAAGCAGGATCCTAAGGAGACTGTCTTGCTGATGGCTTCAAGATCATGCTGCATGCTAAGTTGTGTCTCTCAGTGATCATATTTTTTTTTTGCGTGTGTTGGCATCCAGAAAGGATATGAAGAGCAATGTCGAGTTGAGGGCAGAGGGGGCGAGTTAGGCTTATTGAGTGCTTAAACCATATCGTATGCTTTTGGTTGTACAGGGTTCCTGTTCTGTACTTCATAATGATGCACTTGGTTTTAACAGGGACATAGGACGCTGTTAGGTAAGCATTGCTAGCAGCTCCATTGGCAGTGCCAATTTTGATAAGGGTCTGGTAGTATTCATGATAGTTTGCTATGATGTTGGCATTTCCTAGTTTGTGGAGGAGGTGCGTTGTGCTTGCAAGGCGTCATGGTGATTGGATAGGTACCAGAGCCTTGAGGTAGGTGACTGGTCTGTGCTTGGGTGATTTTGTATGGTTTGGTATTCTTCATATTCTTTTGCAAGCCAGTATATGATGTAGAAAGGATTTCCCTCAAGACCAGCTGTTTTGAGGGAGGCATCCGCAACATCAGAGTAGGTTGTGATTGATTTCTAGCAAGAGCGTCAGCATATTCATTGCTTATAATACCTGCGTGGGATTTAACTCTGTGGAAATGAATGGGCGATGGTGACTGGTGGATTGCTTTGGCAATGGAATGGAGGACATCTCCCTGGATGTGAAGGCGGTGGAAGTTTGGGTGTGAGAGCTGGTTGTTAACTTGGTGCATTGAGGTTAGGCTATCTGTGGCTTTGTGGGAGTTGCCGTGAATGGATGCGGCTGCTATGGCTGCTAGCTCTGCACGTGGGATGGTTTTTTGTGGTATCTACGCCTCTTGGGTTCACGTATTGTGATGTTTTCAGCAAGGTGTTACACACCTGATCCTGTGTCTTGCCCTTCTTCGTGTTGTTTAAGACTGCCATCAGTGTAGGTCCAGTCCCGCCAAACTTCTGGGAGTATAGGGTCGTCTGAGGGAGATTCGGTGTCGTTTCCTTGGTGCTTCATGATATCAATGTCAGTGATCCAGTACCCGCAGCGCCCAATGGCTACAATGTCTGCTTGAGGTTTGGTGGGCTGGATGGCAAAATTGACTTTGTTCTGAATTTTGATGTCATGGGGCTGGTAGGAGTTTCTTTCTTGGTTGGCTGAGAACCCTTGTTTTTGAAGACCAATAAGATGTTTGTCTGGTGCAGGTTGCACAAGGTTTGGTGCCGTGATTATGCTCTTTGTACTTTTGGAGGCTGCATCTAAAACATTCACAAGTATTTTGCAGATCTTTTGGCTCCCATGTTTGTGAGTAGTGCGCAAGGGGGTCAGACTCAGGCTAGGTAGGCATTGGGTTATTGGGTTACATCAAGGAGCTCACATCTTCCTTTAATCTGGGGTGTGCATGTGGTTATGTGTAGCCTGTATTCTTGAAGGTTGGGTTGTTGTGGATGCGGGTAGATTGAGTCTATGTTATTCTGCTGTGTGAAGGGGTTGGTACTATTGTCTTGCGGGATGGGGGAGGTAATTGTTGTCTGTGTAAGCATATGTGTTGGGGGTTGATTGTGGCAAGCGGTATGTGAGCGTGTTATACATTCCTGGGTTGGATATTGGTTGGTTATTCTATCTCTGCGCTCCCTCACAAAGCCAGCCAGCAAAACGTGTACGGCAGAGAATAACCGACCAATATTGGTTGGTTATTCTCTGGAGGGGAAAACAAAACCCTAAACCATATATATACACAAATCCGCAGTCTCTCACCTTGCTAACTGCACCTAGTTTCAATACCTTGTGATATGTTAGTCGTGCTGTGATAAAAACTAAAGAATCTACTACCATTATATTACACCTAAACAATAAACTAAGGATAAATTGTTAGTGTAGGGTTGACTACTAGAAGCAAGTGACCAAAAAAATGCAAGTAAATTCTGAAAGCGACGAATATGTTGCGACCAGTGGGCGACGAAGTACTGAGATGAGAGTACAATGTGCTTATATTCTTATATTACACCAGATTGGGACCACAGCGGTGCAAATCTCTTCTCTGCTGAGCGCCTTTTTCACAGGATGCCATTTCCTTTTGTCACTGTTGATTAACAGCATGCGCGAGGTCTAATGTATAGTCTAAACAATCAGCTGCCAAACAATTGCATGTGTGACTGACTAGCACATTGTACTTGCTCACAGTGGAGTCAAGTAACCTTTTGAGATACATTTAGGCTGTACTATTAGACATGCTTGTGAGCACAGAAAAGAGCGTTCGTTTCTCCCTCTCTCTTGAAAATAGTGTTGAAACAAAGAAAAAAGCTCCGCTTAGATTTTTGACTACTACTTAAAGCAAACATCAGAAGCAGCTACTATGGGAGGACCACAGCTAACGAGTCAAGGGCATTTGCTGCTGTGTGCTACTGTTTTCTGCTGCTGCTACTGCTCCTCCTACTGCTGCTGCTGCTGCTGTTGCTGCTGCTGCTGATGATGATGTAATTGTCCCTCGTCCAATTGCTTATTGCGTGTCCCTGTAGCCTTCGCAATCCCTTCTTTTGCTTCAGGCGATGTGGCACCTGGAGCTGCAGCAGGATTGGAGGGTGCCGGAACAGCACTCACCACCGGGGAATGGACCCCCAAACAAGAAAGTGCTGCTGCAATCTGCTGCTGGTGGGCGCTGTCAATCTTGATCAGGGGGGGCTGGTTTACATTGCCTGTTCCACCACCCCCACCATCACCCTTACCACCATCAACCCCAGCATTGTTCATGTTCATGAGAGGCGACAAGGGTGTTGCTGCCGCACCGTTACGGCCCTCACGGCCTGCCCCTAGCCCACACCCCCCCCCTCCCGGTGGTGGTAACAAGGTGTGCTGTAAGTGGCCTGGCCTGTCGCTGAAGTGTGTGGGGCCCATGTTGAGTGGCGTGATGCTCATCAGGCTGTGGGCAAGGTCAGCGCTGCTGCTGCTGCTGCTGGTAGTTGCAGCACCAGTCGTGCAAAACGTTTGGCCATGGGGCTGACCATTTCCAGACACGAGGGCTTGCAGCGCGTCAAGTTGTTGCTTGGAGAAAGAAGGGGGGGGGGCGTCGTGAGGAGAAGAGATGGTTGGCAGCCCCGAAATGATGCCTTGCTGCTGCTGCTGTTGCGGCTGCTGTTGCTGCTGTTGCTGCTGCTGTTGCTGCTGATGCAGCTGCTGTGTGGCAGCCGCAAAGAGGGCAGCCGACATTTCAGGGGAGAGGAGAGGGGGTTGTGGCTGGGGGGGCATCTTGAGCTGCGGCTGCGACTGCAAGCAAAGGAGATCATCAGGCAAGGCTGTATTTTCAAACAATTCATACTATCAAGTGTTCTTTAGATTCATACGTTCTTTTATGCATCCTCACAATTCTCACAATTCTTATTAAGGAGACAGGGACACAGGCAACTGCAAAAGGTTTAAAACGGCAGCTTCAGCTGTCGTTACCCACACAAAACCATTTCGTGAAATAAAATGTTAGCCATTAAGTCAAACACCTCCGTACACGTGCGTTGGTAATCCCCACCCCCCCTCCCCCAAAAATAG
>Ga0307947_1001939_pt1 | contig 16520 bp, 18 predicted proteins | sample OrgLakmetagen232_FD_201840 | JGI IMG/M metagenome (GOLD analysis project Ga0307947, IMG submission 201840) | Saline water microbial communities from Organic Lake, Antarctica - #232 | ecosystem: Environmental > Aquatic > Non-marine Saline and Alkaline > Saline | place: Antarctica: Organic Lake...
ACACTCACACACACACACACACACACACACACACACACACACACACACACACACACACACACACACACACACCAACCAACCAACAGATCCACGCCGATAGATACAGATACGGTATGTACACCAAACACACACACGCACAAAACTTACATTCAGACACATACTGACTGATATGAAACGCGCGCACCTTTTATTGCCTATAACACGCATTAAATTGACGATTTGGTAAGTTTACAAAGCATAGCTTTGAGGATCAATGGCATGGGCGTAGAAAGTAGAAGCATGAATAATGCTGGGGCACTTGAATTGAAACAAATTGAGCTTGCGGGAATTGTTGCCGCCTTAAATAACGCCCATGAAATTTGCTGCTGAGAGCGTTGGCTTACTTTTAGTTGTAATGTTGTAATACACATCTACCCCCCATTGCATGAAACCGCAGTCTTAGAACATACATTACCCAACTCATTCTCACATCAGTCCTTTGGGTTGGTTCCACCCTGCCTCTGTGATCTGAACTAGTGTCCAGCTTGTGATCTGAGCTAGTGTCCGCTCAGAAGCACGCAAGAACACATCCAGCTCATCTATATACACTAGCTTGGCACTGCAGATCTACTGCACTGTAGACAAGTAAATGGTCGATGGGAACCAGGATAATTTTAACATTTTACCATCACAGAAGCTGATCATCATCAGCCGATCATAAATGCTTTTAATCTCAGCAAAGCACACGGCATGCATAAGGAATACCACTCTATAGGCGATGCATAAAATGAACGAGAACGCTCGAAATGTTTATTTACGCTGCAGAACTCACCCGGGCGCCACGAACACGTGGGTAGGTTCACCCACACTTACATGGGAACATACGCACACAGTACTATGCACAAATCTTTAAACGTACCAAGAACACAAAATTGCATCTGCAAGGATTACAGTGGGGAACGGGCGTTTGCCTGCTAGCCTGCTAGCCCCCCCTGCACACAAACACAGACACACTTAACCGCGACTGTACGCACACATGTGACTGTGGTTTCCAGTCTGGACAGGAGTGCACTGAACAAGTGAATAAGCTCTACCTAATGAATTTGTCTAGACAGGCTCCACGTACACAAACTGGACAAAACAAGTCGTTCTAAGTATGCTCCTTGCGTGTCAAATAGTAATCATTGTTTATCGCGTTATTATTCATAGTTATAATGCGATATGCGAAATACCGGTATCTGCTTTCTGAGACCTCAGATGTGAACGCAACTTGACTTTCATGCTTCCAGCTCTACAGAGTAAGGACTTCCGTTTATATTTTACCTTTTCCTCACAGTTGTGTGCATTGGTGCTCACACAGCACGCACACGTGCACACACACACACACACACACACACACACACACACGCGCACACACACACACGCACACACACACACACACACACATACACACACACACACGCACACGTGCACACATGCACAAACACGCACGCACACACACACATACACACACACACACTCACACTCTCACACACTCACAAACACCCACTCTCACACACACACACACACACACACACACACACACACACACACACACACACGTACGCACGCACGCACGCACGCATACATACATACACACGCACACATGCATTCACGCAAGCACACACACACACATACACACACACTCACACACACATGCGTGCACACATACACACACATGCACACACACACACACACAGACACCCACATCACATATATTACAAGCATACCAACCCTGATAGCGCCGCACCTTAAAGTGGGCTTTGTGCTTGTAAGCTTTGCCCCCTCTTCTGGGTTCATTCACCTCAGGCATGCACCCTCGTGGGGGAGGCATTGCTCCAGTAAGGCCCTCGTCTGCATCTTCCCCTCTCAACCCAGCAACCACTGAGCGCTCCACATCAGCTGTCAGTGCTAACAACGGTACTGTGGCTGATGGAGGTCGGCCCCTCTCCCGCCCCACATCAGCACGATCATTGGCGCTAGAGGGCGCAGTGGGTAGTGTAAACACCAATGCTGCATTGCTGGGGTCAATGGAGGGCCTGTGCAGCAGCCTGAGGGATGTACTGTCTGAACAGGCTCTGCGGAACGTAGAGGCCTTGCAGGTGTGAACTTTCTGTCACCATTCACTTGCTCTCTTTGGGTGTGTGTATGTCTACAGTGTGTGCGTGCGTGTGTGTTTGTGCATGCATGTCTGTCTGCCTACGTGTGTGTGCATGCTAAGGTTGCTGATACATCTACCTCTCTGAAGGAATTTTATAAGGGGGAAATAGGAAAAGCAGGGAGTTAACACAAGGATTGCTGGCTCATTACTACATCTGGTTCAACTTGCTCACACATACACACACAAGTTCACACACATGTGTTTGTGTACAGGCCATCCGCCAGGCTGCTGACTTTGTGCTTCCCCCACCCGGCAGCATGGAGCAAGGCACAGCAAGCACGTCTGCACCTTCAGGTGAGCATTTCGCAAGCAGATAACGATACTGGGAACGCAAGTAAAGCAGGACACGGTAAAGATGTCTCCAAAACTCACAGGAAAGGAACTCACTTCAGACTTAGCACAGCCCCACTACCAAATTTCACGGATTTGAAACGAATGACAGGGAGTGAGTCAAGTAAAACCCTAGATCACAGGCCTGCATTGTGACACTATGTCATTCTTGCCTCCGTCAACCCTATTTATTTTAGGCTCCAGGTTCCTTAGCTAGTGCACTCAACCTACCCCAGACGCAGCTGTTGCTAATTTGTAACCGAATATTCACACTTCGCGACCCTGACTCACGTCTCCAACCTCTCTCAGGCGCCCTTTACCCCCACCTCACAGCAACAACGAGCATTTCGTCCCCGAAACCAAATTAATTTTAACCTTAAACTCTTTTTGACCGCTCTCAGGCACCCCCTGCCAAATGCATCTTTATCCCCAGACCACAGCAGCCACGAGCATTCTGCCCCCCAAAACACATGAAACTTAAAAACACGACCTCAAACTCTTTTCTTACCCTTTCAGGTGCCCTGTACCGAATGCACCCTTACCCCCAGCCCACAGCAGTTGCAGCTGCCGCAGCTGTTGCCCCTCAGACTGCCAACGCAGGTAACCGACACGGTCCACTATACAGCTGAGCATTTAGTTGTTGGCTAAGTGTTTGGTGGCTGTAAGTGTTGGTGCCTATGCTCAGCTGCTAGCAACACACCCGCTCGCAGCAAATACGCTGCAACAAAAAACAACTGTGCATTGCTTGAACCGCTTCCTAGTGCTGCCAACTCAGCCGTGGCTCACCACTTTTCAGCAGCACTTGTCTGCTACCCGTAGAATACAAATGCCACTACAGGTAGTACGCGAGGAGGTAGTAATGGAGCAATCACGTAACTGTTGCTGCACACGCAGCCACTGGACTGACCACCTCCCACTTGGCCCCCTCCTTGCCTGGATTCGCCACACCCCCCACCCAGGAGGCCCAGACTGCTGCGGATGAAGGTGACAAGTGGCAAGAGGCAGTAGCTGTGCACCTTTGCCTTTGGCCAATTGTAGTTTGTTGTTGCTTCATTCTTGTAATTGATATGCAGTATCGATTTCAAGACGCATACACAGGTTCACCCACTCAAACACAAGTGCAGTTTTGTTGGTCTATATCTGCTATGCACACGCAAATACACACTCATGCATGTACACTTTTTACACTATCACAACCCACAACCCACAAACACACATACTCACACCAGCCCATTGTCAAAGTCTCAACACCCCCTGTCCTGCCATTCCAGGCATTTCACCTCCCCCACCTCTCACAGCACCAGGCACCTCTGCCCCCGCTTCACCCCACCCGCCACACACAGTGCCCAGCACCTCAACCACTCAACCTTCCCACACTGGTAGTCCCAGCCACTCTCGTTTGGCCCTGGGGCCCAGGTGGGTAGTGCTTGCCGAGATCATAGGCTATGATTCATAGCATTCGTGTTCACACTTACGATGTGTTTGACGATGAGTGGACGCCCTGATTTTATAGCTCTTTGTTGCGACGATCACCCAACCGGACATGTGACGTGGATATGTATCGTGTAAAGAATGTAAAGAACGCACATCTTTCAGAATACTCTTAAGCAACGTTTTAGGACAGCTCTTGTCTGCTGAGCCTTAAACGAGGCTGTGGAGGTGTACGTTCGTTGTCGATCGTTGATACGCAGCTGCATATGCCAGGTCTGGGAAATGTTGTAGTGGTGAATGGCTGCACACTTTTGTTGTAATTCCTGAAAATGGCCAATCCTACAGATGGGTAGTTCTGCCAGCTGATTGTTCCTGCTTAATTGTATGCCTAATGCTCTTATGAAACAGTCACGCAGGTACCATACCAGCACTTTTCATAGCCAGAAACTAGGTACTCACGCTGTTGCACTGTGTTTGTGTTTTAATATCCTGCAGGTGGGGTTCCACTGAAGGGGGAAGGGACAGCCTGGGTTGGGTTCGCGGTCTGGCACGTCACGGGGAACGCAGTGCGCTGTACCAACCAGGACTAGAAGAGATGGGCAGCTTAGAGGGGGCAGTGCCTGAGCCTGGAGGCCCAAGGTGAGGCTGTGCTGTGACGTTTTGCTGCTATAGTAGTACTCTTTCTCTTGAGATACGTGTCGGACGGCTTGGAGAAGACTGTGATTTGTGAGGTTCCTGTTCAAACACGCTTGTGGAGTGTGATTTAATTTTAATGGTGGGCTAGGCAAGACTGTGCTGTGACGTTTCGATGAAGTACCTCTTGCAGCTTTCCAAAAAAGCAAGTTAAAGGTTAAACTCTTCTCAACCCATCATACAGAAAACTCTTCTTGATGCTACATGAAAAGTTGCTTGTACTACAGTGTCCACAAACAAAGTAGGTCTGAAGCGAAGCTGGGCATGCATGACCAAACAGTCCTGCTGCGCACATACAGGCGCAACGTGCTACCCAGCCTTCGTGGGGAGCGGCGTGAAGATGTCGGCCTGCTGAGTCAGTGGCTTGGAGAGATGGTTGGCCACCTATCTTCACATGAGGCTAGGCGTGTGGCTGGTACGGAGGGGTTGTGCATGGTCAAGTCCTCACTGCTCTGTGCATGATGACCTGCTAAGTCAGTGGCCTTGAAACTGTTTGGCCACCTGTCTTCTCAAAAGGCCAAGCGTGTGGCTGTCACGTAGAGGTTGTGCATGGTCAATTAAGTATGCTTAATGGCCTGCTTAGTCAATGGCTTAGGACGACAATTGGCCACCTGCCCTCTGAGAAGCCCAGGTGTGGGGCTGGCATGACCACACAACAGCAAATGTGTGTTGTGTTGCTTGCATTGTTGGCCTTGCTTATTTGAGTTACAGATGGACTGTTTTGTTCAATGGAGGGACTGGCTCGCTATTCTTATCTAAGCCGGTGTGCAGTTTATGGCCGATCTCTTAACGCAAATGAAGATGTCAGTTATCACATGTGTCACAGGCCTTGTCTATATTTGTGTGAGACCAGTGAACAACATGTACAGCTTGTAACCAACATGCTCGTACCTGTAGGGCACTCACAGTGAACACAGCACTTTCCCCACACCTAACCCCCTCACAGGCCTTATGGCCTCCACACCCGCTCCGGCCCCAATTCCCAACGCCCTCCCTCCTCAGCACGGACAGGCAGCAGCAGGCACGCTAGTAGCCGGTGCTCCATCCGCAGCAAACAACCAAGGAGATGGGGTAGCGTTGTTAGGTGCCACATCTAGAGGCCCTAACAGTGCTCTCGAGCTTGCCGGTATGTTGACTAAAAATATCAGCTGTGTTTGTTCATTGTGTATTTGATGCGTATTGAAGGAATCTCTGGTAGGGTTTAAGCTAGCTGGTAGCGTAGGTTACTTGTATCTTATAAAAACAGGCGTTTGTTATAACTTACGTAGTTGTGGATTGTTAGCATCGAAGAACTGTTGACCAACCTGAATGCCCAAAATACGAACCTCATTTTCTTCTGTTCTTATAACCTTCCAATGAAAATTCCTCACACTTACAGATGGAGTGTTGCATGTGTATGACGTGGCCATGCAGGAGCTTAAGCAGCAGGTAGGCCTGACTGGGCTCAGGGAGTGCAACATTTGTTCCGGTGTCCGGCAGGGTGTAGCGGAAGCAGCATCTCCCGCAAGCTGCGTGTTATGCCATCAAAAAGTGTCAGTTGTACAAAGGTCAGCGTTATGTCATGAGGAGGAGCAGCAGAAGCATGATTCCAGCCGTGTTAATGTGATCAGGCAAGCAGGCTGCAGCTTATGTGGTCGCAATGACGAGCGGGTTTAGAGGATGGATGGTGCCATGCGTCAGGCAGGGAGCTAGGCAAGTTTGTTATCGTGGGGCGACAACAGGGTGCTGTAAAGTCAGGAACGGTAACTCAAACAGCAAGCAATTCTGCAGTTTGGCCTCGTATGCTGTCTAAAATGTGATGCATTTGCATTATAGTGATTGTGCCGCATGTTCTGCAAATCATATTTAAGGCAAAAGCATTTTAAATGTGGGCGCTGGATCCAATACACAGCAAACAATGACATTTTATCAATGGCAAGCCCATTACTGTTGTTCATCACCTCAGCAACTCAGCTCTTGACTCGTGCATGCTACAGCATGTGAGTATGGTTGTTTGGCCTGTAATAATATGTGTGGATGTGAATGTATGCCACAGGTCAGCAGTGAGTGCCGTGAGCGTGGCTCTCTGATGGGGGTGCTGTGGTCTCAAGTGAAGAACGTGCTGGAGCTGCGAGCTGGCTTGGAGGCAGAGTCTAGGCTTGGTGCAATGCAGGTGCGTTTGTGTGACTGTGTTTGTCTCTGTGTTTGGTGTGTGTGTGTGTGTGTGTGTGTGACCCTGTTCGGTTTGTGTCTGTGTTTGGTGTGTGTGTGTGTGTATGTGTGTGTGTGACCCTGTTCGGTTTGTGTCGGTGTTTGGTGTGTGTGTGTGTGTGTGCGCGCGCGCTTGTGTCCCGAGCAAGCACATGAATGCGTGTGTGCTCTGTTCTCTGCACCTGTGTGTGTGTGTAGCATTGGCTGAGGTTTGCAAAATTAAGCGTACGCGTGTTCCTTGTGTGCGCGTGTAGAATTCAGTGTGCACTTCAAACTGAGGGCGTTTGGTTGGTCAACTACGCATCCACCTTGATTGTATGTCCTTATCCTGCAGGCGGAGTACACACGCCTCATGGCAGCACGTGACACTCTCAGTGAAGGCATCGTGTCTTTGGAAGCGCACTTGGCTACGGCCGACAGGGAGGCCCAAGCAGCCGCCTTGCTGGTGTGTGTATGCGTGCATGCTGTTTGTGTGAGTGTTTGATTGTGTGATTTATGTGTGTGTGTGTGAGTGTGCGTGTACTTGTGTTATGTGTGTATACATTCGTGTAAACGGCAAAAAAATGTTTGGTGCGGTTGTCAAAGTTGACTGTGCAATTTCTAGGGGCTTGCTTTAGACGCAGGCACAAAGCTTTGATGGCTGATTTTTGCTTTTGTTACCAAGTGCCTGAGCATAGCAGGTTTGCTCTTTACAGCTGAAAACATGCACTTCCTTGGTGTTTGCTCGGTGCTTCTCATCATCTGTTGCTTCGAACCATGTGTAGGAGTGTAATCACCACCAACTAAGCAAAACCTCACACCGTGGCCTTACAGCATTGTTAGAAATGTCTGCGTAAACCACACCCAAACGCCCTTGAATATTTTGCTGCATGACAAGAATGCACACACCCGCACAGGCAGAATGCTATTACATGTATAAAGCACAAGAGGCACCCTCACACACTGCAGGAGGCTCGGACCAAGCGTTCCCTCGCAGGCAAACTGGCTGAAGCTCAGGCACGAGCAGAGGAGCTGAGCGGGCACTGGCGTGTCAGTGACTTAGCACTGAATAACGAGGTATGCACACATGCGTAAGTGCAAGGGCAAGCACTGAACAGAAAGGAATGCACACACGTGTAAGTGCAAGGACAAGGACGCACAATCTTGCGTGCAAATAAAACTGGAATGTGTGTGTCATTTTTATACATGTGGTGGGAACAGATGTACAGATCTGTAAACATCATGAGTGCCTTTATTCCTCCATTGTCCTGTTGCTTGTACATAAATTAAGCTACGTTCAGCTTGTGCATGTGTTTGCATTGTTGTGTCTTTGTGTATGCTTGTATGTGTTTGTGTGTGCACGCAGGTGGCACGGCGGCTGGCTGTGGATGAGGAGCTGGAAAAGATGCGAATAATGCTCGCCCGTACAGAGCACGAGTGGCTTGCATACCGTGCAGAGGTGGAGGAGCTCCGAGCGGGGCGGCAGCAGGTAGAGATATATAAATAAGAGTGTAGTGTCAGTGCCATGTGCACGCCTCATTAATAAGCCATGTCGATTGTAGGTGGCGGCTTTGTGGTGCAACACAATTGTGTGTCATATGACTGCTCAACATGATCAGTCTACCTTCTTTCTTTTTGTGCTGCTCTGTTGTGTGCCTGTTCAGCAAGTTACCAGTACAACCTGAAGCTTTGGCATGCTTCTCACTCCTCTAAAGAGTTATTTAGATAGATGGGTGCAAGACACATGATCTTTGTACCTGGAAGCACGCAAGCAATCTGAAAAAGGTTTTGTTAAAAAAGGCGTAAGATGTTTGAAATAAATGCTAGAGGAGGGAGCCCAGGAGTAAGCTGTGTTGCTTGGCCAAACAAAAGACCAGCTTCATGAACACAGTATGATCACGCAACACAAGCAACCTCCACTACACACTACAGGTGCTTGACGCACTAGAGGAGGCACAAAGGGAAGCAGCCTCTGCATGCGCTGCCAGGGACTCAGCCAGATCTGAGCTTGAGACCGTGGTGGAGTCACGGACAAATCAGGACGTAGATCTGATGCGTATGCGTCATGAGTACGAGACAGATGAGATCCTTGTGGTGAGTTGTGAGTGTGCGTGTGTGTGTGTGTGTGTGTGCGCGCGTGCGTGCTTGTGCTATACCTGTTCAAGTACGTCTTGCTGACAAGTAGGGGGAAGCATCGCAAGCGATGCTGAAAAGTTGGCGAAGCCTTTTTGCGCTGTGAACTGGCAACTTGTGTGTGCTTTGTGCGCGCTTATACATGTGTGTTTGTGTGTGTGTGTGTGTGTGTGTGTGTGTGTGTGTGTGTGTGTGTGTGTGTGTGTGTTTGTGTGTGTGCGCGTGTGCGTGTGTGCATGCGTGCGTGCGTGTGTATGTGCGTGCGTGCATGCCTGCGTGCGTGCGTGTTTGTGTTTGTGTGTGTGTGTGTGTGTGTGTGTGCGCGTGTGTGTGTGTGCGCGCGTGTGCGCGTGCATGCATGCCTTCAACCTGCTCACATCTGTCAGTCAAACATGGAGACTCGCATCCTCTCAGAACACGTTGCCATCGTCATCGCGTCATTGAACATTGATTTTTAATCCCTTGCAACTTGAATTGTGGAAATCAGTGCACTCAGTCGTGTGCTTGCATGGAGCAGCGAACTTTTCGTCCCGCCTCTCCTTGGCCCCGGACCTTGCAACCACACTCAGGAAATTTATCTGATGACGCCTGTGCCATCAGACACTGTTCCGGGGACGTGGGCTGGGCTGAGCGCCGGGCAGCTTCCTCCAGCTACCAAACATTGAGTCACTTCTTTCCACAGCACTGCTCACTGCACCCCTGGTCACCAAAACTTGTATGCCCCGACAAACGAGTTTTCTTGGCCTGCCTGCCAAGTTTCAGACCTGGACGTTGGCTGCGTGGCTCTGGCCAGGCCCTGAGTCTCAACTTTCCAAACTTTCGTTCCGGGGTGCGCCCAGCAGCACCACCCCCTGCCCCTCCCCTCCCCCTGACACCGCAGGGCTGCCTGATTTGTATGTCTGGGTCACTGTGCAAGTTTTGGGGGCGGGGGATGCGCTGGGCGGGCCTGCGCACACTGGTGTGAATAATTTTCGTTTTCACGGTGCGCCCAGCAGCACCTCAACCGCCCCTCCCCATCCCCTGACACCGCAGGGCTGCCTGGTTAGTCAGTCTAAGGTGCCATGCAAGTTTAGGGGGCGGGGGGTGGGCTGGGCGGGCCTGCGCGTCCTGGTGTGAACTTTGTTGGGAAGACGGCAAACCTAGGGGCTGCGCCCCATGACTGGGGCTTCGCCAAAAAGTGTTCCTAACCAAATGCTGGCTGCTGTGCGTCAAAAGGTCTGATTACCTTTCCAGCCTGATCAATGCCAACGCTGCTAGTGCATTTTGGGCCTCAGTTAGCTCCCTCTGCTGTTATGCAATTCAATCTCAATTACAATCATGTTTACAAATCTAGCTATACAAATGGCTATCTGTAAGATAAATACAAGAAAGATTAATTGAATAATGAAGGGAATGAAATTGGAAGAGTCAAGGTGAAACGGTAAACTGCTAGTGAGGCCCAAACGCTGCTAATAGCTTAGTTCTTATGCTATTATAGCGCTACTACAACTACAACGCTAGTGCTAGTGCTACTGTAGTGCTTGTGCTAGTGCTAGTGCTGGCGCTGATACTGGCACGATTTACACTAGTCTTTAAACCTGCGGAGGTAAGCCGCCAGTGCTGCCAATACTCTACACATATCGTCGCTCACACACACATACACATCACACATCACACATCCATCCATGCTCACGCAACAGGTGAGCCTGCGCCAGCAAGTGCGCGACCTAGAGACTCAGCTGGACCAGCTCAAATCGTACCAAAGGGAGCAAGCCACAAAACTGGGCACTGTGGTGGCAGACAAAGAAGCCCTGCAGATTGAGCGCGCACAACTCTTAGGAGGTACAATCTGGCACCTTTCACTTTGCCCAAGAAAACACCTTTGCTTTGTTACAGTATTAACCATCCATGAGAACAAGTGCTGCGTACTTGTCTGAGCTATGGCCAAAGTACTCCTGTCTTTTATTGATATGCACAGAGAGCGTAGCTTTTGTAGGGGGGCAAGTCAACTGTTTTGGTATCAAGTGCTCTTGATACAAGGGAAGACACCCATTTGCTGCTTCTGGTGCAATACATGGCAGGTCTGGCTGGCAGCCAAGCAAAGTCCAGCAGCCTGGAGTCCACATTGAACGACATTGAATCTCAGCTGGCAGAAACCAAAAGTGCACTGGCCATCAAGGTGAGCCCACTGTTGTTTGCTTGCTCATCATTGTCATGCGGTTATATTGCATTCCTAGCGTCTATGCTTATACGTAGATGTTGGTCGTGCATAATGCTGTATGTACCTCTGGACATATCAGTAGAAGTGCACATGTGTTGTAAAGTCTTAGAAACATGTGTTTTGCTGCTGCGTTTATGCAATTTTGCTCTGAGTACGGATGGTGCACCTGTAACCTAGTGGAATGGAGGCTTAAATTGTTGTGACCTTGCACTTGCACTTGGAATTGTAACCAATTGCCGCAAGGCACCAGAACAATTGAAAAAATATATGCATACGCTAGTGGAAACAATACCTCCAGCAAATCAAGGAAATGGAGGCCATTGCCTCGGGAGCTTGGCTGTAACCCTGCCACTGGCTTCTCTCCGTGTATGTCACAAAAAGCCAGTTTCTACCCTCCTGTGTACAGACCTCAGAGCATGCTGTACTGCAAATCGAGTCTAGGGATGCGGCAGACAAGGCAAGCAAGCAGATTGCGTTGCTGGAGCATGACGTGCGGAGCCTGACAGACCGCCTCACAGACACGCAGTACAGGTCTGTTTTGATTTCAACCTGCCTTTGGGATTGGGCGTTACAGAGCGAGCCTAACTCTCACACAGACTGCCGGACAAAACAGCAGCTTCACTTTTTAGGTGGAGAAGTAATAAGGCACTTTGTACCAAAGCGGCTTCTTCTCCACTGATGGTATTAGTGTGGAGAGGCGCATCACTGCTTACGCAGGTTTTCCTTTCCTACTACATTTGCTTCTTGGGTTGCATACATAATTCACCGCTCTTGCATAGACAGTTAACGTGTTTAAGCAGATAGCTTACATAAAAATTTTCTTACAGAGGCCTGGCAAATACATGTACTGTGACATGCTGCTGTAGTCACAGCCATTTTTGCTGTTATCTGTCTCTCTCTCTCTCTCTCTCTCTCTCTCTCTCTCTTTCTCTCTTTCCCAATCTCTTACGGGCTTCAACTCACTTTGTTCTCACCCCTGATGAGGGCATTTCAATGCTGGCCCACGCATGCTCTTGTGCGCAGCAACCAAATTAGAAAGCACGTAGGCCCTCCTTCTGTCCCTTTTGCATTATTAATGGTGCAAACACTATTGCCCTCACGGTCAAGCTGTGCACCTTCATACTATAACACTCTGTACACAAGACCTGCAGGATAAAGGGGCGTGTTAGAAATCAGCAGTGAATTTAGGTCAATTGCTTAACCTGTATCCAATCACAAGGGCTGACTTTTAGTTGCATTAAACTGCTTTCAACCGTGCATACTATTCCATGCCCGTGCCAGCGTTGCCTCCTCTGTGAAATGTATATATTCGTCCGTACAAACTTTATGACAGGCTCAATGGGCGTGAGATTTCGTTGCGTGAATGTGAGGGCGAGCTTTCCACGATACGAGAGATGCTGGTCAGCGTGTGCCTTGCCATAGAGAGCCAAGGAGCTGAGGGTGTGCCCAAATCAGACGAGAAGGGCTGGACAGTGATGGGACCACTAGGAGCGGTGCAGCGGTCTATCGTGACAATTAACAGGTAGGGCAAAATGACAACATTGTAAACACCACCAGGAGGCTGCAGGAAGCATAACTTTTGGACGGCATGTGTCAAATTGATTCAAGTTTACAATATATATTTGGAATCCTGGCGCCGAGAGCTTTCGATTGGTAAATATATGGGTCCAATCGGAGGGGGGGGCAAGGGGGGGGGTCCGGGGGGTGTCAATATTTTTCGGACCCCCCCTTTCAAAAATTTACTGGGCCACTCCTACAAAATTAAAAATATATCTTCGGAATCCTCAGCTCAAGCCCAGTCGATTGGCACCCTCTTCAAGCAAATTGGGTTAATGGGGGGGTCTGTGGACATGTCCAAATGTCAGAGGCACACGCGCTCGGGTGCAGGCCGCGGGGTGAGTCAAGCCAATGAAGCAGCAATTAACTCCAAACTTACAGGATTGTGCCAGCATGAGATAGTCAGTGGAATTTTGAAGAAAAGGAAGCAATGTGGGACTGTGCAAGCCAGCTATGGGTTCCTTGTAGGTCACGTGTGCATGGGCGTCCAAGTCTTAGTTCTTGCCCCATGACTCTGCAACAATTCAGTTGCAGGTCTTGATGAGTATGCAGATGGATGCCTATTTGAAAAAGGAGCAGATTGGTCCCCTTTTTGTCCTGGTGGGGGCACCGGAAGGGGGGTTTTAGGGGGGGGGGAATGGAGGGGGGGCCACCCCAGAAAGCCAAAAAAACAGCCTCCTGACACCACACAAAATTTCACATATACGCATACAACGCACTCACACACACATGCAAGCACACACACGACTACATACATACACTGCTGTGCATCTTGCTCTCCAGGCAGCTGCACACCCTGTGGGAGCGAATGGAGGCCCTGCGCAGGGAGAACGCTGTGCTGGATGAGCGCTTGGAAGTGGAAATCCAGCTGCAGAAAAAGACGCAGGCAGAGCTGTATGCTTCAAGAGCCCAGGTGCGAGGGCAGTTGGAAGTGCTGGAACTTGCTGTTCCTGTGTATTGTATGCATCCTTTCATTTTCTTATACCTTTTGTCAGAATGTTGCCATCTTTGTTCCAAGACCTGATTATCTAACTGCCCACCTGAGGAGGCGGCTATATTTTGCGTAACTTTTGGACGGCACATGTCAAATCGATTAAGAATAAGAATAAGATATTTGGAACCCTGACGTTAACTGCTTTTGAATGGTATATGTTTGGGCCCAATCGGCGGGGGGGGGGGCCCGAGTGTTTTTGACCCCCCCTCCAAAAATTTACTGGGCCACTCCTTCAAAGTTTTAAATATATCAGCGGAATCCTGAGCCCAAGCTCAGTCGGTTGACAGCCTTTTTGAGCAAACTGGGTGAAAGGATGGGGTCTGTGGACATGTCCATAAGTCAGAGGCACACGCGCTCGGGTGCAGACCGCGGGGTGAGTCAAGCCACTGGAGCAGCAATTCACTCCAAACTTCCAGGATTGTGCCAGCATAAGATTGTCAGTAGGATTTTGAAGTAATGGAAGCAATGTGGGACTGTGCAAGCCAGTTGTGGGTGCCTGGTAGGTCATGTGTGCATGGGCGTCTGTATCTCCGTTTTTGCCCCATAGTTCTGCAACAATTCAGTTGCAGGTCTTGATGAGTATGCAGATGGATGCTTATTAGAAAAAGGAGCAGATTGGTACCCTTTTTGCCTGGGTGGTGGCACCAGAAGGGGGGGTTGGGGGGAGGGGTCAAGGGGGTGTCAGGGGAGTCCAGCCCAGAAATAGGACGTGCCTTCCTTTAAAAATAATCCAGCCTCCTGCCCACACTTTGTGTATACAAACCAAAATGCATATTACCTTTCCACCCGCCTGCTTATATACTTATGTACTAAAGCTATTTGCAAACTCATGTAATTACACATGCACATACACAAACATTAGGATGCCTCATTCCAACCACCTGTACTCAGGAAGCCACGCTGTTGCGCGCACGAGAGGTGGCAGAAATGCAGCTGGACATCAGCAACCAAGCCAAGCGCGCCATGGAGGCTGACACATCACGCCTTCAAGCAGAGCTCACGCAGTCCTGGTCACAGGCAAGTGGACGCGCTTGTGCGTGTTGCAATTGTTTATGTACTGCACGCCCCCAGGCAAGCCAGGAGCCTGACCTAGTCCTGGTCAATGGAGCATGTCTAGCATGGATGCTATTTGGTTTAACCAGTCATATTATGCAGACCACAAACCCCTCTTTGACTTGACTTCATTCACTTCACGTTTTTCCTTTTCCTTACCCTTATATTGTGGTCTCTCCAAGATATACCTTTTGTCTGCCCACCTCAGAATGTCCCTATTCTTCTACTTACAGGCTGGCCAGCTCAGGGATAAAGAGGCAATGCTGTCCATAGAGGTTGAGAGGCTGAAGCCTTTTGAGCCACGCTGCCAAGAGCTTGAATTTAAGGTGGGGGACCGAAGCATGCAAAATTGCATGCAACTAATGTTACTTATTGACAATGTGCAACACGCGCAATTTAAATGTGTTTAATCACAGGGCTCGTGCTTCTTTGCGGCATTGTTTGCTTCATTCCTCTTTGTTCCACTTCGACATTGTTCATAAATGCTAACACTCTGTATAAAAACCATGCGTGCCTCTCACACGGCTGCTGTGTTTGCCCAATTCAAATTCGAAGGCACAGAATGTCCACCTTGCACCTTCTTTTACATCAGTTACACAGACAACACTCTCTCTGTGTTGGAGGACCTGGCATGGCTATAGCATGAGTTTAATTAAAGCCTGGAGACTGCAGCAGGAGAGCTACTGCACACACACATGCTCACATAAGCACGTACACGCTACACACTCACATGCTCACATAAGCACGTACACACTACACACATACATGCTCACATAAGCACGTACACGCTACATACACTCTACCCAGGTTGACGACCTGGCACGGCTGCTGCATGTGTCTAGCCAAAGCCTGGAGGCTGCCCAGCAGGACATTGATCTCCTCAAGCAGCAACTGGACTTTTACAAGGCGGAGCTGGATAAGAGCATGCTCACAATTGAGGACCTAATGAACCAGATCAAGGAAGCTAACATTGCACTGGTAAGGACAAGGACAAGTGCACATGTGTATGAGTATCTATTTTGCACAAGAATGTGTGTGATATATTGTGCTGTGTGTGTGCATGTGTGCGTATGTGCAATGCCGTCTGAGCTGCTTTTTTGTAACCCCATTTTCTCTACTTCATTAGTGTGTGTGCATGATCCATAACAAGCACCTCTGGAGAAGGATTAGATGCTGGCGTGATCTGTGAGCCCTTACCTATTCCTTCCTAATGTTACTTGGATCGGTGCAGGCTGAAACAGATGACCTCAAGCAGAGCCGCCAATCCATGGACAACAGGTTGGAAGATCTAAGGGCCCAGCTGGAGGCGTCCCTAAGAGCGCACGAAGCCACGCTCCACCAATTGGAAACCGCCAAGTTCTTCCTGCAGGTGGGTGCGCAGTTGTCTGGCTAGAGAAGGCGTCACTGCCAAGACATGAATCACGGTGCCTTGCTGACATAGAAAGGATTGGAACGCATGGACGGGCTCAAAGCATGGAGTTCTGGATGGGCAGCAATGTACCTGCTGGAAGGGGCAGGGTGCAGTTAGGCATTCCTTTTTTAAACCACCAGGATTCTTAACACAGTTCGGTCTGGTCAAGCAGGTATTACCCCTCTGCTTGAAATTTACTCAATAGAAGTCCAAATCCATCGCTAATTCAGGCATGCGCTTTCCTATGTGTGGCTAACAAACACTTTTCTCGGCAAGACTAAAGCAAGAATTATGTTTGGCTTTATGACTAAAAATGCTAAAGAATGTAGGGGGGGGGGGGGGCCCGGCCCCGCCCGCCCCGGCCCCGCGC
>Ga0307947_1001942_pt1 | contig 16512 bp, 22 predicted proteins | sample OrgLakmetagen232_FD_201840 | JGI IMG/M metagenome (GOLD analysis project Ga0307947, IMG submission 201840) | Saline water microbial communities from Organic Lake, Antarctica - #232 | ecosystem: Environmental > Aquatic > Non-marine Saline and Alkaline > Saline | place: Antarctica: Organic Lake...
ATCAGTGTTGCCACGATATCAGTGTTGCCACGATATCAGTATTCCCACGATATCAGAGTTGCCACGATATCAGTGTTCCCACAATATCAGTGTTGCCACGATCAGTATCGCCACGATATCAGTGTTCTCACGATATCAGTGTCGCCACAATATCAGTGTTGCCACGATATCAGTGTTGCCACGATATCAGTATTCCCACGATATCAGTGTGCCACGATATCAGTGTTGCGTTGATATCAGTGTTCCCACGATATCAGTGTTACCACAATATCAGTGTTGCCACGATATCAGTGTGCCACGATATCAGTGTTGCGTTGATATCAGTGTTCCCACGATATCAGTGTTCCCACGATATCAGTGTTGCCACGATATCAGTGTTCCCACGATATCAGTGTTCCCACGATATCAGTGGTGCCACGATCTCAGAGTTGCCATGATATCAATGTCGCCACACGAGTCCCCCACCTTGAAGCCACACATGGGTTCCTTGTGCCCACTCCAACAGACATCCTCATTTTCTTGCTGGATTGTGACGTATGCTGCACAATGAGTTTGACTTAATTTTCTCATCATTGACTTTGACTTTATTGACTTTACAGACGTTCTTGTTGACTTTGACTTTATTGCCTCATACATGCTGCACAGTGAGTTTGATCAGGACTACAGCAGAAAGGCCACGTTTGAGGAGAACCTGACCTTCTTCCGAACGATGCTCCGCTCCCTTTCCTCAAACCTGAAAAAAGTAAGATGCTGCTTTTTTACGGTGGTGTGTATGCACGTACGTTTCTCAGCATCAGCTGGTACTTCACGCTTGCGCAGATCATGTATTCACAATAGCATGCTGTTTGATGTTCCAGCTACAATTAAATTACAGTGTTCAATTGTGCAAATGTACATGTTGTAGTGTGTTTATGTACTCTGTGTCCCCTTCCCGTGCTCCAGTTTCATCGTACGTAAACATGTGCGTGTGTGCGCCTCGGTGTGTGTGTGTGTGTTGTGTGTATGTGCGCCTGACCTCAGCCTTCCCCATGCCTGTCCATGCCGTGCAGGTGATTTTCATCATCGACGACTTTGAGCGTTTTGCCAAGCAGCGAGGAAAGCAGACGCTGCTGTACAATCTGCTGGACGAGCTGCAGCACTCAAACGTGCAGGTGGGTGGTGCCAGTGGCCAGTGAAGGAGTCACGCAACATGTTATGAGGGTCTGCACATGCTGTGCACAGTACTTTAGAGTGTGGCAGACAGACGCTGCTGTACAACCTGCTACAGGAGCTGCAGCACTCAAACGTGCAGGTGGGTGGTGCCAGTGGCCAGTGAAGGAATTACGCAACTTGTTATGAGGGTCTGCACATGCTGTGCACAGTACTTTAGAGTGTGGCAGACAGACGCTGCTGTACCACCTGCTACAGGAGCTGCAGAACTCAAACGTGCAGGTGGGTGGTGCCAGAGAAGGAGCCACACAAAATGTGATGAGTATCTGCGTCATAGTGCTGCTGCTGCTGCTGCTGCTGCTGCTGCTGCTCGCTTTGCCTGTGTCACAGCTCTCCCATCGTGCTTTCACCACCAAAAGGCCCTCGAAGGGCCCTTGATGAACTACAGCTGGGAGACCCCCCAGAGCCAAAGTTACGGGTCTGACGTCTCTGTCCCACGCCCAAAATGTTGAGGTCTGACGTCTAAAGGCGCCCTGCGTTTCCAAACAAAACACTGGCCAGTACCACACACCTGCGCAAAGGCAGGACTTTATGGGGAATGAAATGATGTTATGCGGGCAGTGAAACCACTTCTCACACTAATTATACGGGGAAAGGGGAGCTCTTTGGTAACGAGCTTTCATGTTGTGCCCGGTGGGGGGCAGTGTATCTCTCATAGGGTTGGCCAAAATCATACAAATATACTTATATACAGTGTGTGTACATTATTTTAAGCAGGGAAATTGCCGCACATACAGTCATTTACGGTGTGCATGTATGGCTTTAGCAATCCCTTTCACTTTGCAAGGTTTACTTCGGTCTCACTCTACATCAGTCTCATATCGCCAGGTGTTTTACATCACCTTTTCTTGATTTCCAGGCTGGGCTAGTAGGAGTGACATGCGTTCAGGATGTCATGGATCTCATGGAAAAGCGTGTCAAGTCACGCTTCTCAAACAGAAAGATCCTGGTGTCTCCGCCGCTTCATTTTGAGGTGCGTGTGTGTGTGTGTGTATGTGTGTGTCTGTGTTTTGTGTGCTTGCATGTGTGCGTTTGTGCGCGTGTGTGTATATGTGTGTCTGTGTATGTGTGTGTTTTGGGAGGGAGGGTGTTGTTGTACATGTGGATATCCAGTACGGATGGTACTTGGTCGCGTTCTATTAATAGTTCTGCTCCCTCACAGGGTGTTGCAAGCAAACTCAATATATAAATTTGAAGGATTGCAAGGAGTTCAGATTTGTTTCCTAGAAATCCAACGATTAAGAACTAGTGCAACTCCTCAAAATATGCTCTTTTGCTTCAAGAGCGTGTATTCCTTACGTGTTGCGCTTCATGGCATAATTTAATTTTGCATTTGCCTTAATGTATACGTCAATGTTCACATTTTAGAATGACTTGTGTTATGTGTGCTTGCATATGTGCATATGATGTGTGCACATTACCTGGTTTTCTACCTCTAGCCACACACACACACACACACACACACACACACGTCCATGCATACACACATGCACACACCAAGGTGCATGTACCCACATGCACACATTAAAGTGCATGCACGCACATGCACACACCAAAGTGCATGCATGCACATACAAGCACACACCAAGGTGCATGCACATACAAGCACACGTACACGCACAACACTCCTGCAGAAGTTCTAATCACTCTGTGATTGTGCACACCACCGTAAACAGGTACCTGACCCCTCCAATGCAGCTCACCTCAGCACAGTCGTAGCCAAGCGCGCGGAGGCAAACAAAGAACCCCCGGTGCAATATCAGGACACCCCCTTGGGCATGCTAGAGGTACTGCGTAATGTTTGTGTGAGAGGAACAAAGAACACAGCACAGCACAGCAAATTAACTGGCTTGAATGCGAAAGCAAAGCTTCATTATAGAAGCTTGTCATATGCCTTGTACCGTTGTCGGCTGTCATTTACTTTGCTTAGGCTCTTGCCTAGCAAGGGGGGTTGTGCTACAACTCTTTGTACAGACCTACCATCGGCTACTTTCAGCATTTGGCACTTCTGTAATGAAAGGTGGTATGGCTCACCTGATCACAGCTCATCTGATCATGGCTCACCTGATCATAGCTCATTGTGGTATGCCTCACCTGATCATAGCTCATTGTGGTATGCCTCACCTGATCATAGCTCATTGTGGTATGCCTCACCTGATCATAGCTCATTGTGGTATGCCTCACCTGATCATAGCTCATTGTGGTATGGCTCACCTGATCGTAGCAGTTGCGGCGTGTAGCTGCTGCTGTCACCTGTACTGGTAAGCTCGCACGCTGCAATCACAGTGCTATTTATGTAAGAAAAAGGAAATAAATTCAGGTCATACATCAAATGAATCGAAAGTTTAACGAATAATGGCAGCAGTGTGCTGCAGGAACATGGTGTGGAGGTGCGTATTTTGCCATCGTTTTTGAAATCTGGGGTGCGGGAAGGGTACCCCAGATTTTCGTATTTTGCCATCGTTTCTGAAATCTGGGCTGCGGGAAGGGTACGTTAAGTTACGGTAGCAATGTTTTGTTTTGCTTGATGTCACCGTATAAGCAAGTCATACCGGGCCTGCCACTTACTCCACCAACATGCCTGCTTTTGATGACAATTATGTGTGTGCAGACCACTGATCTACCTTCTTGCAAGACCTGCCTTCTCTGCCACTCAATCACTACCTCCACCAACACGCCTGCTTTTGATGACAATTGTGTATGTGCAGACTACTGATCTACCTTCTTGCAAGACCTGCCTTCTCTGCCACCCAACCACTACCTCCACCAACACGCCTGCTTTTGATGACATTGTGTATGTGCAGACTACTGATCTACCTTCTTGCAAGACCTGCCTTCTCTGCCACCCAACCACTACCTCCACCAACACGCCTGCTTGTGATGACATTGTGTATGTGCAGACTACTGATGTACTTTCTTTCAAGACCTGCCTTCTCTGCCACTCAACCACTACCTCCACCAACACGCCTGCTTTTGACGACATTGTGTGTGTAAACTCATGATGACAGTGTGTATGCAAACTGATGATGACATTGTGGCACTGTGTGTGCAAAGTAGTCTGCACATACAACGTCATCATGCACAGGTTGTTGGTCAAGGTGTGGCTGGGTGGTAGAGAAGGCAGGTCGTGCATGTAAATAGATTGGAAGTTTGCACACGCGCGGTGTCATCATGCGCAGGTTGTTGGTCAAAGTGTGGCTGGGTGGTAGAGAAGGCAGGTCGTGCAAGTTGGAAGATCGTGTACTTTTCTTCTGATCTACTTCCGATCTACCTATTAGCACAGCCTGTCCTTTCTACCACACAGCCACACCTCGACCAATGACCTGCACATGATGACACCGCGCATGTGCAAGCTTCCGATCTAATTATTTGCACGACCTGCCTTCTCTGCCACACAACCACACCTCGACTAACAACCTGCGCATGACAACACCGCGCGTGTGCAAACTTCCGATCTACTTACTTGCACGACCCGCCTTCTCTGCCACACAACCACACCTCGACTAACAACCTGCGCATGATGACACTGCGCGTGTGCAAACTTCCGATCTACTTACTTGCACGACCTGCCTTCTCTGCCACACAACCACACCTTGACTAACAACCTGCGCATGATGACACCGCGCGTGTGCAAGCTTTTGATCTACTTACTTGCACGACCCGCCTTCTCTGCCACACAACCACACCTCGACTAACAACCTGCGCATGATGACACTGCGCGTGTGCAAACTTCCGATCTACTTACTTGCACGACCTGCCTTATCTGCCACACAACCACACCTCGACCAATGACCTGCGCATGACGACACCGCGCGTGTGCAAGCTTCCGATCTACTTACTTGCACGACCTGCCTTCTCTGCCACACAACCACACCTCGACCGACAACCGTGCATGATCACACCGTATGTGTATGCAAACACTCAACACTGCCACTCCAATGGATGGCGTGCCACTTCTACCACACAGATTGAGAGACAGCACGTGAACGTTATTTATTGCCACCCTGCCTGTGCAGGACATGCTGTCTTTACCGCGCAGCTATCCTGCTCCTGCTGTCGATGCAGCTGACCACGGTGGTGGTGGTGGTGGTGGTGGTGGTGGTGGTGGTGGTGGTGGTGGTGGTGGTGGTGGTGGTGGTAGCAGTGCAAATGGTGGTGGGGCACGTGGCAGTGGTGGTGGAAGGGGTGGGGGTGGGTCAGATAAAAGCAGCAGGATGGGGGCAGCTGGTGGTGCAACCCCGAGCGTTGGTGCTGACGGGGGTGCTGGGGGTGTGGGTGTGGGTACTGCCGGTGTTGAGACATCAGCCCTTCCAGTATGGCACAGCAGCAGCTTTGTGGAACGGCATAATCAAGCGGTGCAACACAGCCTCAAAGATGGCCGTGTCCGGGTGTGTGCGTGTGTGTGTGTGCGTGTGTGTGTTTGTATGCATGCGTGTGTTGGGGGGTAAAGGGTGGGTGTGCCGTTTTTACCTGTTTATATTGTGTTATGTTGGCTCTTCGTGACCAGACACTACAGCAAAGCAGCTTCTTTTCTCGCAAGCCATACTTCAAGCGCACCACCAAGCTTGACTTTGAGGCTGTTCTGTATGCCTTGGCTCTCTTCGTGCACCACCATGCTTAATCTTGAGGCTGTTCCGTGTGCCATGTCTCTCTTAGTGCACCACCATGCTTAATCTTGAGGCTGTTCCGTGTGCCATGTCTCTCTTAGTGCACCACCACACTTAATATTGAGGCTGTTCCGTATGCCGTGTCTCTCTTAGTGCACCACTGCCATGCTTAGCTTTGAGGCTGTTCCGTGTGCCATGTCTCTTTTAGTGCACCACCATGCTTAACTCTAAAACTGCGCTGTGTGCCATGCTCCAGCCACCCTGCTTTGTTCATTGCAATTCCCTGCTTAAGCACTGATGTTGCTGCCTAGTAACAGCTCGTTTGTGGGGTTGGCCAGAACCATTTCTATACAGTGTTTGTATGGTATTATTGGCAGAAAATTCACCACATAATAGGTGTATATATACGGTTCTGGTCAACCCTACTCGTTTGCCTTCAGGCCGTGCTGTATGCGAAGTTTAAATATTAAAACACAATTCATTCCGGCAGGAAGTCCTGTATGCCATGTTTAACGCCACCCTGTCTCCCGGAAAATTGGCTGCTGTCGCGCGTGCCGCGCTTTCTAATTGGGACATAGAGCTTATGCAGCAGCAGGAGCAGCAGCTTCAACAACAACAACAACAACAACAACAGCAGCAGCAGCAGCAGCAGCAGCAACAACAAGGCTCGCACCAGGAGCATCAAGAGCAGCAACAGCAGCAGCAGCAGCAGCAGCACCCACAGACACAGCAAGTAGCACAGCAGGGTCAGCTGCAGGGCCCAGGCACTAGCACCAGTGCAGTGCCTTTGATTCTGCTGACGCCACGCCACGTGCTGGCAGGCTGCCAAGCTCTGAGGGCGTCTGCCAGCCTGGTATGTGCATGCGTTTGTACTTGCATCTGTTGCGCGTTAGTTTGGAGTGCATGTAGATCAGCGCGTGCTGCTGACCCCACGCCACGTGCTGGCAGGCTGCCAAGCTCTGAGGGCGTCTGCCAGCCTGATATGTGCATGCGTTTGTACCTGCATGTGTTGCGCGTTAGTTTGGAGTGCATGCAAATCAGCACGTGCTTGTGTGTGTGTGTATGTGTGTGTGTGTGTGTGTGTGCGCGTGTGTGTGTGTGTGCACGCGCATGAGTGTTTGTGTGCCTCTCTTTTAAGCCAAACTCAACCAACATGTGTATACACTCCTGGTACGTCTGCGCAAGTGCATGAGTGCGTAACACTCACACGCTTTCTCACAGGTGCCTTATGTGCGTGACCTATCAGTGCTGCAGCTGTACCTTCTTGCGGGCATGGTGCGGCTTGCTAACAAAAAGCTTGGCATTTACAACTTTGAGGTGCGTGTTCCTGTAAGGAAACATGTGCGCGTTCCTGTTAGACAACATGTTCCTGTTAGACAACATGTCTGGGGATCTGAAATGCTGCAGCGTCTAGCGTTTTTCAGCTGATTCTAATATGTATTTTGTGGATGGATGTAACAGCTCACAACACTGAGGTTGTTATGGTTAATTTTGTGACATTGTGGATGGATCTAACAGCTCATAAGACTGAGTCTGTAATGGTTAATTTTGTGACATTGTGGATTGATCTGACAGCTCATAACACTGAGTCTGTAATGGTTGATTTTGCGACATTGTGGATGGATCTGACAGCTCATAACACTGGGTCTGTAATGGTTGATTTTGTGACATTGTGGATGAATCTGACAGCTCATAACACTGCGTTTGTTCTGGTTGACTTTGTGACATTAAGTGTTCTTGTTTCTGAATTTTTGTGTGCCAGCATTTAGACATTGTCATCCTACCCTGATTTGTTTGATTTCTAGTTGACGCAAGACTATTTTCCTTTTATATATATATATGGATGGAAAGACCCAAGCAAAGTTTTGGCCAGAATTGCATATGCATGGTGATATCCTTGCTAAAAGTACCGTATGTACACCATGTATATACCTATGAATGTATGGTTCTGGCCAACCCTACCCCACTTAGTTAGCTCATTAAGTGTAGTTAATTGTATAGCTAAGTATAGCTCGTTATTAGTATAGCTAATTAATCGTATAACAAGTTAAGTATAGTAATCATATAGCTAGTTGACCGTATAGCTAGGGAGATGGTAGCAAATCCTGGCAAGCACCATACTGCACACAGTTTGTCACTGACCTTCATGTGCGAGCCTCGGGTTATGGTAAGTGGGCTGATTGGACCCGTGCATTCTGCACCAAACTCATCAAGTGATGGTGTAAAATGTACTTACTCTTTTGTTACACAGCATGAACATAGTACGCTGGACGCAAATGCGTGGGAAGGGATATGATATATCAGGGTTGTTTAGTTTGGGGTTCGGTCAAAAGTCTGGGTTCGCAAACTTTCACGCTTTTTGGCAAACCCTAAAAATGCCGTTCGCGAGCTATTTAAAGCTTGTCGAACTTTAAGCCCTTTCCTCGAATTTTTGGTTCCAAAATTGCAGCCCAAGATGTAGGAAAGAGCCTTAGATGGCCGTCAAACGTTCTGATTTTGTGTGTACTGATTAATCACAATATATGTCTTATTTATGTCCAAGCCCATGCAAACATGTTTTGGACGAGTATGACCAATGACCACAGAAACCAGCGAAATCCTCCATTTTCGAAATTGCACATCGAATTGCTCAAACAGTTCGAGGATTCTAGAACTTTATCGAACCCTTGCTCCCAAAAAACGAACTGAACAACCCTGTGATATGTGTATATATGTATAATGTATATGTGTGTGGATGTGTAAATGTGTGGAGTCAGTGCAACATCCTCCTGGACTGTACGTGGCACTTTATAACTGCTGTCAGATTTGATCCACTATTGCTCCCCTTTATGTGTGGGGCGTAGGAATAGGACACAGACCCCAGGCCGTGGGCACAGGCGTGGGACCCTATAAATTCCCCTCCGTGCGTGGGGCACAGGCATGGGGCCCTGTTGCCTCCCCTTTGTGCGTGGGGCATAGGCGTGGACACAGGAACCAGCGTAAAACGAACTATATTTTACTGAGGTAGATGGGTTATGAGAGTTATGAGCCTGTGCCTGTGGCTATTACTCAAAGCCTAATAACAGCACGAGGGCCACTCAGTTCATCTGTCTGAGTGTCTGTAAAGTCTGTTCGGTGATCTGAGAAACAGAGGGTTTCCCAACAAGGGTATGATATAAACCTCGCGCTGTGTGGTGGGGCCTTTCAATCCATTCTCCTTGTCTTTTCTATCGCAGATGGTATGGGATGAGTGCCAGAGCATCCAAGATTCACGTGGTATTGTAGGAACTTTTAAGTCGCATGGCGCGTGGCGTGCGTTCGAGGCGCTTCTGGCGACAGGCCTGGCATTCTATGTGGACCAAGCAGCAGAGGCAAAGGTGTGTGCGTCTAGGTTTTTTAAAGTGTGCGCTTAGGAGAGGTTCCGGCGATCTTCTTGCTGATCAGCTTGTGCCTCCATTCAACCATATAGTTTTTATCAGGGACGAGGAGGGCAATCGAACCTCTTTGATCTTGTTCTGGGCATTAAGTACTTCGTAAAGGTGTTCTTCCGATAAAAAGCGACACCCCTTATGGCGACAGAAGTGTTTTTTGCCTCTTAAACCCTAATTGGATCACTGTAGAAGTCTGTGTCCTCTATGCCCAATTCATACTCATTCGTGCTTTTAACCTCCATTCAGGGCCGCACCATGAAATATGCGGGCGTGGCACTGCGCATCACAGATAATGAGGTGGAGGAAGGCTTTGCCGCACACGGGAGCTGTCCGGATGAGATTCGGCGCTTTAAGCGCATGGAGTTATGAGAACGGCGAACGTGACAGGCAATGATAGCAATTTATATTAATTTTACCGAAAACTAGGTCCAAAATTTATTCTAAAGCGAGGACTCAAAATCTGCAACTTGAATCCATGCGATATTGCTACATTTATCTACGCATGAGGTAAAAACTATAAATTAAATTTAATTAATTAAACATGTTTAAACGACGGGATTGGCGGCACATCCATCGTGCGGAGAGTTCTGGGAGTAGCAGTGACATCTCCTCCTCTGAAGATGGAGACAGTGATAAAGGTTTACCTAGTTCCATCTGCTGCCAACTGTCCTGACGGCTTGCTGTTGGCCTGCCATGCAAGTAACCTTTTATACCCTGTCTGTGATGCACCACAGGAGAGGTGACAAGCGAAAACAGGTCAGATGGGTCAGAAGAGGATGGGAGCTCTGGACAGTTCTCAGGGTCAGGGGAGGAGGGCGAGCAGGGGGGGGGGAGCAGTGAGGAGGGGGACGACGAGGGCGGGAGCAGCCAAGACGAAGGAGAGGGTGCGTATGCATCTGGCTCTGGAGAGCTATCAGATGAAGAAGGGCCAGCTTATTTCCCAGGCAGGAAGCAGCCCAAGAAGACGCGTGAACGAGCAGAGCCGGATGTCACTGCTTCGCAAGTTGTCAGGTTGGTGACATTTGCTGACACCCAGCCTAGTCAAAGCTGCTATTGCCAAGAGCGCTGAGTGCGTGATACACACACGCACGCGCGCACACACACACACACACACACACACACACACACACACGCACACACTTACACACAAACTCACACATACACACACGCACGGGCATACACTCTTGAATGCTGTAACGGACGCTCGCATAACCCTTTGACTAGCACATTATTGAGTGCATCTAGTAACCTTCTACTCTCTTTACCTTCCTTCCCAGCGTATGGACAGGGGATGACCCAGAGGGCTGGGAGTTCAAGGTAAGCACTAAAGCTGCTGGGCACGTTCCTGTAATCTTTATGTCGTGCACGCACATACGCACACACACGTACAGTTGCACACAGTCACACGTGCACACATACACACTCGCACACACAAACACACAAACACATACATACACGCACACGCACACACGTATGCAGGGTATAGGACTTCGCTGCCGGCCATGCAAAGCGCTCCTCATCAACCGTCCTGCTTACCTTCAACACGTTGCCGGCAAAGTGAGGGGATGCTCATCCGTTGCACGCACATGTTGAGCATAACTGTGAAAGACGCTCATAGTAGAATGTTTTTGTGTAGAAAAGGAGGTGTTATGTGTAGGGTTGGCCAGGACCGTCTATAATAAAATCCCTAATAAGATGCCTGGTTCTGGCCAACCCTAGTTGTGTGCTGTTTTTGTGCGTGTGGCGCATGTGTTTGTTGACAATGAGGAGTATGGCTGCTGAAAAATGTTGTACACATCTCAATTTGTATCACACTGTATGCTACTTGCAGAGGCATTTACCACCGCACCTCATTCCTTGACACACCGTGGGATTATTGTTGGGGAGCATTTTTGACGCACTCTTTCTGTAAACGCACTGTGCGCCTCGTGCAGAGGCATTTTTGACGCACTCATTATGTAAATGCACTGTGTGCTTCGTGCAGAGACATTTTTGACGCACTCATTCTGTAAACGCACTGTGTGCTTCGTGCAGAGGCATTCTTGACGCACTCATTCTGTAAACGCACTGTGTGCTTCGTGCAGAGGCATTTAGCAAAGGTACGTAAGCTACCCCCTGGGTCCAGAGATGAAGAAGACATCATACAACTGGCAGCAGACCACGAGGAGGTGTGTGGGTGTGGGTGTAGGTGGGGATGGGGGTGGGTGGGAAAACCAGTAGATAATTTGTTACGGCATTCTTGCAGTTCAGTGCTTATGGCTAGTGTTATGCGTTATGCAAGTAAGAAGGTTGACTGCCACTCAAGCAAAGCAGTCTGCATTTGTGACAGTCCAGCAGGAACGCAAACATACACACACACACACACACAATCACACACACACAAAAAAAAACACGCACGCACATACACACACATACACAAACACGTACATGCACACACACACACACATGCACGCACACAGGAGGAGACTGAGACGCACTACGAGCGCTTGGAGCGCATAAGACGAGAAGCACTGCTTGCCCAGCAAGACCAGGAGATGTTAGCCCAGCGGCGCCTTGATAAGCAGGTGCGGGAGTGTGTCTTTGTGCAGTTATGTGGTCAGGTGCAGTTGTGAGTTTGTTTTTAGTTTGTAGTATTGTCCTACAAGTGTGGAGAACCTTTCGCTCGGCTGCCCACTGCCCAGCCCTCCTTGCAATCAACAACCTATAGTCATATTTAGAAATTAAAGAGGAATGGGCGTCGTGGGCATTGGGGCCTGCAGGCAGAGAGTACGGAATACTAATGCTGTGCTTTGTTGCTTATTCGACGCGTGAACTATGAATAGGGTTGGCCAAAACCGTATGTATGCACCGTATATGACCGTATATCTGGTGATTTCCCTGCCAAAAATACCGTATATACACCGTATATATATGTTTCTGGCCAACTCTAACTATGAAACCTGCGGATGTGCTGTATCTTGCAATCAAATTAGCTCCTCCTGCACGTAACTTGCGACATTCCATGCACTATGTTACTTAGGATTTGGGGGGGGGCAGTGGGGAAAACAATGTGTGGAAAATGTTGGGGGGGGGCGGGTGAGTATGCATGTACGTACTACGTTACACATGCTTACTGCAGCAAACATAGTTAAAGGTGGTATCTATAGGGCTAAAAATTAAGGAGGTGTTGACAAAGGCACTGCCCTTTCGCGTCACCAAAACGCTGCCCGTGTTATCCTTATGCTTACCTTGATGCGTGTTGACAAAGGCACTGCCCTTTTGCGTCACCAAAACGGTTGCCCGTGTTATCCTTATGCCTACCTTGATGCGTGTTGACAAAAGCACTGCCCTTTTGCGTCACCAAAACGCTGCCCGTGTTATCCTTATGCTTACCTTGATGCGTGTTGACAAAGGCACTGCCCTTTTGCGTCACCAAAACGCTGCCCGTGTCATCTGTATGCTTACCTTGATGCGTGTTGACAAAGGCACTGCCCTTTTGCGTCACCAAAACGCTGCCCGTGTTATCTGTATGCTTGCCTTGATGCGTGGAGATGATGCAAGGTAACGCATTGCATGATGTACACCAACGTGCACACATACTCACACAGTCAGACGTATGCACGTTGTGTGTTTTGCACGCGCAGGAGCGTGATGCTGCCAAGCAAGCTGCCAAGCGCAAGGAGCGAGACGCGCAGCGGAAGGCCAAGAAGAAAGCACAGAACGGAGATGCTGAGATCGGCAAGGGTGGTGTGGAGAAAGGGGGAGAGAAGCGGAAGGGAGCCGTGGAAGAGGGGAGAGGGGTGGTGCCTTCTAAACAGCAAAAAGTGGAAGGGAAAGGTAGAGAGAACGGGGGGGGGGGGGAGGAGGGACGTCATCTGGCGGTGTTAGATGGCAGGGGGAAAGGTAGAGAGGGGAAGGGGGTTCAAAAGGACCAAGGGGGAGAGGGAGAGGTGAAGGGGAAGAAGGGTGAGCCTAGGGGTAAGCGGGTGGGCAAGCGGCAGCGGCAGCTGCAGAAGCAGCAGTGGGAGGAGCAGGGGCAGCTCCGGCCCAGTAAAAGGCAGAAGGGTGAGGGGCAGCAGCAGCAGGCACTGCCTTCGAGCAAAAAGCAGGTTAGTGAGGGGCAGCAGCCGCCGCCGCCGCAGCAGCAGCAGCAGCAGCAGCAGCAAAGCCAGCAGAAAGGGAATTCTGGGCTGCAAAGCCAACAGGGGGCAAGGCAGAACAGGAAAGAGGCAAAGCAGCAGCAGCAGGAGCAGCAGCAGGAGCAGGAGCAGCCACAACAAAAGCATCGGCATAAGGGGCAAGGAGGGGGAGAGACAAAGAAGAAGGGGCGGGCTATTGAGGGGAAGGTGCCTTTGACGGCAGATGAGAAGCAGCAGCTCCGTTTGAAGCAGCAATCAAAGTCGCCACGGCAGCAATTGCAGCAGCAGCAGGTGCTGGCGCAACAGAATGGGCAGAGCAGCAGCAAACAAGGAGGGAAGTCAAGAAATTAGGGTCATCCCGCTTCGTTATTCATTTCACTGGGCATGCTTTAAAACGCTGTAGCCAATGGCCTTGTCTCCTCTCCTTACATTTCATGGAATTTTGAGTGTAAGTTCGCCTGCTGGTGCAATGAGGATGCAATATGCCTTGAGTTTGGAAGATGGGAAATGAGAAGAGAGAAGAAACTCCAAGAAGTTGGAGCACATAGATAAGCTAAGGAAGCGACGTACTGTGCAGATGCCTTCCCGTAGCTGGGTCTGTGGTCAGGCCAGACCTTTTGGAGTCGTGGGTGAGTACTACTTATACCTGTACCAAAAAAATATCTACGAGGATCATGAGGGTTGCAGGCTTGGCCTGAAACCAGCTCCTGATGAGAATTGGTAACGGTGCTGGAAAAGTGCGCGTCTGGTGTGGACAAGTTTGGCAGCGTAGTTGACACAATGTACATGAAGCAAGTTTGGCAGCTCTTTGAGACAAGACCCAGCTCCTTCAAAAATTCGAATATGTTATTGCTATAGATGGTGCCACCCACTCCCAAAAGAGTGGCGGTGTGGGGGTTAAAAGAGGCTCCTTGAAGGAAGAGAAAAGAAAAGAATGAACGTAGGTAGTAGTGTAATAACCACTGACATGAATAAGGAAAGGATGTTGTTATGTGTCCTGCACCGTCCAATGGATGCAGAGACACACAGCATCCCACCTGATACATTCAAATAAGAGGAGCTTTTCAGTGGGGATCAGGTGGTTGGGAGGCAGAAGCCTGCACACCACCAGCAGGAGTATTGCTCATATATTTGTGAGGGTTGTATTCAATGTCTCGTCTCATCTCTATGATTTTTGTTGCGGATCTGATGGCATGTAAGCTTAATTTTTCATGAGTGTTATGGCTTGCAAGCAATTGTCGACCAGTAACTCCGAGGCTGTGGAGTGGGTTCCTTGTGTGGCTGCTGTAGATGGCGCCTGTTGCTCCTAGCAGGATGGTGTGAATAGTTTTACGGTGTGTACAAGTAAGCGAGGCATTAGCAGCTTATGTTGTTCTCGTGCCTTTTCTGCTGGTTGAGTAAGGGAAGTGTCTACACAGTACTCAATCTCGATTTAATGTAGGTATATTGCGTTTATTTGGTTGTATGTCTTTTGGTTTCACAGCCAGGGGAGGGGGTATGGGCAGCCACTGCTAGGTTTTCACTGGCAACTCTTCTTGCATTATTGGCAGACCACGTTTGTTACGTATTTGTTGGGTTTCGTTTGGGGTGTGGTTGCTGGGTCGGAGTAACTATGATTGCATCTGACTTGCTAAATTTCCGCCGCTGTTGTGCATTGAAATTGTAAGGTAAGAGGGATGTTGGGACCATTCCTATCTGGGGGGGGGCATGTTGAACCCATTCCTATCTGTGTCTCCTCAAGAGGGCGAACATCTCGAATCTATATTTAAGGAGATCAAGCTCCACATGATCCTCGTTGGAGTAATGGGGACTCTTACAAAGACCATACAGGCAAACCTCTGGCAGACCTCCATCCGATGAGAGTCCGGATTGCTATAAGATTAAAAATCTGACACAAACTGAATGAACACTCCATCAGACATGCATCTACACCCATAAAAACACGATAGATATGCACTGTGACCTAAAGACCTCACAAAACTCGGCGTGACATCCACCTCGTCAAGTTCAAGTATCGTGAGGACACCAGATCTTAGAACCAGCTGAACGCCGCAAAAGAACAGCACAAAGATCTCTGCAACATTCTCCAAGGAGCCTCCGTTACTCTCCACATCATCCTTTTGTGTGTGGGTGGCACCATCTACAACACTCACACTCTGAAGCCTTTCAAGGAACTGGGTATTGCTCCTCAAAGAATTAAGCTTGCCTCCAAGTTCCATGTGCACTCTGTGAACTTCGCTGCTAAACCTGTCCATACCAGACATACCCTTTCCAGTACTGTTATCAACTCTCATCAGGAGCCGGTTTCATGCCAAGCTTACAACCCTCTTGATCCCCATTGATTTTTCCTTTCCTTCTTGCGGTGGAGGAGCTTTATGGTACTCGGTACCAAAGTGGCTCCTTTTCCTTAATTAATGTGGGGAGTAGTTTTCACCGCCTGTGTAGTGTTTTCTTTTCTTTTTCCATGCCAAATGTGACTTTTGAGGAGCAGGAACAAGTCCCTAAGTACAGGACAGACACGATACACACAGACAAGCACACCAAACGGTTTAGCCACACGACAGGGCCTGCCACATGCCCTTTGTGCGGAGGATCAGACAGTGCTTCACAAATACTTTTTAGGTGAACAACCATACTCTGAAAAGAATGCATATAAACCGACACCGCCCACCACGCAGTCAGCCTTTTGTGGTGAAGAGATCAGTAAAGGCAAGCTGGGCTCAGCAATTGTTACGTCAGAAAAAACCTCACGGTTGAAATTTGCGGTTGAAGCGGTTGATTTCAACCGCGGTTGAAATCAACCGCATTCCAACCGCTTCAACCGTGATATTACGCTTTATGCCAGCTGGTAATCAGGACCATCATGTTATGTGACATATAATCAGGACATTTACGCATCTACACATTACGGAAGTTGCAGCTTTTTCCAGATCAACCATTTACTTTTGTCCATTGTTATCATAACAATGATATGATATCAATCATGCCAAACAGGGCAGTTTTCCAGCCTGGAGTAGGATTGTTGATGATCATGACCCATAGTTGGACTATTGGGCCTACTTAGTAAGGCAGATCATCCGATGATCATATTTTGGTCAGGCTGTAATTCGCTATCAGCATATGATATACCGTAAACCGTCATTTGCAGTGACTGCAAACAACTTATAA
>Ga0307947_1001943_pt1:0-7500 | contig 16511 bp, 14 predicted proteins | sample OrgLakmetagen232_FD_201840 | JGI IMG/M metagenome (GOLD analysis project Ga0307947, IMG submission 201840) | Saline water microbial communities from Organic Lake, Antarctica - #232 | ecosystem: Environmental > Aquatic > Non-marine Saline and Alkaline > Saline | place: Antarctica: Organic...
TTATGTCTGTGTGTGTGTGTGTGTGTGTGTGTGTGTGTGTGTGTGTGTGTGTGTGTGTGTGAGTGTGTGCGTGTGTTTGTGTGTGTGTGCATTTGTGCAAATGTGTATCTGTGTGTCTGTCTAGTCTGTGTGCATGCCTGCTTCTCTTGTGCTCGCCTCCTCTTAACATACCTGATCTGCATTGCATTTACCAACAAAAACCAGCTGCCTAGCACATCTCATGCACCTTGCATGCCACAAATCAGCACAAACACACACACTGCTGCAATCAGCATGTCAAGCAACACAATGCTACAGATCAGCACAGCACACAATGCTACTGATCAGCACACAACACAATGCTACAGATCAGCACAGCACACACTGCTACAGATCAGCACAGCACACAATGCTACTGATCAGCACACTAAACAGTGCTACAGATCAGCACACAACACAATGCTACAGATCAGCACAGCACACAATCGTGCCCTTCCCCCCTTTCACACATTTTGCAGTAATTAATGCCCGAGCGTTACTATTCAAAAACAAGGCTTGCAACCACACCTCGTTGCTGCATATCTAAGACATATCTAAACCTAACTGGAGCACTCATTTGTGCGTTTGTGTATGTGTGTGTGTGTGCGCTCGTAGGTGGCTACCCGTGACGGCAGCTCAAGCAGTGGTGGCACAGGCATTGGGGCAAGGGTGTCTGGAGAAGCAGGTGTGCGTGTGTGTGTTTGTGCGTGTGTGTGTGTTTGTGTGTTTGTGTGTGTGTGACTGTGTGTGTGACAGTGTGTGTGACAGTGTGTGTGTATGTGTGTGTGTGTATGTGTGTGTGCGTGTGTGCGTGTGTGCGACTGTGTGTGAGTGACGGTGTGAGTGACTGTGTGTGTGGCAGTGCGTGTACATGTGACTGTTATATATGTACATTTTACGACTGTGTGTGTTGTGTTATTTAGGTACATTTCATGGTACAAACAGTGTCAATGCACAAGATGCTGTGGCAAACCACAAAACATCACTTGCAGTACCCCAAATTAGGCATGTCTCAAAGTAAGCCTTCCCACATGCTGCATCGTAAACTTGTGTGTGTGTTCGTGTGTGTGTGTTTGTGCAGGTAGCTGCCACACCAGCAGTAGTGGCCGCACCAACCCCCCCTTTGACTCGCAGCATTTTGTGGCGTGGCATGAGCGTGTGAACAGGTGCGTGTACGTGTGTTTGTGTGTGTGTGTGTGTGTGTGTGTGTGTGTGTGTGTGTCTGTGCGTGTGTGTGTGCGTGTCTGTGTGCATATATGTGTGTTGTGTGTGTGTGCGCCTGTCTGCATGAAGTGTGTGTTTTGTGTGTTTCTGTGTTTGGTTGTGTGTGTGTGCTTGTTTGGATGTGTCTGTGTTTGTGTGCTTGTGCTACCAGGCACAATAGGGCAGAGTCACAATGGTGCACAAAATGGGCAGGGTCACAATAGGCAGAGTCACCATAGGGCAGAGGCACAATAGGGCTGAGTCACAATGGTGCACAAATGGGCAGAGTCACAATAGGGCAGAGAGGCATAATTTGGCAGAGTCACAATGGTGCACAAATGGGCAGAGCCACAGCAGGGCAGAGCCACAGCAGGGCTGAGTCACAATGGTGCACCATAGGGCAGAGGCACAATAGGGCAGAGAGGCACAGCAGGGCAGAGCCACAGCAGGGCAGAGTCACAATGGTGCACAAATGGGCAGAGGCACAATAGGGCAGAGAGGCACAGCAGGGCTGAGTCACAATGGTTCACAAATGGGCAGAGGCACAGCAGGGCAGAGGCACAGCAGGGCTGAGTTACAATAGGGCAGGGGCACAATAGGGCAGGGTCCCAATAGGGCAGGGGCACAATAGGGCAGGGTCCCAATAAGGCAGAGTCACAATAGGGCAGATGCACAATAGGGCAGGGGCACAATTGGGCAGAGTCACAATGGTGCACAATAGGGTAGGGGCACAATAGGGCAGAGGCACAATAGGGCAGGGTCACAATAGGGCAGAGTCACAATAGGGCAGATGCACAATAGGGCAGGGGCACAATTGGGCAGAGTCACAATGGTGCACAATAGGGTAGGGGCACAATAGGGCAGAGGCATAATGGTGCATAATATGGTCGATGCACAATTGGGCAGAGTCACAATAGGGCAGAGTCGTAATAGGGCAGGTGCACAATGGTGCAAGATCCAGGAGCCTGACCTCACAATGCACACATGGAGGATGCAATGCTCTGGCTTGCCAAACAATGCACACATGCAGGATGCAATGCTCTGGCTCTTTGTAGTCCAAACAATGCGCACATGCAGGATGCAATGCTCTAGCTCTTTGTAAACTACCACCATATAATGCACACATGCGGGATACAATGCATTGACTCTTTGTAGTCCAAAAAATGCGCACATGCAGGATGCAATGCTCTGGCTCTTTGTAGTCCAAACAATGCGCACATGCAGGATGCAATGCTCTAGCTCTTTGTAAACTACCACCATATAATGCACACATGCGGGATACAATGCATTGGCTTGTTGGTCTTACGCCTCCTTACACACAGGCCAAAGAGTTTGCCACGTTAAACCAAGTCATACACTGAAATTCCCTTCCTTGCACACGCTGATACAAATGTTCATGGGTCATCATCCTCACCACCTCACACACACACACACATACACACACACACAAACACACACACACACACACACACACACACACATACACACACACACGAGCGCAGGGGTGGTGGTACACTGCTCAGCCAGGTCACCCAGACCCTAGCCTTCTTCAACTTTGTTGAGGAATGGGGCCCAAAGCCCCTCTCCAAACATACCAGCAAGGCCAATCCTATCCAGCACCAACAACCACCAGCTGAGCAAGGTGAGCCGTTTGTACGAGGCTGCTTGAGCTCGCGTATGCCACGATGCCAGTGCCACACACACACTCCTATATAAATGTCCGTGTAACAGCGCACGTGTGTGTAACAGTCTGCGGAACTGTGTGTGTGTATGTGTGTGCGTGTGTGTGTGTGTATGTATGTGTGTGTGTGTGTAGCAGTGCGCGTGTGTGCAACAGTTTGCGTAACAGTCTGTGTAACACGCACGTGTGTGTAACAGTCTGCGGAACAGTGTGTGTGTGTAGCAGTGCACGTGGGTGCAACAGTTTGCGTAACAGTCTGTGTAACACGCACGTGTGTGTAACAGTCTGCGGAACATTGTGTGTGTGTAGCAGTGCACGTGTGTGCAACAGTATGCGTAACAGTCTGTGTAACACGCACGTGTGTGTAAAAGTCTGCGGAACAGTGTGTGTGTGTAGCAGTGCACGTGTGTGCAACAGTTTGCGTAACAGTCTGTGTAGCAGCGCATGTGTGTGTAACAGCCTGCGGAACAGTGTGTGTGTGTAGCAGTGCACGTGTGTGCAACAGTTTGCGTAACAGTCTGTGTAACACGCACGTGCGTGTAACAGCGCACGTCTCTGTAGCAGTCTGCGTTACTGTGTGTGTATGTGTGTGTGTATGTGTGTGTGTGTGTGTGTGTGTAGCAGCGCACGTATGTGCAACAGTTCGCGTAACAGTCTGATTAAGAGTCCTTGTAACAGTACACGTGTGTGTGTGTATGCAATGTCCGTGCAGGCAAGACCGTCGCCACCACCACAGACCCCTACGGCTGGCACAAACTTGCCAGTGCCTCGTTCCAGTGGCAGCCTTCAAAGGGTGGCGCGGGCACTGCCGGTGCATCAGCTCAACTCGCAACTTCTGTCGGCGGAACCAGTAGTGGTGGAGGTGGTGGTGGTGGTGGTGGTGCTGGGACAGGGAATTCCAGCTTCTCTACTCAGCAATCAGGACATTTGCCTCCAGCCTTGCCATTGCACTCTGCAAGCGTGCCACATTCGATGGACCCTCAGCCGTCGCTTGCGATGAAGCTGCACAATCAACAGCAGCAGCAGCAGCAGCAGCCACAGAAAGGAGTGCATGTAGGCGGGTCCCAGGCACCGTCCTCTGTGTTCGTGCATGAGGTAGGTGTGTATGTGTGTGTGTGTGTGCGTGTGTATGTATGTACTTGTGTGTGTGCGTGTGTATGTATTCGTGTGTGTGCTTGTGTGTGTGTGTGCGTGCATTTGCAGTCACCTGTGGGACTTATGTACTCACTGTTTAGCAAGTTTGATCAGAGGAAACTGACCCTAGTGATGTGTGCTTGCATATGCACTTACGTGCATGAATGACCTGCACATACTGCTTGAAACGCTCGATCAGATGCAACTGGCCCTATTAATGTGTGCTTGCATATGCACTCATGTGCACGATTTATTTGCTCATCCTGTTTGAAATGTTCGATCAGAGGAAACTGGCCCTATTGATGTATGCGTGCTTTGCATGAACAACTTGCACATACAGTTTGAAATGTTTGCTCAGAGGCAGCTGGCCCTATTGATGTGTGCATGCATCTGCACTCATGTGCATGATTTATTTGCACATTCTGTTTGAAACGTGCGATCAGAGGCAACAGGCCCTAATCATGTGCGCGTGCATTTTTATATACGTGCAGGAACCTCCATGCAAGCCTGCCCCCCTGAAGCCTTCTAGGCCCCTACCATTAAGGTGAGTGTGCTGTGTTTAGGGGCATCGTACCATTGCTGACAATGGCTGTGTAATGCACACCGTCAACTGCTTTTTTGAGGTTAACTTTCTGTTGAGAGGGTTAAAATCCTACCATTAAGGTGAGTGTGGTGTGTTCAGGGGCATCGTACCATTGCTGACAGTAACTGTGTAATGCACACCGACAACTGCATTTTTGATGTCAACTTTCTGTTAAAAGGGTTCAAATTCTACCGATGAGGTGAGTGTGCTGTGTTCAGGGGCGTCGTACCATTGCTGACAATGGCTGTGTTATGCACACCGTCAACTGCTTTTTTGATGTGAAAAGTCGAGAGGGTTCAAATCCTACCATTAAGAAGAGTGTGCTGTGTTCAGGGGCATCGTATCATTGCAAAACTTGTTCAGCAAGATCAGCAACGCTGAACACTCAGTAGCATACCACTCCGGTTAAAAAACTGTGCCAGGCATAACGTACACATTGTATTTGTGCAGGAAAACATTTCCTAACAACTGTTCAGTTCCGTTTCTTTGTAAAATCTGTTCAGTGTTCAGCTATACCTGCCTAGCATCAGCACCAGGTTCCGCCCTGCAGATAACGCCATTATTTTGAAAGTCGCGGGCGCCAGTATGAAGCAGTGGATGCAATTTCTTACTTGAATTCTGTCTGTGTTAATATAGAGCGCGAGCTACCAGCCTAAACATTTGCCTTGGCCAGCCTTTACCAGCCTTTACCTACCTTTTCCTTTACCTTTACCTACCAGCCTCTACCAGCCCTTGCATTAGAAGAAGGAAGCCCACAACCCCTTCCTTCAGAGGCTTGTCCTCCCCTGACCCCTAACCCCTAACCCCTAACCCCTAACCCCTTCCTTCAGAGGCTTGTCCAATGCGTTGGAGGCATCACTTTAACTTATGCTCGCATGCACGCACAAACACTGACACGCACAAACACTGACACACACAAATACGTACGGAAGCACGCACCTCCCCCCCCCCCCCGACCCGCACACATACAACATTGGCAAATACAAACTCACACACGCACGCACGCACGCACGCACCCCGCCACCCACACATACGCACACAAACACACACACACACACTCCCACTCCCACACACACACACACACTCACAAACACACACACATACACACACGCACACACATGCACACACACACACACCGCCACCACTATACAGGCTCTTCCCTCCCTTGCGTGCGACCGAAGAGCACCCCCTGCACTCCATCACTAATTGCATCCCGCAACCCTCACTGCCGCTCACCCAAACCCTAGATGGGGGTGCACCATCTGCGGAAGTGACTGACTGGGCAGCCACTGCCGCACAGCGCACGCGGCTGGCTCAGGTAATGGAGGTTCTCACGTACACGCTCACACACGCACATGCACACACAGACACACACAGACACACACACATAAACATACATACGCCCGTACACACACGTACGTCTCAAATTGGGCAGCCACTGCCGCACAGCGCACGTGGCTGGCTCAGGTAATGGAGGTTCTCACGTACACGCTCACACACACACACATGCACACACACATACACACAGACACACACAAACATACATATGCCCGTACACACACGTACGTCTCAAATTAGGCAGCCACTGCCGCACAGCGCACGTGGCTGGCTCAGGTAATAGAGGTTCTCACGTGCACGCTCACACACACGCACATGCACACACAAACACATTCAGACACACACATACGCACATACACACACGTACATTTCAAACTAGGCTGCCACTGCCGCACTGCGCACGTGGCTGGCTCAGGTAATGGAGGTGCTCACGTGCACACTCGCACACACGCACACACATATGCACACAGATACACACAAACATGCATACACACATACGTATGTACACATACCTACATCTCAAATAAGGTTGCCACTGCCGCACAGTGCACACGAATGGTAAAGGTAACAAAGGTACTCATTTGCACAAATACACACACAGGCACACACAGGCACACACACGTGCATACACGCACAGGCACACTTACGCGCTCCCACCCACCCACACACACACACACACACACACACACACGCACACACACACTCTCGCACAAACACACACACACACACAAACACACACACACACGCACACACACACGCACACACAGTGGCAGGCACGCCTGCGCAGAGGGAAAGGGCCCTACCAGGCAGAGGGCAAGCGCAGTATCAGTGGAGACCTGGTGAGTTAGTTATTGTAATGAATACAAAGTCGATGCAGCTGCTCACTGCTCCATTAAAATTTGCGCCCCCATTGCAGCTGCCTCACACACATATCTTCACAAACAATTTCCCCTGGCATCAAATCACAGGCACTTGTCTACTTGCCAAGGCGCTCAGATCCGCAACTAATCCCCACGCCTGATGCCATAAGCACATGTGTGTGTATTTGTGTGTGTGTGCACGCATGCAAGCACATGCACATACACAGATACACAAGCACACACTCTCTCTCTCTCTCTTTCTCTCTCTCTCTTTCTCTCTCTCTCTCTTTCTTTCTCTCTCTCTCTCTCTCCCTCTCTCTCTCTCTCTCTCTCTCTCTCTCTCTCTCTCTCTCTCTCTCTCTCTCTCTCTCTCTCTCTCTCTCTCTCACACACACACACACACACACACACACACATTCACAGTCCGAGGTCAAAGCCCGCCAGCGCCCCATCTCTACTCACCGCCTATCCACTGACGACCACATCCTCAGCGCACACACACCCACCTCGGCAGCCTCAGCTGCCAACGCATCCCCACACGCAGTTGTCCAACATTCACCTCAGCATGCACAGCACTCACAGCAGATGCTGCAGATGCTGCAGAATAGGGACATGGCGCAGCCGGGGAGTTGGTCTGCTTTTCTGGCTGGCAGTGCGGCCGCATGGCCTCGTATGGACTCCTC
>Ga0307947_1001943_pt1:12500-16511 | contig 16511 bp, 14 predicted proteins | sample OrgLakmetagen232_FD_201840 | JGI IMG/M metagenome (GOLD analysis project Ga0307947, IMG submission 201840) | Saline water microbial communities from Organic Lake, Antarctica - #232 | ecosystem: Environmental > Aquatic > Non-marine Saline and Alkaline > Saline | place: Antarctica...
CATGCGGCCATATTCAGTGTGCCTATACATTACCGGCCAATCCAACCCATAGCGTGTCTACTCTCTGTCTAAGCATTCACACTCTTTACTGCCGTCATCAAATTTATGACAACATTAAGCCCCAAATCGTCGTTGCATCTTGATAATTGTCGATAGTTGTCTTGATAATATAGTATATACATCGTCGGTGTTACGTACACACACCCCCACACACCCCCACACACACCCACACATACATAATGGTCGTTACATACATAAGCGTCGTTACATACAAATCACCGTTACATACATAAGCGTCATTGCATACAAATCACCGTTACATACATAAGCGTTGTTGCATACATAACCGCGGTTACATACATAAGCGTCGTTGCATGCGTCATTACAGTTTAGATTGTAAAGCTGGTGGTAATGATGGAAAAATTTCTTTGGAAAAGTACGCATCAAACACATGTGCAGGGGCGCTAAGGGCCATACTCAGAAGTCGAGAGCTTGCTCCAGAGTGGGAGAGGGTCCCCCCTCTACAGCAGACAACAGTGCACACGCAATGGCTGCACCGCAGCGCAAAAGCAAAAGGTGTGTGTATGTGTGTGTGTGTGTGTGTGTGTGTTGAAGAAGGATTAGAAATGGAAGAAGCGAGGCTACTATGTGCATTTGAGAACGAACTCGTGCTGCGTTTGTTGTACGGGCAGCATCTGCACACACACACACACACACACACACACATACACACACACACACACACACACACACACACAGTCGCACAGTTGCACAGCACAGCAGCGTAAGAGCACGCTTGTCATCTAGGTTCTTGTCCTGTTTTAATTTATCCTGACAAAATTTGCTTTGTGATGCAGGCATGGTAGCAATCTGCTGGGGGAGCGCATGCTGCATCCGTCCAGTTTCAACGTGCTGGCTGACATGCTGGGTGCTTTGATCCAGGTGAGGGGGTGAATTGGGTGTAGTGGTTACTGTGCGCGGGGGCTGGGTGCTTTGCTGGGTGCTTTGATTCAGGTGTTGGGTTGGATTGGGTGGGTGTAGTGGTTATTGTGCGAGGGGGCTGGGTGCTTTGCTGGGTGCTTTGATCCAGGTGTGGGGGTGAATTGAATGGTGATCCAGTGATCCAGTGATACAGTGATAAGATCCATTGATCCAGTGATCCATTGATACAGTGATACAGTGATACTTTGTCGCGGCAGTGATACAGTGATACAGTGATACTTTGTCGCGACAGTGATACAGTGATACAGTGATACAGTGATACAGTGATACAGTGATCCAGGTGTGGGGGTGGATTGGGTGGGTGTAGTGGTTATTGTGCGAGGGGGTGTGAGGGCTGGGGTGGGGCGCAAGTTGTTATTCTTGATCACGGTCAATATGCTGCCCCCTTCATCTGTATCAGATACGGCCAAAAAGTGCCTTTGTTGAACCCTCGTCCGAAGGACTCAGGTTCCTTCTGTTTGGGTTTTGGACAGGGTGTGGATTTCTGCACTGAGCATGGACTTAGGGGTTCGAGCTAGAGTCTGAATTAGTGCCCTTGTTGGAAGTTCATTAGATCATCCTACATCAGCGTGTGTATATTCATCCATTGCTTGCAGTGATTGTTGCTTCCCTCATAGCACGTGCGTGTGCAAATGAAGCACTGCTTCCCTCATAGCACGTGCGTGTGCCAATGAGGCGCTGCTTCGCTCATAGCACGTGCGTGTGCAAATGAAGCACTGCTTCCCTCATAGCACGTGCGTGCGCCAATGAAGCGCTGCTCTCACTTGACATGATTGTGCCAATGAAGCGCTGCTCTCTTATCATGTGCGTAAGCCAATGAAGCACTGCTTCCCTCATAGCACGTGCATGTGCCAATGAAGCGCTGCTCTCTCAGCATTTGCGTGCGTCTATGAAGCGCTGCTTTGCTCGTAGCACGTGCGTGTGCAAATGAAGCACTACTTCCCTCATAGCACGTGCGTGCGCCAATAAAGCGCTGCTCTCACTTGACATGATTGTGCCAATAAAGTGCTACTCTCTTATCTCGTGCGTGTGCCAATGAAGCACTGCTTCCCTTATAGCACGTGCATGTGCCAATGAGGCGTTGCTTCGCTTATAGCACGTGCGTGTGCAAATGAAGCACTGCTTCCCTCATAGCACGTGCGTGTGCCAATGAAGCACTGCTTCCCTCATAGCACGTGCATGTGCCAATGCAGCGCTGCTTCCCTCATAGCACGTGCGTGTGCCAACGAAGCACTGCTCTCTTAGCATGTGCGTGCGTCTATGAAGCGCTGCTTCGCTCATAGCATGTGCATGCGCCAATGAAGCGCTGCTCTCACTTGACATGATTGTGCCAATGCAGCGCTGCTCTCTTGTCATGTGCGTGTGCCAATGAAGAACTGCTTCCCTCATAGCACGTGCATGTGCCAATGAAGCGCTGCTCTCTTAGCACGTGCATGTGCCAATGAATCGCTGCTCTCGTATCATGTGCGTGTGCCAATGAAGCACTGCTTGCCTCATAGCACATGCATGCGCCAATGAAGCGCTGCTCTCTTAGCATGTGCGTGCGTCTATGAAGCGCTGCTTCCCTCTTAGCACGTGCGTGTGCCAATGAAGCACTGCTTTCAAAGCATGTGCATGTGCCACTGGAGCTTGTTAAACTCAGGAATGAATATGCCTGCAGGAATGAGACATGTATGAATTTGCTTGTAGGAAGGAGACATGTGTATGAATTTGCTTGCAGGAATGAGACATGTGTATGAATATGCTTGCAGAAAGGAATGAGACATGTGTATGAATTTGCTTGCTGGAAGGAGACATGTATATGAATTTGCTTGCAGGATTTGGTCACACTCATGCGATGGCAAATCAGTTGATGTAACTGACCATTTGCTTGCGTACCCAGGTCGCAATACCATAGGAGGTCTGCAGCATAATGAATAATGATAGACATGTGAACAAATGTGTCAACAACACCTATTCATGAAATGTCTGTGTGCCCGGGTTGTGATTGCTGAGGAGGTCTGCAGCATAATGATAGACACGTGAACAAATGTGTCAACAACACCCATTCATGAAATGTGTGTGTGCCCGGGTTGTGATTTGAGAGGAGGTCTGCAGCATGATGATAGACACGCGAACAAATGTGTGAACAACACCAATCCATGAAATGTGTGTGTCCAGGCCGCAATTGCTGAGGAGGTCTACAGCATAATGATAGACACGTGAACAAATGTGTCAACAACACCCATTCATGAAATGTGTGTGTGCCCGGGTTGTGATTTAAGAGGAGGTCTGCAGCATGATGATAGACGCATGTATGCATCTACCAACAACGCCTATCCATGCAATGTGTGTGTGCAATGTTTTTTGTGCACAGGCCGCAATTGCACAGAGGACTACAGCATGATAGTAGACACTAAAATATATCTGCCAACAACGCCTATCCACACTGCGTGTGTGTGTTGTGTGTATGTGTTGTGTGTGTGCACAGGCCGCAATTGTATTGAGAACTACAGCATAATGGTAGACACTAATATATACATCTGCTTACACCTATTTAGGCAAAAAATGTGTGTGTGCAATTATTGTGTGCACAGGCCGCAATCACGGAGGAGGACTACAGCACAGTGGTGGCTGCCTTGGAGGTGGCAGGAGTGCTCCTGTGTGCACGCCCAGGTGTGCGTGTGCATTTGTGCTTGTGTGGGCATATGTGTGTGTGTTGTGCGTGTTTGTGGTGTGGGTGGGTGTGGGTGGGTGTGGGTGTGGGTGTGTATATATGTGTGTTTGCATGTGTGTGTTGTGTGTGTGTGTGTGGTTGTTGTGTGTGTGCGTGTGCGTGTGTGTTTGTGTGTGTGTGGTGTGTGTTGGTGTGGGTGTGGGTGTGGGTGTGGGTGTGGGGATGTGGGTGTGGGTGTGGGTGTGGGTGTGGGTGTGGGTTTGGGGAAGTGGGTGTGGGTGTGGGTGTGGGTGTGGGTGTGGGTGTGTGTTTGTGTGTGTGTGAGTGTGTGTGTGTGTGTGTGTTTATGTGTG
>Ga0307947_1001944_pt1:0-5000 | contig 16509 bp, 14 predicted proteins | sample OrgLakmetagen232_FD_201840 | JGI IMG/M metagenome (GOLD analysis project Ga0307947, IMG submission 201840) | Saline water microbial communities from Organic Lake, Antarctica - #232 | ecosystem: Environmental > Aquatic > Non-marine Saline and Alkaline > Saline | place: Antarctica: Organic...
GATCACCCCTGGTATTTTAGGCAGGGAAATCACCCCTGGTATTCTAGGCAGGGAGATCACCCCTGGTGTTTGAGGCAGGGAAATCACCCCTGGTATTTTAGGCAGGGAAATCACCCCTGCTTTAAATATCGTATATACACCGTATATACATATGTATGTATGGTTTTGGCCAACCCTAGTCATAAGTGAGGTGAGACGAAAGGCCTGTTTTTGCGCATGGCGTAGAGCGCAGAAATACTTCATTGCAGGTGGACAATAGTATAAGCGTGTGGTTGTGAAGTGATATGGGTGTCACATGGGAGATATGTGAGCACATGACAGTGAAATGATGTGAAACTCAGGCCCGTGTGCAAAATTAGTAGAGGCACTTCATTGCGAGAAGGAGATCGTTTGAGCACGCAACTGAAATTATGTGAGATGCAAAGCCTGTTTGTTGTATTAGGGGCACTAGGCATGATTGTTGAGAATGAATTAGGGGCACTGGGCATTTCATTGCAAGTAACTGTGTGATTTATTTGCTTTGATGAGGTGCTTTGATAAGTGATCTGTGTGAGGAGTAAACAGTGTTATTGAGTTGCTTTAATAAGTTGAAGTTTGTATGCGCAAATGGAGGGATAGTGGGGCAGTTACATGTAAACAAAGAAGTTTCTCAAAAGGGCGTGTCAGTGTGTGTTAACGTGGTAAACCCATTTCCCTTTGCTTCTTCTAGTAGATAATGCGCATCGGTGCTGTGAGGCGTGTCTTCTCTACTATCCTGTTTGTGTTCAGCTAGAAAGAAAACCTTGCAAGCATGTGAAGGGCGCTCTTCACGTGGATACGGAGGAACAGGAGCCAATTTGCCCCAGTTCCTTATGAGTCACAATTGATATTACATTGTCTGCAATCTCAATATTCACATTGATACAGATGAACAGGAGCCAATTTGCCCCAGTTCCTTATGAGTCACAACTGACATTGCATTGTCTGCAATCTCAATATTCACGTTGATACGGAGGAAAAGCAGCTGATTTGCCCCAGTTCCTTATGAGTCACAACTGACATTGCATTGTCTGCAATCTCAATATTCACTTTGATACGGAGGAAAATGAGCCAACTTGCCCCAGTTCCTTATGAGTCACAACTGATATTGCATTGTCTGCAATCTCAATATTCACTTTGATACGGAGGAAAAGCAGCTGATTTGCCCCAGTTCCTTATGAGTCACAACTGATATTGCATTGTCTGCAATCTCAATATTCACGTTGATACGGAGGAAGAGCAGCTGATTTGCCCCAGTTCCTTATGAGTCACAACTGATATTGCATTGTCTGCAATCTCAATATTCACTTTGATACGGAGGAAAAGCAGCTCATTTGCCCCAGTTCCTTATGAGTCACAACTGATATTGCATTGTCTGCAATCTCAATATTCACTTAGATAAGGAGGAAAAGCAGCTCATTTGCCAGTTCCTTATGAGTCACAACTGAAAGTGCGGTGTCTGCAACCTCAACAGTGTGTTGCTGATGGAACGACCCGCTTACTTGCTTTCTTCTGTTTCTGATACCAGGCGATACTGGATGCGGAAAATCCACTCAAGTGCCACAGTTTCTCATCAACGCGGGCTTCATGAAATGTGTGTGTACCCAGCCGCGACGGATTTCAGCCATGAGCCTTGCAAGGTACGTGTTTGTGAACATGTGTGTGTGTGTGTGTGTGTGTGTGTGTGTGTGTGTGTGTGTGTGTTCAAGTGAGTGCTTGTGTGTGTGCATTTATTGTTTACCATTTTCCGCTGCAGTTTATCATGCATGAGTGCATGACCGTGTGTGTGCAACGAGCTGTAAAGGATCTCATTTATGAGCCTGGAATGGTAAACGTGTTCATGGATAGGCGTGTGTATGTGTTCAGGTGGGGGCTTGTGCGTGTGTATGTATGTATTGTTAATCGTATTCCATTGCAGTTTATCATGCATGAGTGCATGATTGTGTGTGCGCACCGAGCTGTAAAGGATCTCAGCCATGAGCCTGGAATGGTACGAGTGAGTGTGTGTGTTTGTTTGTTTGTGTGTGTGTGTGCGTGTGTGTGTGTGCGTGTGTGTGTGTGTGTGTTTGTGTGTGTATGTGTGTGTAAGTGTGATAGTGTGTGTGTGTATGTGTGATAATGTGTGTGTGTGTGTTTGTGTGAGAGTGTGTGTGCTTTGCATTTTTGTGTGTACAGCTGTTTGCCTTTCGCTCAGTGTATTGTGTATTGGTGTTAACAAGGTTTAAGAGCTGTGCACTCAGATGTGCAATCTCTGGAACGTGGTCAATTTACAACATGGGCATTTCCTAGACAGTAAGCAAAAATTATGAAAACAGAAAGAACAGAGAACACCCGCGGGCTGCCTGCTCAATCCATTGTATTTCTTCGCTATCCTTTTTTTCACCTCTCTGCATGCCTGTCAAAATATTGTTCAGGTGTACTACCCTGCCTGCCAGATCTTAGCCTACGCTCACTACGCAAGAACTCCAGTTCTACAGCTGAAGCAGAGAATTGATGATTACTACCCTGCTGATTCAGTCTGCCTTCTTGATTCTTCTTCTTCTTAATTTTTTTTCTTGATTCTTCTTGATTCTTCTTGATTCAGTCTGCCTTCAGTTTTTACTACCCTGCTGATTCAGTCTGCTGGAACTGGATTAGTGAAGTTCAGGGGCTTTATAATGTTTGCGGGTGCCCCGTAAGCAAAGTTTATTTATATGCGGGTTGCCTGCACAGGGTTTTGAAAATGTATGCGGGTTTTTAGGCAAGTGTGTTCTGCCTAAGCTGGATGGAGAGATTATGTGCGTCGATATCGGGCCAAGGCAGCGACCTTGTGTGTGGCAAGCATTCGCCTCCCAAGGCCCTGCTGGTGTTTATATAAGCGTCACTGTCATAAACAGTTTTCAACGCTTGTTCTTTGCGTGTGCCGCAGGCGTCCCTGCTGCTGCTGGTGTTTACATAAGCGTCACTGTCAATAAAGAGCTGTCAACGCTTTTTTAATGCGTGCTGCAGGCATCCCTACTAGTGTTTACATAAGCGTCACTGTCAATAAAGAGCTGTCAACGCTTTTTTAATGCGTGCTGCAGGCGTCCCTGCTGGTGTTTATATAAGCGTCACTGTCAATAAAGAGCTGTCAACGCTTGTTTTGTGCGTGCCGCAGGCGTCCTTGCTGGTGTTTATATAAGCGTCACTGTCAATAAAGAGCTGTCAACGCTTGTTTTGTGCGTGCTGCAGGCGTCCTTGCTGGTGTTTACTTAAGCGTCACTGTCAATAAAGAGCTGTCAACGCTTTTGCGTGCTGCAGGTGTCCTTGCTGGTGTTTATATAAGCTTCACTGTCAATAAAGAGCTGTCAACGCTTGTTTTGTGCGTGCCGCAGGCGTCCCAGATGGTGTATACATAAGCGTCACTGTCATAAAAGGTGTCAACGCTTGTTTTGTGCGTGCTGCAGGCATCCCTGCTGGTGTTTACATAAGCGTCACTGTCAATAAAGAGCTGTCAACGCTTGTTTCTTGCGTGTGCCGCAGGCGTCCCTGCTGCTGCTGGTTTTTTATATAAGCGTCACTGTCATAAACAGCTGTCAATGCTTGTTTCCTGCGTGTGCCGCAGGCGTGTGTCTCATGAGACCCTCAATGTTCATGGGGACCAGATTGCGTACAAGATCCGCTTTGCGAGCACAATGACCGGTGAGTAGGGCTGGCCTCTGCTACAGCATATGATGAGAGGATTGCATTATTGCCGAAAGGTTTTCAAGGAACAGAGCAGGAGGCCCCAGTGAGCATAACTTTTGGACGTCTAGTGTCAATCCCAATAAAATTGTATATTTGGAATCCTGAGATTGAGAGCTATCGATTGATATATAAATTGGTCTGATCCGAGGGGGTCGGGGGTGGGTGGTCCTCGAGGGGGTTTGGACTTTTTGGGACCCCCCCTCCAGAAATTTTTTGAGCCAAGTTCACGAATTCTCAAATATATCAATGGACTCCTGAGCTTGTGAACTGTCGATTGGCACCCTCTTTGAGGAAATCGGTTGAAATGGGGGGTCATTAGGCTGCTGGAAGTTTAACCAAATGGGCTGTGTATGTTAGCAGTGTTAGGATGATGACTTAGAGTGCCCATACTGCCTTAAGCAGTGTGACAATAGAGGCAACAGGGACAAGCACGTAGCAGCATGCAAGAGGCAGCGGGACACAAACAAGAGAGCCAAGCATGTCCAGCAAGCCATGTGAGAAGGACAGGGCAGGCTGCAATAACCACCTCATGGAGTGCCCAGCTGGGTGCAAGGCTGTGGTGTGGAAGTACAGCTTGGAAGCTCACTTCACAGCCGAGCACCAGCAGCAGCAGCCTCTCATCATGGGCCCCAAGGAGCAGCGGCACATGGACAAAGTGTCCAAGGGCGTGCGCGCACTTTGCTAGTTTGGAACAAGCAGCTTAGGTCTTAGTGCAAACATGCATACGGATGCTCCGAATCTGTTTTTGACTCACAGTGTCTTACAAACACATTTATTGTATTTCCTTTTGATGCAGATGGATGCAGAATTTAAAAAGGAGCAGATTGGTACCCTTTTAGTCCCAGGGGGAGCAGTATTTGGGGGGTAGGGGGGGTGGGTGGTCCTTTGAGGGCTCCTGCCCAGAAATTTGACGTGACGTCCACTACTTTTTTTTTGATCCTCCTGAACAGAGAATGAAAAATGGGAGTCACCTCACCTCAGACTATGTAAAGCCTGCATTTGATTGTATGTTTGTAATTTCCTCTGTCCAACACACCGTACACGCAATTGTTTTGCGGGTTTGGCGACTCCGTGATGGTTAGATGTGAAGCAAACAAAGGCAGCCAAGAATCGAACAGGCAGATATGGTAGGAGGAGCTCCTTAGATGGCAAACGTGCAGGGTAGGCCAGAACCATATACATACGGTGTATAAATGGTATTTTTGGCAGGGAAATCAATGTTAATTAATAATTTATAATACAGTCATATACAGTGTGTATATACGGTTCTGGCCAAC
>Ga0307947_1001944_pt1:10000-16509 | contig 16509 bp, 14 predicted proteins | sample OrgLakmetagen232_FD_201840 | JGI IMG/M metagenome (GOLD analysis project Ga0307947, IMG submission 201840) | Saline water microbial communities from Organic Lake, Antarctica - #232 | ecosystem: Environmental > Aquatic > Non-marine Saline and Alkaline > Saline | place: Antarctica...
ACATGCAGCTTATCGAGGCCTTTGGCTTTTGAAGGACGTGGATCGGTTCACCAGTTTGCGAGCCGCCCACTGGGTCTTTTTGCCTGCATTCTTTGCAGGCATGTTATGGAAAAATGTAACTATCCAACACAACTTTCGGATCCTAAAACGGTGGAGTTGTTGGGGAGATAAGGCTGATTCGAGCTCGTAGGCGCTGGAGGTTTTGCAAGGGGACGAACATGTATACTCACTCCCTGTGTTGCAAAGGAACCCTGGATCTCGTGTGCTGTTGCTGCAGCTTTCATGTTCCTCTATTTCTATTGAGGAGAAGGGCAACCAGATTTGCTCTCATTTTCATCGACCCAATCAATGTTCCCAGGTCGAACAATTGTTGCAAGTGGACAAAATCCACTTCCTCTTGGGCAACGTCTTTTTTGCGTCATCCGAAGCAGCCATAGCTAACAACGCCCAGGTATGTAGAGGGGGTTGTGTTGTTGGTGTGGCTTGTGAACTTGACTAGATTAAATCATAAAAGCTTCACTTTTGATCACCCTTGCAGAGGTTGGTGTACCATTGCTGTGTTGGGGAAGACGCGCTGTATGAAATGGTAAGCCCTCCCCTTTTTATTGTACTTCACACATACGCTCTGCACCTGGCGCCCTTAAGGCCTGTCGTCCATTTCGCTACTAGGTATTTCAAGATTTTTCATGTATGCTTTGCACCTGGCGCCCTTAAGGCCTGTCGTCCATTTCGCTGCTGCACAAGATGACGATACTGCTGTGCACCTAGTGCCATGGTGCTGTGCGGTTTGCTTGTGCCTGTGCGTGCATATGCATGTCTGACCACAAAAAAGTGGTTAAAGGTGACGGTGGACAAGAACTGTCAGTGGCGTTCGACAGCAGTTCCGCTTGTATGGTATTGCACACCTTTGCCGGCCCATTTTAACAGCATGCACACCTCAGCCCATTTGAACAGCATGCGCACCTTGGCCCATTTGAACAGCGTGCACACCATAGCCCATTTGAACAGCATGCACACCTTACTAGCCCATTTGAACAGCGTGCACATCACACCTTAGCCCATTTGAACAGCGTGCACACCTTACTCGCCCATCTTAAACAGCATGCACACCTTAGCCCATTTGAACAGCATGCACACCTTGGCCCATTTGAACAGCGTGCACACCTTACTCGCCCATCTTGAACAGCATGCGCACCTTACTAGCCCATCTTGAACAGCGTGCACACCTTACTCGCCCATCTTGAACAGCATACACACCTTACTAGCCCATTTGAACAGCATGCACACCTTAGCCCATTTGAACAGCGTGCACATCACACCTTGCTAGCCCATTTGAACAGCATGCACACCTTAGCCCATCTAAACAGCGTGCACACCTTAGCCCATTTGAACAGCGTGCACACCTTACTCGCCCATCTTGAACAGCATACACACCTTACTAGCCCATTTGAACAGCATGCACAGCATGCACACCTTGAACAGCATGCACACCTTACTAGCCCATTTGAATAGCATGCACAGCATGCACACCTTGTACCATTTTGAACAGCATGCACAGTCCGGTGGTGCATTATTTTTCGCAGGGATACCGGTATGTGTATGGCATGGCTTCACCCACATCAAAGGACACCCACCAAGCCTTAACAAGCATGGCACTGGAGGGCAGTATCCGCAGGCTGTTCCTGTTTTACACAGAAGATCTATCTTATGCAAAAGAAGCATGCCTGGCGGCAATTGAGCACGTCAGCTTTCTGAAACAGCTGAACCCAGACTTTGAGCTTGTCGGTGTGCTTAAATACACAACGAACACCTCTTCCGCAGCCAATTTTTTTGACAGTGTTGTGGTGGAGGAGGCAATCCGTCTAAGGGCGGATTCGGTCCTGGGATGTGATTCCAAGGTATGTCATCTAAGTGCAAAAAATGTGCCTGCTCTCGCTTTCGCGCGCAGTCGTGCCTGCTCACACATGTCTGCATGACTAACCAGCAAGTGTTTCTACGCTGGCATTTTCTGGCAACAACAACAGGTGCACACTCACCACACTTGTGTCACACTGCAGGTTGCTGGTGTTGCCGTGGCCAAAGCCCTGAAAAGCAGGAACTACTACCTCAAGGCTTTCTTCCTAACCTTGTCACCGTCTCGATCCGATTTTGTTGAGAGCGTGGGCCGGGATGCCTCAGAGCACGTCTTGACAGCAGCGTTCTGGCATCCTGAAATACGGGGGCTAGCTGACTCTTTCTTCGGGAAGTCATGTCAATATTCTGAAGATTTTGAGAGGACGCTTGGCTATGTACCTAACTACCTTTCAGCCATTGCCTCTGCCACGACCTACAGCCTGATTTTGGCCATCCAGCATGCCTTTGAGAGCTGCACCTTTGTCAATCCCAACATGGACGCAGACAGCTTGTTGTTTGATGCAAATGCTATTGAGTGCGTGGACTCCACGGGCGCCTCTTACACCGACAAGCCCATCGGCTACGATTTGGTCCTTAGCAGCCTTGCCACTCAATCCTTGAACACCTTTTTTGGGAGAGTGGATTTCAATCAATTCCGCCGCAACATCGGACACAAAGCGGTTGTGCTCCAGGTAGTTCTTGCAAGAGATGCTCCCTCCCTTCACTTCCTCAACGCTCAAACATTTCAAGCTTTGTGGTTTTAGCAAACGTTTTTTTTCCCAATCGACACCATGTTTGCTGAGAGGGATACAGTCCCAGTCGCAGCTCCACGTTTCCATGTGCACTTTTGGGTTTAGGGTTAGGGTTTAGCCATGTGCCACGCAGACAGTGCCCTCTATACTTTTACATTGCTCACCCTCTTTTTTTCTGTGTGCCTCTTGCAGATCCAGTCAGGCATTTCTCAGGTTAGTGCCCACACTCCTTTATAAGAGCGTAGTTATGTCATAGTATTTTGGTCCTATAGAGAGCACTCATGTCAGGCCAGTAGCAGCCCTACAGATTTTTAAAACAGTACGCACATTTTCGTTCATTAGAGAGCACTCATGTCAGGCTTGTAGCAGCCCTACAGATTCTTCAAACAGTACGCACATATTTGTCCTATAGAGAGCACTCATGTCAGGCTTGTAGCAGCCCTACAGATTCTTCAAACAGTACGCACATATTTGTCCTATAGAGAGCACTCATGTCAGGCTTGTAGCAGCCCTAGAGTCAGAACAGTACGCATCGTTGTCCTTGCCTGCTTCTGGTGCATACTAACACTGGCTTGATTCTATGTGGAGTTCAAGGCAACGCCGGCTTGTAATGGCACCATATATACCAAGCAGTACGCATTGTTGTCATTGCCTGCTTCTGGTGCATACTACTAACACCGGCCTGATCCTGTGTGGAGTTTCAGGCAACGCCGACTGGTTATGGTACATACACTCTCTTCATCTTCTGTGCTACATACACTCTCTTCTTCTTCAAGAATGTTCAGACTGGTATCTCAGACCAAGACAACATCTCCTACAATCCTCTTTCGCTGCTGCTTTGCATGCAGGTTGTGCTGCCCGTAGAGCAGGCCAGCAAGCAGCTCATAATGCCAGTGCCCAGACCTACAAAGAGCTCAGACATTGGTGCACTCCAGAAGGATTCTTTTATTGCAGGTACCTACCCTAAAAGGGCCACTCAGGCAGCTCAGCTCCCATTTGATCACATGCTAAACATAACTGCAACGCAAATTGCATGGCTGACGTCACGCGTCCATGTAAATAACATGTGATTATATGCTCAAAACATGTAAAAAACAAGTGGAAAACATGTACAAACATGAACATGGCTGACGTGGATTTTTATCTTTTGTGTTCGCGCAGTGGTTGTCGTCGTCATCACGGCCGCATTACTGCTAATCACAGCGGTGCTTCTGGTCGTTTTCCACAAGCGTCAATACAAAAAGCGGCAGTGGCACATGAAAAACTCGCTCATCATCCAGCCGGACCAACTGCAAATTATAAACCTGCCTGTGGTGTGTACACTTGATTTGCACTGGATGTGTGTGTGTGTGTGTGTGTGTGTGTGTGTCTGTACGTCCATCAGCTGAAAGAAACTATAACAAGATTTGAAATTGCAAACTTGGGCTTGTGCTTCAACAAAAACGCAAGCTGCTTATAATTCGCTGCATACCTGTTGTGTGACGCAGCAACTGGATAGAGACTGTTGGGAAAGCGGCAAAGCCATGTTCCGCAACTCTCTGGTGGCTCTGGAGCCGCTGCCTGAGTTCAAAATGGCAAGCTCGGCTGGAGAAGGCCCGTTTCGAGGAAGGTGCGGGCAATAAATGCAGGTCACAAATGGGGCAAAATCATTTGAATAAATGGCAAGGGTTCATGTACAGTGTTTCCAGCAGGAGTTGTATTAGATTGATAGCAAGGCTTCATGCACAGTGTCACAAGCAAGACTTAAAATCATGGCAAGGGTTCATGCACAGTGTTTCCAGCAGGAGTTGAATTGATCGCATGGCTTCACGCACAGTCACAACAGGTACGGTAGTGACCACTACTGGCACATGCCTACCTTAGAGGCAGCCACGCTTAAGATGGTTCGCAGCTGCGCAGCCCTGACCTGCAAATATCACTTAAGCCGCTCTTTACTCACACACTGCGCACCGCCTCACACACTGCTCACACAATGCGCACCGCCGCACACACTGCGCACCGCCTCTTGTGACTGTTCCGTGTTCGCTGCTGCTGAGTCTGCGCACCGCCTCACACACTGCTCACACATTGCGCACCGCCGCACACACTGCTCACACATTGCGCACTGCCGCACACACTGCGCACCGCCTCACACACTGCTCACACATTGCGCACTGCCGCACACACTGCGCACCGCCTCACACACTGCGCACACACTGCGCACCGCCTCACACACTGCTCACACATTGCGCATTGCTGCACACACTGCACACCGCCTCACACACTGCTCACACATTGCGCACCTGCCGCACACACTGCACACCGCCTCTTGTGACTGTTCCGTGTTTGCTGCTGCTGAGTCTGCGCCAACTAATTTGCACAGCGACGTGGAAAAGCGTGTGATGCATTGGTTTCCTTGCTAATGGTATCACACCAGAACCAGCCTGCAATAGCCTCTCCTCACGTGCCAAATGTGATGCAGTTTTTAAATGATATCACACCAGAACCAGCCTGAAATAGCCTCTCCTCACGTGCCAAATGTGATGCTGTTTTCAAATGATATCACACCAGAACCAGCCTGAAATAGCCTCTCCTTACGTGCCAAATGTGATGCAGTTTTCAAATTATATCACACCAGAACCAGCCTGAAATAGCCTCTCCTCACGTGCCAAATGTGATGCAGTTTTCAATTGCACCAGAACCAGCCTGATCTAGCCTCTCCTCACGTGCCAAATGCGATGCAGTTTTCAAATTATATCACACCAGAACTAGCCTGAAATACCCTCTCCTCACGTGCCAAATGTGATGCTGTTTTCAAATGATATTTCACCAGAACCAGCCTGAATTAGCCTCTCCTCACGTGCCAAATTTGATGCACTTTTCAAATGATATTTCACCTGAAGTAGCCTAAATTAGCCTCTCCTCACGTGCCAAATGTGATGCAGTTTTGAAAGGACTAACAGGCGTAGGGCCTCTTACTCCCTTGACTATGCTTCATCACACGTGCCGAGGTCCAGCGTCATAGAGGTATGTGGCATCGGCATTGTTTGAGTTAGCTGTGTGGGTGCTTGGCACTTGGTGTAGGTAACTCATAACGCCCTCGGCAATTAGGAGAACAACGTCTCAATGATATCTTGTGTAAGGTGGCCAGAACCACACATAGTGTGGCATATGTACGTTATTTTCGGCAAAGATATCTTCAAATATACGGCCATATACGGCGTGTGCTTACGGCTCTGGCCAACCCCACTTTTGTATTACTATGTCTGTGAATGCTGAACAGCAGGGCATTGTAGAAGGCAAGGTATTGTAACTAGGTGATTCAATCATCGCTAAAGGATCACTCCAGGTTTCAAATGGATGGACAGTTTTGATACACAAATGGATGAAATGCGGCAATACATCTGCAGGCGGCACCCAAGGCAGCCCCCACAAATAGACGGACAGTTTTGATACACAAATGGATGAAATGCGGCAATACATCTGCAGGCGGCACCCAAGGCAGCCCCCACAAATAGACGGACAGTTTTGATACACAAATGGATGGACTGCTGCAATGCATCTGCAGGTGGCACCCAAGGCAGCCCCCACAAACAGACGGACAGTTTTGATACACAAATGGATGGACTGCTGCAATGCATCTGCAGGTGGCACTCAAGGCAGCCCCCACAAACAGACGGACAGTTTTGATACACAAATGGATGGATTGCGGCAATGCATCTGCAGGTGGCACTCAAGGCAGCCCCCACAAACAGTCAGACAGTTTTGATACACAAATGGATGGACTGCTGCAATGCATCTGCAGGTGGCACTCAAGGCAGCCCCCACAAACAGACGGACAGTTTTGATACACAAATGGATGGATTGCGGCAATGCATCTGCAGG
>Ga0307947_1001946_pt1 | contig 16499 bp, 20 predicted proteins | sample OrgLakmetagen232_FD_201840 | JGI IMG/M metagenome (GOLD analysis project Ga0307947, IMG submission 201840) | Saline water microbial communities from Organic Lake, Antarctica - #232 | ecosystem: Environmental > Aquatic > Non-marine Saline and Alkaline > Saline | place: Antarctica: Organic Lake...
ACACACACACTCACACACACACACACACACATGCTCAACACAGGCACTGCGGCCAATGGTGGAGAAGCTACCCTTCCTCATCCCTGAGGACAAAGTGAACCTACGCTTGGAAGATGTCCCACGGTTCAACAACATGCACATCGGCCACATCCAGCGCTTATATGCAGAGCAGGTGTGTCTGTACATGTACATGTGTGTGTGTTTGCATGAATGCATGGCTGAGCTTCGAGCTTAAGAAACATGCACAACAGCCACACCCAGCGCTTTTATGCAGAGCAGGTGTGTCTGTACATTTGTGTGCGTGTGTGTGTTTGCATGAATGCATGGCTGAGCTACGAGCTCTAGAAATGTGCACATCAGCCACATCCAGCGCTTATATGCAGAGCAGGTGTGTCTGTACATTTGTGTGCGTGTGTGTGCTTGCATGAATGCATGGCTGAGCTTCGAGCTCTAGAAATGTGCACATCAGCCACATCCAGCGCTTGTACGCAGAGCAGGTGTGTCGGTGATCAATCTACACATTTTTTATTGTTTAAGAAGGGGGCGGTGAGTGCATGTACGTACGGCATTTAAAGATCTAAAATGTCAGTTTGCTGGCATGTGCTGGAAAGGAAGGGGTGTGCACTGAGCTCCGCAGCTTTCACGCCCAGCCCTTGTTAATGAGCTGCAGCGAAAATTGTGCAAGCAAAATTTCAGGTGATTTTTGCTGACAAATGATTTGCATACAAAGACGCACCGTTCTCGGCTCAGGATGACCAGGCATTCTTACGCACGCGTCATAGCCACGCACACACACACACACACGTTCAAGTAGGGTCCTGTTCAGATTAACCTGTTCAAAGTAGCCAAGGGCTTAACATCATGCACGTCACGTAGTAAGCTTATATATGCACACAATCACTCACACAAATATGCACAAATACGCGCGCATCCCCCCCCCCTCCACAAATACACCCATACACACACACCCACACACGCACGTACGCACACACACTGCAGGGCCCTGTCCTGGTGGACCTGCTGCGTAAAAATCCTGCGGTGGCCATCCCGGTTGTGTACCAGCGCTTAGAGCAGAAGGATGCAGAGTGGTGGGTGGTGTGGTGTGGTGCGGTGTGTTTTGTTGATTGGATGCGTAGTACGCTTTTGTGCATGGTTAGACAATCTTTGCATCCCGGTTTTGCACCAGCGCTTAGAGCAGAAGGATGCAGAGTGGTGGGTGGTGTGGTGGTGGTGTGCGTATGTTTATTGGATGTTTTGTGTGTTTTTGTGCATGGTGAGGCGAACTTCACGTTCAGGGTGGGTGTTTCGTGTGAGCAGATCAGTGAACATGTGTTTGTGCGTGTGTGTTTGTGTGTGCCCACATAACATAACGTAGTAATTGTCTTGCTTTTTGAGGTGGATGTTCTGTGTGAGCATGGCCGGATCAGTATATGTGTGTGTGTGTGTTATAGTAGAATGTAGGCACATGCATCTTTGAGAGGAAGGGCAAACTTTGATTGGCATCCATCGTTGTGGCATGAAATGACGACAGATACCGCGAATTGAGGAAATATCTGAAGGATGTTGTGGCCAAACATGTGTTTACAAGGCAAGCTGTCCGCACACACACACACACACACACACACACACGCACACACACACGCACACACACACATACACACACATGCACACACACACACGCACGTATACATGCACAATAAACCGTCTTCTGTAGACTGTGTTTAACAGTGTAACTTCCTTTTGCCAATCCCATCTTTTCCACAGGAAGCGTGTGAAGGACGACATGACCAAGATCTGGCGCAAGATCTACGAGCAGAACTACCCCCGCTCCCTAGACCACCGTTCCTTTTACTTCAAGCAGCAGGAGAAGAAAAACCTCATGGCCAAAACCATGGTCTCTGAGATAAAGGACTCGGCGGACAGGAGGCGTGGGAATGAGCAGCACCTCAAGTATGTGTGTGCATGTGTGTGTGAATATGTTTCTGTGTAAAAGTGCAAGTGTGTGTGTGACTGCAATAATGAAGGCCCTCTCACAAGGGGACAGATGAAGACCAGGAAAAGCTACGACTAGAACGCAATGGTTTGAAACTTACGGCTGGGCAGACAGGAGGTGCAGGAAAACCTTACACACACTGAGACGCACACGCACATATACACACACGCACACACACGCAGGTGCCTGTTTATGGCACATTGCTACAGTGCACCAGCCGTAGGGGCAGTGCGGGGAGAGAGACATACACGTACATACGCACACATACTTACACACACATATACACGCACGCACACACACACACGCACGCAGGTGCCTGTCTATGGCACACCGCTACCAAGCACCAGTGCGGGGAGAGACACACGTACATACGTACACATACACACACACACATATACACGCACACACACACATGCAGGTGCTTGTCTATGGCACACCGCTACAGTGCACCAGCTGCAGGGACAGTGCGGGGAGAGAAGGACCTTAAGTACCAATATGGGGACAAGTGAGTAGGAATCCTGCCTGTGTGGACTTTGGAAAGCCGTAACACACATAAAACACACACACACATTCACGCACGCAGACAAACACAGATGCACGCACGCACACAGACACACGCGCACAGACACAACTATACACACACAGACACAATTATATACACACAGACACACACACGCACACACACGCACGCACACACACGCGCACACACACAAATACACACACACGCACACATACACAGGTCTGTGTTTGGGGATGTGTTCACTGTGCTTCAAACCGCCATCGACCACCATGTACAGGTAGGGGGTGTCTCAATAGAACAGCAACAGCGAATCACTTTGTGTGTGCATGTGCTGTATCCATTGATGTGCCAGTATGCCGTATTTTCATTTTCAGACCGTATATACGGTATGGTTACGTTATGGTACGTTCCCGTATTATACGGTCGAAGAGTATGGTTTAAATCGTACAAATACGGTTGAAACATATGGTCCAAATTGTACAAATACGGTTGACCGTATTTTGCCTTTTTAGCAGGGATAATAGAGGTCCAGGGTTGAAATCCCGGTCAGAGCTGTGTCTTTTGCTCCTTCTCTCCAGTTTTTTTGTTTGTTTTTCTCTCATAAAAAAGCATCTTGGTTTAAATTGAAGACATGTAAGTCACAACATTTGTATTTTGACCCTTTGCTGCAAAAATAGGCAATTCCAGCCTTTTGCACTGAAATGTAATGATACCATATTTCACCTTATATATGGTCTAACTATACCGTACCATGCCGTACACCGTACTGTACCGTACCGTACACCATACTGGCACATCACTGGCTGTATCATTGTGTTGATAGATCAGCAACAGCGTGCCATTTTGTGTGTGCATAGCTGCATCATTGTGTCGATAGATCAGCAACAGCGTGCCATTTTGTGTGTGCATAGCTGCATCATTGTGTCAATAGATCAGCAACAGCGTGCCATTTTGTGTGTGCATAGCTGCATCATTGTGCCAATAGATCAGCAACAGCGTGTCATTTTGTGTGTGCATAGCTGTATCATTGTGCCAATAGATCAGCAACAGCGTGTCATTTTGTGTGTGCATAGCTGTATCATTGTGTTGATAGATCAGCAACAGCGTGTCATTTTGTGTGTGCATAGCTCTATCATTGTGCCAATAGATCAGCAACAGCGTTGCGCAGAGAGGGCGGATCTATCTGTGGGGTTGGCCACGGCAAATACCCTATACACTTACACTACCCACCTGCATGAACGTACAGCTGTCGTCATGCGATGTGTGTCATTGTGTGTGTCATCATGCGCACATTTGTGTATTACTGTGTGTGTCATCATGCGCATGTGTACATTACTGTGTGTGTCATCATGCGCATGTGTGCACTACTGTGTGGATCATCATGCGCACATCTGTGTATCATTGTGTGTGTCGTTATGCGCATGTGTGTATTTTTGTGTGTATTATTGTGTGTGTCATTATGCGCGTGTGTATATGTGTGCACTATTGTGTGGATCATCATGCGCACATCTGTGTATCATTGTGTGTGTCGTTATGCGCATGTGTGTATCTTTGTGTGTATTATTGTGTGTGTGTCATTATGTGCATGTGTGTATCTTTGTGCACATCATCGCTGTGCATAGTGTGCAGGACCAGGTGCTGCTGCACCCTACCATAACGCGCACACACATACAAAAACAAGCACACACATACACACACAAACACATAGCTGACTTGCATATTTGTACACCCCCCCACGTGTTGGCAGGCTAGTGCGCGGGACCAGGTGCTGCTGCACCCTGTCATATCGCATACACATGCACACACATAATACACACGTATACACACACAAACACATAGCTGACTTGCATATTTGTGCACCCCCCCACGTGTTTGCAGGCCAGTGCGCGGGACCAGGTGCTGCTGCACCCTGTCATATCGCATACACATACACACACATAATACACACGTATACACACACAAACACATAGCTGACTTGCATATTTGTGCACCCCCCCACGTGTTGGCAGGCTAGTGCGCGGGACCAGGTGCTGCTGCTGTACCTACAAGCCGTGGAGCCGTTCTTTGGGCTGGGGGAGCGCAGTGATGAGTTAACCAGGCTCAGGGCAAAGGTGTGTTTTCAACTGTGTGTGTGTGTGTTTTTTATGCAAGGGAAGTACCTTAGTAGTAGGTTCACGAAACATTTGGACAAAAAACAAAACATTTTAATAATTCTTGGGGCCTTTTCCGAACCGAATTCGAAGTGCAACTTTAATTAAAATGTGTAGGGTCGGCCAGAACTATATATACGTTGTGTATATGGTATTGTTGGCAGGTAGATCACCAAATATACGGTCATATACGGTGTAAATATACGGTTATGGCCGACCCTAAAAGTGTGTCCCAAAGTGATTGTGAACCTGCAGTATACTCATTCATGCTCCCTGCAATTAGGTTCCTGTTCCCTGCATCTGGTGGTGTTTATTGGTGGGTCAGGCTGGCAAGGGTGTGCATGCGCCCTCCTGTTTGCTGTGCACACTTGAAAACCTGAGCAGCGGCACGTACGCTTAAACTCTCTCTGTGTGTGTGTGTGTGTGTGTGTTTTTGGTGCATGTTATGCCTGCATGTCGTAAAAAAGGGCTGTTACAGTGACGTGCGTTCTTATTGTGCTCTGGTAGAGGGGTGTGTATGTGTGTGCCTCCTTGGTTCTGTGAGGGGTAAGCCTGTGAATGACCAGCCGTGGTGTGATTGCTGCTGGGCTTGTTTGTTGCAGTTGTATGCAATTCACAAGTTTGAGTCTTGTGTGCTTGCTGCTGGGCTTGTTTGTTGCAGTTGTATGCAATTCACAAGTTTGAATGCTGGGCATATCTTTTGTTTTTGTGCGTGTCATGCTGGGATGCGTGCTATTTCTGAACTGTCAAGTCCTTCCTCACACACACACACACACACATTGTGTCCTGTTTCACATACACACAAAGACGTGCTTGTGTTCATGCATACTTGCACATTTGTGGAGGTGCGTGTGCTTGAGGGGCATGTTGATGTGCGTGCTCAAGGGCCAATTTGTTGTGCGTGCTTGAAGGCCAATTTGTTGTGTGTGCTTGAGGGCCATGTTGATGTGCGTGTTTGAGGGCCATGTTGATGTGTGTGCTTGAAGGCCAATTTGTTGTGTGTGCTTGAGGGCCATTTTGACGTGCGTGCTCGAGGGCCATGTTGATGTGCGTGTTTGAGGGCCAATTTGACGTGCGCGCGTAAGGGCCATGTTGATGTGGCTGTTCCCTCTCTCACATCACTCACACACTAACACTAAAACACAGGCCGAAGAGAACGGGGGAGGCATCGGAGATGATGTAGAAATGCCCGACACGAAAGACAGCTCAGACGAGGGCGAGAATGGTGGCAGTGGCAACAATGGTGGGTGGTGTGTGTGTGTGTGTGTGTGTGTGTGTGTGTGTGTGTGTGTGTGTGTGTGTGTGTGTGTTTAATTGTGTGCATACAAATTGGCGGGTGCAGGTGGGTGCTGTGTGTGTGAATTAGGTCTTAGGGTTTAAGCTGGACAGGCGTGAACACAATCTCTGTCAACTGGCTGGGGGGGGGTTGTTCCCGTTGTTTTGCACCTGGCTGTGTGTATGTCGTGCTTGCTGTGTGTGTGTGTGCGTGTGTGTGTGTGTGTGTGTGTCAGGCATTTGTTCTTAAATACTCCTCATGGTGTTGGTGTGCAAGGGCACGCTCAACGCCGTTATGCAGGACTCCGCGTTCATGGAGCAGGTCATCGAGTGCAAGATCCCTGTGACCTATCTAACCTATATTTATCCTATGACGCGGGCCGTGCTGGAATTATTACCAGAAGGCCCCCCAGACTCAAATCTTGACCCAGAGTTTTTGTCGGGCATTTGCCTTTGAAGGCCTTCTATTTGAACCTTTGTTGTTTTCTGTGCAGGCAGTGCTGGGACCACCACCCCAGAAGGCACCCCAGATGTGCGACAGCAGCAGCAGCAGCAGCAGCAGCAGCAGGACGTTAAGCCAGAGCCGTCTGGGGCAGAGTCAAATGGAATCAGGGTGAGTTTGATTCTGGATTATGAGTCTACCATAACGGGTGAGTTTGAATCTTGATGATCAGGATGAGTTTCAATCTGGATGATCAGGGTGAGTTTGATTCTGGGTTATGGGTGTACCATAACGGGTGAGTTTGAATCTTGATGATCAGGATGAGTTGGAATCTGGATGTTCAGGGTGAGGTTGATTCTGGGTTATGGGTGTACCATAACGGGTGAGTTTGAATCTGGATTATCAGGATGAGTATGAATCTGGATGATCAGGGTGAGTTTGATTCTGAGTTATGGGTGTACCATAACGGGTGAGTTTGAATCTGGATTATCAGGATGAGTTTGAATCTGGATGATCAGGGTGAGTTTGATTCTGAGTTATGGGTGTACCATAACGGGTGAGTTTGAATCTGGATTATCAGGATGAGTTTGAATCTGGATGATCAGGGTGGGATTTGAATCTGAGTTTGATTCTGGGTTATGGGTGTACCATATGTACATGTAACGTATATGTACTCACCAGTCCCCCTTCAAGAAATATATGTTTTACAAGGACATGTTGATCACCGCCCCTGATCAGTGTATTTTGGAGAAGTCCCCTCCAGAATACGCTAATCAGGGGCGGTGGTATTTCTTACGTATGATGTGCGAGAACGTCTGCGAGGCTGCAGAGGTTTCTTTGGCCTGTAGGGCAAAGGCGGTTGGTAAAGGTTGAGCATCGCTAAAAGTACGTGCGTGGGAAGATGAGAGTAGTTTGGGCTCAGGCAGAGGCAATCAGAAGCAGGGTTAGCTTTGTGCATCTCAAGTGGTGTGCATCTCAAAAGGTGTGCTTCTCAAGAGGTGTGCATCTGAAGTGGTGTGCATCTCAAGAGGTGTGCATCTCAAGAGGTGTGCATCTCGAGTGGTGTGCATCTCGAGTGGTGTGCATCTCAAGAGGTGTGCACCTCAAGAGGTGTGCATTTCGAGAGTTGACCATTTCGAGAGTTGAGCATCTCGAGTGGTGTGCATCTCAAAAGGTGTGCATCTAAAGTGGTGTGCATCTCAAGAGGTGTGCATCTTGAGTGGTGTGCATCTCAAGAGGTGTGCATCTCAAGTGTGGTGTGCATCTCAAGTGGTGTGCATCTCAAGAGGTGTGCATCTCAAGTGTGGTGTGCATCTCAAGTGGTGTGTGAATGAATGGATGTTTCTTTTGGCTGGGGCAGAAGCTAACAGAGGCAGGGTTAGTTATGCACCTTCATAGGTGCGTGTGTGGTAAGATGAAAACTGTTTAGGCTGGGGCAGAAGCAACGTGGACGGAAGCAGCAAGGAACAGGCATTTAATGTGTATGTACAGAGATGCATACTCTCCAGCTTGGGTGAAGGCGATCGGAGGAAGTGTAAGCATGGCAGGGTTGGGTCGTAAGTAAGCATAAAAAGACAAAAAGACATAGGACGCTCTCAAAAAGGTTAGGTCGCATCTTTCAATGATGTGCGCATTTGCATTCGTGCGCATGCGCTCGCAGTGTACGTGTGAACGCATATTTCAAGAAGCACAAGCATGTACATCACACACCCACACATGCACACATACATACACGTAGGGTTGGCCAGAACCATATATATACGGTGTACATACGGTATTTTTGGCTTGGAAATCACCAAATATACGGTGTATATATACGTATATATACGGTTCTGGCCAACACTACATACACGCATACACGCATACACGCATACATACATACACGCATACACGCATACACCCACACATGCACACATACATACACGCATTTTTTTCACAGGGTGGCAGTGCCCCCACACATGCACACATACATACACGCATTTTTTCACAGGGTGGCAGTTGCCCCCACACATGCACATATACATGCACGCATATTCGCAGGGTGGCAGTGCCAGCGCACATGCACACACACATACATGCACGCATTTTCGCAGGGTGGCAGTGCCCCCACACATGCACACACACATGCACGCATTTTTCTCGCAGGGTGGCAGTGCCAGCGCACGGCCCAACAATGGCAGCGGCGAGCAGCCACAAGGCAGCGGGTCATTTGCTTCGTTTCGTGGGTGCAAGCCCATCATGCCTTGGTCAGGTAAGCAAGGTCAGGTCATGCCTTGGTCAGATAAGCAAGTCCATCGTGCGTTGGTCAGCTAATAAGCCCATCAAGCCCATCATGCCTTGGTCAGGTAAGCAAGCCCATCGTGCGTTGGTCAGGTAAGCAAGGCCAGGTAATGCCTTGGTCAGGTAAGCAAGCCCATCATGCGTTGGTCAGGTAAGCAAGGCCAGGTGATGCCTTGGTCAGATAAGCAAGCCCATCATGCGTTGGTCAGCTAATAAGCCCATCAAGCCCATCATGCCTTGGTCAGGTAAATGGAGTCCTCCGCTTTCGCCTTTTTGTTGTGCACACAATTGCACGTTCATGCACATTTGACCAAAGACGCAAACACATGGATACACACTCACATACACACAAGAAAAAGACACACACACATGCACACACACACGTGTACAAACACACGCACGCATGGACACAAATCAACAAAGGGAAATACAAATGCACACACGCACTACATTGTTTGCACACACACACACGCACACAAACACACACTCATACTTGTCCGCACACACACATACACAAACGCACACACATACACACACACTTTCTCGACAACACAGGAGACGATAGCCAAAAAAGCAATGACCGCCATTTTGTGCCTCCTGCCCAGACACGTCTCCTGTTTGGCAATGAGCATGTGTATGTCTTCTTCCGGTATCATAGGTGAGACGCTGGTGGGGTCGTACATTGGCCGTGTGTGTTTGTGTGCATGTTATCGGCTGTGTGTGTTTGTGTGTGTGTGCTTGTGTGCATGTCTTCTTCCTGTATTGGTCCGGTAGCATAAGTGAGACGCTGGTGGGGTCGTACATTGGCTGTGTGTGTTTGTGTGTATGTTATCGGCTGTGTGTGTTTGTGTGTGTGCATGTGTGCATGTGTATGTCTTCTTCCTGTATCAATCCGGTATCATAGGTCGGACGCCGGTGGGGTCGTACATTGGCTGTGTGTTTGTGTGTATGTTATCGGCTGTGTGTGTTTGTGTGTGTGTGCATGTGTGCATGTGTATGTCTTCTTCCTGTATCAATCCGGTATCATAGGTCGGACGCCGGTGGGGTTGTGCAATGGCCGTGTTTGTGTGTATGTGTGTGTGTGCTTGTGTGTGTTTGTGTGCATGTCTGTCATTTTTCGGTATCACAGGTGAGACACTGGTGGGATTGTGCACTGGCTGTGTTTATGTGTGTATTTGTATATGTCTTCTTCCAGTATCATAGGTGATAATTGTGTATTGGCTATGTGTATGTGTCTGTGTGCATGTCTGTCATTTCCAGGCATCGCAGGTGAGACGCTGGTGGGATTGTGCATTGGCTATGTGTGGTGGTGGGTGTCTGTGTAAACAGATGTAATGGCGTGTCAGTGTGTGCGCTTTATGGTGTGTGTCTGTGTCTACTTTTGTAAGGGTGGTCAAAAGAATGGTGTGGCAGGCAAGGTAGCGTCGTGATGCCAGCAAAGCCAAACCATTGCACGCAACCAAGTGTTTGTGCAAGCGCCTGTATGCTGCTTGCGCAACCGCTACACGCCGCACAGCTGCCATGCAGCACGAGCACTTGATCATTGGGCATTATGAGATGCTCTTGAAATAATCACCCAATTTTACCTTCATGTGTGTGCATCTTCGTGTGCATCTTCGTGTGCATCTTTGTGAGAGTGACAAACTTGACGGGTATCAGTACAACCCCCTGCCTGTGTGCTGCTGTCGCTTCTGTTAAAATGTAACCACCCAAAGTATTTTGTTTATAACCCACTCACCATTCGTGTGTGGTGTGTCAAACTCGACAGGTATTTGTACGATCGCCTGTGCGCTGCGCGTCGTTTCTGTTTGGATGTGGCCACAAAAAAGGCCACACAGCCCTCACACAGAGTGGGGGGCCTCATCCAAGAGACAAGCAAACAAGAAGCAGTGTCTGAGGTGCGTTGTTTAAAGTGCGCTGCGCGTCGTTTCTGTTTGAATATGGCCACAAAAAAGGCCACACGGCCCTCACACAGAGTGGGGGGCCTCATCCAAGAGACGAGCAAACAAGAAGCAGTGTCTGAGGTGCGTTGTTCAAGTGCGCTGCGTGCCGTTTCTGTTTGGATGTGGCCACGAAATAGGCCACACAGCCCTCACACAGAGTGGGGGGCCTCATCCAAGAGACGAGCAAACAAGAAGCAGTGTCTGAGGTGCGTTGTTTAAGTGCGCTGCGCGTCGTTTCTGTTTGGATGTGGCCACAAAAAAGGCCACACAGCCCTCACACAGAGTGGGGGGCCTCATCCAAGAGACGAGCAAACAAGAAGCAGTGTCTGAGGTGCGTTGTTCAAGTGCGCTGCGCGTCGTTTCTGTTTGGATGTGGCCACGAAATGGGCCACACAGCCCTCACACAGAGTGGGGGGCCTCATCCAAGAGACGAGCAAACAAGAAGCAGTGTCTGAGGTGCGTTGTTTAAGTGCGCTGCGCGTCGTTTCTGTTTGGATGTGGCCACAAAAAAGGCCACACAGCCCTCACACAGAGTGGGGGGCCTCATCCAAGAGACGAGCAAACAAGAAGCAGTGTCTGAGGTGCGTTGTGTAAGTGTGCTTGCTGTGTTGAGTGTGTTAAGAAAGATGGTAGAGAGGGAACACTGGCAATATGTTGTGGATGTGTGCAGAGAGTGTGTGTTTGGTGGCGGTGCATTTTCTTGTACATACAGGAGGGGGGCCTTATCAAACAAACCAACAAACAAAAAGCAGGCGTTTGAGGCGCGTCGGTTGATTAAAGCTAGTTTATAGGGTTGGCTAGAACCACATATATATAAGGTGTACATATGGTATTTTCGGCAGGGATGCCATCATTTGGGTGAGTAGAGAACGTATGATTAGTAGCGGTTTGATTTATCGTACTGAGGGGGAGTCTGTGTCCTAGAATTAAGCACACCCCTGCCGACAGTGCATTGTATTGCTTTTGCCCACGCACGCAGGAAGTGGAGTGCATCGTGTGATCTCCCTGACTTTGTGATGGTGTGATATGCCGACTGAAACCGTGCACACATCGTTTGCTTTTGCCCACGCACGCAGCAAGTGGAGTGCATCGTGTGATCTCCCTGACTTTGTGATGGTGTGATATGCCGACTGAAACCGTGCACACATCGTTTGCTTTTGCCCACGCACGCAGGAAGTGGAGTGCATCGCGCAATCTCCTTGTTTTTGTGATGGTATGTGTCTAGTGTGCTGACTCAAACAGCGCATCCTCGTTTGCTTTTGCCCACGCACGCAGGAAGTGGAGCGCATCGTGTGATCTCCCTGACTTAGTGATGGTGTGATATGCCGACTGAAACCGTGCACACATCGTTTGCTTTTGCCCACGGATCTCCTTGACTTAGTGATGGTATGATATGCCGCGACATAAGACCATGCATACATCGTTTGCTTTGGCCCACGCGCGCAGGAAGTGATCAAGCAGGACGCGGAACGCATCCACGCCAGCTTCCTAGGCTTAGTTATGCAGCTGCTCAGTAACAGCGGCATGGATGTGGGGGCGTTTGAGGACAAGGTGCGGCAACAGGGGTGTGTGTATGTGTGTGCTTGTGTGTGTATGTGTGTGTGCACCAGGTTTTTTTAAGGCGTATGCGTTTGAGGACAAGGTGGGGCAACAGGGGTGTGTGTATGTGTGTATGTATGTGTGTTTGTGCGTGTATGTGTGTGTGTGTGTGTGTGTGCACCAGTGTTTTTTAGAGGGGTATGCGTTTGAGGACAAGGTGCGTTGATGATGGGGCTGTAGGGGGGGTAGGGGTCAGGGGTTAGGGTTTGGTAAGGGGTGAAGGGTGAGGGGTATCAATGTGAGTGGGTTTTAATCATTGTGAGTTGGTTTTGAGGGTTAGGGTTTGGTGAGGGGTTAAAAGTGAGGGGTATTAATGTAAGTGGGTTTTAATCATTGTGAGTGGGTTTTGAACAATAAGAGGATGGCTGGTAGAGTTGGCTCATTGTAATCTTTGGTGTGGGGGAGGGAGGGGCCACAGGGGTGTGTGTTGGTGTGTATGCATGTGTGTTTGTTCGTGTATGTGTGTGCGTGAGTGCGTGTTTGAAGCAGGCAGCCCAACTGTATCGTGGCGTTTGAAAAATTGATGGCACATGTATTTGGGTTGTGTCAATTCTGGATGTGATGGAAAACACGTGTGTGTGTGTGTGTGTGTGTGTGTGCGTGTGTGTGTGTGCGCGTGTGTCAAGCTAGCTTCAAGATATACCGTCCGTTCACGATCACTTCGTGACCACACTTTCAAATAATTAATTAAATTTTCGATTTCAGTTCGTGAGGGGGTCTGGGGATTAATTTTTGAGTTTGAGGGCACTTCGGGAGGGCCCTGTCGGGAATTGATTTTTGAATTCGAGAGCCCCCCAGTGAATGCTGCCTGTGCACTGCTACTGCTGCTTGTTATGGCTGAAGGCTGAAGCTGTGGCTGAGGCTTCAAGAACCCGGCCAGGGGGTTCACACTGGTGCGCTTGGAGCTCATTTCGATTTTCACCCTCTAAACCACTATAAATAATTAATTTATTACTTCGAATTTAGTTCGGAGAGGCCTGCAAGAATTTATAAAAATTTTCGTTTTATGGCTAAATAATTAATTAATTTCCGAAGTGATCGTAAACGGACGGTAATGGTTTTTGGGCACACCGTCCTGGAGCCGTAGTTTTTGGGAGAAGGGATTTGTACTCTGAAGTGCTGAGTCTGCATGGCCAGATCATCTGCTGACGCTCCGTCCTTGGTGAAAATGTTTGTGCCTCAACGTCTCCTTCTAATTACGTGAAATGTCTATTTTCAATTACGTGATTGTTTGTGCCTCAACGTCTATACTTCTAATTACGTAAGTGTTTGTGCCTCAACGTCTCCTTCTAATTACGTGAAACGCCTACTTCTAATTATGTAAGTGTTTGTGCCTCAACGTCTCCTCCTAATCACTTAAAATGTCTATTTCCAATTACGTGATTGTTTGTGCCTCGACGTCTCCTTCTAATTACGTGAAATGTCTATTTCCAATTACGTGAGTGTTTGTGCCTCAACGTCTCCTTCTAATTACGTGAAACGCCTACTTCTAATTACGTAAGTGTTTGTGCCTCAACGTCTCCTTCTAATTACGTGAACAACTACTTATAATTACGTTTATTTTTTTTCTTATTATTGTGTTATGTATACACACCGGTCCACAATAGGAACAAATAGCAATATGAATTTCCAAGGTACACGCGCGCACGCACACACGGTCTCTCACACACACACACACCACACACACACACACACACACACACGCACACACACACACGCACACACACACACACCAGAGGTCCGTGCACAAGCTGGCACCAGCAGCTATGAGGTCTTTAATCTGTATGTAATATGTAGGGTTGGCCAAAACCATACGTACATACGTAGATACGGGGCATATACGGTATTTCAAGCAGGAAATCACCATATATACGATATACGCCCATATACGGTGCAAATATACGGTTCTGGCCAACCCTAGTAATATGCCATTATGCACGCACGGGTCCGTGCACTGCTGGGTACAAACAGATACAGGCTCTTCACACTCTGTATGCCATTATGCATACACAGCTCTGTGCCCTGTTAGGAAAAAAGTACGAGCTCTCCACACCCCCTGTATGTCACATGCCTCACGCACACGCACACGCACTCACACACACACACTCACACACACAGCTATGAGGTCCTTACACCCTGTATGTCACATGCCATTATGCGCACACGCACTCTCACACACACACACACACACACACACACACTCACACACAGCTATGAGGTCCTTACACCCTGTATGTCACATGCCATTATGCGCACACACTCACACACACAGCTATGAGGTCCTTACACCCTGTATGTCACATGCCATATGCGCACACACTCACAAACACACACACTCACACACACAGCTATGAGGTCCTTACACCCTGTATGTCACATGCCATTATGCGCACACGCACTCACACACACACACACACTCACACACAGCTATGAGGTCCTTACACCCTGTATGTCACATGCCATTATGCGCACACACTCACACGCACACACACACTCACACACACAGCTATGAGGTCCTTACACCCTGTATGTCACATGCCATTATGCGCACACGCACTCGCACACACACACTCACACACACAGCTATGAGGTCCTTACACCCTGTATGTCACATGCCATTATGCGCACACAGGTCCGTGCGCTGCTAGGTACAAACAGCTACGAGCTCTTCACAATGGACAAGCTGTGTAGCAAGCTGGTGAAGCACATGCAGTTCATGGTGCAGGTAAGCTGTTGCGTGTACAGCTTTGTGCAAAGCATCGTATTTGATCTGAGCATGTTGTGTGTTTGTATGTGTGTGTATAGCTTGATGCAAACTGTGTGTGTGCACGCTTGTGTGTGTTTGTGCTTGTGTGTGTGTGTGTGTGCGTGTGTGCATGCGCGCGTGTGTGTGTGTGTGCGTGTGTGCATGCGCGTGTGTGTGTAGCTTTGTGCAAAGCATTGTATTTGATTTGAGCATGTTGTGTGTTTGTATGTGTGTGTGTAGCTTGATGCAAACTGTATGTGTGCACGCTTGTGTGTGTTTGTGCTTGTGTGTGTGTGTGTGTGTGTGTGTGTAGCTTGATGCAAACTGTGTGTGCACGCGCTTGTGTGCGCTTGTGTGTGTATGTGTGTGTGTAGCTTGATGCAAACTGTGTGTGTGTAGCTTGATGCAAACAAGTGTGCTTGGTTCCAAGCATGTGTGTGCAGCTTATTGCGACGCAGTGTGTTGTTTAACTTTTAAGGACAATATAATTTGCCTTGACAAGGCAAATGGACCGAGGCGCGATGCTGAGTTGTTTTTGGATGGTCATACAGCACACCTGCATGCACCCATGCACACATACACAAGGCACACATGCATTCTCTCATGCACGGACATACACATGCAAAGCGCACATACCTTCTCTCATGCACACACACATACGCACACACAAAGTGCACATGCATTCCTCGTGCACACACACATACACAAACAAAGTACACGTGCACTCCCTCATGCACACACATACACACACACAAAGTACACATGCACTCCCTCATGCACATACATACACACACATACACACACACATACACACACACATACACACTCATACAGGACGACCAGACAGCTAAGTTGTGGGAAATGTACGGCTACGAGCAGCTACGAGGCTCTCGCATCTCTGCCACTGTCTACCACATCAACAGCCACACCATTTTGGACGACTCCTGCTACCGTATTGAGTTCAGGTGAATGATGTATACGTCATTCTCGGAACTCATAAATTCACAGAACTCGTGAATTTGTGAGCGCCTCCTCGAATCGGACTTATTAATTCACGGCACTCATAAATTCACAGAATACGACGGCAAGTGCACCGCTGCTTGCTCATGGAATTCGGTGTTTGAATGGATCAGCAGGGCAGGTGCCTGTCTTGGTGTATGGGTCTGCAGCAGGGGAAACCCTGAGCCATTACGTAACTAGGGTTGGCCAAAACCATACAATGGTGTACGTGCTTAGGGTTGACTCAAACCATATATATATTATGTGTGTATACAGTATTTTCTTGTAGGAATCTCCTGACATCTACGGTCGTATACAGTGAATATATACGGTTCTGGCCAACCCGATGAGTTAGCAGTGTGCACCGAATGAGTTTGTGTGTCTGTATGTTTATGGTGTGCTTGCAATGACGATGACAGCGTGCTGGTACTGTTTATGGGAGGTCTTTGTGTGTGTGTGTGTGTGTGTGTGTGTGTGTGTTTGCAGTGTGCCCAAAATTTGTGTGTCTGTATGTTTTATGGTGTGCTTGCAATGACGATGACAGCGTGCTGG
>Ga0307947_1001953_pt1 | contig 16468 bp, 20 predicted proteins | sample OrgLakmetagen232_FD_201840 | JGI IMG/M metagenome (GOLD analysis project Ga0307947, IMG submission 201840) | Saline water microbial communities from Organic Lake, Antarctica - #232 | ecosystem: Environmental > Aquatic > Non-marine Saline and Alkaline > Saline | place: Antarctica: Organic Lake...
GTTTGTGTGTGTGTGTGTGTGTGTGTGTGTGTGTGTGTGTGTGTGTGTGTGTGTGTGTGTGTGTGTGTGTGTGTGTGTGAACGTGCATGCGCATGCACTATGGGCTAGTTAGTGGTATAAACAATTTAAAGCCTTTTTAACAAAACATGACCCGTTTTTGAAACTTTTTTGCACTGCATCCGTCATGAGCTGCCTTGCATTATTCCTTTGTGAGTAATTTGCATTGTTTTGTGAGTGAATTGCACCTCGCAGCAATATATTGTACCACACATGTTGCGGCACTCATCATCATGGTACGCATCATCATGGTACACGTTCTTCCACCTTCAGTCATGATGCACACAACATCCTCACATACACACTCGCACACACACACACACACACACACACTCTCACACACACACACACGTACACACACACTTGTACACACACACTTATTTTGCCTTGACCTTCTTCGGATTAAAGGCAGGGTATAGGTCGTCCCCATGGCTGGACCGCCCTTTCCTAGTCAAATTGTGCCAATAAGCCAATTTTGGCTATATCTCCCCAACCACTCCACCGTTTTGGGAGCTGAAAGTTGTGTTGGATAGCTTTATTTTTTCCTGACTTGCCTGCAAAGAACGCAGGCGAAAAGACCCAGTGGGTTGCTTGCAATAAAAATCCAATGTGACGCACAAAATAGACACCGTTGCTCACACACTGCACCAACCTGTGCCCTGTAATTTAATAGGGCTTGATAATTCACCCCGCAACTGTGGTATGAATTTGAGAATTCATATTGGAGCCGGGAAAACAAAGGCGGAAATTGCTGCATGTAAGGGGTGAACAACTTCCACCAAAATTCAACCAGGCCACCGATAGGCCCCATTTAAATTCTAATGTAATTAATATTTAAGACCGCAACTCTGAGAGCAAAAACCGGGCTGAAACTCGCAGCAGGTATGGAGCGACAGAATTTTCTGTTTTTTCCCTGTGCCCCTTGTGTGAGTGCCTCCCACTCACCGGCTTTCCCAGTACCCCTGCCTCAAATTCGACATTGCAGCATTGTTAGATGAAATTTATAATGCGTATATTTTGAAGCAGAGGTTGATCGAAGCAAGTTCAGAAATGTACCTTTCCCTTGCCAAAGTGGGTGCAAAATACGCAGCGGGCCCCACGCAGCCCCCAAGAATGCTGAATTTCCAGCAAATGTCAATGGTTTCAATATAACATCAAGTATCTTGCATTCAGTTGAGGTATAGGGGGCTTTGAGTTGGGTGGATAGCTTATTGGCACAGTTTGGTTCAACCAGCCATGGGGACGACCTATACAATTTCGTAAGGAATGAATATGTATTGCTGCGTACGCATGCACATTTGCAAGTCAACACAAAAACGTGCACACACAAGCACACACAGGCATGCATGCATGCATGCACACACACACACGCACGCACGCACGCACGCACGCATACACTCATTCACTCACACAAACACACCCACCAAATACACACACATGCAAGATATACACAACGAAAAAGTCTTGCCTGCAAAGAACGGTACTTCAGCCACGCATTCTGAGGTCACGTGTTGGGTCAACTGGAAGTCGTTTGATCCAGAACCATAAGCACCGGATCCAAATCCTGCGTACGTGTGTAAGCATGCTTATGTGTGTGCACATGTTGGTATGTACGTAAGTATGTGTGAAAGTTAGCATACAAACGTGTGTGTGTGTGTGTGCAAGTGCGTGAGTGTGTAATTGTGTGCTTCTTGGCGTGCTTGGTAAGGTGGAATGGTATTTTGCAAAAGGAGACAAGCAAGGGAAGTACGCTGTTAAAAATCACACCTAATAGGACGATGAAAACAAAAAATAATCGTCAGCCTGTTGTAAAGAACATAATGGTTTTCCTTATGCCATCATTATTATTATTATTATTATTATTATTATTATTATTATTATTATTATTATTCTGATCACTAATTTGGTCAAGCATGTGTGGGTGTTTGAATGCAAATAATACGCTTGCTGGTCCTGCTGTACATATAGCCACCGTGTTTCACCAACACAACACCATGCACAAACACACCTACACACCCACATTATACATACTACATAATCATTGGTGCACACCCACACCCACACGCACACCACACCACACCCACACCTACACCCACACCCACAAGCACACATCGGAGCACGCCCACACCCTCACCCCCACCCACATCCATACAATCATTGGTGCACACACCCACACCCACATCAACACCTGCCACACAAGCACACATTGGTGCACACCCGCACTCACACCCACATCCACACAATCGTTGGTGCACGCTCACGCCCACACCCACTCGCACACGCACACATTGGAGCACGCCCACACCTACACCCACACCCACAACCACACCCACACAATCATTGGTGCACGCACAGGCCCACAAGCCCACATACACCCACACGCACACGCACGTACCCATGGAATTGTTTTGAGAGGCACCGAAGGAGCCCCCCGCACTTTTTATAGAGCCAGCGTTGCTCTTTATGGACCCCCCTCCACGAAGGCCTCCCTCTGTAAGCACATGTATGAAACGCACGCACGTCGCTTGTTCACGTTCGTTACGTTTGTGCAGATGTATAAGCAAACAGACACACAGACACACATGGCGGGCAAACAGGGCATGCTTAGGGTTGGCCAGAACCGTATATAAACGTTGTATATGACCATATATTCGGTGAGATCCCAGCCAAAAATACCGTATATACACCGTATATATACATATATATGATTCTGGCCAGCCCTATATAAGCGCTACAAAACCATGCTCGGCAAGCAGGCTACCTTGTGCCAATTAAACAATAAAAAAATGGAAATGCGCGTGTTCCTTTGAACGATCAGGTTTTGGGAGCTGCAGGCCCGGAAATCTCCCTCTTCTAAGAATCCCTACTTTGAGGCCCCAGACCTGGAAAACCCTCTTCAAAGTACTCCTACTGTGAGGCCCCAGGCCTGCTCTGTCCCACAAGTAATAAAACCGTCTTTTGTGTCTGAGCTTACGGATTTATTGTTGACTGGCGAGGACCAGTCACAGGCCAATCAGCGGAATAGTCTGGCTGAAGGTCCCCCCATGCAAGTCTAATTCAACCCAATCACGGGTCACAAAACCGGATTCTGCTTAATCGTCCCAGCCGAAACTACCACAGTGTTGAATTTCAGTCAGCCACTCTCAGGCCTGCGCTGGCGCGCACTGACATCACAGTAAAACTGCAGTAAAACGGGCAATCATTTAAGGGGGGTACATTTTGTTGGCCTCTCACTCTCTAGTTTGCATAGAATGCTAATTACGTTACGTATATTGTATATTGCACTCAGGAGGCTGCAGGAAGCATAACTTTTGGACGACACGTGTCAAATCGAATAAAAATTATATATTCGGAATCCTGACGTCAAGAGCTATCGATTGGTATATATATGGGTCGAATCAGGGAGGGGGGGGGTGGGTCCCCCGACGGGTTTTTAGTTTTTTTGCGGGGGGCTCCAGTTTTTTCCTGGGACACTTCCATAATTTCTAAATGCCATCGGAATCCTTAGCTGAAGCCTCATCGATTGCCACCCTTTTTGAGCAAATTGGGTAAAAGGGGGGGTCTGTGGACATAACAAAAATCTAAAGGCACACGCGCTCGGGTACAGGCCGCGGGATGAGTCAAGCCAATGAAGCAGCAATTTGCCCCAAATTTAAAGGATGGTGCCAGCATGAGATAGTCAGTGAAAACTATAAGAAATGGAAGCAATGTGGGACTGTGCGAGCCAGTTATGGGTGCCTGGTAGGTCACGTGTGCATATGCGTCTGTATCTCAGTTTTTGCCCCATAACTCTGCATCACTTCAGTTTCAGGTCTTGATGAGTATGCAGATGGATGCCTGTTTAATAAAGGAGCAGATTGGTACCCTTTTTGTTTAAGTGGGGACACTGGAAGGGGGGTTTGGGGGGTGGGGGGTCCCTCAGGGGTGTCCATTCCAAAAAGGATACGTGTCGTCCAAAAATACATATTCTATCTGTGGCCTACCCCTGTTTAGTTTGCCATTAGATGTACAGACGCACATCAAATGTTGATAATTACGTGAAAGCCACCCATGCACACGCACACACTCATACACACACGCACACAAACATGCACAACAGAAACACGCACGCACACACATGCACACACACTGATACTCGCACGCACGCACACACACACGCATACACAGACGCACGTACGCACACTCACACGAGCACGCACACACACAAAGTTGGCAAGCACGCGTTTTCTTTCAGAAAGTATATCACAGTACCTTGAACTTTTTTGGCTATGTTATCGGCCTCGGTGGTGTCAAACATGACACTGCTCCTGCGTCTGCCTCCTATGGGGACAGCACCTGTACGGTGTGCACGTTGGTGTGTGTGTGCATGCGTGTGTGTGTGCGTGTGTGTATGTGTTTGTGTGTGCTCGTGTATGTGTGTGTATGCTTGTGTGTGTTTTTTTGTGTGTGTGTGTGTGCGTGTGTGTATGTGTTTGTGTGTGCTTGTGTGTGTTTATGTGTGTGTGTGTGCTTGTGTGTGTTTTTGTGTGTGCGTGTATGCGTGTGCGTGCCATGGTAGTGTCTTAATGATGGTGTACGCATACGTATGATGTCAGTAGAGAGGTTTGATGATGACAGGAGCGATACATGCACCCGTGCGCTCTTGTACAAGCATGAGTCATATAAGGATCGATCAAAATTGTAGCAACTCTGTGTGCAGTAAACGTGCTCATTCCAGTACCACGTGTTGTCATCAATTTTTGTCCATTCATGCTGCTGCTCACGTGGAAATTGTGTTGATGCTCACGTGGATATTGTATTGTTGCACATGCGTTGCACGCTTATTACACGTATCGTTGCACGTGCGTTGCATGGTGATCGTATTGATGCTCACGTGGAAATTGTATTGATGCTCACGTGGTTGTTGTGTTGATGCTCGTGGATATTGTATTGACGCTCACGTGGGTTGCATAGCGGTGCCAAATTATTATTTTTCCTACAGCAAAAATCTCACGCTCACGCTCAACCACCCCCATCCCCCTCCTGCACACACACACACACACACACACACACGCACACACACACACACCTGAGCACACACACATTTAAGCACACACAGAAACGCACCCAATCTAATCCCTGACCCAAACTTACACCCACCCACACAAACATCCCCATGCAATCACCCACCCACCCACTCACACAGTACACCCCCATCCAATCGCGTACCCACATATACACCCCCATCCTGTCCCCACCCAACCATTCGCACCAGCAGGGTGCAGGATACCACTGCCATCTCCAACGGGCTTGGTCGCCTTCACAGAAGACTTCCCAAGGTTCATGTCAGTGTTTCCCCTGCTGATGTTGCTGGCATGGGTGTTGCCTGCGTTTCCAGCTGGGATGTCTACGCTGTTTTTGCGGTTACCCTGCAGGACGGGGAAAAAAGGAAAGGGCATTTTGTGGCGTGTGGCTCTTATCTAGGGTTGGCCAGAGCCATATACATACGGTGTATATATGGTATTTTCGGCAGTGAAATCACCAAATATACGGTCATATACGGTGTATACATACGGTTTTGGCCAACCGTATTTTTATGCAATTGCTATCCTGCAGAACAGGGAAGGAGGAAAAGGGAATTTTGCGGTGTGTGGGTGTGTTTTTTAAAGAATTGTTTGGGACTCAGAGGAAGACAGATGCAGTGTGTGGGTGTGTTAATTTACCCTGTTTGGCAGAGGAAGAGAGAGAGAGAGAGAGAGAGCGAGAGAGAGAGAGAGAGAGAGAGAGAGAGAGAGAGAGAGAGAGAAAGAGAGAGAGAGAGGGGGAGAGAGAGAGAGGGAGGGAGAGAGAGAGGGCATGAGGGCATTCCTGAATGGTGCATTGATGTGTTTAATTCAAAGGTACACGGTTAATTCAAAGGCACACGGCGATGGATGTCTTTTGATTCGGGCCACTGAGCGTGCTCTGTATGATATTTGCTGATGCATTAAAACGAGACCCAAACACACAACACTCTTACTCACACACTCATACTCATGCATTCATACGCACGCACGCACGCACGCACGGCACACACATCCATACCCACACCAACACCCACAGCACGTGAAAGATGTATTAGTAAAGTGTTTAATGAAATGCAGCAGCAACGCAAACAAGCATGCTGCAATCATTGTGCAGAAAAGGTCAATCAATACCTTCAGGTTCTGCAAGCCACCGCCATCTAATCATCTTTTTGAGTGCCCTTCTTTGTCAGTCACGCAGGATAAGACACTCATATACTTCAGATCTTGCAAGCCCATTGCCATTTGATCGTCGTTCTGAGGGCAGGATGAGACACTCATTACCTTCAGATTTTGCAAGCCCATCGCCATTCAATCATCTTTTAGTGCCCTTCTTTGTCAGTCATGCCGAACTGTCAGTCATGCAGACACTCATTACCTTCAGATTCTGCAAGCCCATCGCCATTCAATCATCTTTTAGTGCCCTTCTTTGTCAGTCATGCAGAATTGTCAGTCATGCAGACACTCATTACCTTCAAATTTTGCAAGCCCATCGCCATTTGATCGTCGTTCTGAGAGCCCTTCCTTTTCATGCTGGAGTGCGCAAGTGCAGCTGCCGAGCCAGACCGGGCTCCTTGGACCTCTCCATCCACGATGATCATCAGTTCATTCACGACCTCGCCTTCTGAAAGGATGGACATCTGTGAGAGAAGGTAGAGGAGCATGCATGCATGCACGCACACACGTATGTTAAATTTCTCCATCCACGATGAGCATCAGTTCATTCACAACCTCCCACTCTGAAAGGATGCACATCTGTGAGAGAAGGCAGAGGAGCATGCATGCACGCACACGCGTATGTTAAATTTCTCCATCCACGATGAGCATCAGTTCATTCACAACCTCTCCCTCTGAAAGGATGGACATCTGTGAGAAAAGGCAGAGGAGCATGCATGCACGCACACACGTATGTGGGTTTGCAGTCGCATCAGCAAAAGAGCAAGCCGTAATCATTTAAGTCTTATGCCATAAAATTGTGTGTATAAGGGTCGGTCGAAATCATTTACATACGGTGTATATATATATATTTATATATATATGTGGTATTTTGGCAGAGAAATCACCAGATGTACAGTCATGTACGGCATACGGTGCATGTGCACTACTCTGGCCAACCCTGCATATGATGTATATATAAATGTATGCACGATGTGAACACAGACCACATTTGCTCTGCTGGAATATATACCATGAATAGGGTTGGCCAAAACCGTATGTATACACCGTATATGACCGTATACTTGGTGATTCCCCTGCAAAAATTACCGTATATACACCGTATATATATGGTTCTGGCCAACCTAACCATGAATGCACACATGCGTATGTTTCTAGCCAACCCTACGCGTGTGGTGTGCTACAGCGCATCCATTAATGTTGGCCAGAACCATGCATACAAATGTATATACGGTGCACATGCGGTAATGTAAGCAGGGAAATCAACATACACACGGTCATATACGGTGTGTACATACGGTTCTGGCCAACCTTAATGTACATACAGCTTTCACAAATACCACTCAACACACAACCTTATTCAGCAGATCAAAACGTGTGTACAAGCCTGAAAGTGCTGCCTCATGTGTGCATGGAAAGGGTTAAGTAAGCTAGCGTTTGGCATACACATTCTCATGCTCAACACACTCAGCTGCTCACACAACTTACTGCAAACACTCATAACACGCTACAAAGCATTTGTTATTGCTGCCTCATGTGTGCACGGAAAGGGTTAAGTAAGCTAGCGTTTGGCATACATATTCTCATGCTCAACACACTCAGCTGCTCACACAGCTTTCTGTCAATTGTGCATACCCTGCCGACACACACACACACACACACACACACACACACACACACACACACACACACACACACACACACACACACACACACACACACACACACACACACACACACACACACACAGACACACACAGCAGCTTTGCACGTACGTGAGCAAAAAAGAAGGGGAAAATTAACGTTTTTTTGGCATCAAGAGCTTCACAGGGGCTGTACTCGGCAGCTCAATCTGCTCTTATACTTGAGCACATGTGCGCCTGTGTTTCTGTCCAATTAAATGTGCCTGTGTTTCTGCCGAATGAAAGGCACGTGCAACTCACGCCTCACAACTATAGCGTGCAATTTTCCTTGCAAGCCATGCTTGGCAGCACACAGCTTTCGGAAAATTTAGAACTGAGTGTGTGTGTGTGTGTGTTGTGTGTGTGTGTGTGTGTGTGTGTGTGTGTGTGTGTGTGTGTGTGTGTGCACTGCGTCGTTACTACGTGCATACAAGCACAGAAACGAGTCAACTCACGTCTCACATTTAGCGCGCAATGTTCCTTGCAAGCCATGCTTGGCAGCACACGCAGCTTTTAAACTGATTGCATTGCGTTGTTACCAAGGGTTGGCCAGAACCATACATTTATAGGTACATACGATGTACATACGGTAATTTAGCAGGGAAATCACCATACATACGGTCATATACGGTGCACATACAGTAATTTAGCAGGGAAATCAACATACATTCGGTCATATACGGTGTACATACAGTAATTTAGCAGGGAAATCACCATACATACGGTCATATACGGTGTACATACGGTAATTCAGCAGGGAAATTACCATACATACGGTCATATACGGTGTATATATACGGTTATGTCCAACCCTAATGTTACTACGTGCATACAAGCACAGAAACGTGTCAACTCACATTAGGCATGAAAAGCTCCATCCGGGCCATGCTCAGTAGCTCATCCAAGAAGCGAGCCTTGCAGCCATTGAACAGGTAGCAGTTGCGCAGGACTTCTAGGTACATGTGCCTGTGCAGGACGACAGGGTTTGGATTGCAGAGCACAAAGCGAGCATTGGAGCAACTGAACAGGTAGCAGTTACGCAGAACTTCCAGGTTCATGTGCCTGTGCAGTACGACAGGGATTGGATTGCAGAGCACAAAGCGAGCATTGGAGCTGCTGAACAGGTAGCAGTTACGCAGAACTTCCAGGTACATGTGCCTGTGCAGGACGACAGGGATTGGATTGCAGAGCACAAAGCGAGCATTGCAGCCGCTGAACAGGTAGCAGTTGCGCAGAACTTCCAGGTACATTGGAGCCGCTGAACAGGTAGCAGTTGCGCAGAACTTCCAGGTACATGTGCCTGTGCAGGACGACCGGGATTGGATTGCAGAGCACAAAGCGAGCATTGGAGCCACTGAACAGGTAGCAGTTGCGCAGGACACCCAGGTACATGTGCCTGTGCAGGACGACAGGGTTTGGATTGCAGAGCACAAAGCGAGCATTGGAGCCACTGAACAGGTAGCAGTTGCGCAGAACTTCCAGGTACATGTGCCTGTGCAGGACGACAGGGTTTGGATTGCAGAGCACAAAGCGAGCATTGCAGCCGCTGAACAGGTAGCAGTTACGCAGAACTTCCAGGTTCATGTGCCTGTGCAGGACGACAGTGTTTGGATTGCAGGGCACGCTGGCAAAGGAAGCAGGGGTGTTTGCATAGGATTTGACGGGGCTTGAAATCCAAAACGCAGCAGATGCACAGTACCTCCTGGTCGTCCCCATGCACCCCCCCCCCCCTCCCCGGCCAACAAGTGCCAACGAGTTTAAATTAGCCATATCTCCCCATCTACTTCACCAATCTGGGACCTGAAAGTTGCGTTGGATAGCTTAATTTTTTCTTTAAATGTCTGCAAAAAAAGCAGCAGACGCACAGCACCTCCAAGTACATGTGCCTGAGCAGGTCGACAGGAATTCAGCGCATGCACAACAGTAGAGGGTGTCTGAACAAGGATTGAACGAGCTTGGGAATTCAATTTCGGTACTCAAATAGAAGGTGCCTTGATGTGCCTTGATGTGCCTTGATGTAGCAACGGGCACGATTGCAATACCCATACATGGGCACTTTACACTGGCCATTATGTAGACATGCACTGTCGTGGTGTCAATACACTATTGTGATAGCAATACAGCATGAAGAGGATGCAGAGACGCGCACTTCATAGATTCCAAGGGCATCGTTGGATATCAGAATGTGGGCACTGGCCCATTTTGAACATTGTGATCAATACAGCATGAAGAGGATGCAGAGACGCGCACTTCATAGATTCCAAGGGCATTATTGGATATCAAAATGTGGGCACTGGCCCAGTTTGAACATTGTGATATCAATACAGCATGAAGAGGATGCAGAGACGCGCACTTCATAGATTCCAAAGGCATTGTTGGATATTAAAATGTGGGCACTGGCCCATTTTGAACATGCACTATCGAGTTACCAAAACACAGACATATGATGTATGGACACTAAGGGCTATATGGGCACTATCATGATGTATCGGTGACTAAGATACCATATATATAAGTAAGCATGGGTAACTAGGGTGTATGATTTTGCCAGCGAGGCTCGACAAGTGTCGTCGCGGGCGAGGCTCGTTGACATTGGCCCTAGTTGGTGCATTACGGTTAGAAAATCACTTTCTCAAACTTGCGCTGATCGAGCTGAAATTCTTTTTGAGTTTACTTATAATTATAATTAATCATCGTGAAGAGACCGGACTGAAAAGAGCTGTAGGAAGTGTTTGGGGATCTCTCATGGTGCATTGCCTGGACAGGCATACGCACATCACATTGGCCGGGAATAAGCTCTGAATAATATTTGAAAATAATGTGCGATATTATTGCCCATTTTGGGGCGTCGAGAAAGGAAAGTCTGACACTTCCCTGAACAAGACTGTGACATCGTGATGTGCCATTTTTCGCGTTTACATTACACTAAAATATGTTGTATTATTACAAAAAATGCGGTTGGTTTTCAGGATTTTTAGCAGGGAATTTTCCCTGATTTCCCCCAAAAAATGGACACCCTAGTTGCCGTCTAGGCTTTGACAGCAATGACGGCGAGGCTCGACGAGGCTCGACGAGGCTCGACCTCGTCGAGCCTCGACTAGAGGCTGGCACACACCTACATATAAGGTTGGCCAGAACTGTATAAATGCACGACAGTATATTTGATGAAACCCCTGCCAAGAATACCGCATGGACACCGTATATAGGTGGTCCTGGCCAACCCTACATACATGCATGCCTTCAGTGAAGGGGACATTGCATGTGTGACAGAGTGCATCCCAACAGAAAGTGCAATTTCAAGACACTAACCAACACGCAAGCAGGCACGACACAGTTGTAAGAAGCTCATGGGAATCACCGAGTATTGAAGTTGAGTACTCCAGGAGGTTAAAGGGCAGCTAAGCACTGCTGCCTTTTGTCGCCGAAAAAGAGAGAAAGTTCTGAAGCCAGCAGCTTGGGCACCAAAAATAGGGAGCACACAAAAAACACACCTGTTTTGCAAACAGCACACACAGCACACACAGCACACACAACAATCACAACAATCACTGACCTGAAACACACCTGTTTTGCACACAGCACACACAGCACACACAGCACACACAACAATCACAACAATCACTGACCTGAGGACTTTCTTCTTAATGGTAGGCGGAAAAGCTTTTAAAATTTGCTCATCCGCCGTGCGCTCGCTGTGATATCGCAACTCAAGGTGGCCACGCATGGTCTCATGCAGCGACTGCACGTATGTACAAAATACAAAATACAAGTTTGAAATGTCTTCAGTGCAAATTGCAAACTAAGGTGGCCACGCATGGTCTCATGCAGCGACTGCACGTATGTACAAAATACAAAATACAAGTTTGAAATGTCTTCAGTGCAAATTGCGAACTAAGGTGGCCACGCATGGTCTCATGCAGCGACTGCACGTATGTACAAAATACAAAATACAAGTTTGAAATGTCTTCAGTGCAAATTGGAAACTAAGGTGGCCACGCATGGTCTCATGCAGCGACTGCACGTTTGTACGAAATACAAAATACAAGTTCGAAATGTCTTCAGTGCAAATTGCAAATTAAGGTGGCCACGCATGGTCTCATGCAGCGACTGCACGTATGTACAAAATACAAAATACAAGTTCGAAATGTCTTTAGTGCAAATTGCAAATTAAGGTGGCCATGCATGGTCTCATGCAGCGACTGCACGTATGTACAAAATACAAAATACAAGTTCGAAATGCCTTCAGTGCAAATTGCAATCCAAGGTGGCCTTGCATGGTCTTGTGCAGCGACTGCATGTACGTACAAACAAATTGTACTTGAATGTTTCCAGTGGAAATACAAGCCAAGGTGGCCCCCCATGGTCTTTCGCACCGATTGCACATACATACAAACGAAGTATAACTGTGTGGTATCGTGCATACATATTGAGAGGGATGATTACTCAGCTGGTTCTCTTGATCACACTTTGTAGTAGAATTCTGGAAGTGAGCATATGTGTGCTCAAGAGGGCTTATGACTAAACGTTTTCTGCATTGTGCCTAACGCCACGCACATTTATGCATATATGTATGCAGGTACTGATACAGGGCTGCAGTGATACAAAAGCGTGTGTGCGCTCGTGTAGTAAAAACAATTGTGCATACTCATGTGTATGTGTATGGTGTGCTGTCTGCAGTGGCGGCCTAGTAAAGGGGGTCCCACGTGCTTTCATATATGTAGGGTTGGCCAGAACCGTATAAATACACCGTATATGACCGTATATTTGGTAAATTCCCTGCCAAAGATACCGTATATACACCGTATATATATGGTCTGGCCAACCCTACATATACAGGACAAACAAGTCAAGTCCTGCACAAAATGAAACCTTGCAGGGGATTACATGCATTTTGCAAAGTTAAAGCCCTGATTCTGCGTGGTCCCTCATTCATGCGTGTCATGGTTGCGTCTAAGAACTTAAACTTTAAACAATATTCTGCATGGTCCCTTGTTCATGCGTGCCATGGTTATGTCAAAGAGCATTCACAATCTAAGAACAATGCACAGTAGCAATGTTTAAAGTGATTTAACGCTAACCTTTTTTGGCAAGTGAACAAATGAACAACACACACAAACAGGTAACACACATACAAACATCTACCTCAGGAATCTCCTTTGCCTCCACAAACTCGGTGAGTGACTCCACACGTGTGCGGAATTCATTCGACCGCTCGTCTGCACTAACCATGACGGTGGTGATGCTGCCTGCACAGGTGAGATATTGAAATGGCTGTATGGTCGAATGCATGCGTTCATGCGTTCATGCATTCTTTGACCGCTCGTCTGCACCGACCATGACGGTGGAGATGCTGCCTGCACAGGTGGAATATAAAAATGGCTGTATGGTTAAATGCATGCATTCATACGTTCATGCATTCTTTTACCGCTCGTCTGCACTGACAATGATGGTGGGGATGCTGCCTGCACAGGTGGAATATTGAAATGGCTGTATGGTCGAATGCATGCGTTCATGCGTTCATGCGTTCTTGCACTCTTTGACCGCTCGTCTGCACTGACCATGACAATGGTGATGCTGCCTGCACAGGTGGAATATTGAAATGGCTGTATGGTTGAATGCATGCGTTCATGCGTTCATGTGTTCATATTTTCTTTGACCGCTCGTCTGCACTGACCATGATGGTGGGGATGCTGCCTGCACAGGTGGAATATTGAAATGGCTGTATGGATGAATGCGTGCAAGATTCCTTCATCTGCTTATCTGCACCTGTTTTCCGGCAAAAAAAGCAACTGATGTGTGCCTGTACACAGACTTGTTTGTCCGTAAAACAGCAGTGTATACAATGCCAAAATTGCTGTATGGTTGAATGCATGCATTCATGCGTTCATGCGTTCTTTGACCGCTCGTCAGGCAATGACTTTGGCTGTAGAGATGCTGTTGCTACATTTTAAAAACAAGAGCCCATGCAAGGTACGGTAGAATTACAACTGCAAACTCTGCAGGAAAGGGTCATTGCTTTTGCAACAATGCTTGTGTTAGTAAGCAGCAGAGTGATCTGTGTGTATTCCACGCCATTAGCACAGACGAGAGGTAAAGAGCAGTTTATGTCAAGTCAGGCGAGTGCCAAAGGCAAGGATTATTAAAAGACACTGCATATGACCTATGACTGCGTGTATGGTGATTTTCCTGCTATGTGTACGTAGGGTTGGCCAGAACCGATACATATACACTGTATATGACTGTATGTGCAGGCTGTGCATAGACCACACTGTATATGACTGTATGTACAGAAATGTTCCTGTGAAAAAAACTACATGTATGTAGACCATACAGACATGTATGTTTGGATTTGGCAGCCCCAGTCAGCATCTATGGTGCGGCACACGATCAGGGATGGCCACAAAGCCATGTGTACCTAGGGTTGGCCAGAACCGTACATATACACCGTATGTGACCATATATTTGGTGATTTTCCTGCTATGCATACTACATACCCAATGTATGCAAACCTATTAGTGAGCATCCCGATGCCAAAATTTTTTAACATAAAAAGCAACCACGGGCATCCTTGGCCCCCTTCAGCAAATAATTAAGCCGTTTCCGCACCAATACCGGTGGGGAATTCAGCCCGGCACTTGCACCAGAGAAGGCATGTGCGCGAGTATGCGCGTGTGTGCACATATACATGTGCATGTGTGTGTGCGTGCGTGTGTGCATGAACATACATGTGCCTGTGTTTGCCTGTGATTGCCTGTAATGCTTATGTATGCATGTGTTTTGCATGTGCACAAGTCATGGGTTGAACACATAATACATCATAGACAAGCAGTGATGTGACTTTACGCCGTATTTGATAATTTTGCACCGTATTACGCCGTACTACGGTCATACCGTAGAAATCACGGTAAATCCGGGATTACGGTCCAAACCGTCATGTACGGTAGCAAATCATACAAAATACGGTGGGTAAATCGCAGTTCTAAGACAAGGCTAAGCCGTAAGAACATAATCACTACCCACCCAGAATGTAGGCTTGCAGGAGGATATTGAAGAGCAGGTACACCACCACGATGCACGTCTCCAGGGGGTTGCGCGCGAAGAACTCGTTGTCGCCAAACCCAGTGAAGATGATCATTGAAAAATAGAAGGAGAAGAAGTAGCTGCAGGTGAAAACAAGCAAGGTAAAAATGGCACAGGTAGCTGCAGGTGAAAACAAGCAAGGCAAGAATGTCACAGGTAGCTGCTTTGAAGTCTAGCGGTATATTGTCAGGTCAGGCTCCTAGGGGTTACGGGTTTGATTTCGCCTGATGCCATGAATACTTGTTTCCTAGCAGCAATGGACTCGATTTTTGTGATCAATATTGGGTATTATTAGTGTTAACCATAACCATATATATAACATATACGTTGTGTATAAGGCATTTTTGTCAGGTAAATTACCGAATATACGGTCATATACGATGTGTATATACGGTTCTGGCCAGCCCTACACAAATCAAATCGTCTGCAGCATTTTACAGATGCAGAAACCCACCTCACCCAGCCTTCATTACGCTCAAATCGCTCCCGTGCACCTCCTACCCAAGATGAGTCTGATTTGCCCTCTGCACGGGCCACGAAAAAGAAGATGCACCCCATCCAGTGTGCCTGCGCAGCACGCAGCAGAAGAGGAGAAGGAGAATTCAGGTGCGTGATCATGGATTGCGTGGTCATCAGGTGTGAGTCTAGTGTGCCTGTGCCTGAGAACCCAGTGTGCCTGTGCAGCACGCAGCAGAATAGTAGAAGGAGAATTCAGGTGCGTGATCATGGATTGCGTGGTCATCAGGTGTGAATCCAGTGTGCCTGTGCCTGAGAACCCAGTGCGCCTGTGCAGCACGCAGCAGAATAGTAGAAGGAGAAATCAGGTGCGTGATCATGGACTGCGTGGTCAACAGGTGTGAATTCAGTGTGCCTGTGCCTGAGAACCCAGTGTGCCTGTGCAGCACGCACCAAAATAATAGAAGGAGAAATCAGGTGCGTGATCATGGACTGCGTGGTCAACAGGTGTGAATTCAGTGTGCCTGTGCCTGAGAACCCAGTGTGCCTGTGCAGCACGCAGCAGAATAGTAGAAGGAGAATTCAGGTGCGTGATCATGGATTGCGTGGTCATCAGGTGTGAGTCCAGTGTGCCTGTGCCTGAGAACCCAGTGCGCCTGTGCAGCACGCAGCAGAATAGTAGAAGGAGAATTCAGATGCGTGAATTTTGTATGTGTGCAATAGGGGCGCACATGAAAATCTGTTGCATGCACTTCAGATAGAAGACATGAGTCCATTACCAAGATGGAACATGTCGACACACCCTAACACATGCAGAGACACACACGCACACCCACACCCACATTATACCCACACCCACATTCACTTAAATCACATTCACACACCAAAAACATATAAACACGGATCATGCATACCCCCCCCCCCCCACACACACACCCACACACACCCACACACACGCACACACACACGCACACA
>Ga0307947_1001955_pt1 | contig 16454 bp, 20 predicted proteins | sample OrgLakmetagen232_FD_201840 | JGI IMG/M metagenome (GOLD analysis project Ga0307947, IMG submission 201840) | Saline water microbial communities from Organic Lake, Antarctica - #232 | ecosystem: Environmental > Aquatic > Non-marine Saline and Alkaline > Saline | place: Antarctica: Organic Lake...
CCGCAATCTGCCTGCCCTTGCCCACTCCTGCACCATCTCCGAGGAAGAAGCCTGCACGCTCGCCTGTGGAATCAGTATAGTAATTATGAGCCTTGGGTTAAGACTTCCATCTTGCAGACTTCATCGTCCATTTCTGGCAAACCACTTCCTCTACGGCATAGAAAGGTGAAAAGCAGACACAAATGGGTGCAAATGCTGCAAGGATGGAACATAAGCGCCCTACCAACTCCCCAGCAATAACCAAAGCCCCATTTCCACAAAACGCAGGCGCACCTGTTATGCCCACACCTCCTGCCCAATCCTACCTGATGGGAGCTCCTGCTGGAAGCGCATCATGGAGTACATCACGGTCTCCAGCTGTGCGTTGGAGAGCTTCTTGGCCTTGACCTCCGGGCTTAGGTGGTGAGCGTAGTTGCAATCTGGAGGCGCGACGCCTGCTAAGCTCTGTCAAGGAAAACAAGGAAAGCATGGAAATTTCCACACACATTTGAAGATAGGTACAAGAAGTGAGTGCGTCTGCAGGCTAGGGTCAAACACTCCAAGCACAAGGGCATGCGTAATTAAAGAGTTGTTCAATCATCAACTTTTCATAATCCTAACACATTTTGCTTGAGCAGGTAAAAGGCAACTTTTTGCATTTACGCAAACAAAACTGTGTTGCGCGGCGCATGAGTTATTTTTAAATTTATGGCGGGCGGGTGATCATAAAGAAAATTGTTTCTCCAACATTTTCGGGAAGCGACGTTGTGAAGCTTCTACAGAAGGAGGAAAACATGAAACGCACACGGGTAACGTCACAGCCTTAACTTGCCTGGCTCTCCACGATAGGATCCGGGTGATCTTCACCTTCTCGCACTTTTGCAGGCCTGTACTGTGCGTAAAGGTTATCCTGGTCCATCTGCGATGAGCAAAGAGGGTGTGTGGATGCTTTGTTATATAAAGGTGCAGCATAGTGCTTTCTATGCAATTCTTCCTCACATCAAGGAAGTCAAGTGTTCGGGCTGGCCAGTACCACGCCGTGGTGGAATTAGAAGGAAACCTCTGTGTGTTAAGCTGGTGATGAAACTGCTCAAGCAGAGAAGGTCATCACATCCAATTTGAGGGCAACATGTCGGGCAGGCTGCAGCTGAGCACAGCTGGTAAATCCGAATAAGAATGCTCACATGCCAACACATGAAATTGAAAAGAGGTATGTGCGCTTGGCAAATAAAAACGTAGCATTTAAGCACTGCTGCTACCATTTTCAGTTCATAGCGGCCCCTCATTTCTTTACAGACATTACCATTTAAACGCCCTGACCAAAACCTATTACGCTCCTTAGCGCTCCACTCTATCTCAAAAGAGGAAAACGCTGGCACCTCCTGGTATTCGGAGGCGGTGTGGCCTCATAATCGTACATACACCACTGAACTGATCTCAAATAGACGTCTCTTTTGCCTTCCCTCTTTTGTTGCGCAGACTAAGTTTTTTGGTTCAAAAGCTTTTCTAACACGACCATCTACACATAAATAAGAACAATCATGCACACAAAACACACACGCGCACGCTTACACCCATTACCTCCTCGTCATCATCCTCTGCCACTACATCTTCGTCCCTTTCGCCGGGGGGCGGCTGCGCCTGCCTCTGCTGCGCCTGCGCCCGCTGTAGCATGAACTGCTGGTAGGAGCTTGGGTAGGAGGCGGGCGGCTGCCCTGGGAGTGGGGTTGCAGGGGCCCCCAGAAATCCACCGGGCAAGATGGTATGCTTGCCTTTAGCCTCGCGTAGCTGGGCACGGTTCCTCGCCTTGCTCTCCCTTCTCTTGCGCGCCTTGTCGTCCCTCTTGGCCTTGTCATAGGCGAGCTGTGGGTAGGTTTGAAGGGCGGAGATTGGGTGGGGCACTGAAGGAGTGTGGATGAAGTGTGCTAGCTTTTAAAGCGGAAACAAGTATCGGCCATAAAAAACGATTGTTGGGGGTGGCACACTTGTTACTGGCACAATAAGCGCTAGGGCTACCAGGAGCTCTGGCACAATTGACCAAGTGATCAGCCAGTAACTGTGGTTACACCCAGTTCAAGTGACAGACGAAGATATGTTGCAGACAAGCTCTTCGGTCTTCTGGCCACCCACATTACCAGAAGGAAGCAAAGGCCTCAAAGTGAAAGGGTTTGGAGGAATCATCACAAAAGCTCAACCGCACTGTAAAGGCCTGCAGGATAGCACCATCTCCACAAATCCTACCTGCGCCTGTGACATTGGCTGAGCTGCCCAAGGCAGCACCGGAGAAGGGGCAGCAGGCGGAGCGGCAGCGGGCCGGGCAGCCAGGGAAGGGGGTTGTGCACCTTCAGGAGTCTGCTGGTGTGCGGGAAGCTCCGAGTGCATTGCCCGAATCTTTTGCTGGAAACTGGACATCTTTGAAAAGTGCTGGATGACTGCACGTGTGCGTGTGCGTGTGTGTCTGTGTGTGTATTGTGTATGTGTGTGTGAAAGTCCATGTATAGTTTGAGTGTGTCTGCAGGTGCGCGTATGTATGCGTGTGTTTGAATGCGTCTGTGTCCTTGTATGTGTATGCGTGTATCTGCGTGCTGCTTACGAGCATGCGTACAAAGGTGTGTGTGTGACAACATACGTGCGTGCATGTGTGTAACAGTGTGCACACGTGCGCATACGTGTGTAAGAGAGAGGAGAGAGAGAGAGAGAGAGAGAGAGAGAGAGAGAGAGAGAGAGAGAGAGAGAAAGAGAGAGAGAGAGAGAGGCCGTGCATGCGCGTTTCTGTGCTTGCGTATTGCGTATTGCGTATTGCGTGTGTGTGTCTTTGGGGGTGGGGGTTGATGCGCACGTGCATTACCTGTGTCTAATCCAAGTTCATTGACATTCTTCTGCGTTATCTGCGGTACAAAGCAAAGACGTTAGTTTGAAATTAGTAGAAGAGAGAAAGCGAAAGAGTAAGGGTACATTCACGCGCACGCACACGCGCACGCACACGCACACGCACACGCACACGCGCACACACACACACACACACACGCATACACACACACACGCACACACACACACACACACAAATATAAGCATCGTAGCTAGATTGAAAAAAGGACAACGAGAAAAGGGAAACAGGAGCATCCTGCGGGTGCCTTTACACTGCTTGTGAAAAGCGATAATATCTGATGGGATGGGGTCACTAGTGACTCAGAACCATTCTATTTGTTTGCAACAACATACCCCGTCCAGGTTTCCGCAGCTGTGCAAGTCTGCAGTCTTCCTTTTTAACTCTTGCTCCAAGCCCTCTGCCGATGCCATGGCCTGCAAGAACCGCAACAGTGATGGATGTGACAGCTCTGAACATGATGTGAAGTTTTGGAGGATTGCCTGCCGCGCTGTGCAACACAGGGTGGTGTGTATGATGTGCATGAGCAGGTAGGGGAGGAAGGGGAGGTTGGAAGGAAAGAGAGGGGAGGAAATGATGTGCGGGAAGACAGCCAGGCTCCCCATCCTGTTCTAGTAGGTTGCCCACGCCCCCCCGGCACGTGTGCCTCCTTGCTGCGCCCTCGTTAAGTTATGGAGAGTCTGGTGAAAAGCGAGCTGTCTTGAGAAGAAGAGCTTGGCAGAGGGAACCAGGGGAGAGCGAAAAGACAGGGAGAGACAGGAAAAAGAGGGGGGAAGACAAGGAAGGCACAAGAAGCCCTGGAACACAGGACAGGATCAAGGACATGGTACAGCGTCAACAGGTTAGGAGTGCGCATGGGTTCCCTGGGTCTCGGGCTGGGCGGGGGCCGTTGGTTCTTGTCGTCGTGCTGCCTGCTGTGCGACATCAAATCCGCCTCAGACAAAACGCACGCACGCCCCATCGGGTGCCCCCCATCCTCCTTCACCTTTTCCTTCCTCTCCTGCTGTGCCAATATGCTTGGGAAGCCACACCGGGAGAGGAGTTCCGAACGACACTGCATTTATGCAACTCTTCGCACCTGTCTCGTTTGACGGCAGGTGGGCGCCACCCAAGCCCTGGCCTTGTCTCCTCCTTGCGGGGCGCAAACAGGAGCGCAAATCTTGCCGAACGATTCTGTTTGTCAAGACTTAAAACTCATTTCAGCATACAAAATAATATACCTACATAATACCAGCAATACCCCAACATGTATTCGTTGGTTCTGCGTTGAATTGATTTGGCCTGCAAATAAAAATAAATGATATAATGGTACAGCACTGGAAACGAATCCAAACCTAAGCCCTAGGCACATGTAAGTTGGCACCCCATGGGTAACTTCAGCATACGCGTGCACACACACGCACACACACACACACACACACACACACACACACACACACACACACACACACACACACACATACACACACATACACACACACACACAAACACACACACACACGCATGCACGCACACACATACACACAAACACACATTGCATGCACACACACCAACACATATACACGCATGCACGTATTTACACACGTGCACGGACGCATGCATGTACGCATATACACGCACGCGCACGCACACAAACACACACACATGTATGCAAGTATATCCACTCACGCGCACGCACACAAACACACATACACACACAAACACACACACATGTATGCAAGTATATCCACTCACGCACGCACGCATGCGCACGCACGCACATACACACACATACACACACAGACACACACAAACACACACAAGCATATACACACATATGTGCATGCATACTTGTGACATAGCCGAAGCCAATGTGCCTACATTTACACATACGTGTGCACCAAACACACTTTTTTAGACAGAATTGAGCAATCACACAAATGCTAAGCACAGTAAAGATCGTGCACACGCCATGAACATTTGCTTGAGCATTTTTCTATTCAGCGCAGGCAGTGAAACACACACGCACACACACACACACACACACACACACACACACACACACACACACACACATACACACACACAAGCACACACATACAAGCAAACGCACAACACACACGCAGGCAAATACACTCATACACACACAAACTACAACTCGTATTTTTAGGCGAGCCTTGTCGTAGCCTTGATTGAACAATGACTACTTCTACCAAGGACGTGGTCCACGTACAGAGCATGATTGAACGCTGCTTGCAATTGTATTTGAATAAAGTGGTGAGCCTGAAAGTGATTAAGTGAGCTGATATGCCAAGATGCATTTCGAACGGGTGGCTGAAGGGTGAGTTTTGCCAAACTGGTCTCCTTCTTGCCAGCCATGGCCAATTACCCTTATTTAGATGTGACATTGCTCCTAAAATGATCGTTAAAAACTGTTGATGTTTTTTTGCCGTATATCTGTGCTTGCCCATGTGCTTGTGTGTGTTAGTGTGTTAGTGTGTGTATGTATTTATGTGTGTGTCGGTGGGTTGGTGGGTGGGTGTGGGTGCGTGTATAGGTAGTGCTTGCATGCGTGAAAGTAATCATCCTCTGTAACGCTCCTCCATTTCATGTGCTCGTGCTGAAAGTGCTCCTCCCAACGCATGGGCATACACCCTCCCACCAAAACACACCCTCCCACTGAATCACGCATACTCCCATGCACAGGACGTGGTCCAAGCACTGCAAAATCAGGCCCAGGTAGAGCCCGGATTCACATCCCTGGTGTGGCAGAAGTTGGAGGAGCAAAACCCAGACTTTTTCAAGGCATACTACTTGCGGTAAAGTTCCTGCCATTTTTGTTTTGTAATGGGTGCCATCTGTGTGTGTGTGGTAGATTGGGCATAGGTGTACTGGATAAGGGTGGTAGACATGTTGAGGGTAGGAGTGCATGGTGCAGCGAGTGTAACTACAAACACCGCTTGCTTCTTTTAACCAAACGAGCATGTACTCGGTTTTGAGGGAGCACGTGTGCCACAAGAATATAATATGCAGTTCCATGTGTGGCTCGGGAAAACACATGCGCTCACATACGTGCAGTGATTGATGCAGAATTAGGCACATCTTGACTCGTGCCATTCTCGATGTCGGTGCCCCATTACCCATTCACCCTCCACGCATAAAACCACTCTGCTACCTGCTCGCTTATATCAAAACCTAGCGCTCTCTCTCTCTCTCTCTCACACACACACACACACACACACACACACACAATTTCACAGGCTGAAGCTTAAGGACCAAGTGGTGATGTTCAACTACCTCTTGGAGCAGCAGATGCAAATGATGCAGAAGGTGCAAGCTGGCTGTATGACAACCAATACGGAAGCAGGGGGATGCCCGAGCAACATGCCCCACGATTCCCACAACATGTGAGTGAGCTCAGAAGGTTAGATATGTGCTAGCCTAAATAGTGTTGTCTGCTTTGATGCCCTGGAAATTTGCGGCAACAAGCTTCATGCCATTCATATCATATACCTACTTAAATATGCTCAGAGGAGGTTACATGCGAGTTGGTGAACAATATCTACGCTCTACACGTGCGCACTCCCACGTACACGTGCATACCCACAAACAAACGCACGCAGCAAACAAACACGCACTCACACGCAGGCGCATACCTGCGCGCACACACTCACACACACACACGACACACTAGCTCTTACAATCATCCTTGCAGGGGCAGCATGCCCCCCACCTCACTGGTGATGCCGCCCCCCCCCTATTCTCACCACCAGCACCCACAGCAGCAGTACCACCAGCTCCAACACCCGCAACATCTGCGCGGAATCGTGGGCACCAACAACAACCACAGCAGCAGCCTGGTGCACCCACCATTACAAGGTAGCCAGCATGACCTACCGATGGGCGGCCATGTGCACCACCACCACCCCCACCCGCACATAGAGGACCAGTACAACCAGCTCCACAATCCCCATCAACACGATGTCCTCAATACGCCGATGCTGCAGAGCTTGAGGTGCTTGGGCGGCAGGTATGCAGGCTGGGAACGGCTGTGTTCAGGTGGAACTGCTCATACACGTAAACACACACTGCACGCGCGCTCTGAGGTACTTTTGTGGTGCCATTCTGGTCCCATCTCCAGCATTGATGCGGGCAGGCAGTGATTGGCATTGATGCAGGCAGGCAATGAATCACCGCATGGACAGCTGGTGCATAACAAGCAAATATTGTCAGCAGTGAAAGATGCCTGGCAAGGCACGACAACAAACGTGTTCATTGTCACTAGGATGCGTGCTTGAAGATGAAGCACTGCTGTTGCAGCATTGACTTTGTCTCTGAGGTGGAGTAATGAGAGATGCACGGCTTAATGGGATATCAATGGCAGTAAATGCGTGGCAACTTGTGGGATTGTCTTGACAAGTACTTGGGTGTCGTTGGCAGTTTGAGAATAGGCCCCAACACTGCCTTTTGTTGTTCAGGTTAATAGCAAGCTGCAACTTTGTCCGCCCTTTTTCCAACTCCTTCCTTTGATCTCTAAAATCCCAGAGGGGGTTGACTGAGGAAATGCCTGAAAATGTGCCCTTTTTGCACTCTGAATCCTGCCATTCACTGCACACTCAGCCAACTGACACCATCCTGGCTTTAAATGAAAGCTGATATTGTAAGCTGCACGAGGATGTGCTTATATCCATGTAAGTCACAGTGTGCGCAAATTGACGGGGGTCGAAGCTCACCTTGACTGCCCAAACCCTAATTTGGTGCCTTTCTATGGGAAAGCAGCACATGTTGAGCCACATCACCACGCACTTCATCTTTTCACCTGATTTTTTTTGCAATCATATTTGTTTATTACGACAACTCCATACCACACGAAAGTATGCCATTTGGTGGAGTGGGTAATCTGCTGGGAAGATTTTGTGGTGAAAAGTGGGGTCCACGCCACGGAAAATCAGACACGTGCGCCCTAAGTTGCTATGTTCAAGCTTAGGTGCAAATAAAAATTCAGAGCACGCCTGTCTCTGGGTGCTAAGCTTAAACATAGCAATTTAGGGCGCACGTGCTCAAGTCACATTTTAAAAAGACCCTTTTTTTTGGCTCAGTCAGCCCCCTCTGCTAAAATCCTGATGCTTTGCTGTTTTCCATGGCTTTGAGCACGTACGTACAAGCCATCGTCTGTGCCTGAATCTCAATGTGAATCAACAGTACATCTACAGTACACCAGCACGCAAACACATCCTCCCCGCCATGCAGCACGGATGCCTTGGATGCCTTGGGAGGTGTGGAGGACTTGACCATGGGTATGAACCCCTTTCCGAGCTCAAATGACCTGATTGACCTCCCGGGTGGTCAGATGGATTTTTTGGACCCTACTTTGTGAGGCTTATGGATTGCTAAAGAAACTGAGAGCCTTATACCTAGAAATTGGGACCTCTGTGACACCGCATTAATGTCGTTCTATTTGGCTTTTGCCACTTTAATGCAGCTTTGCGGCGCAATCTTTTCTTGTTCGATTTTGGGGATGTACTCTAAGCGTGCGGTGTTGCTGCTTTCATCCTGCCTTTGTTTCTCATGCTATCATATATATCTTACATCATTTCTCTCTTTTCTGTGACTACTTGTCAGGGTTGCTAACATGGTAAAATGTAATCATCTATCCTCACTCTGTAGTGATGGACAGAATGCTTGCGCTGCAATATTTTTTTCCCTTCCTGATTACCTTGAGTAGGCTTCGTACCCACTTAGCATGTCTGCTTCAATAGCTTTCATAATGCAATGCATCCACGGTGGAGATTCATTAGTGATTACTTTCTGGTTGTTTGGCCACCACTTATTAGTATGCCTGCCTTCTTGCTTACTGTGTAACTATTGTCAATACACTGTTGCATCAGCCCGCCCTCAGCAACGACAAGGCAACCTGCACCTTCATGCTACTCCTTGCTTAGATTCTTCAGGAGTTGTCTTGCAGGAGACCTCGTTTTGTTTATTGCATGTTCCACAGCAGTAGTGTGTGCAATATAGTGAGTACACCGTTCTCTCGATGCTTTTTGCTGAGTGCCATGTGCCTGTTGTAAAAGTGGTGTTCTACGTCAAGTACGTCCCCACGTTTACGTCCTTACGTCTTCGGGCCCGAGACTCTTTCTTTGTGTTTCTTCTCTCCTTTGTCTGGCACAGTGGGATGCGCCCTGTGCCTGTAGTGGAAGTACGGTTTTACGGGGCTGAGACTTTTGCTCCTTGAAAGTTAGCTCCTGCTTATGTGGCATGCTGTATGGCACAAGAAGGCTTGATGGAGTTGCAGGAGCAGATCTAGGCATTGCTTCTCATGCTCCTCAATCTCGTCTTTTTCCTCTTCACGTGCAAGGCCAGCAACCACCAACTCACGAATTGGGGCTCCCCTACGCTTTTCGTAGAACTTGAGGTTACTATCGTTACAGAACGCATTTGTAGCCGGCTTACTGACCAGCGGTCTGAGGCTCTTCCAGTAGTTGTTGTACCCTGTGACTGTTTTGGTACTCCCCCGTCTGTGTGATTTGCACATTTCTGTTTTCAGCTTGGCCTTTAGATCAGAGGGTGCACGAAGCCTAGGTGTAATTGCCCCTCTTCTTCCGCTGGCCTCCTCATTGGTGTACATAGCCGCAAGCCAGTAGAGGTGTGTGTATGCATCACAGTCTGGAGCTGCAGGTTGAAAGTGCAGGTCATGACCACCGTCGTGTAAGGCAGAGTGTTAGGCAATTGCGTCTGCGCATTCATTTCCAGCAATGCCGCTATGGGCTAAAGACACCATCCATCTCTACAAGGTTCAAGCTCATGCTGGCATCCTAGGGAATGAGTGCGCTGATGCCATAGCAAAGTGCTCTACGGAAAATTAAAGTGGCCATGATATCCACATTAACACTGACGTCCATCCCCATTTGCTGATGCCATAGCAAAGTGCTCTACGGAAAATTAAAGTGGCCATGATATCCACATTAACACTGACGTCCATCCCCATTCATCCATATTCTGGCCAGCAAAGGTGGAAAACCCTCCCCCAGCTTGCCTACCAGATACTCTTCTCACCTGCCAACCAGGGCTTCCAGCAGACAGGCTCTCCATTTTCTCAGGTCTCGATGCTATAAAAGCACACATGCACGTTCAACACAAGCTAGGTCCTAAATCAAAAAAGGTTTCAAACCATCAGTCCACAAAGTGCTACACAAAATACCAAGAACTGATCAAAGAAGGCATTGTCGAGATAGGCATAAGTAACACGTTCTGGAAAAATGCTAGTGTCACCTCTGAAAAAGAAGAATGTCATACTCTGTCGCACAGACTTGACAACCAAAAACGTGCTACTCAGTGCAACCATATAGAAGGCCCACCAGTCTACCCCATCTGCCAGAAGCTAGACGGCACCTACCACATGCTGTCAGGCTGCAGCCATTCCATTATAAATTGGTTTAGGTTATTAACAGGCGTAACTTTGCTGGGCAAATGACTCTAAAAGCGATCCGACAAGGTACACAGGGTGCATGCCTGCTAAGCACAAGCAGACACAGGCAGTTGTGGAAGCATTGTACGACAAGGCATCATACGCCCTTCAGAAGATACACAGATAGCAATTATTTCAACCTGGCTCTTACCTTTCAATCTCAATGCACAACAGCGGCAGAAATTTAGCAAGCCAGATGCAATCATAGTCACTCCGACTCAGCAACCACGCCCCAAACGAAACCCAACAAACACGTATCAAACTAGGTCTGCCAATAATGCAAGAAGAGTTGCCTGTGATAACCTAGCAGATGGTGCTGCCAATCCATACCCCCTGGCTATGAGACCAAGTGACATAAAACCAAACAAACGCGACATGCATTTAATTGAAATTAAGCACTGTGTAGACACTTCCCCTACCCAACAAGCAGAAAAGGCACGAAAACAACGTAAGCTGCTAATGCCTTGCTTACTTGGACATCGCAAAATCCTTCACACCATCCTGCTAGGAGCAACAGGCACCATCTACAGCAACCACACAAGGAACCCACTCCACAGCGTCGGAGTTACTGGTCTAAATGCCACAGCACTCATAAAGAATTTAGCCTACATGCGATCAGGTCCACAGCAAAAAACATACAGATGAGACAAGACACTCAACACAACCCCAACAAACATCTGAGCACTACTCCTGGTGGTGTGCAGGCTTCTGCCTCCCAACCACCAAAAACTCACCAAAAACTCCTCTTTTATTATTCTTCAGGTGGGATGTTATGTGCCTCTGCATCCATTGGATGGTGCAGAACACAAAACAAAATCCTTTCCTAATCCACGCCGGTTGTGTTTACACTATCTGCATCTTTTCTTTTTCATCTTTCGCTATAAGGCTTTCACTTTATAGAAGTAGAAGCAGCTCTTCTGGTAAAGCATAAATCATGGATACAGTTTGTTCTAGCAGATTTGAGTGTGTATAGGCTGGTTGCATTTCAGGGAAGAGTATTTGTATTCTAATCTGGCTTAGAACATGCACTGTCTGATGCAATCTTTGTACACTTATTACAGCATCAATACAACACAATATCACGACATCAAACGCAATCCAAAAAGGTACGTGAATAGGTAGTTATACATCTGCTACTTGAACAGCCCATCAGTGAGTCTCAGAAAGAAAGTGTGGTATGCTATCTGCTTAGCGGCCCTAGCTGCTATGTCCAGATCTAGAGGCTTAAGTTTAGCACGCTAGCCTGGTCAGGCTTAGAGCCTGTAGCAGTTGAAGCTAGAGCAGTTGATCTCCTCCATGCAGCGTTAACAAACTTTGCAGACTGCCAAGGGAGCATCCCCGTTTTTCTGATGCAAGCCAGACTCACCTTTTTGTGTATATGCTATGCCGAACAGCTCCACCTTGTGCCTGTTGTGATAGTAGGAATCTACGGGAATGAGACTTTTGCTCTCTGATATTCAGTGCAGTACGCTCATGTGAGCCCAAACAGGATTGGTCAATTTGAGCTAAACATATACATTTTAAAGCTTTAAAGCCTTCATTAGACCCAAGAAAGGGGGGGTGAGAATGGGTGTTTAATGCATGATGTGATGATGTGTGCATGAGATCAAACATTTTTGACACTTCGAATTCGCACCCATATGTCTCGCCATTTTACCACCTTTCTAAGTACCTTCAGTGCCCAACGTGTGACATTTTGACTCTCTTACAACCTGCGCCTGCCAAGTCAGTCTCACACATACACTCCCGATTTAAACCCCTGACAGGTGCTGAAACACGACATCCTCAGTACACCACGCACCTTTTCCACGCACCTTTTGAATCACCGGTATGTTGGTTTTTTAACCTCCGCACAAGCACAAACCGTCAAATTAACTGAGGAAGATAGGTTCTTTGGAATAACAGGGCGCAGCTGAGGGAGATTATTGGGAGCATTTCAGTAGCACCGCCAGCCACCAGCCGAGCCAGAAACCCAATACAGTATTGACCCAAAAATGTCTGGAAACTTGAGCATACCTGCCTCTTGAGATCAAGTGCTGCGATGACACGAAATTCCATAATCACAGCTGAACAAAAAGAAAGGTAAATTTTCACCATTCATCAAGACACCTCCATCCTTTTGCTTGTGGCCCCGTCTATAACACTCACACTCTGGAGCGTTAGAAATGAGCTGAGTCTCGTTTCCCAGGAGTCAACGAGCTCGCCGCCAGGCACCATACATGCACACTCTTGTTTCCCACGCTGTGTACCGCACCAGACGCCAGGCGTGTGCCTTTCAAATCTCACAAACCTTGCTTTCAAATTAAAATTTGACCAATTGGTCAGAAGCAGTTCAAAAGGCAAAAAGTGGACTCGATTATTACTGGTTTCCCACTTTCGTCTTTTTTGTGTGGAGGCTGGTGGAGGTAAGATTAATTAAATTGCCCGGAACCACTCCCAAAAAGCATCTCGACGATGGTAGTATGCCCACAGTGTAACGCAAATTCGTCATCAGCATGCACATTTTGCAGTGGCCCCTTCCCTTTCTAAGGGTGCTGGTTGATCTAGCAGTACCGCTCTAGTTTTTCGTAGTCGCTTTCTTCAGGCCTCCACTTTCCCAGCCACCTACTTTATCCCACTGTTTACACCTAATGGTCGGAACCCGGACCTGGAAAAAGCATACCTGGAAACGTCAGTCAACAGCTCGTGGTAAGATGTTTTGGATAGGGTTTATTCGAAGTGATATAAATTGTCTTCTCCATTTTCAGGTCCAATTTACCCGGAACATATAAGCCAAGTTACATAAAAAAGTTACCGTGAAGCCATGTTGCTGCGGGGCACGCTGCCTTGCTGTGGCCTGCCGTCCAGCCAAAAATGCGTTCCGTCGTCAGCCAAGCATTGCATCATTAGTTCCAGAGCCAGAAGCCACCTGCTGAACCCATCGGTCGGTACTCCCAGCAAATGGACACAGCCCGCCCCGAGGACCACACGCAGCACATCAATTTGTAATTCTGTAGCCCCCACCTCCCCAGAAGCTGCAGCAGCACCAGCATCGAAGCTCTCGCGCGGGCCCGGATGGAAAGTTCACAAGTTTGGCGGCACTTGCATGGCCGCTGCTGAGCGCATTGATGCTGCCAGCAAGCTGATGATTAACATTGATGCAGAGGCAACCGGGAAACTGGCTATCGTGAGTGCGATGGGCTCCCACCCAACCTCCCCCCTGAAGGTAAGCATTTACCCACAGTACAGTGGGTCAACCCTCCTCCCTCTGACGTCCTCACCTCTTGAAGCGAAGCTGAAACTGAGCATGCAAACTGAAGCAGGGTTTTAAGGAGCAAGAAAGGAAGGAGCGGTTGAGGAGGGGAGAAGAGTTGGATCACTCGCTTGCACGTACGCAAGAAAGCATGCGCATCTGTGCGCGCACACAAACACACATACACACACGCAAACTAAAACGCACAACACATGCGTGCTAACACACACACGCAATCTGAAACACACACACACGCAATCTGAAACACACACACACACACACACACACACACACACACACACACACACACACAAACACACTCAGACACACACACACACAAACACACACACAGACACACACAAACACACACAGACACACATACACACACATAAACTGAAGCACGTGCACACACATGCACACATTAAAGGAAGCAAGCGCATGATCGCACCAGCTCGCTCTTGCAATAACTGTTGTGGACACCCGCATTCTGATGGGCCCTCACACAAACGCGCAGTTCAAGTATCACCCTGCGCTTGCAAACATGCCGTACGTACACTATCTAAATGATTGTCCATCAGGATGCAATCATCAGGAGCATGTGAGAACAATGCACGGACATCCGTCTTTACCAAGACTCTGCCATGAAATGCATGCAAATATGGCATGCACTCCTGCGAGTCTCAGTCTTTAGGCCCTGCTTGCATTCTTGCGCTCGCAACGCAACGAGCCCTGAGTCCCAAAAGCACCTCGTATCCCGAACTCCCCACAGGTCACAGACGTAATCCTTCAAATGATTGCCAAGGCAGAGCAGCAGGACCAGCGCTTCCTGTTGGACCTAGCAGCTCTGCAGGTACGAGTGTGCCAAGCAATTGCGAGCTTTGTTTCATTGTTGTACTTCTGTTGTGTCAGTCAGTCTGTGGGGGTGCATGACTGCCAGAACTAAGTATGTAAATGAAAGTGTTTGATGATTCCAGGAACTGTAAGAAGAGAAAGAACGATGGCAGGCAAATGCTTGGATTAGCTTGTGCTTTTTGTGCGGCAGCTTCCTTGGAGGAGTGTTGTTTCAAAACGCGCAAGTGGTACGGTGTACACATACAAATTAACGTGTACTGTAGGTGTGTAATCTTTCATTGTAGACCAACACCAGGTTTGTTCTGGGAATTGGCCCCCAAGCTGGAACCTGCCACACCTTTACTGGGCCATCACTACTGAACGCAGCCAGCGGGGACTCTTGGATTGAATTGGCCCAGAGGAGCTCAGATTTGTCACCTTCATCTGAGCCATGCCTGAACACAGCACCCAAAAAACTAGGTCCACCCCTTTTTAAATGCAGGACAATTAACATGGAATCAGACAGGAGATGTGATCACCGCTCTGTTCCTTCAAGTTCTCAATGCTACATCTAACAATGCCGAACTTGTAATGCAGGACAAGCACGTAGACTCGGCCAAGGAGCTGTTGGGGGAGAGCAGCAAGGAGCTCACCTACTTTGTGGGGCGCCTGCTGGACGACATCACCAACCTCAAGGCCATGCTCAACGCAATGAGCATCGGTGAGTGGGCAGGGTTTGCTAGCAAAACGGTTGCTGGAGTGATCGTAGATGACCTCATCTGTTTCTGACGGGCAAATTCAGCGTTATACAGTACAAAAAACGCTGGACAGTTGAGTTTCCCCCTGCAATCTAATAGCCTGGTACCCAACACTGTAAGGGAACGCTTTTGGCAACCCTGTCGCTCCTTTGTTATGCATGACCCTGAATTCTGGTGCACGAATCCCTTTTCCCTGCCCCACTTAAAATGCAGCTGGTATGTCCACCGAGGCGTTTTCTGACTACGTGGTTGGCCACGGGGAGCTTTGGAGCGCCCAGCTGATGGCCCTGCACTGCCAGCAGCTCGGCGCAGACTGTGTGTGAGTGTGTACCTGTGCATCTGTGTCAAATGTGTACGTATATATGTGTGGGTGCAAGCGTGTGCGCCTGTAAGAGAGTGTAAGGGTGCAAGTTGAATGCTGGGGTTGAACTAGTGGGTGGAACAAGTTAAGCTGGGGTAAAAAGCACGATTGTAATTTTTATTGTAGGCTCAGCAGTGCAAGATGTGATTAGACTTTAAAGCATGGCAAGAGTTGTGCACTGCCTCTCAGCTGTATCGGTTTCTCATCAACTTTTTACATAGTTGCTCAGCCCTGGGGCAAAAGAAATGGGGCAGCCGACTTGTTAGCAAGGCATGCACTGGAAAGTCTCTCTGTTATCAGGTACTGCTGTTGCCTATAAATGCACGGATTTGCGGTTACAAAGCACCACGGACGTGTCGCGTCCCCCTCCGACAACATAATGAATAAATTATAAAGCCAAGAAATCTCCTCGTCCCTGCCCAAAAAAACACACAGGCATATGGACCAGTGTTGTGCACTTTACGGTTGACGCCGTCAACCGTCATTTGACGGTCAGACGTAATTTACAGTTTTGAACGTCAGAAACTAATACTCAGGCGTAATTTACGGTGATTTTAGTTTTTGACGTCTGACGGTCAGCTTTACAGTTATTTACGGTGTGAAACCGTCAGGAATTAGTTATTTACGGTGTGAAACCGTCAGGAATTAGTTATTTACGGTGGGAAACCGTCAGGAATTAGTTATTTACGCGGTGGGAAACCGTCAGGAATTAGTTATTTACGGCGGGAAACTGTCAGCAGCTGGCCAGGCCGGGCCAGGCTCGACTGACTCAGGGCCACACGAGCCCTCTTGGCCTGATTACCGGAGGACGTTTTATATTTATATCGCAAATCGCAAATGTTGTTGGTGGGGAAATTGGAGCTTGAGTTGGCACTCTGAGCCACTGAGTACCTGACGCCGCACCGTTACTTACGATTTCCCACCGTCAGTATGAATTTCACCGTTAATTACGGTTATGT
>Ga0307947_1001958_pt1:0-15000 | contig 16421 bp, 24 predicted proteins | sample OrgLakmetagen232_FD_201840 | JGI IMG/M metagenome (GOLD analysis project Ga0307947, IMG submission 201840) | Saline water microbial communities from Organic Lake, Antarctica - #232 | ecosystem: Environmental > Aquatic > Non-marine Saline and Alkaline > Saline | place: Antarctica: Organic...
TCTCTCTCTCTCTCTCTCTCTCTCTCACACACACACACACACACACACATGCGCACACACACACATGCGCACGCGCATATATTTATCATGATATCCACACCACAAACAAACACACTCACAGTGACGTGTGAATCCCACCCCACGGGTTCCTTTTCAAGGCACCAAGCAAGTTGGCACGTCCATGTTCAAGGCGTGGGTCCCATATCTGTTTTGCAAGGTACGGATGCAAGGGAGGAGCACACAGCATCATACAGGCGACCTGCATTAGCGGGTGGTGGAACAGTGGAGAGTGTGGCTCAAGGAATGCAGCGCACATATGTAGGGGGGGATGCAGAGTCAGGCAGTTCGTACAGGCAGGCCAAAAGCTGCCCTAACCTTTTACAGGGTGCCAGGGCTGCCAGAAATGCAGGGATAAGTACGTGCAAGTAGGGGGACGGGTTGCACAGAAGTGGTGGGGCTGGCAGTGCGTGCAGCAGTGTAAGACGGCAGGATACAAAGCAGTGGTAGGCCTCAGGTCTGTGGTGTGGTGTGGTGTGGTGTGGTGTGGTTTCTGATGCTGAGAATGGCATCGCTGGCTGTGTGTGTATGTGTGTGTGACAAATGCAGTCTTGCAAGAGGGGGTTTCAATCTTGATCTGCTGTGCTATTCCTTTGTGTGGCTGGCAACTTTCAGATTGAGTTGGCACATTTTTGCGTGTGTGGATGCGTCTGTACGGGTGCAGGTGTGGCTGTGGGTGTGGCTGTGTGTGAGCTTCACAACTTCTGCTTGCTACTTGTATTGATAGCATGATTTTTTGCAAGACTCTTTTTTATCTGGTTAGAGTCTCGACGCCCTCTCAGGCTTGTGAGTCCTTGGTAATGGATTAGCTTTTGTTCTCGCTTGCCCCTATGTGTCTCGTCAATGGCCCTGTGGGTGTAGTTGTCAATGCCCCTGTAGATCAGTGGATGAATATCAATGGAACTGGCAATGGCAAACATGTTGTGAAGAATTTTTTTGAAGAGAATAACCCATCTAACTGCTCATTTGCATTCATTTTGAGGGTGTTATGTGAGCCAGGCAACTTTCAAGTTGGAGGGTCCTGGTCTGGGCAAGTGCTGTGTGTACAACGTTAAACGTATTGTTTCCAGATTATAACCCAATTGCCGAAGAACGTTGCGCCATTTGAAACTTGATGTGGACTTGTATGACCGGCAGCGAAGAGGTGGTGTACGAGCGTGTGGTGTATGGCCGGCAGCGAAGAGGTGGTGTACGAGCGTATGGTGTATGAGCGTGTGGTGTATGAGCGTGTGGTGTACGACCGGCAGCGAAGAGGTAGTGTATGACTGGCAGCGAAGAGGTGGTCAGTCCTGCTGTTGTTTGCCAAGAATTTGCCACCAGAAGAGATGTTGTCTTCACTTTGGTGCTGTGTTGAAAAAAAGAGTGTGTGTGTCTCCTTGTTCTTTTACTTGGGTATGATTTCATGGGAGAAATATCAAGGTATGATACAAAGGGTTTACTAAGGGTTTACAAAGGGGGTAACCGTTGTCTTGGGGTCTTCTCAGAAGTAGGGAAGGGGCCTTTATTTTAAATCTGTTCAGTATCCGGCCCTATAGCTTGTGAAAGAAGGTATGATACGTACAGTATCCGGCTCTGTATAGCTTGCTGCTTGGAATGGCTCGTTTCTTTTTTCGTGCTGGAAGATTACCTAACCATGTATGGGCTGACTCCCTTAGTATTGCGTGACTTCCTTTTTTTACTGATAATGTGCTAGAAACGAAACGAAAAATGTTTAGTGGAAGATTTTGCAGACAGTAAATTTCATGCCTCTCTTACCGTATACTTGTTTCCGACTATTTCCGCTTTCATCTTTGTACTGCGATTGAACATTTTTCGTTATCCTGACAGTAATCTGACAGTTATTTGACAGAGCAAGTGCATCCGTTACAAGGGGTTACAAGGATGGCCTACAGCCCGAGACTCTGGCTGATGGCAATTGGCAATTGGCTGGTGAAACAAAGTCAACCAGTGTCGAAAATTGAAACTAAATCTGACACAAACTTGAGGAGTCTGTATAAGTCTTGATTTAGGAATGCATTGATCTCAAAATCAGTGATATTGTGATGACAATCCAAGAAAGGAATAAATTCAGAGCTCGAACGAGCGAATGCACGCAAAGTCTTAAACATTCCTTCAAAAAGGTCTCTGTATCTCATGCGCAGCTCGCACACTTCAGCACACTTGCAAAAGAAAAGCACATGCTTCTCATCTTGAACTTCTCCACACTCACATTTATCACAAATGCTAGAAGCACCATGCCATTTGCAAAACTCCACTCTCAAATGGTGTGCACGCAATCTGAACCTGCTGAAATTCCTCAACACATGTTTGTCCAAATCCTTGTACAAGTAGGAGGGGCGGATAGAAAAAGGAGAACCTCTAGGACCACTCTCAGAACTCCCACACCACTTGTGATACAATGGTTACAATGGTTACAATTGTAACTCCCACACCACTTGTGATACGTCACTGCTTTCTTGTTTACTGCGCGAGGACATGAAAAATCAGCTTCCCTCCATACCTTCATATGTCTGAAACGCAAATCGCAAATGAACTCTTGCATGGGAACCTGTGTGGCTCGCAGCATTTTCTGTTTGAACATTGCACTACCTTGCATCCGTTTAAAACACAGAACGAGATGCATACAAGCATAGGATTGGATTTAGAGCCACACAATATTCACCTACAGAACAAGAAAACGATGCATGAAGGGCTTTTCAATTGGAATCAGGAGGCTGGCTGTTTGATTGCGTCAGTTATTGGTCACAGTGGTTACACTATATGGTCACAGTGGTTACAATATACGGTATACTTCTCCCAGCTAGACTAGGTTGTTTGGCTGATCTTCTGCTGTCTGGCCTCGGCCAGCCATTAATTAAGACATAAGCTAAAATGTTCAGGAAGATCCGAGTGCTCTGTGAGAAAGGAAATAGTATGGTTTCTGACCTGATGCAGCAGACAAGGTTGCTGATGATTCCCCCAAAAGAGACGCGCAGGCAAAAAGGGTTGGTTTTTCCTTAGCTAGCTTACAGACATACAGATTTCGGCAAATTAAATGTACTTTGTTCTAATCCTCTTCATGTTCACTCGACACTGGTCAACACATGCGAAAACGACCTTCTAATAACGTTTGCTGCCTCAACTCGCAAAGTATGCGCATGCAAGCGTAGCTAACCTACTTTGCGTTTAGCATGTTTAGATACCGTGGCACAGTGATTGGCGCACGTCTATTCATAGAAAAAGATATGGCTAACCAAGAAAAAGAGGAAAACTACGCAGGCAGCAATGAAAAGAACTCCCCACATTAATCAAGGAAAAGGAGTCACTTCTTTGGGTTCCGCAAAACTTCTCCATGCCACCACTAAAGAGAGTTTTTCCATAGAACGATAAGCAAACCGATTTGTTGCTATGCACGTCAGGGGCCAGCATCTAGCGTCTTTCTGTTCACCTATAAACACATGCTTCCGCAAAAGATTGTTGCATGGTAACAGCACACTGCGAAGTTTGAACAATTCATGCGATTCACGTTATCTGCGCTGTCCTGAAGAGCGCTTAGTATTTGGGCAGTCCAGCAGGGACATGAAATAGGCCGTAAATTGAGATAAGCCCCGCAAAATGATGCTCTTGGTAATAAGCGTGCCAACTGAAGAGCTCGATAGCAGACCTAAACTAGTAGAGAACTGCAAGAGCTCATGTCCACCTTGTTGAAGTGCAGCCCAGTTAGTGGTAGTTCACTTTACATCTGATAACGTGTGCCCCTTAATTAATGTGGACCTTGTCACGCCCAATCGTTGGCAGTGACGAATCGTGTGACAGAGCCGTTAGTTGGTTGACAGATGAGAGCTTCAGTATGTCTTGTTCAATGAGCTGGACGTGCCAGTCTCACAGGATGTTGTGTTGTCTTATACTACTTTGCAGTGACGGTGATTTGATCTCACAACCTCCAGCTACTCCTTACTAAGTACCCGTCTGCAAAAACTTATCTGGAGAAATCCATACCCAAACAATATGCAAGCATATACGCATGGGCGCAGGAGTGGATGTTCCTGGTCTGAACCGGGTTCCGTCTAGACGCTATACCCCTCAAAGTATATGAATATAATTGAGTATTATTCTCAAGAACCATCAAATTTATGAAGACAGACTCCACACTACCATAAGTAGCCTTGGTAAGTGCCGGCTGTACGTGGGCACAGTGCCGTGCTTGCGCAGTTTCGCTTCTTCATTGCTCTCTTTGATCGAGGCAGGCACTTGAAACGATTGTGTTGGCGCAGCTGCGTTTCTGTAGGGGAACCCTTTCTTCTCTTGGGTTGTGTTGAATTGCTTTTGGCGCACCAGTCATCGCAATGGCTCAGCTGCTTTTTTCCTGGCTAGCTCTTAGCTTCCCTAATCTTTATGTTGAGTGCCTCATGGTGGTATAGCTAGACGTGCCCTCGGCCCAGTGCCTCTTTCCTCTTTACTAGCCCTGTCTTCCTAAACCTTGTTTTTACATAGGCACCAAAGTACGCAGGCTTTCCATCTTTCTTTCCCATGCTTGACCTTCTTGTGTACGTTTTGCCCTTCTTCTCATCAACCTGGTTGCCCCCCCTACTTTCTTTTTTTCTTCCAGCCTGCCTCTCTTGTTCCTTTTTTATTTATCAACTTTTGGTTCGTTTCAGCCTCGTAGTAGGGAGTTTGCTATCTCCCCTTGACCTATGTAATACGCCAACAACAACTACTATCAGTCGTGGCTGGCCGCGACCAGTCAGCAGCCGAAGGCCCCCCCCTATTGTGACCATAGCCTGTGACCAAACTATCAGCAGCAGGCTCAAGGCGAACATGTTTGGCCGTAGTATAATGCATAGCTGGTAAACTCATGTGCCATATATTACAGAATCAATAATCCTTAAGATTACTGGTTGTGGCCAGGCTTTTTGAGGTTGCAGCTCCATGCCGGTAGTGTCCAGGTCTGCTAGCTAACTGCGCTCTTTTTCTTTTCTTCTTTTCTGCGTACGCATATGCGACTCGTTTGCTGAGACATTTGCATTTGGATCTGTCTCAACATGTCTTGCGAAATGTTAGCCGCTTGAGGCTGAGGGCGCATACCGGCTATGGGATCACGGAAACTCTCTTTTGTGTGACCGTTGTGCTTGTGAGGAGATCTAAGATGAAGTGCATGCCATTTTAATGTGGAGAGACGCAGACGTTTGTGCTTAAAGGAATAAAGTTTGCTTACCTATTCTTCAGTCATTTTTCAGATGGTTTATAATTTCCTCTTGCAAAACAACAGCAACCTGGTTTCTTTTGTGTCTGGATTTTTTGTCGACTGGCGAGGACCAGTCACAGGCTGATCAGCTGGCCTAACATTCTGGCTGAAGGTCCCCCCATATAAATCTGTAAATCTCCTAACGCACACCGCTGTCTGGCAGCAACACCTCTTAACGACATGTTTCCATGATCAACACCGTTTCCTAACCCATGCCAGTAGTGTTTACGCTATATTTTTTTCACGTTTCCATGATCCATGCTCAAGGTGTCATCACCGCTTGCATACTAGTCTGTAGGATCTATCGTTTTTTTGTAGGTACTACAAGTCTGATGCTACAACAACAACAATAATCACAAATCTTTACACACGTTTTACATACGCAGCCTAGCAGTCAAACGTTTTGACTGATGGCTTTACCTATAAGAAACCCTGTAAGGATCTATCTTGTCCATACCATCCAGACGCCCACTTTCCAGGGCTATGATCAACTGTCATCAGGAGCCGGTTTCAGGTCAAGCCTGCAACCCTCCTGATTCCCGTTGATCTTGTTCTTTTCTTTGTGGTGGAGGAATTTTGCGGTCCCCGGTTCAACGTGGCTTTTCCTTAATTGATGTGGAAAGTGGTTTTCACTGCCTACGTAGTTTTTATCATTTTGTCTACCAGTGTAGTAGCCTTTGCATCTGTAGTAAAGGCGTGCAGTGGCTGTATTAAAAAGTAAAACGACGCCATGGTTTAAACACTTCCAGCATGGATCAGGAAAGGACACTTGTTATGGATGGACCATACAACAGCATTCCACCAAGTCAGACAAAGGAGCGAAGAAACACGAAGAAAGAGTCTCAGGCTAAAGCCAGCAAAAAACATGATTAGTTATTGCACCATGTTATGGATGGACCATACGACAGCATTCCACCAAGTCAGACAAAGGAGCGAAGAAACACAAAGAAAGAGTCTCAGGCTAAATGCCAGCAAAAAAACATGATAAGTTATTGCACTCCAAACAATGCTGTCGTTTTGCAGATTCTCATCGTGCTGGTGCATTTTTTTGAGATGAGAGCCATTGGTACTAGGGCAGGCCATTCGAATCAAAATCAAGCCATCCAACAAGCACCCTCAACCAGGCCATTGCTTTGGCAGCAATATATCCCTTAGCTTCAGAATTTGCTTGCACACTGATAGAAAGGATGGTATCATCTAAGAAGAACATAGCCCGAGGTGCAATGCAGTGACATCTTTGCACACGTGCTTGCCCATAAACAAACACACTCTGTCTGCTACGTACGCGTTCTGCATACAAACAGCATTGTACATTTTGGCATGTGCTGTCAATGCTGCTGCTGTTAAGATTTTTGTTGGTATGACTGCTGCTACTGCTGCTGTTGCTGCTGCTGTTGTGCAACAACTGCTGCTGCTGCTGCTGCAATAACTGCTGTTGCTGCATCAGCTGCTGCACCAGCTGCTGCTGCTGCTGCTGCTGCTGCTGCTGCTGCTGCTATTGCTGCTGCTGCTGCTGCTGCTGCTGCTGCTGCTGCTGCAATGACTGCTGTTGCTGCTGCTGCTCAGGTGCAAACTGCTATAACCGCTAGCTGCTCTTCTTTTCCTTTTTCTTTTTACTGGACTTCTCCGTCAATGCCTGCGAAGCCTCCTCAATTCGCTTTTGCTTAGAGGGCTTGCTAGGCTGCTGCTGCTGCTGCTGGTGCTCCTCCGCTTTGCACTGTGTGCGTATTTGTGCATTTGTGCTTGTGTGTGTGAGTGTGTGAGTGTGTGTATGTGTGTGTGTGCGCATGTGTAATTACACGTATATTCACGTCTGAGTGTAGTAGCATGCCGTCAAACTGCAAGTGTACCATCTGGTGAATCTCAACCCTGTGCACACCTCCTTTACCACATTAGAATATTGCACACCTCCTTTACCACATTATGAATCCCAACCCTGTGCACACCTCCTTTACCACATTATGAATCTCAACCCTGTGCACTCCTCCTCTACCACATTAGAATCTTTATCCTATGCACACCTCCTTTACCACATTATGAATCCCAACCCTGTGCACACCTCCTTTACCACATTATGAATCTCAACCCTGTGCACTCCTCCTCTACCACATTAGAATCTTTATCCTATGCACACCTCCTTTACCACATTATGAATCTCAACCCTGTGCACACCTCCTTTACCACATTATGAATCTCAACCCTGTGCACTCCTCCTTTACCACATTATGAATCTCAACCCTGTGCACACCTCCTTTACCACATTATGAATCTCAACCCTGTGCACTCCTCCTTTACCACATTATGAATCTCAACCCTGTGCACACCTTTAACGACTTTGCAATATCTTGCGTGCGGGCCTGCTGCTGCTGTTGCTGCTGCGCAGCCTTCACAGCTGCGGCTTTCGCACCGGGCTGATCCTCCTGCAAATGTGTGTGTGTGCACGTGTGTATGTAAGTGTATGTGCACGTTTGTGTGTGTGTGTTGTGTGTGTGTGTGTGTGCAAACGTGTGTGTGTGTGTTGTGTGTGTGTGTGTGTGTGTGTGTGCAAACGTGTGTATGTGTATGTGTGTATGCACGCATGTGTGTGTGTGCGCATCTGCGCCTGTGCACAAATGATGCCTGATACATTGGTATTGCAGCAATACTTTGGTACTCATACCATCCACAGTTCATTTGTGTGAGAAACGTGCCACACAGCACGGACAGCCAGTCCCAAATCAAGCACACTTACACACCCACACGCACATAACCACACATGCACACCTGCACCCACACTTACACTGACACTTACACCCACACCCACACCCACACCCACACCCACCTACCCACCCACGCCCACGCCCACACCCACACCCACGCCCGCGCCTGTGCCCGCGCCCACACCCAAACCCAAACCCACACCCACCTTTGGTGCCACAAACGCGGCCTCTCTTTGCTTTGCACGATCCTCCAATCGCTGCATCTGCTGCGAGCTCTGGGCTGCCTCCTTTTGCTCTCGTTTCTGGTCGCTGGTGAGAAAGTACTCTCCTGCATGTGTGTGTGTGTGTATGTATGTGTGTGTGTGTGTGTGTGTGAGAGCGTGCATCGGTGTCTGGTGCGTCAAGGTTGCTTTATTATTTCACTTATAGTCAGGGTTGGCCAGAACCATAAATCAAGTGAAATAACACATATAGCAACCTTGACGCACCAAACACAGATGCACACACAAATATATGTATATATATGTACGGTGTATATACGGCATTTTTGACAGGGGAAATAACCATATATACGGTCAAATACAGTGCATATACACGGTTTAAGACAACCCTACAACCCTACACACAGCGCTTCCATTTGAGGAGGTGTCCAACCACGAGCACAGTATAAATTGAAAAAGATGTCCAAACACGAGCACAGTATAAATCGGAAAAGTTGTCCAAACACGAGCATTGTATAAACTGGAAAATATGTCCAACCACGAGAATAGTTTAAACTGGAAAGCTGTCCAACCACGAGCACAGTATAAATCGGAAAAGCTGTCCAAACACGAGCATAGTATAAACTGGAAAAGCTGTCCAAGCACGAGCATAGTATAAACTGGAAAATATGTCCAACCACGAGAACAGTTTAAACTGGAAAAGCTGTCCAACCACGAGCATAGTATAAACTGGAAAATCTGTCCAACCACGAGCACAGTATAAACTGGAAAAGCTTTCCTTTTGCAGCTTTGAATGTTTGAAGCACAAAACGAACTGGTTTCAATCGTGTTTGGCAAAATATCGTGTTTGGCAAAAGCACTTGCTTGGCCAAAGATCGTGCTTGGCAAAAGCACTTGCAGACAAAAAAAATTAGAGGAGGGGTTGGTTGTCTTAGCAAGACAACAACTTTTGCAAAGTTGTGGGTTAGCGTGCACAGCTAGGGCTTCGAAGAGGACAGGGCTTGGATTGAACCATACATTCACGGAGCATATATAAATACATACGAAGCATACCTAATTCGAATAAAAAAACCATTTTTGGAAGTTGGCTAGAAAGAGTCCGTAGGTTGGCCTGATGGACTACAGATAGGACGTTTCTAAGTTTGCGTACTGATGTGTGTGGAGGGGTTTTAAGAGCTACAAATGACTTTATGGAATGGACTGCGGAGCTCATTTGTTACTATGACGAGATATTATTTGTTTATTTCTTTATCTTCTTTGTGTATTAGCCTGATCTACAAAACGCTCAAATGGCCTGATGGGCTATAAAAAGGAGAAGCCACTTACTTGCATGTCATGGCTATTTACTGAATTGTGGGCTTTTGCTCATATTTCACTATTTTCATACTCCACTATTTTTATATTCCACCATTTTATATTTTCACTATTTTTACTTCATTGGCCGTGACCAGCGATTTGTACACAAATCAGGAAAAGCGACTTATTTCTCTCCAGCTGCAAAATGATCCGAAAAGACTGCTGGAGTGTGGAAAGAAACTAAACAGCCCCTGGGCAGCGGCTCCTCTTACACCCCCCATAAGGATCAAAGAGTAAGGAACCCATTGCTCTCCATTCGCAGGTCGATCTTGCTGGGGTGAGGGAGGAGTATGATGGCCCCTGGGCAGTAACTCATTTTAAATACCAGTAATGACAGACCAACTTGACCAAAAAAACTGAACGCACCGCTTTCCAATTGAAGGTCGATCTTGCTGGGCTGCTGGGGTGGGGGGAATGGAGTGTACACCTTCTTCTTCTTGGCTGACCCCTCTTTGGCCTCCTTGACAGCCTGCAGGTTGCCGACAACATACACTAAGTGTGTGCAAGCCCATAATTTTTTGCATCAAAGGTAGTGGCAACACACACCAAGTGTGTGCAAGCCCATAGTTTTTGCATCAAAGGTATTGACAATATACACCAAGTGTGTGCAAGCCCATAATTTTTGCATCAAAGGTAGTGGCAACATACACCAAGTGTTTCCACACCCATAACTTTAGCATAAAAGGTAGTGGCAACACACACCAAGTGTGTGCAAGCCCATAATTTTTGCATCAAAGGTATAGTGACAATATACATAAAGTGTGTGCAAGCCCATAATTTTTGCATCAAAGGTAGTAGCAACACACACCAAGTGTTTGCAAGCCCATAATTTTTGCATCAAAGGTATAGTGACAATATACACCAAGTGCGTGCAAGCCCATAATTTTTTGCATTAAAGGTCGCACAGAAATCCTAGGACCTTTGATACTAAGCACACAAAACCCTACTTTAGGCAACCAAAGGCGCATGTTAATTACGTAATCTGTAGATTAACCCATATCTTTTGCATATTATACAGCAGCGTACACAAGTGGCACAGCGCACTAAGCATAAGATACGGGGGCTAGCCTTTTCGTACCTTACTGTACCTTTTTGTACCTTTTTGTACCTTACTGTACCTTTTCGTACCTTTTCATACCTTTCCGTACCTTACTGTACCTTAATGTACCTTTTCGTTCCTTTTCGTACCTGAGGGAACGTAACCAACCCTACCCTCTATAGGATCGGTTAAAACATTTGAGCACCTTAAATGACAGAACCTCTCAAGGTGCTCCACCTCGAGGTGCTCCACCAAATGCACGTTCGTGCATGTAAACAAAATGGTTTGAGGTTTGATCCAAACCCTGTTTTCACAACACACGCAGCTACACCAACAGCACACACAGGAATGCAATGGTGCACCGTTACAAACCATGCAGCATCCAAAGAGGCACACACACACACACTTTCAAGGAATGCAAGAGACACACTTTCAAGGAATGCAAGAGACACACTTTCAAGGAATGAAAGAGGCACACAAACACGCACACACACACACACACACGCACGCACGCACGCACGCACGCACACACACACGTTACAAGCCATGCAGACTTCAAAAAGGCACACACACATTCAAGGAATGAAAGAGGCACACACACGCGCACACACGTTACAAGCCATGCAGCCTCTAAAGAGGCACACACACATACTTCAAGGAATGAAAGAGGCACACATTTTCAAGAAATGAAAGAGACACACACACGTCATACACACACACACACGTTACAAGCCACGCAGCCTCCAAAGAGGCACACACACACTTTCAAGGAATGAAAAAGGCACACGCACGTTACAAGCCACACCGCCTCTAAAGAGACACACAGTGTTAAGAAATGAAACAGCGATTGTGCAATCCCTACCTGCAGTGGCTTCTTCCTTTGGATGTTCTTCTTCTTGAATTTGGGGAGGAACCTGTGAGTATGTGTGTGTGTGAGTATGTGTGTGTGTGTTTTTGCTGCGTACGAGCGTGCAAGCACATTTGCATGAGCGTGTGTACGTGTATGCACAATGGCTATGCAATTTTTATCATGGAGCGACAACTGACGCAAAGGTACATGCAATCATGCGCGCGCACACACACACACACACACACACACACACACACACGCACACGCATGCACATGCTCACACACGCATGCACATGCACACACACACATACGCATGCACACCTGCACAAACGCACACACACATACATTTACATCCTCACATGCTAAAACTCACTCACTCACTCACTCACATAGATACACACGCAGCACGCACAGGCACATGCACACACGCATACGTACACACATACACACACCTTTCCCAGTTCTCGTTCGCTAAGGCAGGGTCTTTTGCCAGTTCTCTCTTGATCATCAGCGCCTGCGTATGTTGTGCAGTTGCCAAGGTGGGTGGGGGTGTTTCAATGCAAATATTACATGGGATATTGTGAAACAAAAACCAAGTATTGCACATATTGTTGTGTCACACATGCAAACACAAAATGTAAATCTTGCATATATTGTTATATTGTTGAGTCACACATGCAAACACAAAATTAAACATTGCACATATTATTGTGTCACAAATGCAAACACGCGCATCCACGTCCACGCCCACACCCATGCCCACGCCCACACCCATGCATGCATAACAAACATCCATGCCATAATGTGGTAGTTAAGGCGCACGTTTTTGATGCAGTCTTCTGATTGCTCACCCTTCCCCCCCTTCCAAAAACACACACAGCATGGTTGCACCAGCTCATCCAAACGCCTTGATGTGGTACATTGGATGCCGTTTTTGATGCATTCTTCTCAATGCTCACACTACCCCTTCCTCATAACACACACACACACCCATGCCCACACCAATGCATGCATGACAAATACACATGCCATAATGTGGTAGTTCAGGTACACGTTTTTGATGCAGTCTTCTGAATGTCTCCCTACCCCTTCCCCCCCACAAACACACACAGCACGGCTGCACCAGCATAGCCAAATAACTTGATGTGGTAGGTCCGATGCACGTATTTGATGCAGTCTTCTGATTGCTCACAATCCCCCCCCCAAAACACACGCACAGCACAGTTGCACCAGCACAACCAAATACCTTGACGTGGTAGATCGGGCGCACGTTTTTAATGTCAGTCTTTTAAATGCCTCTCTACCCCTTCCTCGTAACACGCAAAGCACAGTTGCACCAGCACAACCAAATACCTTGATGTGGTAATTCGGGCGCACGTTTTTGATGTCAGTCTTTTGAATGCCTCCCTACCCCTTCCTCGTAACACGCAAAGCACGGTTGCACCAGCACAACCAAATACCTTGACGTGGTAGATCAGGCGCACGTTTTTGATGTCAAGTCTTTTGAATGCCTCCCTACCCCTTCCTCGTAACACGCATAGCACGGTTGCACCAGCACAACCAAAAAACCTTGACGTGGTAGATCAGGTGCACGCTTTCAATTAGCCTTCTAAATGCTCAACCCCTCCCCCAAAGCACACACCATGGTTGCACCAGCACAGTCATGTACCTTAATGTGGTAGATCGGGTGCACGTTTTTGATGCAGTCCTCCACAATACGGCGGAGGGACTTTAGACCTTTGTAGGGGCCCATGGCGGAGACGGTGTTGCCCTACGTGCAGAAAGGTGCGTTGTGTGTGTGTGTGTGTGTTGCCCTTTGTGCAGGAATGAGTGTGTGCATGTGTGTGTGTGTGTGGGGGGGGAGATGGAGGGGTAGGGGGTTGGGCCTTGGCAGAGAGTGATTCCTTATGTGCAGAAAATGTGTGTTGCCCAATGCTCATTAAAGTGAGAGTGTGAGAGTGAGTGTGTGTTTGAGCTTATGTGTGTGTGAGTGTGTGTGTGTGCTTGTGTGTGTGTGCGTGTGTGCGTGTGCGTGTGTGTGCGTGTGCGTGTGTGTGCGTGTGTGTGTGTGTGTGTGTGTGTGCGTGAGCTTGTGTGTGTACGCATGTAGGGGCTCATGGCTAGAGGCTGCGCTGCTTTATAGGTGGGAAGTCAGATCAGTAACTTCCATCCTCGAAGCTAGGAAAGACCCTCCCTGCCGCATCAAACTTGGAAAGTAAAAGCTGCACCGCTCAATCGAAAGACCTGTGGCGCTGGTTTAAGCGGATGACGTTTTCCCACCAAAAGCTGCAAACAAAAACTGCATTGCTCAATTGAAAGACCTGCGGCTTAAGCGAATGGCCTTTTCCCACCTTTAAAACTTCATGATTGCTCATTATGTGAGCAACACGTAAACGCGCACAGAGCACACACAGCACACACACACAGCAAACACACACACAAACACACACACACAGCACACACACACACATTGTGCCCTCGAACATATGCCAAACATACAGTTTTTCTAACAGACTGCTTCACGATTTCAGGCTGATCCAGGCCTGCTACTGCATCATACACACGCACACACACACACACACACACACACACACACACGCACAAACACACACACACGCTACTCATGACAAGTAGCTCCACGATTTAAGGTCGGTTAGGGCCTGCTACTGCAGCACACACACATACGCACACACACTCACACATGCACACACATACATTGCTTATGGCGTGTAGCTTTGGATGTAGAACACACAATCGCGTTTAAACAAGTTTGATACAGAAGAAAAGTGCTCATTGTATGACCCAGCTGCACCAGCACGTAGCACTCCTCTTTTAGCAGCTGCAGCTGGAGCTTGCATCGAAGAATTTTCATCCGCAACTGCTGCAAAATAGGATAGAAAATACACTGAACCCACCTGCACCAGCACGTAGCACTCCGTCAGCAGCTCTATGGCCTTTAGCGTGGATCCGTTGGGGCCTATCAAACGCTGCCTTCGTTTTACAAATTTCTCCTGTGTGTGTGCAGCAAAGTATGTATGTGTGTATGTGTGTGTGTGTGTGTGCGTTTGCACTGGTATATGTGTGTATATGTATGCGTGTATGTGTGAATGTGTGTGTATGTATGTGTGCGTATGTAAATGTGTGTGTGATTGTGTGTGATTGTGTGTGTATGTATGTGTGTGTGAATGTATGTATGAGTGTATGTGTGTATATGTATGTGTGTATGTGTGAATTTGTGTGTGTGTATGTGTGTGTATGTGTGTGTTGTGTGTGTATGTGTGGATGTATGTGTGTGTGTATGTGTGTATGTGTGTATGTGTGTATGTGTGTATGTGTGTATGCGTATGTGTGTATTTTGTGCTTGTGTGTGTATGTGTGTGTTTGTGTGGACGTTTGTTTGTGTATGTGTGTATGTGTTTGTGTTTGTATGGGTATATGTGTGTGTATGTGTGTATGCCAGTGTGTGTGTGTGTTTCCACGCAAACAGTGAGTGATCTATAAAGAATAGGTGCAAAGAGAGCACATAAGTGCACCCACTTCCCACAGAAAAACAT
>Ga0307947_1001963_pt1 | contig 16400 bp, 20 predicted proteins | sample OrgLakmetagen232_FD_201840 | JGI IMG/M metagenome (GOLD analysis project Ga0307947, IMG submission 201840) | Saline water microbial communities from Organic Lake, Antarctica - #232 | ecosystem: Environmental > Aquatic > Non-marine Saline and Alkaline > Saline | place: Antarctica: Organic Lake...
GGAGGCATTATAATGTTCTGGAGGCTGGGGGGACAATTCGGTGGTGGTTGGGGGGTGGTTGGTGCAAGCCCAGGGTACCCCCCAAAATAGCAAAAATATGTTTGCGTATTATACGCGTATGTCGTATTAATGGCGTATTAATCCGTATGGGACGTCTCAAAAGTCCGTATGACCCATCCCTGGTGTTAGAACATAATAATATTAGGTCTACCGTACTGCGCTTGTTTGTTTTGCGAGTAATTAAATAATTATTGAGGCCCCTCGCAATAAGTCAAGCCGAAAATAAATAAAAATTTTCAGATCTCGCAATACTTAGACTTTTTAATGCGGTAATTTCTGGGTCTCCCCAATGGAACCCCATCGCCCTAAAGGAGCAAGCATCACTATATGACCTAGGTTGCACCAAACGAAAGCAGAGGACGATGGTCCCGCTTGGGAGCTCATCATCCGCCTCAGGCCTGATGTGCAACAGGCAGTAGCAGCCAGGGATGCAGCCATTGCAGCCAACATTGCATCCCGCCCTGCCCCAGCTAAGAGGCCTGTGGGGAGGCCCAAGGTGCTTGCACCATTGGGGGTGCAAGCCCCTCCAGGGAGAGAGGCATGTGTGAGCACAGCTGCAACTCAGGTGGAGTGGGGGAGAGCATCAGGTGCGCGTGCATCTGCACTTCACAGCAAAAGCAGCAGCAGCAGCAGCAGCAGAAGCCCAGAAGCTGAAGAAGCAGGCAGTTTGGGTTAGGATGCACCTGCAGGGTCGCAGGGGGAGGGGCAGGGGCAGGGGCCTTGAAACCTTGGAGATTTCAGAGACCACCACGGAGGAGGACGAGGGGGAGGAGGAGGGGGGGAAGGCAATGCAAGAGTAACTCCTCAAGCTGAAGTTAGGAGCCATAAAACTCGTCTCAGACTTTGATGTAAACCAACACTGAATAGATACAGAGAGGAGAGCACAAGAAATCCCCAAATTTGCAAATTTCCTTAACTTTTCAGGGGCCTCGCAAAAGCTTAATGCTCGCAAATGAACTATTCTAATTATTTCGGCACCTCGCAAAAAGTAGGCCTCGCAATACTAAAAAGCGCAAGACGGTATCCGTTCAGATATGAAGTTAAAAGACACATACTTACTTTAAAACCTATACTGCTCAAGCGCCAACTCGGCCTCCTGCCTCCAATGTGTATCATTCGCAGCCTGTAGCATTTTCCAGACCTGCTGGGCCTCTGAGCTTTGTCCGGCTGCAAAGCCTACGACAACACAGCGTTTTGCCGCCCACGGTGATGCTGTACACTTCTTCAGCCCACAGAGTTCTTGCGACCACAAGCTAGACATGGCCTCATACCTAGATGTCTTAGTCTCCGACGTTGTTGTGCTTCATACTTTCTACCTGCAGTTTATTTGATACCACAGGCTGGTATTATGCCTTGTACCAAAACGTCCCTTTCATGTACTAAAGGCCACACGTACCTGGAGTGTGTCTGCTGCCACAGGCTGGCCTTGTGCCACTACAAAACCTTCCAGACGCGATCCCTGCCACTGGTGGTGAGGGTAAGTGCCCGGGAGGTGGAGGCAGCCAGATGATGCACCATCCTGGATGTGTTAATGTAACAAGCAAATACATATGTAAGTATATAAAAATACCTCTAGGTGTATTGTTTATGTTTTATGTGGCGTGTGTATGTGGTATATATGTGTGCATGTGTAAAACACATGTATATGAATGTTTAAACGCAGGAGTCCAGGTACGTGTGTGCGTATGCCAAGACAGTTCAGTTCAGGCGCATACGAGGACTAATGAGCGTCTTGAAAGCAGAAAGAGGAAAGGCAAGTACAAATGCTTGTGTGGTAAATGTATCTTAGGATTTTTTAATGGTACGTGAAAGGATATTAGGTTCGCAAGAGTGTGGTCAAGGGAATGAGCAATGAGCATCTTTGCTAAGTGCCCTTAAATAAAGCAAGACTGAGTGTAATGTCTGAAAGGCGCACCACAAAATTACCAGGAATGTGAGAAAATATCACCTATAGACAGAAATGGATCCCCACATTAGTTGTGGAACAAAGGAGCCACTTACGCAGAGATTAATAAGCAGACAGCAAAAGGACGGAAAAGCAAATGATTGAGCATAAAACAAAAGCGATCGCAGAGAAATTTGGTGCTCAAATAGTGCAAGAACAAAGGTGCTCAGCATTATTCAGCCCTCAAACTCCACCTGTGGGGGGTTGTATGCAAACCAGGGATGTGTCATACGGTCATTTGGGACGTTCAATACGGTAAAGTACGCGTTAGATACGGAATATGTGCATAATACGATCGTATTTTTAAGCAATTTCGGAAGTGCCGATTTTTGACCCAAAATGGACTCGATTCGCCCCAAAATCACCCAAAACATTCCCAATTCTTCTCCAATGTATTATATGTTGTTAACATATTATATAATAGCATTGAAGGCTCACTGAAAGGCCGTTTGCTGGGGCGGAATTTGCCTAAAAAGGCCTAAAAACGCAATCGTATAATTCGACCCAATTCGTTCAATACGGTAAATTACGCGTTAAATACGATGAGGTATTATACGAATACGCCGTATACACATCCCTGATGCAAACGCACTGCACACACTATGGAGCCCAGCCGGTGATGAGAACAAGGACAAGGTCAAAGTGGGATGTGTTGAAGGCCAGGTGCGCGGCCAGGTGCCAGCCTGGCACCTCAGGACACAGCAGCAGCAGGTGTACCTGAACAAGCTTGCTAAGCTGTACCACAGCCATTGCTGTCACGCCGCCATTTAATGCCAGGTAGTCCAAGAGATCCCGCGCAGAGGCAGCCAGATCACAGCCAGCAAACAGCCAGGTGTCATTCACGGGCAGGTGCTGCAGAAATAATCGGGGTGGAGCTCTGTCAGAGAGATAATCGGAGCTGGTGACAACAGTTGCGTAGCTTAGTGGCACTTATGAGCAAGTGCTGCAGAGAAAGATTGGAGTAGATTACTGACAGAGAGGCAAGTAAAGCTGGCGATGAGAGTTGCATGGTCGAGTGTTCTTCACGGGCAACTGCTGCGAGGATCGAGTGGTGTGTTTTGATGATAGAGTGAAAATAAAAGAGGCAGCCGGCAAACAGCCAGGTGTCATTCATGGAACAGTGCTGTGGAGATAAATGTATCAATGCGTATGGAATGATGTGTGTTAAAAGTTAATCCAGTGAGACACTGGCAGCATAGAACGAGGAGACTAACAATGGCTTTGCACGGTTGCAGTTGTGGTCGAGCGAACAGCAGGACATAAGAAACGGGGTTTTAGAAGGGAGCTCAGACCGCGATTATTAGCATTGTTAAAAGAAGAAGGGGTTACATATGAAAGTGGGTAGCATCAGAATCAGGAGGCGTTTAATGCCTACCGCTTGAACCGCCTTGTTCTTTTGAACTGGCATTTCAACCAAGTGCCGACCAGGCCAAGACAGCGAGCAGATGTTAAATAAGAAACACACACAAATACGTAAAGTTATCCTGAACCGTGTATATATAAACCATATAGGGCCGTGTATCTCGCGGTTTCCTTGCACATAATCACGTGTGTACATGGCCAACCCTACATTTACGCACACGTTGACATGAGGAGTCTGCACACCTGCTCCACACAGAAACGCAGAAACTCTAGCCATGTGAGGAACCGAGGTGTCCCGGTGTCTACGTCGATGGTATGGGCTGCTGTAGTCACGAGGTACTCAGCTGCGGGCACTTGACCATGATGGCCATGGCAGCCTGAGCGTGTAGACAATTACAGAAAACAAGCCATGAACAACATGAATTAGAAACCATGCTGCAGCATTATCAATATATCAGCAGCAGCAGCAGCAAATTGGCAAAGGCAAATCTGACCAGCATAGCCATGATCGCACTCACATGCACATGTGCACAACACACACATGCACACACCTACACACAGGACAAACTTGAGCAGCTTAAAGCTTTAAAGCATTTGAGCTTGAATGACTTGGCCAGAAGCAACTCAGGTACACCATGCCGCAAGTTTGCACCTACCATTGCAGAAAGGCAAAATTTATGACCATTGTAGGTGAGGTGCAAAAGCCAAGTACGAGCCCTCCCTCTGTTCCCTCTAACAGAGTCTAACACATCTCACGCTACAGACCTAAAAATGACTTTAAACTCTCATTTACACGTGCACAAGTTGCTTCTCTTGATGCTCTGTTTAGTGTGGAGGAGAGTTGTAAGCACGCCACACACTACCAACTGGTGACCATTTTCACACTAAACCAACAACTGGTAACCATCTCAAAGCTCACGACGCTTAACACGTTGTCTGCTTGGTCCCTATTGCACCGGTGTGGTGAGCTTGCCATTACTAGGTAGGTTGAAAACATGCATTATACTATTATACTGTACAGTACTTGTATCACCACCAAGCGCAGATATTTCTGACCCCTTGCGGTACGTTGTGAGCTTATCTGATTTGTAGAGACCTTATTTTGTAGGGGCCTTGAGTAGCTTGCATGAGGGATTATTACTGGATGTATTCGATTTTTGCATTGGTTATGGTACAGTAAAACAATCACACATCTATCCAGAGATTATCTTTTTGTAAATTCACTGTGAATTCTCCACATATTCTTTTGGTAGGGATTATTGGTAGCCAGCACTACACACCTGTGACCATCTCAAAGCTCACAGCCATACGTCGGCAGCGCAGCATCTCCATGAGAGCAGCCACTTTTTCAGGGCCCTCTTTGGTGCCAAAGGCTCGAGCATAGTGCGCCTGAAGAAGGGTTTCAGCACCTGCGTGCTTATGTACGTGTGTGTATACGTAGTGTTTATACACATGCCCTCACATCGTAACCTGTGTAGGTAAACACCACTTTGCACTGCCTTTCCAACACACAATAAGGTGTCAAAATAAAATCCTGAAATTTTTCTGCCTTCCTTGACAGACACACACATACATACAAACATAGACATACGCACATACAGACAAACGCACATTAATGTGATGGAGTGTACGAGGCTGTGTACAGGCGTGCACACTTGAGAGGGGCTTTAACTAGCGTAAGCTCTCATTTGGGTATTTCCTTCCGTAATGTATGCGGCTCTTCCTAATCTTTTTACTCCTTGATGGGCAATTGGTGGGAGATAAGTCGCCTTCACTGTGCTTTGGTTCCTGTGCTTTGTCATCCCGACATAACATATCTGTCTCAGCACATCAAACGTAAAAGGACAAAAGTAGCGCAATTTCTTGCCTAGTCAACACGGGATCGTTCTTTGCTGCCTGTGTGATTTTTCTTTTTCCTTGACTTCCTTTTGGAGGGGGGGAGGACGGGTGCATTACTTTAGGGGCAGCATGTCGTGCGGATTATGGACCTCAAATCTGTCGTAAGCTGCTAATCGAAAAAGAGTCTTGCCTGCTGTGAAAGTGTTGCCCACAGAGTTCTTTGCAGCAAAGCCGTGACCAGACAATGTGACTAGGCTGCCACTGTGCTTTACAGTGACCACCATAAAGCGTTCGGAGGCCTGCACGCGCAGAAATTGCCAACCAGGGGAAAGGTGCTTGTGAGGGTAGTGGGGAAAGACAGAGGACAAGGTGATGAATTGAGACAAATTACTAAGTAGTAGCTCTTGAACTTTTCACAAAATCTAGCTGTTGCTAGAAACAGCCGTCATCAAAGAAAATGGACAGCGCATGTTGTCGTGGATTCTGGTGCGTAACGTAGGACCGATACAAGTACAAGCCAGCAAATGTGGTAGCTGTGGTCCTAATACAGGAAGCTAACTAGTGAAAACTTGAGTCAATACATACAGACAGGGGGGACAGGCAAACAGACACATACCATTACGTACCTGGTCCACGATGCAGTTCGCAATACTTGTATCTTTGTCCTCGGTTTCAAACTTGGGCAAAAATGCCTGGCGCACACACGCACTCAGCACCCTGCTCACATCAGCTGATGCTGTCACCTGCATGAGCACCGCCGGAGGTCGGCAGATGGAGTGTGTGCGTAGGTGAGCATGCGTGTATGCGTGTATGTGTGCATGCGTGTATGTATGTGTACAATTACTGTAACTTATGTGTAATTATGTTGTGTATTGTGTGTAATATGTGAGAGTGCATGCAGGTGCGCAAAGCATGCGAGCGTGTTTCTTTTAACGAGTACTCAATGGAGACAACGCTTTTGTGACATAAATGAGGGGTGTGGTGCTTATGCCGTCTTGAAAGTTGCTTCGCTCCACAAACTGCTGCTGCTAAGTGGTGCTTCTATCTACCTGAACTTGTTTACACTGAACTAAGAGTAAAAGGTGCTCATACATAGCTGGTGAACTTAATCGTGAATGCCTTCCCGTTTCATTCCCAGAGTAACCCCTAGCAGAGCAAGAAAGTTGGCGCTTCTAGCTTCAAGTTAGAAAAGATGACAGCGTGCGCAAATTAGGACAAATAGATTGGTTAGCCATATAGGCCGCTGGACACGCAGCACACAGCAAAGTCTTAACTTCACATCTACCGTTTGTCACAAAACAGAGGCCTCACCTCCAGGAGAAGGCCACGGTACAGCATGAGATCTGAGTGGCTGCAGGTGTCAAGATATTTCTTAAAAGCAAAGTCGCCTTGCACATGTACAATGATGACAAACTTCCGTGTGCCTGGCTGCTGTTGCGAGCTCCCGCTGCTTAATCCCACCTCTGCAATCTCCTCGTGGACCTGAGACAATTGAGATGTTCCGTGTCAAGGTTTCACAGCCAACCCATCCTGCGAGCTTGCATGGGCATGCGCTCATTGTTACAGAGAGAGTGTGTGTGTGTGTGTGTGTGTGTGTGTGTGTGTGCCAAAGTCTTCTATGAGCGGCATCTATGGCTAGCACAGCAGCAACGGTGTCTACCAGACTCAACATGCAGCGTGTTTTGACGAAGTGAGTTAAATACGCATTGGTTGAAATTGAATAGTGTTTACATCCTCTCTCCCGCCTTGCCTAGCACAAGTTCTTCATGTTTCACGGCAGCAGTACAAACCTTGTGCACGACAGGAATGCGCAGATCCTTGCACAGTCGCATCATGTTGGCCACTTGCAGCGTAGCAGCTGCAACAGGGCTTATCAGGGGTATATGGGCCATCTCTGTATTTGATGCAGGAGGCATGCAAGCAGGCCGGTGGCTGACTTTTGATAAGAAAGCACAGTAATTTGCTCAAAATATGAGATATATATATACACAAGAAAAGAAGAGCATTGTATCCCCCATGTCATGGCGGATAAAAAGGCGGAGTGTTCCATTTTTTAGATTTTTAGATTATTTTATCATTGTGTTACGATATACTCTGAAACTGTACGGCATTCATAATATAATTGCTCCGGCCACCCCCCATCGCCTCAGTATTGTACAGGATGCATACATCTCCTCTGCTTGTCATCCCTGGATTCACTGCCCACGATTCTCATGATAGGCAGCAATGTGGAACACTTCGCTTTGCCGGCAACCCTTCCCAGGGCGCAGCTATACCAAGGCTGAATGCTCTCATTATATGGCTGCCCTCCATTACGGCTTTCACAACCATGCCCTGGTCACGAAAGAAAGAATAGCCTCATTTCTAGACATACCTCGGAGCTTCAAAGGATCTGGACAGCCCCACCCATGATGAGACAGAGTTTTTGGTTCTAGAATAATTGCGTTCTCCCACAAAGTTCACTGTATGCTCCATCTATCTACCACCCAATGTATGACGATATGCACATGTTCAAAGAAGTGCAACATGCAACCAGACTGCCTTGATTAACCAAGAGGCTACATTCCTGCTGCTCCCAAACTGGATGGAAAATAGCACCTGCCCTGACAACAAGGATGTTCACACTATTTTTGAAAATATCTTAGACAAAAATGCGCTACATGCCACTCCTCTACCAGCAAAGCAAAACACCATCCCCTGCCAGAAGCAACATGGGGCATTATATGCATACTAGTAGTCTGGAACAAAGCTGCCAGGGAGCAACCTCTTTCAAACAACCCGTCTTGGTTATAAAAATTAAAGCAAGACCTGTCACCAGCGGCAACGTGTAATTTAAGGAATGCAGGCACCATACTTTTTCTAGAACCGCCAACTGAAAGGATACTGCCAAAGACGGCAAAAAATGTGTAGGCTCCACAGACTCAAGAAACACTTTTGTCAATGCAAACATTGGCGACATAAGCGATTGATTACACAGCAGGTCCCCTTCCATCATGTACAACAAAAGCGCTTGCAAGAACTCAAGGCCCCTAACTGGAAGGAATGGGCCTTCACGAATGGGAGTTGTATTACAAACAAAGAAAATGGATCTCAATCTATTGGAGTTGGAGACTACCAGCCTCGATCCAACAAAATAACCACAGTAAATCCTGGAGGGACAAGCGTCAGCAACCATAAACAGAGCCAAGCTAACGGGAATTGCAGCTGCTTTGATAAATGAACACACCCATGTCGCAACAGACAGCGCTGGTGCACTCTGGCAAATAAGAAATAGCATCCTCGCTCTACCCCCAGCGCATAAAGCGGCATAAACATGCCAAACTTCTAGAAACCATTGTACACCACATCCAGCTATCTAGAGACAACATCCATCTCTACAAGGTTAAAGCTCTTGCTGGCATCCGCCCTGTGCCTGTAGTGGAAGCGCGGTTCTACGTCACTGAGACTTTTGTTCCTTGACCTTTATCGCTCTAGGCTCTTGCTGACATCCTAGGGAATGAGTGCGCTAATGCCATAGTAATGTGCTGTGCGGAAAGTTAAAGTGGCCATGGTATCCACGTTACACCGACGCCCACCCCCATTCATCCATATTCTGGCCAGCAAGGGTGGAAAACCCTCCCCCAGCTCACGTACCAGATACTCGTAACAATTTTCAACCAGGGCCTCCAACAGAAAGGCTCTTTATTTTCTCAGATCCTGATGCTGTAAAAGCACACATGCATGTCCAACACAAATGAGGTACTAAATCAAAAAAGGTTCCAAACCATCAGCTACACAAAATACCAAGAACTGATCAAGGAAGGCATTGTCGAAAAAAACATCAGTATCTCATTTTGGAAAAATGCAAGTGTCACCTCTGGAGAAAAGAAGAATGTCATGCTCTGCCGCACAGATTTGATATACAACCAAAAGCCAGCCGCTCAGTGCAACCATATAGAAGGCCCATTAATCTGCCCCATCTGCACAAAGCTAGACGGCACCTACCACATGCCGTCAGACTGCAGTCACCCATTATAAAGTTATTATTAACAGACACAACGTTGCTGGACGAATCATTTTAGAAGCGATCCAACAAGGCACACAGGGTGCATGCCTGCTAGCACAAGCAGACGTTGGCAGCTGTGAAAAAATGGTGCAATAAGGCATTGTATGCACTTCAGAGGAGACACAGATAGGAATGATCCCAACACGGCTCTTACTTTCCAATGCAATCATAGTTACTCGGACCCAGCAACCACGCCCCACCAAACACGCGCCAAACCAGGTCTGCCAAGAATGCAAGAAGAGCTGCCCGTGATAACCTAGCAGATGGCGCTGGCAATCCATATAGCTATGAAACCAAGGGACATACCACCAAACAAACGTGATATGCATTTAATCGAAATTCAGTATTGTTTGTACACTTCCCTTATCCAACAAGCAGACACGGCACGAGAACAACATAAGCTGCTGATGCCTCGTTTACTTGGACACTGCAAAACCCTTCACACCATCCTGCTAGGAGCAGCAGGCACCATCTACAGCAGCCACACAAGAAACCCACTCCACAGCCTCAGAATTACTGGTCTACATGCCACAGCACTCATGGAAAAATTAAGCCCACGTGCAATCAGATCTATTTCTCGTGCCAGAGGTGGACATAGTGCTTGCCTCGTACTCTTCAGCCATTTTTACATAGTTAGCATTGGATCTGATCATCTTTGCTGCTTCCCATGTTGGCTCCCAGTTGACCAGCCATATTTCGCTCTCTGTCCGTCTATATCCGCCGAGTTTCCCGTCGCTCCTCAGTGGGGTCCTGGCAGGCTGGGCAGTGCCATTCTTTTGTTGCTTTGTACTTGGGCGGGTATCCTGGTTGTGGTAACAACCAAGTTGCATAAGGTAACCCCAATATGTGCAAATGCATGTGCTACATTGGGACGTACCTTGCTCGTGGTCGGATTCTACTTCATTGGTTCTTTCCTTGCTATGTGGCGCTCAAAATATTCCGCAGCAAGGATCTTGAAGATCCGCCATATGTGCCTGTAGTGGAAGGGCGGTTCTACGTGGTCACGTCCATACCTATAGGTAGGTCCGGGCAGGTTTCATTTTATGATGTGAGCAGTACAAAGCTTTAAACACAGGCCACACACACATTGACACTCCTGAATTTGTGCTGATTCAGGCGGTGGTGGTTTGATATGCTGGGGTGCAAGCTGAGTGTAAAAATGGCTTTTCAAGAGTAAAACCAGACAAAACAAACGCCACAGACGTACTCCTGGGGGTCGATAACATGAGGTCCATTGCGTGCTACGCGTCCATCCCATTTGTGCAGGCCATTCTGAGTACCGTGCTGTGCGTGCTGTAAATTGAGGATGCCATTGATACGCACACAGAAGGCGAATGACACACAACCGACGCTTTGCGTGTGTTCCTGGGAGCCGAAAACATGGCCTAGGGCAAGTGGGAGGTACTGGAGGGGACAATTTAGGTGTCTTACCATGCAAGCGCGCGACAAGAAGCAAAAAACGACTCGTAGACAAGGACAAGGGCAAAGCCAGACACAGCCGACGCCACACATACGTTCCAGGGGTTCCAAAACACGGAATATAATGTGTGTGTGGCGTCCATCAGAGCTGCGTGAGCAAGAAATGGTCACCATGCTGTGCATGCTGCACATGTGTGCGTGACACACACACGCACACACACACACACAATCACACACACACTATCACACAAACACACTATCACACACACACACATTCACGCATGCACACACACCCACACACGCACACACACAAACACACACACGCTCACACACACACGCACACACACACTACATATACACACGCACACGCACACTCACACGCACACGCACACGCACAAACACACACACTATATATATACACACACGCACACACACCCTACTGGAGTCCCCCCCTCCATACCGAGGTTAAAACCTCCTTACAAACCTCCTTAAAGGCCTCCGTGGGAAAGGAGGCTGTGGTAGATACGGCTGAGCTCCCTACGGACCTCCTTATCTTTCCTTGGGATCTCCCTAAGGACCTTCCCATCTTTGCAACTCTCGCAGGCTTTCCTTCCTTTTTTCTTTCCCGTGCTTGACCTTCTCGTATACGTTTTGCCCTTCTTCTCATCAACCTGGTTGCCCCCCTTACCTTCTTTTATCGCTTCCAGCCTGCCTCTCTTACTCACTTTTTATTTATAAACTTTCAGTTCGTTTCAACCTCGTAGTAGGGTGTTTCCTATCTCCCCTTGACCTATGTTATATGCCAACAACACAGTCTTTGAGGACCTCCGTATCTTTCTTTGCAGGTCTTCAGAACCTCCATATATTTCAGGCCCTGGTGATCTGAAACTATTTTATGACCCAAATCAAGCACACTAACTCAGATCACAACCCTTTTAATTACAGTGACTGATCAAGTGCACTTGCATGCACTTTCAGGCCGGTAATCAAAACATCAGAACTGCAGCACATAGCTAATTTAATTCCCAGACCTGCAAACCACTGCTGTAACTCTTTTCACACCAGGCGAACCTGCTTCAAAATAAAAAACAAACCAGCAATAACAACAAGTACATGGCATTGTCGGAATATTACTGCAAATGAATATTTAACCTTGAAGATCCTTGCGTGCAGTTGGAATCTTGCTTGCACCGTGTGACATTTAAAGGATGCTTTTTTTGGGTATTGGAGAGCCATGGCACTAGGCTTCCAGAGGACCAAGTACTGCTCCTGGATGTTGGAATTTGCCAATCACCTTGAGCCCTTGCCTTCTTTTGGCGCGGATCTTTTGCCAGTCATTTATTTTGTCAATGCCGTTGTCAAACTCAAACATCTGGTTTACAACTTTAGATGCCCCCGACTTGTTTGCTAACTTTTTTGCATACTTTCTCTTGTATTGCCAGAGCACGTCTGTGGAGTTTTGATCATATGATGAACAGAAGTTATAACCCCTTCCCTTCCTCTTCATCAGACGCTTGCCCTGTATGTAGGAAGCGTCTTTTTTGGTTGGTAGGTGGTTTTGTTTCTTGTGCGTTTGCATGTGGAGGTCCTATGGTGTTTTGATGGTTATTAGTGATGGTTATTAGTGATGTCAACGGGGGTTGAGAACAAAAATCATATAGACGAGACGAGACGTTGAATACAACCCCCACAAATGTCTGAGCAATTCTGGTGGTGTGCAGGCTTCTGCCTCCCAACCACCTGATCCCCATTGAAAAACTCTTTATTTTATTCTCCAGGTGGGATGTTGTGTGTCTCTGCATCCATTGGATGGTGCAGAACACAATACAACATCCTTTCCTAATCCATGCCGATAGTGTTTACACTATCTGCGTTCTTTTTCTTATTTTCTTTACTTATATGGTGTGCTCACATTCCCTGACTTGTGCCACACCATAGATACTGACTGGGGTTGGCCAGATCCAAACATACATTTACGTGTGGTCTTAACATACGGTGCGCTTAGAAAGGACACTATCATATATAAGGTCATATATATAGTCTAGTAAAATCGATATGAGAACCCACTTTCTCATATCCCCAGATTTGGGGGTGATAAGAATTCAAGGTTTTCCCAAACCCTTAAAAAAACACTGGTGTGTGCGTGCATGTATAGAGGCTTGCATGTGCCAACGTTTAAGAGTGTGCGTGTATGCACACATATGTATTCAGAGGCACTGCAGTTGCTTGGCACAGTTTGAACACTCCAGTGAGTGCAGTCGTGAATGTGGTGCAGGGGAGAGACGTGTCACAGTCTTTCATTTCCTTATTTCGGTCATGTTTCTGACTCCCGACCTTGACTCGTAATTAGAATCAGGTATGCCACAATTCCTAAGGAGGGCAGCCGTGCTTGTCCTCCCCACAGTTTAAATAAATGCGGGGAGAAAAGGAATGCATCGCTAAGTGCTGGGAACTGCTTGTTTGGGTGAACGCTGGTGTACATACATACGCGCACTGCAGGCTCGCCTGGATGGGTGAACGATCTGCTGCTCAGTTGCTAGTCGTGCTGCGTGACCACGCCATGGCCGTGTCCAAGCTGCAGGATGTGCTCAAACAAGATGCTTTAGACGTGTCCATCATGCGGCAAGAGCGCGACGTTGGAGCACAGATGCTAGAATGAGAAACGAGAGTATAATTTGAATGTTTAACGTGCGTTTGACACAGCCATTGTACAACTATAGCTAGAGATGACAACCATTTCAACGCGTAAAAGAAGTGTATGCCGCTAGTATGTTATGAAGATCGGACATACTTTTAGGCCATCCACCATAAAACTTAGCAACTCGGATTAAGCACTCCACGCACAGCGCGTTGCGTGTTGAGGTGGTTTATGCTGAGGCGTCGGCATGCCCCACTCCACGCACATTGGCACTGGCAGCAGCAACACAGGCGTACAACCCACGCACTCCACGCACATTGGCACTGGCAGCAGCAGGGCAGGCACACTGGCCCCACACTCCACGCACAGTGACACACACTTTTAATTTATTACTACCCAGACTACACAAATATTTAAGGCAGCGTCTCGGGTTAGGGTATTGTTGTGCCACGCGCACACTCCACGCACAGTGGCACTGGCTGCAGCAGCGCAGGCACACACGCCCCACACTCCACGCACAGCCAAGCTAGGCAGTCCACGCACAGTGGCAGTACAGGCAGGCACACAGCACAAGAACCCCGCAATGAGATCAAATGGCACTGCAAAAAGAGATTGATATGTTGCCAACAACTTGCTATTTGTGTCTTGAGCGGAAGCTTAAAAAGCCTGTAACCAAAAGTTAGAAACTATTTTCGGAATCCTGACGTCGAAAGCTACCGGTTGGTATATATATGGGTTGAATCGGGGAAAGGGGTGGGGCGGGGAGGGGTGGTCCCCCGATGGGATTTTATTTTGGGGGGTTCTCCAGTTCTTTTTGGGCCACTTCCATGGCATTTTAAATAGATCACCGAAATCCTCAGCTCAAGAAGCCCTGTCAATTGGCACCCTTTTTGAGGCATTTGGGAAAAAGAGGGGGTCTGTGGACATGTCCACGAGTCAGGGGCACACACACTGGGTTCCAGGCTGCGGGGTGAGTCAAAGCCTGGAGCCAAAGATTCACTCTAAACTTCTAGGATTGTGCCAGCATGAAATAGTCAGTAGATTTCTGAAAAATTGGAAGCAATGTGGGGCTGTGCAAGCCAGTTGTGGGTGCCTGGTAGGTCATGTGTACGTGTGCGTCCGTATCCCAGTTTTTGCCCCATAACTCTGCAACATTTCAGTTTCAGGTCTTGATGCGTATGCAGTTGGGTGCAGAATCTGAAAAGGAGAAGATCAGTGCCCTTATTTTCGTCGTCTGAGTGGGGGCACTGGAAGGGGGGTTTGGGGGGGGGTCCCTCAGGGGTGTCCACCCCAGCAAAAATAATATATAAACACCCTGCTAGGATGGTTCTTTTTGCGGACTGTGCTGATTCGTTTGTCTTGTCACGCCCAATTGTTGGCAGTGACGGTTCGTGTGATTTGGTTAGTTGGTTTTTCAGTTGAGGTTATTTTGCCTAGTCTCGTTCAATAAGCTGGAGAAGCCAGTTTATTGAAGAATGGATTAAAGCCAGGGTCGAGTCTCGAGAACTCGAGCAAAGGCTGGAAACTGCACTTCAGACTGCAATTATCCCGATTCCCTCTATCTCTCTCTCTCTCTCTCTCTCTCTCTCTCTCTCTCTCTCTCTCTCTCTCTTTCTCTGATTTTTCTTAAATCCAACTAGCCTAATACACTGACATATACCATACCACACACACTCTAGTCGGCTGGTTTATTGGTTGTTGTGCTGAGTCTTATACTTTGCAGTGACAGTGATTTGCTACAACAATCCTTTTCAAGATTTTACTTGGCTGCACGGTAGTCATAGCTAGCCTCTAATAAGGAACTATTTTATGGCATGCTTTAAGCTTCAAGTATAAATTAGTGTTGGTGGGTACTTACAGAATATATATAGCGAGAAAGAATGCCGAAGTATGCAAATAAAGCGTACTAAAATCCGACTGGTTTTTAGCACGATTAGATGGACCAAAAAGCCAAACAGTGTTCCATTTCCAAAGCAAGAAAAAAGCACGGAAGACGTAAAGGAAGTAAGGTGCGGGAGTTTCTTCCAATTAAAGGGAGCAGACCCAACTAACAGTGCTTTGTTTCACTTGCAGCTAAGAAAGTGATGAATGGTAGTCATGTTCAACGTGCTGCTAGGCAAAAAGATTGAGCTGCTAAACAACTGATTGCACACGTGGAAGACGCAAAGCCTTAGTGTGCAGACCCAAAAAAAGGGGCACAGAGAATGGAGCGGCAAAGCGCTTGTACGAGTGGGCCGGCTGCTTTGTAGTTGAGAGGATGAACGATGCACGTGGCACACATCAAGCAAAACGTCTAAGAGGTGCTCACGCGCAAGCGCTGCGCCCTAGGAGAGATACGGACCGCGTGCACAAGCCACTCTATGGACTCCTTCAGACCCTGCCCCGTGTACGCACAAACGGGTACCACCCTGATGGGCGGTGCATTAGGAGGCGCTGTCTTGCTGATGCCGAAGAATTCAGAAATGTCTGCCAGGCCGACGGCCCCCTCCAGGTCCTGCTTGTTGGCCATGACCAGCAGCGGAGCACCTGCAAGCTGTGGGCTGCTGCGCATGCGCTCAAAGGCTGCCCTGCTCTCCTCAAAGCGTGCTGGGTTGGCTGCGTCTACCACATAGATGACAGCGTGGGACTCATCGTAGTACTTGTCCCAGATGGACTGCAGGCCAGGCTGCCCACCCAAATCCCACAAGACTATGCTCTGCCCCTTGGCATCCAGCCGGCCGACGTTTAGACCCACAGTGGGAAGGATCTTGCCGGGGTCCAGGCCCACAAGTGTTGTGTACAAGGTTTTCAAGTGCTCCAGCACATTCGTCTTGCCTGCCTTGTCCAGGCCCAGGATGAGCATCTGGTACACCTCCTTACGGAACAGGTACTCCCACAGCCCATACATGAGCCTGTGATTGAGTGTGATTTAAACTATGTGCATGCATGCATGTGTGTGTGTTTGCATGTGTGTGTGTGTGTGTGTGTGTGTGTTGTGTGCGCGCGCGCGCGTGTGTGTGTGTGTGTGTGTGTGTGTGTGTGTGTGTGTGTGTGTGTGTGTGTGTGTGTGTGTGTGTGTGTGTGTGTGTGTGTGTGAGAGAGTGTGTGTGTGT
>Ga0307947_1001964_pt1 | contig 16395 bp, 18 predicted proteins | sample OrgLakmetagen232_FD_201840 | JGI IMG/M metagenome (GOLD analysis project Ga0307947, IMG submission 201840) | Saline water microbial communities from Organic Lake, Antarctica - #232 | ecosystem: Environmental > Aquatic > Non-marine Saline and Alkaline > Saline | place: Antarctica: Organic Lake...
GCAGCTCTGCGGTGTCAGGGGATGGGGAGGGGCGGTGGAGGTGCTGCTGGGCGCACCATGAAAACGAGAATTATTCACACCAATGTGCGCAGGCCCGTCCAGCGCACCCCCCGCCCCCAAAACTTGCACAGTGACCCAGACTTACAAATCAGGCAGCTCTGCGGTGTCAGGCGGAGGGGAGGGGCAGGGGGTGGTGCTGCTGGGCGTACCCCGGAACGAAAGTTTGGAAAGTTGAGAATCAGGGCCTGGCCAGAGCCACGCAGCCAACGTCCAGGTCTGAAACTTGGCAGGCAGGCCAAGCAAAACTTTTTGTCGGGGCATACAAGCTTTGGTGACCAGGGGTGCAGTGAGCAGTGCTGTGGAAAGAAGTGACTCAATGTGTGGTAGCTGGAGGAAGCTACCCGGCGCTCAGCCCAGCCCATGCCCCCCGAGCATCATCTGACCGCACAGGCGTTGACAGTAGACGTTTCTGAGTGTGCCGGCTGGGTCTGGGGCCGAGGAGAGGCGGGACGAAAAGTTCGCTGCTCCATGCAAGCACACGACTGGGTGCACGGATTTCCACAAATCGAGTTGCAAGGGACTTAAAAATTAATGTTTAATGACGCGATGACGATGGGAGCGTGTTCTGAGGATGCGAGTCTCCATATTTGACTGACAGATGTGAGCAGGTTGAAGGCATGCATGCACGCGCACACGCGCACACACACACACGCACACACACACTCACATACACACACACACACACACACACACACACACACACGCACGCACGCAGGCATGCCCGCACGCACATATGCACACACGCACACACGCACACACACACACACACACACACACATACACATACACTTACACACACACACAAACACGCACACACAAACACGCACACACACACATGTATAAGCGCGCACAAAGCACACACAAGTTGCCAGTTCACAGCGCAAAAGGCTTCGCCAACTTTTCAGCATCGCTTGCGATGCTTCCCCCCACTTGTCCGAACAGGAGCCCACGATGTGTATACTTCCTTAAGCAAGAACAACGACGAGTTTATTTTTCCCTCTGTGAACTAATTGCGTTTTATGAGCAGGCTAGCAGTCGCACTTCTTGACTAAAGACCTTTCTTTGAAAATCTTGTAATCCATGAAGCGCCAAGAACATATTTATGTGTTGAAGGATACGCAAAAGAATGGCATCAGCTTTGTTGCTTAACGATATGCCAGGATGAAACTTGAAAAAGACTCTTTTTTGGGTATATAGTCTATATTTGCATAATAACCATTTACATGAGTATCCTCATGTAGGAACAAAATTATAAAACCTTATAAAGCATCAAATAGGTGTGTGGCTAAAAGAAATCAGGAAAAAAGAAAAACTACACAGGCAGTGAAGACTACTCCCCACATTGTTAAGGATAAGGAGCCACTTTGGTACCGGGTACGTAAAACTCCACCAAAAAGGAAAAGAAAAACAAATTACAGGGATCAGGAGGGCTGCAGGCTTGACATGAGACCGGCTTCTGATGAGAGTTGGTAATAAAACTGGAAAGTATACGGACAATTTTGGCAGTGTAGTAACCAGAATGTACATGAAGCTTGGAAGCGAGTTTCGTGGCTCTTTGAGATTCAAGAACCAGCACCTTAAAAGGCTCCAGTGTGTGATTGTTGGAGCTGGTGCCACCCACTCCCAAAACAATGGTGCGGAGGGTAACGGAGGCTCCTTGAAGGATGGTGCAGAGGCCTTTGCGCTGTTCCTGCGCGGCGCTCAGCTGGTTCTGAGGCCGAGTGTCCTCACAGTACTTGATATCATTGAGGTGGATGCCAGTATGCTGAGCTTTTTGGGTCGGTGCTGTCTGGGGAAGGTGGATCGTCCAATGGCTGGTAGTGCTCCCAGTCTTGCTCCCTCAGTTTCCCCCTGCCACTCCTAAGAACCCACCCCCCTTCATTGCTAGTCTGTTGCTTTTCTGTGTTCGAGGAGTGGGAGCAACTATTACTGATCTGAACGGCTGAAGGTAAACCTGTTTTTGTCTAAAAAGTAGGGTGGGAAGAGTGGCATCATTACCTGGCATAAAAAGGGGCCATTACTGTGACTGTTGCTACTGGTGGCTTAACGCTCCTAGGGGGGGGGGGACCTGCATAGCGGTCACTATAAAACCAACCTTTGCACACTAGTCAGGAAAAGGAGCCACTTTGGTGTTGAGTAAATTTAAAGTTTTTAGAGGCTCTTCCCCACAAGAAAAAGTACCAAGGGGGGACAAGAGGGTTACAGGCCGGGCTTGGCAAATACCAGCTCCAGGTGAGAATTGATGATGATACTGGAAGGGGCTGGAATGGACAAGTTTAGCAGCGTATAATGGTCATGGTGGTGCGTCCTGCAAATACACGCCGTCCCTGGTGTGTATTTGTAGGACGCACAACCATCACCATTGCGCACCGCTTAGATACCATCATATACTCCGACAAGGTGCTGGCAATGGCTGGGGGCGTGTTGAAGGTGGGTGATTACTAGGTATTCGGGGCCCAAAATACCCAGAGCAGGCTAGCAACTTCTTGACTGAAGGCCTATTTTTGTAAACCTTGTAAACCTTACATACAATTTATAAAGTTGAGGAAAATATGAATGTTAGTTGTTTTGATTGAGCTTAACGAATTGGTCACTTATCATTCTTGCTTTGCCATCCCTTTTTCTAGAAATGAGCGTATGCCGATTAATGTACCACGGTATCTCCATCTTGATCTGTCCAAACATGTTATGCGCAATATAAGTAGATTCCACTCACGTGCGCATACTTGAAAGTTGAGGCAGCAGCATGGCTTGAAGATGGTTCTCGCGTATGTGATTAACGTCCTGGTGAAGATGAACATGTTAAGAACAAGGTGCATGCTCTTTTATTTTGCCAAGACCATCGGGTTTGTGAGCTGAGGTTTTTACAAAGAAAAAAACTTCGCAGGCAGTGAAAACCACTCCCCACATTAATTAAGGAAACGGAGCCACTTTGGTACCGAGTACCGTAAAGCTCCTCTACCGCAAAAAGAAAAGGGAAAATCAATGGCGATCAAGAGGGTTGCAGGATTGGCCTGAAACCGGCTCCTGATGAGAGTTGATAATAGTACTGGAAAGGGCACGTCTGGTATGGACAAGCTTAGCAGCAGAGTTCACATAGTGCACATGGAGCTTGGAGGCAAGCTTCTTAACTCTTTGAGAATCAAGACCCAGTTCCTTGAAAGGCTTCAGAGTGTGAGTGTTGTAGATGGTGCCACCCACGCCTAAAAGGATGATGTGGAGAGAAACGGAGGCTCCTTGGAGAATGTTGCAGAGATTTTTGTGCTTTTCCTTTGCGGCGTTCAGCTCCTTCTGAGCATCTGAGGTCTGGTGTCTTCACAATACTTGATCTCGACAAGGTGGATGCCACGTCGAGGTTTGCTGAGGTCTTCAGGTAGGTGCTGTCTGGGGTTGGTGGCTGTACTGGTGGCTGGCGGTGCTGCTGGGGTGCTCCCAGTTTCCCTCAATTGCCCCCTGCCACTTTGAAGAAACCACCCCCCTACATTAGTTTTTCGTTTTTGTGTTTTTGCAGCGATGGGAGTGAACAGGACAAAATCTGGGCGGCTGGAGGTAAATCTGTCTTTATCTGGGAAGCAGGGTGGGAAGAGCCATTTGGGAATAATTCTACTTTCATCTGTTTCAGGAATCTGGAGATTTCTCTGCGTGGTCATCCGTTTGTTGCTGCCTATGTCTTTGAAGACAATGCGTGATCCTAAGGAGCCTGTTTTGCTGATAGTCTTAAAGATCATGCGGCATGCTATGTTGTGTCTTTTGGTGATAATGTTCCTTATTTGCGTGTGTTGGCACCCTGAAAGGATGTGCAGGGCACTGTCTAGTTGTGGGCAGATGGGGCAAGTTTGACTTGTTGAGAGTTTAAACATTACCGCATGTTTTTGATTATATAGGGTGCCTGTTCTGTATTTCATAATGATACATTTGGTCTTAAAGGGGACATTGGATGATGTTAGGTAATCATTGCTAGTGGCTCCATTGGCAGTGCTGTCCTTGATGAGGGTCTGGTCGTACGTATGGTAGTTTGCTTCAGTTTTGGCATTTCCCAGTTTATGGAGAAGATGCATACGTGTTTGAAGGGCGTCACGGTGGTTTGGTAGGTACCAAAGCTTTGGGGAAGGAGAATGGGCCATGTTTGTTGTATGTGTATGAATATGGGTTTGTGTTCGGTTTTCTATGTCTTCATTTGCAAGCCAGTGGATGTTATAGAAGGGATTTCCCTCAGGGCCTGCTGTTCTGATGGAGGTGTCAGCGATGTCGGAGTAGGTGGTGGCTGACTTTTTAGCAAGGGCGTCGGCATGTTCATTACCGATAATACCGGCATGGGACTTTACTTTGAAGAAGTGGATGGGCGATGGTGATTGGCGGATTGCTTTAGCAATGGATTGAAGGACATCTCCTTGGATGTGGTGGCAATGGAGATTCGGGTTTGAGAGCTGCTTTTTGATTTGGTGCAGTGATGTAAGGCTGTCTGTGGCTATATGTGAGTAGCCGTGTGTGACTGCAGCTGCTATAGCTGCTAGCTCTGCACGTGAGATAGTGTTGGTTATACCCATGCCTTTTGGGTTTACAAAGTGGGAAACATTTAAGTGAGGGTGGTAAACGCCTGATCCGGTGTCTTACCCTACTTCATTCTTTTGGAGGCTTCCATCAGTGTAGGTCCAATCCCGCCACTCTTTTACCTTACGGGTTAGGTTTTGGCTGGAGCTGTTTTGGGGTGCTTCATCTATATTACAATTATGAGGTTGGTCAGTGCTAGTTAGGGCAATTGTTTTATCTGGGCCTTCTGAGGTTTGAGGGTGGTCATTGGGTAGCTTATTACATTTGTTAAGTCCGGAGTGTTGTCCGGAACCTAGTAAGGCTGTTTGGTAGGGATGGTTATGTATGATTTGGATTTCCCAATTTGCCTCAGGGATTTCTTTGGCAAGTTCTTTTAGCCAGTCTTTGCTGTGAGCATTGAGGCAGACCCTGCCCCTGGTGTTCCATATGGCAATGACCTGCAATCCCCAGGAGTGTTTGGAAAGTGGTATTTGTATGTTGTTCCAGAAGGGCACTTTCGCATATTGGAGTTGGTTTGATGGGACAGTGCCGAGGAATTTACAAATGTGTGGGTATTTGCGGCAGAGTGATGCATAGGGATTTGTGGTCATATCTTTATTCCAGGAAGGGAGGAGCATGAATGTGGCTGTTTCCTCTGATGTGCTGACAGCAGCAGAGTAGATGGCGTGTCTTGTTGCTAAGAGCATGGTGTTTTCATGGTAAATGGGATGGCAGATGGAGAACCCAGAGAATCGGGAGGAGAAGGCATTGGTGTTTGCCCCAACTTTGTCCCTTGGGTGCTCACTCCAGTAATGGGGGAATTTGGGGTCATGGTCGAGGGAGGATGCCATTTGTTCTTTAGTGACCAGGGTCCACTTTTGAAAGGCGGCGGTGATGTGGGAGGGAAGTATCCGGGAGAAAGAGACTTTGCTTTTTCTGTTCGTATGTTTAGAGGTAGAGATGTCTTTACGAGTAATGAGGCCTACGAGTTCTGATGCAAAGCTAATGGGTGGAGGTTTAATGTGGCCGTGTAGGCCGCTGCACTTTGCCTTATCAAAGGCCTTTTGCAGTAAGTGAAGGCGCTCGGGAGTAAGCATACCTTTACACTTTCCGTCGACATTGTAAATACAGGCTACTGTTCAGTGTACACTTCAGGAAGCAGTATGTCATCTGGGGAGGATAGGGTACTCTTTTCTTGATACTCCATGAGATCAATGGTTGTGATCCAGTACTCACAATGCCCTATGGCCGTGATGTCAGCCCGTGGGTTGGTGGGTTGTTGGATGTCAAAGCTAAATTTGTTCCGAAGATCAACGCATTGCCCTCTTGGGTGGCAGAGAACCCGTTTTTGAAGATCATTTAGGTGTTCATCTGCTGCAGGCTGAGATAAGTTTGGTGCGACGATATGCTCTTCAGATTTTTTGAGGCTCTGCTTGAAGCTTTCACACATGTTTTGTAGTTCTTCAGGCTCCCAGGTTGGGTTCCATCCATGAGACTTCCACGATCTCTCTATTCTGAAAGTGGATACGGCTTTCCTTTTCATTTCGATTCAGATTTATACAGGCAGGGCAGGCCCATGAATAGCTTCCCTTTCAGTGGCGTTGCAGCAGCTTGTTTTAAGCAAGCATTGCCAGTGGTAGGTACGGTTGCAGACGTCACAGATGTACATGTCTTTAAAAGGTGGGGAGAGGTCTGGAGATTCAAGTCCTAGATGGTAGGAGCCAATTTCACAGCTTGCGCACTTAATTTGGCTCCGGGCAATAGTCTTACTGGATTTGGGAACTAGTCCAACTGATTTAAAGAGGGGTAGGGCCCATCTTTCAATATTCATGGGGGCATAGTTTGTGTGGTATTGCTTCTGTCTTTGGGGTGTATCATCACTGTCACTTTTCTTGGGGGTGAAGAACCTCCAATTATCTATGTGCAGGATGTCCATATCATCATAGTAGAGTGTGTTGGTGGCCTCTGTGGGTGTCATTGAAAAGGCCTTATCCTTCTTGTATGTCCAGAGTTCTTGTTGAATATGCGTGGTGCGCAAGGGGGTCAGGTTTAGGCTAGGAAGGTGATGGGGTATATCGAGGACTTCACATCTTCTTTTCCTTTGGGGTCTGCGCTGTGATGATGGTGCTGGGTGGTCTGCAATTTCAAAGGTTGGGTTGCTGTGTACCTGGTAAGTAATTGGGTTGACTGATATGCTGGGTGGGAGGAGTGATAATGTGTGTGAACGCTTGTGTTGCATGGTGGTTGTGGCTAGTGATTTGTGAGCATGTGGTGCGTTTATATGGCTGACTGTTTGTAGGTTGTAGTTCAGTAGGCTGAATTACTATTTGTGAGTTTAAAGCAACAGTGTCTATGATTTGAGTAAGGGGCGTATGTTTCTGACTTTCTGTTTGGCTGCGTGTCCTCTTTCTGGTACCGGGGAGGGTATCTTGTGTATGCCATGCACGCTTTGCTTGTTGGTCTGGGGAGAGAGTGGCCAGTTGGTTAGTGGGTGCAGGCTCAGAGAGGCAAGTAATTATAGCTGTAGTTTGTGGCAGTGGTATTGGCGATGTGCTTATAGAGTCATGGTTCCTTTTTGTTTGGTTGGATACCCTTTGTGAGTAGCGTTGTGAGCGCGGGGTTTCCGTTCGTGGTGAAGGTGGAGGCCCTTCCACCGTTGTGGCGAGGGAGTGTTGTGTTTGGGGAAGCTCAGTGCGGGATATGTTGCCATGTGCTGTGCGTTTCCTGGGTCGAGCATTGGATATTGGATTCTGTATATTGGGGGGTAATTTTTTCTAAAAATGAAGGTGTAGGTACATTAGCGTGACCTTGAATTTCTGTTCGAGGTTCAGTTGTGATTATAGAGGAGGCAGGGGATGTTTGCGGCTCTAAGTTTGGTGTGTCAAAAACAGAGGATTGGTTGGGGTGTCCATTATTTGTTGGTGGATCTGTGTGTAGAGGTGGTGGGCCTCTGATTAAGTTGTTTGTAATGGGGTGCCTGTGGTGTGTTGCTGAGCGTGGCTGTGGTGGGGGTGTTGCGTAGTAGATGGGCAAAGTTTTCGCGTTTGGATGTTTGCGGAATTTGGGGGCACCTCTTTGTGAGCCGATGTGTTAATGTGTGTGTCTAGGAGACCTGTGAAGGAGGAGTTGTTCATTTTGTGGTAATTGAGTAGGATAGACTGTTTTGGGTTCCTTTCTTGGACGTTCAGAAGGGTCTTCTAGGCTTGTTACGAGTGCTACAGCTGCTGAGCGCCTGTGGTATTCCACGCCTTATCTTGGGGACTTTTTAGCAGCCCAACCCTTTTTGCTGCAACAGGTCAACAACCAACTTGTACATGATTTCCCTTCTCAGCAGAACACTAGACTTTTTCTCTTTCTTTCTGAGCTTGCTTATGGATTTATTTGTGGCTGGCCGAGACCAGTCGCAGCCGATCAACCAAAGAACCTAACTGAAGGTCACCCCCCATTGTAACCATTGTAATAAACACTTTGGAGCAGAAGGAGGACAAATTGCTAGTAAAGAAACTATTGTGAAATCGTTGGATCGACGAAAATTTGGATGGTACTAGCATGGAGGGAATTACGTTTCCCGTAAAAGCACTATCAGTGCGTGTATTTGTTTTCATTTCAAGCAGAAGGGCTGAAACTGTATTGGCATCAAGATGCCGGTACTCGGTGAAAGCGGCAAGGGCTTCTCACATGCAACTCAGTGCCGACTGGATGGCTACAGCTGTTACATATTTACTGCTTACAAACGCAGGATGGTCTATTAATAAAAGCATTACAATCAAACTAATACTGACTCAGAGTGAACTCTTATCGAAATTGCTCACTTTTTGACTGATGGCTTTATCTGTGAACTCTGTACACTCTGAATTGCTCACACTCACGCATATCAGAAGGATGCAAAAAAAAGGATGGAATACTTTAATTAAGTGGTTTCTCTGCAATTAAGGTAAGGGATATAACTATTATCGATGCAGACAGTGTGTCTGAATTAAACACCTGAACTCTGTTTGAAGCGCCTGATCTGAGCTCAAGATAATCTGCAACCTGATGACAGTTGGTGCCCCACTGCAATAGAATAACGGCCTGCTCCTTCTTATGACATTTTGCTGCTACGTTATGCTCACGATGCACCAGTTCCGCACCAAATGATTCAATGAGCTGCCAGAAGAAGTAGAAGGGACGGGAAAGAAAAGCTGACAAATCCAGATCACAGGCGGTTCATCATAAAATTAGAATGGAATGATGATAGAAGTTGGATGAATGAAGCAAACCCCAAAAAGAAAGTAAGAGGCTGCACTGGTAGGGTGTTACGTAAGAGACACATAGCAGATATGCAACACGTGCAGCTGTGACATGTGTCCCGACGCGTCCCTTGTGAAAAGATGTTTAACTGGAGGTTTGTCCAATGGTAACCGGCGAAGCTGGTTTGACTCCAGAAGGCAGTTCTTAATACAAGTAGTATCCACCACCCTACTGTCTTAGCTGTTGGTTAACTAAGAACAGGAAGCAGTGCCTGCTCGTTTAAACCCCTTCCTCCTCACCAGCCCATGCATGTAGACATTGTCATGAAAGGTGTACACCCACACACCACAAAGTATCACTCATGACCATCACATCAGGGCCCACATATTACGGCCCACACATTTAACTTAATTCATGCAGAATGCAACAGAGGCAACGAATGACCCACACACCATGGCCCATACGTACAAGTTCATTATGCATATTGCAACAAAAGGCAATGAACATGCGCCACAGTAGCAGCACGTGCATTTTGGTAGCACACAGGTTTTATCTCATGTACCCTAACTATCAGCCAAACTCTGTGTAGCAGCAAGAAAGGTTGGCTTTAGGGAACAAATCACTTAAGAAAAATGAAAGGGGGTCGCTTATGCGTCGTCGCACGCAATCTACAGGGCATAATATGGTAGTATCTTATTGTGAAAACCTGGAAAACACATTTCTGTCTATAAAGATGCGGTGCCCAACACACAGGAGCACAGTATAAAACAAACAGAAAAAATAATTACTTTAATACGTTAACCTTTCTTATCTTTGGCCTTATTGTCTTTACGGAGCAACTGGCCTCAGCCCACCCAAAAGGATTTACATAACAAAGTAACCATGCGGCGGAGCGTAAAGCCCACCTTATTCTGGCTTGTTCAGCCCTCCAAGCTGGTGATTGAAAAGCCGCCGCGCCGAATTTCAATGCCATCACAAGCCTGGAGTGTGTGTGTGTGTGTTTGTGTGTGTGTGTGTGTGTGTGCGCGCGTGCACGCACAGCTTGTTGGTGTAGTGTGTGTGCATATGTGTGTGTGTCTGTGTGTGTACTTCAAGTTTTAATGTGTGTGTCTGTTTATGCCTGTGTATTTGTGTGCATGTGCGCATGCGTGTAAATGTGCATGTGTGAATGCGTGTGTTTTTGGTGCACGCGCATGTGTGCGCAAACGGATACATAGAAACGAGCAAAAACGAGGCAGGCAGAAAGTATACAAATCTTGCAACTTGAGGACCTACCCAGCACCTTGGGGCACGACGCGGATATAAAGTTCATGGTGCAAGAAAGGCCCTGCCTCCTTCCGTGCACTACTTGCACTAACTGAACAATGCCCTCGCTCACCTGCACCACAATACCCTCGCTCACCTGCACTACAATGCCCTCGCTCACCTGCACTACAATACTCTCGCTCACCTGCACTACAATACTCTCGCTCACCTGCACTACAACACTCTCGCACACCTGCACTACAACGCCCTCGCTCACCTGCACTACAACACTCTCGCCCTTCTGCCACACTTTGCGAGGCAGCAGAGCATTTGCCTGGGACCAGTCCTTGGCTTGGCTCGCAATTTGCTTGCACACCCTATCCAGATCATCAATCTTTTCTGTGGCTGAGTTAAACCAAATCTCAACACAGCCCCCGCGGACGCCCATACCAGTAGGCACCAGACTCTGAATTCTGTGTGGCACAGACAGAGAAAGCTTGGAAATGAGGTTGTTAAATTGCACAATAATTCACACAAACACACACATGCATACATACATTCACACATACATACAGAAAGACACACACGAGCACACACACACAAATGTACAAATAACAGAGAAATGTACTAACACAAAAACTTGCACACATACAAAGACACACACATACATACACACACAGACACACACTAGCAAGATTGGTGTTTCATGTAGCATCACAAAAACAATGCAGAGGCAGGCTGTCACATCTGAAAGAGAAAGTGTTTAAAGATAATGTGAAGAAAGGTTTAAATCAGAAAGGTTTTTAATCAGGTTCTCGTCAGAACCCACCACATCACACACTAGATATGTTCTCAGAAATACTAAACTGAAATGCTTCTCACCTTCTCAGTCTTCTTTGGAGGTCTAGCAAGGCGGGGCCAGACACGTAGTCGGGGGTAGCAGTCGTGCTTGAAATCTTGATGGCAAACTGCTTGCAAAGTCGGAAAAAACAAATAGAGAGAGCTTAGTGCAAGCATGAACGTCACATCTCCACTGAAACATGCCTCTGTCCTTCTAGACAATGTCCAGTCATAAGCTACAACCAGTCTTGTCAGCCTTGTGTCAAAATGATGCATAACAAACGCATTACATGCACACACGCATATCCTCTCACACACATACACGCAAAAACACACATCCCCCAAACAAGTACACCGCCTCCCCCCCCCCCCCCCCACACACACACACCCGATAAACTTCTTGCACGTAATTAATCACAAGACTGCTGCCAGGGTGTGCGCTGCTGCTGCTTCCTGTTGAGGAGGGTGCACCGTAGCTTGCAGGCCTTGCGTCCGAATCAGCTGCAGCAGCAGCAGCCGCCGCAACAACAGCCACGCTTCCAAGGACGTCCATGGACAGTGTAGCCGGACTACTTGCTGTTGCATCAGACGCTGGTGTTAGTGCTGGTACCGCGGTTGCCGTTGCTGGCGATGGTGCTGCTGCTGCCGTCACTGGTGGTGGTGCTGCTGCAGGATCCAATGCAGGGGTGCGAGCAGGCGGCATTGGAGTGCCGCCGACATGAGAGGAAAGGGGTGGGGGCGGGGCCTGGGGGGGAGGACCACCCGCAGCACGGAAGTTAGGCACAACGGCAGGCGAGGATATGGACATGAGCATCGGTGCTCCATTGGGGGGGCTTGGCACTGCCTCTGCAGGAGAATTGCTGTCTTGAAGGTCATGATCACCCTTTGAAGAAGAGGGGCTGCCCTTGGGGTTGCTGCTGGTCGTTGTTGTCTCTTCCTTGTCGTCCATCGCCTGCAGGTGTCAGCACGTTCCGAGGCGCAAGCACGACGCCAGTTACCTCTGTGCATCACATTGTCTGCATGGTCAAGTTATGCACCTAACCGTCCTCGCATTAGAGGGTCGTACGTGCGTCAGAGGGACGAGTACTCAACAAGGCAGGGAGAAAGAGTGCAACGGAGGCACGTGTACAGAATTCTCATCTGGGACAACTCAATGCACACAATCTAATAAGGCGTGCTCATAAATGGTTTTGGCCAACTGTAAACAAGAGAGTGGCTAGACTACGGACAGCAAACCGTTTCGTCACACTACTAGTAAATATGCAACACATACCTATTCAAAACCCACGTACCAGTAAGCAAGCATTTAAGGTCGCAGAGGCAGTTCATTGTGATTCCCGTACTGCCACATGCACGTGCATTACTATTGACTGCCTAGACGAACGACAAAAGCATGAGTAGCTGGCTAACCTCTGACTGCCCAAGCATCATTCAGATGCCCTGAGCTCAGTCGCCTAGGCTCACGTGTCGGGCTGACGTGCTGTGTTCAATCAAAGCCACATGCATTCACAAGTCAAAACAGTCAGATAGTAAGAAGTGAATGATAAAATAAACAGGAGTGGTGAACTTTCCCACACTCCTGGATTGCACAAGATGGAACACAACAATCTGCTTCTATCTGATGGTGAAAGAGTACACCACTCCTCATTGGACAAAACCTAACATAAACTACATGACACTTCTGTTTGGGGATGCGTGCATGTGTGTGTGTGAGTGTGTGTTGTGTGTGTGCGTGCGTGTGTGTGCGTGCGCGCGTGCATGTGCGTGCGTGTGTGAGTGTGTGCGTGCGTGCATGCATGCGTGTGTATGTATGTATGTGTGTGTGCGTGTGTATGTGTGTGTGCGTGCGCGTGTGTGCGTGCGTGTGACCGTGCGCACGTGTGTGCGTGTGTGTGTTTGTGTGTGTGTGTGCGTGTGTGTGTGTGTGTGTGTGTGTGTGTGTGTGTGTGTGTGTGTGTGTGTGTGTGTGCGCGCGCGCGTGCGCGTTCACGCGCATGTGCGTGCGCGTGTGCGTGTGCATGTGCATGTGCATGTGCGTGTGTGTGTGCGTGTGTGTGTGTGTGTGTGTGTGTGTGTGTGTGTGTGTGTGTGTGTGTGTGCATGTGCGTGCGTGTGCAAGCGCTCGTGTGCGTGCACGTGCATGTACGTGCACATGTGCGTGTGCGTGTGCATGTGCATGTGTGTGTGTGTATGTGTGTGTGTGTGTGTGTGTGTGTGTGTGTGTGTTTGCACTTCTGCGTGTGTCTGCGACGTACCTGGAATTACGTGATGATAACTATTTTATAATAGATACTACAAATGAATAAAGTCACTAGGTGGGGTGGTAATTGTGGCTGCATATGTTGCATTACATTGCATTATGTTGCATTATGTGTGTTAATGTTTCCAATACATTAAAAACCTTTGTTAGAAGCCCGCCAGGCGTCACGAACGGTATCCAATTCAACCAATCAGCTTCCACCCTCTCGAATAGTAAATCTGAAATTTGCATAATTATTGTGATCAGCAGTTCCGTCAGGACCGGCGGAACAAACAAAAATCTCCCGAGGCTCCTCAGCTCATGTCAGATCCGCAACAGCGAAGCAAAATCCTCAGGAATACTTCTTTTAGAACGTCACGGATTCACTTTCTAGGGCGATTACCGGTAGCTCAGATCGTTATAATGTTCTTTGGCTTCGCGTGTATCCAAGCGCATCCGTCAATCTTGCCTCTGCCTGCCAGCAATCAACCACTAAAAGAGGAAGGAATCCTCAACGTTTGAAATGCTGAGCTCGGCCACCCCAGCACGGGAATCGACGCGCAAACCAGCCATGCTTATTCACAGCACAAACCAATTGACGGGCTAAATTTCCTCCACGGTTCTCTCATTTGATTATTTTATATGCTGCAAATTCGTGGACCTGTCCAGTGCGCATTTTTGTTGCTTGCCCTGACTCACCCACACCCCCCTTCATCACCCAGCAAAACAAATGCTCAGTGCACACACATTTTGCCCATATCACGGCATGTCAGCTACCAAATTACAAGAGAAGGAAACAACAGCAGGCTGAACGACCGCAGCATCCCAGCAGGTTGCTTTTTTCCAGGTTGGGCCATTGAAAGTGCTTTAAATTCCAGGTTATACATATAGACAAGCCTGTGCACAGGCTCACGGTTGAAATGTAGCATTTATGCATCGACCACGACCCAGATGATTGTCTGCATTCTACGGTGCGTGGATGAGGGGCGGCAGCAGTTGGCGTGCATCGCATCTGACTCCGACGACCCAATGTTATTCATATACAACATTAACTTTTCTCATATACAACCCACAAGCCCAAAATCGTTGGCAGCGACAAATCGTGTGACAGAGCAGCTAGTTGGTAACAGCTGAGAGTTTCTGTATGTCCTCTTGTTCAATTTGCTGGATGTGCCAGTCTTATTAATAACCCTTATCTTCTGGATTTGATAGTTTTGGTAATCAATTGACAACATGTGAACATTCTAAGAGGTACCATTAAAAGGGATCCTTAAGAGACCCCTTACTGTGTAATGTCTCCGATTCTATTTGTTCGTTTAGTCATATTAATGTGTACCCACAATGAGGCCGAGAGGTCTGTCTGAGTCAATCGTCCCAGCTCCTGGAAGGAGCAGCAGTGTCGCAGCCATTCAAAGACGAGTGAACTCCTACTAGGAGTTCTAGTAGACACACACACACACACACACACATATGTGTGTGCAGAGAGCGCAAAGGCATCAGACAGAGAACTGGTAGAAGTAGCGATGCAAACCCACTCCTCTGCTGGATGGTTTTTCCTCCTTGGAGACCTTTCTTGGTCCGAAGGCGCTTCAATTAAATGCATTTGCACGTTAAAACAATAAAATATACGCAGGCATTGAACAACTACTTTCCACATGAATAAAGGAGCCACTTTGGTATCGAGTTCCGTAAAACTCCTCTATCAATAGAATAAGAAAAAAATCAATGGGAATCAGGGGGTTGCAGGCCTGACCTGAAACCGGCTCCTGATGACAGTTTGATAATAGTACAGGAAATTGTGCGTCTGGCGTCTGGTATGGACAAGTTTGGCAATAGCTGACAGCCTGTACATGAAGCTTGGAAGCGAGATCTTTAACTCTTTGAAAATCAAGACCCAGCTCCTTAAAAGGCCCCAGTGTGTGATTGTTGGAGTTGGCGCCACCCACTTCCAAAAAGATGGTGTGGAGGGTAACAGAGGCTCCTTGACGGATGGTGCAGAGATACTTGTGCTGTTCCTGCTTGATGCTCAGTTGGCTCTGAGGTCTAGTGTCCTCCCTGTACCTAATCTCGATTCTGTGAAGACACTAGGCCTGATCCCCAACTCCAAAAAGCAAAAGCACAGTACAGCATGCCTATGGCCAACCTAAACAGACAATGATATAGGGAAGTCAAGCTTCACGTGATCCTCGTTGGAGCTATGGGGACTATCTACAAAGACTATACAGACAAACCTCTGGCAGACCTTAATCTGGACTACCATAAGATTAAAAATTGACACACAAACTGAATGAACACTCCATCAGACATGCATCTGCACTCATGAAAGCAAGGTAAGCACTGCAATACAACACAAGCAACAACAATCAAGGACTGGGTCCGGGTGCTACGGCACACAAACCCCCTGACCCACACTAATTTCTTTCTAATTGTTTGTGCAGTGGGGGGTTGCCTGGTGCGGGCACCTAAGTAACCCCCTCCCTTAATTCATGCTGGCTGTGTCATCATTACCAGCGGAGTTTTTTCTTTTTCTTTTCTTAGTCTGTTGCTTTTTGTTTTTGCGGAGATGGGAGCAACGAGTGCCGCATCCGGACCGCTGGGGGTAAGCCTGTTCTTGTCTGAGAAGCGGGGTAGAAATAGCCATTTTATTTAATCATAGTTTTAGCTGTATCGGGAATCTGAAGATTTTGCATAACCAGCCGTTCGCTGCTGCCTATATTATATCATGGAGACGAAGCAGGATCCTGCCAGCAGTAATGGATGATGTGAAGAGGATGATGTGGACGGCGGGCACTAGTGGCAGAGGATCCTAGGGAGCCTCTTTCGCTGATGGCTTTGGAGATCATGCTGCATGCTAAGGTATGTCTCTCAGTGATCATGTTTTTTAGTTGCGTGTTGTCATGCTAAATCAGTGGCATGGACGAATCGTGTGATTTCCCCTGGATTTATAATATGAGCAACGGTTTTATGATTATTTGGTTGTTTGGCCAGTTTAGATGGTCCTCTTGTAACAAACTCGCTCTTTTCTCAGACTTGTCTGATAACCATCTCCTCTTGGGCGTTGCTTGAGCCGTCGATTCCTTCTCGCGTGGTTCTAAATTAAGATCTAAGAAAGAGGATTAAGATCTAAGAAAGATGTGAGGCTTAATTTAGCGTGATGTCCGGTGAGAGACCGCCCAAGCTCGTCGGTTGGACGCGCGAGCAGTGGAGCTGCATTGTGGCCATCCATGGTGGCCTGGACAGCATGCGGACGT
>Ga0307947_1001967_pt1 | contig 16381 bp, 15 predicted proteins | sample OrgLakmetagen232_FD_201840 | JGI IMG/M metagenome (GOLD analysis project Ga0307947, IMG submission 201840) | Saline water microbial communities from Organic Lake, Antarctica - #232 | ecosystem: Environmental > Aquatic > Non-marine Saline and Alkaline > Saline | place: Antarctica: Organic Lake...
ACGACAACAATAGAGGCGTGAACTAGGGAATCGTATTAAAGCAAGCTAGGGACGACAAATAGGGAGGGAGGGATGGAGGGAGGGGCGACAACAATAGAGGCGTGAACTAGGGAATCGTATTAAAGCAAGCTAGGGACGACAATTAGGGAGGGAGGGAGGGAGGGGCGACAACAATAGAGGCGTAAACTAGGGAACTGACAGCGCTTCTTGGGCACTCAGACCTGCTGCTGGTACATGCGCCCTTCTGCTGGTGCCCATTTAAATCATGGGCATGTTGCGTGCACAAACACACAAACACACACACACACACACACACACACACACACACACACACACACAACACGCACATACTGCCTGCAGGCCATCGAGGGCCCCCTGGTGCCCATCGAAGCCGTGATGGACGTGGTCACGTTCTACAGGAACACCCCAGAGGCGGTCCACTATGTATGCACTGAGCTGGATGCAGGGCGGGTGCCTGACGGTGTGACAGGGCCTAGTGAGGGCGTACCGGTGCCTCAAATTGTGGCCATGACCCCTGGGGGCAGGTGCGACGTTTGATTTGAGTGTGTTACGAGAGTCAATATGCGGATGTGTGGGAGGAAACTGCCCCTTTTTGCTACCATTAGAGGCCCAGTGAGGGCGTGCTGGTGCCGCAGATCGTGGCCGTGACCCCTGGGGGCAGGTGCGACGTTTGATTTGAGTGTGTTACAAGAGTCAATATGCGGATGTGTGGGAGGAATTTGCCCCATTATGCTACCATTAGAAGCCCAGTGAGGGCGTGCTGGTGCCGCAGATCGTGGCCGTGACCCCTGGGGGCAGGTGCGATGTTTGATTTGAGTGTGTTACGAGAGTCAATATGCGGATGTGTGGGAGGAAACTGCCCCATTTTGCTACCAATAGAAGCCCAGTGAGGGCGTGCTGGTGCCGCAGATCGTGGCCATGACCCCTGGGGGCAGGTGCGACGTTTGATTTGAGTGTGTTACAAGAGTCAATATGCGGATGTGTGGGAGGAATTTGCCCCATTATGCTACCATTAGAAGCCCAGTGAGGGCGTGCTGGTGCCGCAGATCGTGGCCGTGACCCCTGGGGGCAGGTGCGATGTTTGATTTGAGTGTGTTACGAGAGTCAATATGCGGATGTGTGGGAGGAAACTGCCCCATTTTGCTACCAATAGAAGCCCAGTGAGGGCGTGCTGGTGCCGCAGATCGTGGCCATGACCCCTGGGGGCAGGTGCGACGTTTGATTTGAGTGTGTTACAAGAGTCAATATGCGGATGTGTGGGAAGAAACTCCCCCATTTTGCTACCAATAGAGGCCCAGTGAGGGCGTGCTGGTGCCGCAGATCGTGGCCATGACCCCTGGGGGCAGTGCGATGTGTGATTTGAGTGTGTAACGAGAGTCAATATGCGGAGATGTGGGAGGAAACTGCCCCATTTTGCTACCATTAGAAGCCCAGTGAGGGCGTGCTGGTGCCGCAGATCGTGGCCATGACCCCTGGGGGCAGGTGCGACGTTTGATTTGAGTGTGTTACAAGAGTCAATATGCGGATGTGTGGGAAGAAACTCCCCCATTTTGCTACCAATAGAGGCCCAGTGAGGGCGTGCTGGTGCCGCAGATCGTGGCCATGACCCCTGGGGGCAGGTGCGATGTTTGACTTGAGTGTGTAACGTCTACAATTTGTTTAACGTATACAAGTTCGCATTGTTTGTCACGAGTATTGCATTAAATCTAATTCGTCACGAGTATTACATTTAATCTAATTCTTTTTTGTTAAAAATGCTTGTCAATTTGGGGCCCAGTGGGTTGTACCAGTGCCTCAAAATTTGGCTCCTGTAAGAGCGTGAGATGTAGGCTGTAAATTAAAGTGCTCTTTGTTCGTTTCTATTCTCATTTTTGTTACCGTTTCTCCGCATTATACACAGTCACACATAGACTGGTACACATATACACACACTCACACAAATACATAGACTCGCATGCACGCATACACACACAAATTTACAGGCAATTTCTGGATGAGGTAAGCCGTCAGGGAGGTGGAGAAGCATTCCCGCCAACCTCCCCTGGAAAGTACCCTGCACGTCCCCACTACTCAAGCCACCCAAGGTGAGCTGTGTGGGTAACACACACACACACACACGTACATGCACACTCATGTACACATACATGAATACACACACGTACACATTCACGCACGTGCATATGTGTATGTGCACGTGCTCTCACACACACACACACACACACACACACACACGTGCACATGTATACACACACATGCAGCATGCCACACGAGCCCCCCTTCCTGGGCCATCCCCCCCCGCACTATGCTGAAATGGGACCCCTGCCGTACGAAGACATGCCTCCGTACCCTAGTTATCACGGAGCGGGCCCCCCTCCTGCTGTGCTGGCAAGAAAGCGAGGCAGATGGGGTGGGTGTAGGAACTCTGTGGTGTTGCTGGTGATTGATCTGATGTGGTGGTGCTGATGTTCTGATGATCTGATGATCTGATGTGGTGGTGCTGATGATCTGATGATTTGATGTGGTGTAACGCCGTAATTTTGTGGAGCTGCTGGTGATTTGATGTGGTGTAATTTGTTGTGTCCTTCAAGCATGGAAGCGAGGCAGGTGGGGTGGATGTGGAAATTTATCCTATAATGTTCCCAATGCTCTGTAGTGGTGCTATTGTGGTAAAATGGGGAATTGCGATGTAATTCTCCTGTCATTTGCTGACGGGGATACTTCTCTGTGCTTTGCTGGCGCGGAAGCAAGGCAGTTGGGCGGGTGGTTGGGTGGATGGGTGTGCTGTGAGAAGTGTTGTGCATTGTCGTTGTAATGCGATCACCATGACAATATTGCTAAACTGCAATTTGATCAAATGACCATGAGTGCCTGTTTTGTAATGAGCTTATTCGGAAGCAAGGCAGAAGGGAGGGTCTGAAGGTGAGCTCAAACAAGTTGTTGTATCTTTCACCTCCAAGCACATGGCACATTTTACACGGAAAGTGACCAGAAGCTGAAATGTTCCCTGCAGATGCCTTTTCTTATTTGGCAACGTGCAAATGTCGTAGGACTGCTTGTCACAACATTGCGTGCTTGTGACTTGTAGCTGATAAGAATGGCCTGTGTGATCAGTTGCCAGCATGCTTTCTTTTTTGTTCTGTTGGTATATGAGGGGTCAGTTATGCGTAGCTGTGAATATCCTCCTGTGCTTTTGCAAGCAGTGTGGCATCTCTTGGGACGTCACCAAAATGAGATAGACATCTAGCTTCGGGCCTTTGCACTCAATGCTCTACAAATTTTATCACTTCGTTCATTCTCTTGTTCTTGGTGTACAGATGGCGGGGATGCGTATCCAGGCGGTTATGATGAGCACGACGTGCGGCCACTCCCCTACAGCTACCACACACCACACCCTTCTCAATGGCACACCGAGGAGCGGTCATTAGAAAGGCCCCTACGCAGACGAAGATAGAGTCTAGCTGCAGCAAGTTTCTTGTGTTCAGCCATACACTCTTGTCCTCGTGAGAGGTGTAGAGTAACCATCCTGATTGATTTATTTGTTGGGACCTATAGGTTGAGCAGCCATGCCAGGATGGAGGCCTTTGTAATCCAAACTAAACTAAACTAACCATCCTGAGTCAAACGCCTGTATGAGGAAATGGAATGGAACGAAACGACAGTTGAGGGGAAAATGACATTGTTTTTAAATTGCCTGTTAAGGAAGTGTGCTGAAGCAAAGGGACATCACCTGCAGGTTCCTGTAAGATCAGAGCAAAAGTTCCCGTTAGAGCAGAACAATTCGTAGTTGGGCAACATAATCAAAAGTCAAGATCCAAAAGTGCTCGCTTCTTACTGTTCTGGGCACAACTCCGTTTTTACATAAAAGCTTTAGTACTGCGTGGAAAGTAAAGCAGCAAGTTGCTTGTTGCAAGTAACCCAAAATGCGGTGATTAGGGGTAAGCTCGCCTTGTATTTTTGTCTCTTAATTAATTGAGGAGCACATCTTCTTTGGTTCAGCTTCCCGGTTATATATATACACACGTCACAGGCGCACTTGTAAGATCATTCAGTACAGAAGCAAGTAAATCAAAAGCTGCAAGAAGTAGCAGTTGTTCATGCAAAAAGAACAAATGGATGCACAAAGAAAGGAGCAAGTGTGGCCTAGCTCGTTCAAGCAAAAAGAAGAAACGATCCACGGAGAAAGGAGTAGGTAAGGGGCAGGTAAGGTAAGGTTACATCGCTATATATGCCTCAGGGGGCATCCGAGCGGAAGCTTGAAAAAAGCCTGAAACCCCACCTAGACAAAAGGGGAAACGCCAAAGAGAAACAAGAGAAGCTTGATATGAACACAGAGCGTCTTGAAGCAGCATCACACAGACACGCCGAAGGTCAAGCCAGCTTTAGAACCAGAAGCAAAGTAGCAAAGTAGCAGGCGGGACGAGCAGGCAGGCGCAAGCAGATTCTATCTATTGATATCTGGGCAGAGAGTCAAGCTTATGATCCAAGGGACGGAACATCGCTGCAATATGCTCAAGGGTGACTGATTTGTGGGATTGACTGCTATCTGATGTCTACTTTCTCTTTGGGATTGTTGTCGCTAATTCTGCTGCTGGGGCTGTTGGGCTGTTTTTGCTGATGCTGGTGCTACTGGCTTGGCTGCTGCTATTAGTTTGACTGATGCTGCTGGCTTGGCTGGTGCTGCTGGCTTGGCTGGTGCTGCCGGTTTAGGAGGCGGGGGCATGCGGAACCTGTCGAGCTGGTGCTTGACGAGAGCGGTGTTGAGGGGCGGAAGGGGCTGGCCTGGGTCGGGGAGGCTACCACCAGGCAAGTGCTGACGGAAGGGGAAGGGAACTGGATCTCCCCCCCCACTTTGACCGTAGGAGCAGGTAAGTGCAGCCTATCAAATGAGGAAGATAGCCTGCATGCAGACACATGGTCAGTCAAGACCGCAATCTAAGAGCGCATAAAGTATAAATGCTTCACGGAAAAGCGATCAACTCCAAGTTTTGTTTGGATCACAAAGGCATCCGGCCTGGGATGGCTGGCTGCTCAACCTATGAGAACGAGGTAGACCTTGAAACAAACCAAACTGCAACCATATCTGTAATAAAATAAGGGGAAAAAGAAAAAGCTGTCAGATAAAATCTCCGTCACTGCAAAGTTATACAGTATAAGACTCAGCACAACAACTAATGCCAACGATTGGGCGCGAAAAAACGCAGATAGTGTAAACACCACCGGCATGAATGGAAAAAGGATATTGTGTTGTGTTCTGCAACACCCAATGGAGAATGAGGATGGCACCAGAACGGACCAGCACTTCCTTGGATGTCTAACCTGTTAGCACAACAGCCTCCATCCTGGCCTCCTGCCACTATGTTCCACGCGAAAGCAAGGTAACAGAGACCCCAACTCCAAAGAAACACCGTTCTTTGCCATGGCTGATCCAAGCAAGCAGAGATTGACGCCACTATTTTGCAGGGTAAAGGACAAGTCCTCTCAATCTGTACAGTCTGGCAAATACCCCAGGCATGCCTCAGTGCCACAGAAGCAACGCTGTGCAGTGTTGGCACTACTGCTGGTGGTGCGCGGTCCTGAGCTGGGAGGCCCGTAGGAGAACGTCAGTTCTGTTCCGACCTGCAGAAGCAAAAGCGAAGTTATTCACGCTGATAACGATGTTGAAGGTCAGCTCAGTCCTGATCCGCAAGAGGAAAAGCAAGACTCCGGCTTGCATGCCGATGCAGGTATTACAGGGCAGCATACACAAGGCCAGCACAAGAAGAGAAAGAGGCCAGACTGATCAAGACACCAGAAAAAGTGGCAAGGTCAGTGATCAAACGGAGCAAGGCAATTGTCCGCAAAGTCAGCTGCTCTTACGGCACCAGTCTGATTGATGAAGTCTCACTGGCGAGCAGTGCTATCTGCTGGTATGGCATCAAACAGGTGCTGGAATTGATTGCGTAAGCTGACCAGCTGAGCATCAGGACAATCCAGAATAACGTGCGCTTCATCCTGGACAGTATTAAGAGCACATCTGTCGCAGACTCTTTGTTCATAAGGGACTCCTTGATTGTAACGCTGAATCTGCACTTGAAACTTGTGACCAGAAAGACGTGGACAAGAAAGGGAGCGCAGAGCTTTGTGTGAGTCATCAAGTCGTATGTAGTGAGGCAGCACAGGCTTTTTGTTCTGCTTCTCATCATCCCACCAGCCAGACTCAGATCCCAAAGGTGTGCCAAAGTGTGTGTGGTAAGTGTGCATCTGTCTAGGAAGCTGAGCAGCTCTCCAATCTGAAATGATGTGCTCACGCAGAATAGTCTCAAATTCCCCAACGTGATATTGTTTTGTGTGCGCACAGCCATGGAAAATGTGTCAGAGTTGGGAACGCAATCGAAAGCAAAGACATCTCACTATCAGACGCAAAGACCCTTTTACCGACAAACTGGAATGCACGGAGGCCTCCTGACTCTCAAAATGCATCCCCTGGAGTCAACCCCACGAGCCAATGTCTTTGCAAAACCTAGAAGACAAGCTGATGTCATGTGCAATAACTGGATGAGTCAAAGTAAAGGATCAGTTGCACCACACATGTATCATATTAACGTCAGCTGCTGAGAGTGTCGTTCTGCAGAGGACGGAGCAAGCTGTAGCAAAGCGTCACTGTAACCATTGTAACCATTGTAGCAAAGCGTCTAACGCAAGTGCGCACTGTGCCAGCTAGGTCCATTTGCCTGTGCCGGTGACAACATGTAGCTAACCTCTCCTTATCTTCATGACTCTACTACCAGGTTACTGCCATTAGTAATTTGCAGCCACCTAACAACGTGTCCACTTTGCGCAGCGTGCTCGGCTTCATTGGATACTACCGATATTACATCCCAGGGAACAGCGCGACAGCACGGGCCGGCAGGCCCACCAGGTTGCTGCTCATCTACTTCACACCCATGTGGGGATGAGGACCTACACCATTTCGAGAGGCCTGAACTATGAAGCTAGGCAAGCCAATGTAAATTATGGCGAGTCCCAGTGTCCTCGGGAAAAACAAATGAAAGTGAGAAGAAACAAAACAAAACAAACAAAAAACAAAACAAATTTGATAAAAAGAAATTTGATATCAATGAAGGAGAAAGGTATTTGAGATTAAGCCCAGCCTCCCCACTCACCGTCCCTACAACAAGCATCTGAGAGCAAACGACGTGGAGGGGAGTGTCTGCATCAGGCAGCTCCATCATCATCAGCTGCTCCATCAGCCCAAGGTTGAGCCCTGCGCCCTCATATGTAAACAAATCATAACTTGTCTGATTCTAACAATACTCACTGTTGAGCCCTGCGCAATGGAAGAAGCAGGGCTGAACAGTGAGTATTGTTAGAATCAGACAAGTTATGATTTGTTTACATATGACCATTTAAGAAGTCTAAGTCCAATTGGAGCAGATCAAAAAATATACAGTATGAATACCCTGTGTGCAAACAGGATAACTGTTCCACTGCACTTGTCTGTCTTTGCTATCTCAATAAAGAGGGTGTTGCAGTGAGCTGTGTAGGTGCGCCCCAGCTGTTCACTTGCCTGCGTGTGATGGGGCTGAAGGGCTCTGACGCAACGTTGCTGCTCTGGCCAGTGCTCCTCTAGAGCACTTGTGGCTGGAGAAGCTTTTGGAGGGATTGTTGGCACTCAGCACCGCCATGCACTGCTTGCACACCAGTACGCACAACCCACCACACTCCTGCTTGATGGCAGCCCTGAAGTGCTCCTCCGATTTCTTTGCCTTGCCCCTGTGTTAGCTTGTGCCGCAGCTCCTTGGAGGTCACACCCCATGTGCCTCTGCTTCCCTTGCGCCTCCAACTTCATCAATCTTCCCTTTCGGGCATATTGTAATCCTTGTGATTGTTGAATAAGCAGGCGTTGGGATGCATTGGGTTTTTTTGGATCTTCCAACATCATGATGTGGGCTTAATTGAGTAAGTAACTGACTGTTCCCTCCTGCAGGTCGTGCGTCAACAGGCCAGAGCGCCATGGCGAATAACTTCACCCGTGACGGCATGAGGTGTATCGGCTTCACAGGTAAAAACTATGGAATCCTTTTTTTCTATGTAGCCTGCATACGCGTGTGTGGGCAGGTTCGTCCAAGGCCTCCATTTCTGCATTTGCCAATGGTGGGCCATAAGACTTAAAAATCAGGATTTGCATTAACCCTACTCCTCAAGCCTCACTCATGGGTGAGTGTTGGCTGGGTTTCCTGGTGAGACAAATGCCAAGAAAAACTGAGATTTAAATCTAGTGAAGGGCAATCTATGTCCCAACACACATTCTTGCAGGTACCACCAGCAACATGTCGTGGGAAGACCTGGGGTATGCGGTCAACCCCTTCAGCAATGGACGCACTTCCACAAGCATTGGCCTGGACGAGGCCCGCCGTTCGCGTTCTGGTGCCCAAATCCAAAAGCTGAAAGCACACGAAGCCGATGACCAGATTGCACGCAACTGCATTGAGTGCATCACGCGGGGGGGCAACCGCTGTGGGTGTCCATTCAACATAGCTGTGGTTCGTCGATGGACACTGGGAGACATCACAGGCCCCCAGGGGGTAATGTACAACGGCCCCCCTCCGCCCCCCCCTGCAGCTACACCTGGTGAGTGCCCGCCCTCTCTGCAGCCCAGTCACGTGTTCCTCCCCTTGCCCCTCTCAAACAATATTGCGGCTGTGCTGATGTACTGCCATGCTCTCCAGCACTACTGCTTTCTCTGATTTGATAATATCCTCTGCGCTCTTTGTTCTGTTTTGGCTGCACCAATACACCAATACACCAATACAGACAGCCCCAAAATCTCCTTCAAATTTAAATCAGATCAGTCTATTGGAATACTGCACTTATTCTAGGTACACATTCTACAACCAAAAGCATGCCAACAAATTCAACAGATTCTCAGGCTCAGCCAACTGCCCACTTTGTAGAGCAGCTCACAGCAAAGATAACCTTATTCTCGGGTGCGTGCATTGCACAGTGCATGGGATGATCATGAACAGACATCACACGGCTGTGAGTCTCTGCAGCAAAGCGATCAGCAAAAGGCATGATGGGTGCCTCCATTACAATGCCTCCATTACAATGCCTCCATTACAATGCCTCCATTACAATGGACGCTTGCAGCAGTGACAAACCCTGAGCAGCATTTAAGATATTAAAGTCCTCCAAACATCACAAGAACCAACCTTGATTGGCTGTTTCCAAATGGTGTTCACTCAAATAGGTTTCAAGCCGTCCCGACGCGGTTCTCGTGCGACCAGCGTGGAGGCTGGGAATAATTGAGATAGAGCCATCAAATGTTTTCTACTCATGTGAACAAACCTACCATGGCAAGGCACCAAATACACATCAACAACAGCATCAGTGGGAGTGAGGATTCATAGGGGGGCTGCTGGTAGAGCAGCCAGCTCCTGGAGGGCTGTGGCAGCGCGTTGTAAGAGGCACACTCGAGATGTATGATCAGGGACGGTACTCCTATATGTATCGCGTTAAAAGGGCTAGAGCTAGCTAGCTAGGACAACGTGCTTGGCTGAGTACCTGCCAAGTCCGCATTAATCCACAAACATCAACAAGTTCATCTGCATCACTTATGCATACCTCTATGTCCTTTGCCGCAAACAGGGCCACGGCAGGCAGCAGGGATCCGCTATACATGGGGGTGAGTGAACAGGGCACAGAGAATGAAAACTGCTGAGCTGCTCAGCACCCTGGGCAGAAAATTAAGAAATATATTTCATTCCTTGTATTCCTGTGCATACATAGGAATGATGCAGGGCTGACTTGGTGGGACAGGAACAGGAAATTGCTACAATACAGAAAGGAGCCTCGTCTAGCCTTTTTCCCATATTTAACACATTATGCACACAAAGGATGTTCAAAGTAAGTTTCTTAACGTGGGGAGCAGTTATTGCTGCCTGGTTAGTTTTTTCGTTTAGGCCATGTTTTCACCTGCGGCGCACAATCACAGGCTCCAGGGTAGCAGAGGAGCAAGCGTGGTTGATGAACCTGTGTGGGGATGCGTACGATTGTGTGTGCGGGCACGGGGGGGAGGGGGGCTATTTTTGCGTTTAAATGTATGTATTAGTGCATGCATCTATGCTAGTACATGTGTGCCCATGTGTGTGTGTGTGTGTGTGTGTGTGTGTGTGTGTTCGTGCATGCACGTGCGCCTGGCGTTGTGGGTGCATAGTACAGAAGTCACGTCACTTATTTCCTCCCAAGTTGTCTTGACCGCCTCAAATTGGGGAAAACGGAAGGCAATAACATACGAAACAAAGCTCTGTCCTAACGCAACGCACAAATTGCTCACCTTGCTGAACAAATTAAAGGCACCTAGCGCATTCTCCATCCGTGTGGACCAGGAAGAATGCTGCTATAAGAATGCTGAAACCTTGCCATGTCAGGAATCTATTTCCTACCTTGCTATTCTGCTTTTCAACTAGGTTTTTGGTTGCAGTCTTTTTATAGCTTCCGCTCAGATGCCCTTTAGGTATGATTTACAGTGTTGTGCAACTACGCCTTTCGGCTTTTTTGACCGTCTAAACGTCTGTACCGTATTTGCACCGTACAAGACGTCTGACTGTACTTGCACAACACTAATAATTTATGATGTAACTTTACCTTACGATGTATAACTTTTCCTTACCTAACAATGTAACTTACGATGTACCTCACGATGTAACTTTACCTTGCCTTACGATTTAGGATGTAACTTTACCTTACGATGTAACTTTACCTTACCTTACGATTTAGGATGTAACTTAACCTTACGATGTATAACTTTTCCTTACCTAACAATGTAACTTACGATTTACCTCACGATGAAACTTTACCTTACCCTACCTCCTTACCTTACGATTTAGGATGTAACTACACCTAACCCACCTTGCTACGTTACCATGCCTGGTCGCATCGATGCTGGAGCGCAAACACAGCCCAGAAGGCAGCACCTCCCGTACAGCCTGCAGTGGACACGTACGACTGGAGGAGTGAAAGGACAAGGACAAGGTCAGGGCCAGGCTGTCACGACAAATCATGGTACCCGCTTAAGCATGGATTGCAAGTATGGGCAAGTAAGGGCAAATTTGTGCTGGAGGAGTGTTACGTTTCTAGGACAATATCAAAACGGCTCCCTTTCCATGATACCTGCAATTGTTTTTGTTTCTTTTCTTACAAGTTATTCGTCCTAGTGATTGCAGTAACCTATATCGGGATGCAAGGCTCAGCAGCAACCTATCCTTATCACGATGCAAGCAAACAAGGTCTTTGCTCGGCTCTGAGGGCATTCTCTCAGATCGCACAGCCTGTGACAGAACCGAAGAAAACGGCAGGCCGGAACTGAAAAGAATTATAAAAAGAGAGAGAGAGAGAGAGAGAGAGAGAGAGAGAGAGAGAGAGAGAGAGAGACACAGGTTGACATTAAGGGCATGTAGGATTGATGGAAACAGTGCCTTGAAAAGTACAAGGCGACACATGCACACACGCACCCACCCACGCACGCACTCGCACACTTTTACATACACACGTACACACATACGCACACACACACACACATACACTTAGTCTCACCAACAGTGCGTGGCCCCCTGGTTCTGGAGGCTGCCGGTCCTGCTCAAGCTGTTGGCATAACCCTTGTTGCTTAAGCTGTTGCTCCTGCTGCTGCTGCTGCTGCTCCAGATTCCAATGCGGCTTATCCTTTTTTGCCAATCTAAGTGCATCATACGCTGCCAGGCGTGTGCGTGCCTCCACACTTGAGATGCGCTCCCCGACGTATTCACAGACAAAGCTGTGACGGGGAATTGGCTGCGCCGCTACCACAGACCAGCCCTGTGGTTGCGAGGGGCGGTGTGAGAGCGGGAGTGATTACAAAAGGGTTGGCTCTTGGTGGGTGAGGTGGTGCGCAGAAGCTGAGAGCAAGAAACCACAGGCTTGGAGAGTGACCTGCGCAGCTTGTGTCAAGCATGTGTAGGGTTGGCCAGAACCGTATATACACACCGTATATGACTGTATGTATGCTGATTTCCCTGCCAAATCTACCGTATGTACACCGTATATACGTATAAATATATGGTTCTGGCCCACCCTAAGCATGTATGTGTGGTACAAGCACAAGTACGCCCAAGCTGTCAAGGGCTTTGATTAGCATAATGGTTTTTGCGCTCTGGACTCGGCCACCTCATTTATCACCTGCCTTCCATACACAAACGTTACGCTGTAACAAGGACCATGCTTACAAGCGCAGGTTGCTCACGCATGTAGGTCTTAAACCTGCTTGCTTCTTACACAGAAAAGAGAAAGCAGGCGGCTATTGACACACACACACACCTTGTCCCCCAACTCAAGCTGCAGCTTCCACTTCACGCCCTGCTGAGTCAAACGGTTGCGGCAGCTGCGTGGGTTTGCATTTCCTGTGCCTTGGGAGGCGTTACAACAGAGGCAAGCAGGGCCACATTCTATGTAGTTGCCATTGATGTTTGGTGCACTCGGCCTGAGCGGCTCAGCGCCACATTTTGAGCTGTTAAGTACAACCAATTCCTCCTCGACACCCCGGGCACCACATTTACAGCCTCCTGCGTGCTCTCTGAGATCAACGCAGCTGTTCCTGTTGCTGTTTTGGGTCCGGCTCCACCCCTCAGCCGCTGATCCGCAGCCATCAGCACATGCGCAGCCCGCATCCTGGAGGATTGGCAAGTGCTGGGCCTCGATACGGGAGCTGTAGACAAAGTCCACAGGGAGGATCTGCTTGCTGGATCTGTGGTGAGTGTGATACGTGTGTGTGTGTGTGTGTGTGTGTGTGTGTGTGTATGTGTGTGTGTGTGTGTGTGTGTGTGTGTGTGTGTGTGTGTGTGTGTGTGTGTGTGTGTGTTTCTTTGCGTGCGAGGGTGTGCTTGAACAGGAGGTTTGCGAGGAATACCTCGTTAAGACTGCAATGGGTCGCGTTTCACTGTCGAGGGAGATGTCCTCTGATCTTCTCTGCAAAATGGCTTGAGCAGCCAGCCTCAGAGTGTGACTCACACAGGACAACTTGCAAATGGAGCCTACATCCAAGCTTACAAAAACTAGGTTCCACGCTTGTGTAGGAAATGTATCTGTGTAGGTCATATTTATAATAATTATAAATTAGGTAATAGAGACATTTGAACGCTGCAACATGGGGAAGAGAAAAAGTTCCAAACCGCTTGCAAAGAAGCAGGCTGCCAAACTAGACACGGTGAGCCACCTCTGTAGACAGTCCATGCACACCAACTGGGGGTTCTTTGCGTGGCATGTTCAAGCACAAGCATGTACACGCACACACGCACGCACACACACACACACACACACACACACACATAAACACACACACATAAACACACACACACGCTTTCACGTGCACGCGCACGCGCACACACACACACACACACACACACACACACAACACACACACGTGCACACACTCACACACACACTTTCAAGTGCACACGCGCGCGCACACACACACTCGAATACACACGCGCACACACACATTCACGCGCGCATACACACGCACGCTTATGCGCAAGCGCACATGCACGCTTCTGTACAGAACATGCACACACACAGGCGCACCCCACTATTGCATGCACGAGCGCGCGCGCACACACACACACACACACACACACACACACACACACACGCACACACGCATACACACACGCACACAACGCAACCTCGCAAACATGCACGCATGTACAGAACATATACACACACTTAAGACTTAAGATGCACACACGCATCCGCCCACGCACGCATGCACGCACATGCACAAGTGCACCCACTTACACACTCATCCATTTTTATAGATGGTCACCCCTGTCTTTCCTTTGATTAATGAGACTCGAGTTATGGGGATCTTTCACAGCCTGTGTAATTTCCTCCTCCTCTTGCGTCTTCCTCCTCTTGCGTCCTCCTCCTCCTCCTCCTCCTCCTCTTGCGTTGCTCCTCCTCCTTAAGAAACTCCAATTGCCCTTTCTGTAAACTTCCTAGGGCGTCTCACACAACCTAAATCGCAAACGTTAAAAAGGCCCTACCTTCCTCTTCCCCTGCCGCAGATGTTCAACTGCCCCTTCTGCAACTCTTCCAAGAGCGTTTCGTGCAACATCGACAACGAAAAGGAGATGGCCGACATGCACTGCAATCAGTGCCCCATGAAGTTTGAGTGCCGCATCACACACCTGACAGAGCCCATAGATGTAAGTATGCACTGTATTATGGCACAGTAATGTGACACTATCCTGTTATAAGTACTATGTGACGAGCTGGTCAGGTCCTGTATATTTCAGCGTGCAATGGCAACGTGCTTCACAACATTACGAGCACGTTATGGCATGAGAAGCGGCCATAGATGTGCGTGTACGCATGCTTCGTCACTCAGTCATGCAGTGCCATATTTCTGTTCCCTCGCTAAGAAGTTAAGCGCCTTGTAAGCAACCACAACCTCGATTGTGTTTTACATCAAAGAGGCGTGCAGCTTAGGTGGGAGAAGTCGCATCTGAAATTAAGTCAGGTCTTAGGTCAATAAGAAACTGCAATTCTGCATCATTATGCCATTTGTATTATAAATTATTTGGCTTGCCCGTCTGGCTGATTCCATACTTACCCAAAAGTCTGTATGACCGTATATGTATGTGACTCTGCTATGAATTCTGGACATATGTGTGCATAATCCTGGCCAACCCTACATACCTGTCCATCATCCAATCATTAACAGCACACATATGAACAAAGCATTACCAAGACTGTCATGTGTCTCAATGATTGTGTGCTTTTTATCGGTGTGTACGCCAAATAGGCTTGGCTTTGTCCAATTGTGCACATATTGTTGCTCCCGGAGGATGTGTGTGTGTGCGTGTGTGTGTGTGTGTGTGTGTGTGTGCGTGCGTGCTTGTTGAGGGATCGCACGTCACTTCCAGCTTAGCCAGAGTTTCTTTTTCTTTTCCTCCTTTCCTTATTGCCAGAGGTGTAAGTAAAGAAAATGCATACTGGATACTGGTCTTCACCACCCTATGCCCTGAAACCCCCTGTGTCCCGCCCTTCCCTTCACCCACGTGCAAACCTCAGGCTTGGCCTGTTCACCGATTGAAGGCGGCCCCCGGGGACGGGAGGCTGAATGAAACTTTAAACCAATTAGCTGGACCAGCTAACAGTCCTTTCTGTTCCTGAAGAGATTACAGAGTTCTTAACTAACAGAGTTCATGTTTCTTGTTTAACACAGGGTCCTTTTTTTTCCTGGATCGCACTTGTTGCCGCCGCCTTGCTCACCTCTAGGGTTGGCCAGAACCGTATATACATACATCGTGTATGATTGTATATTCAGTGATTTCCCTGCCAAAAAATACCGTACATACACCGTATATATTTGGTTCTGGCCAACCCTACTTACCTGGCGTGCAGGTGTACCACGATTGGTTAGACAAGTGTGAGCAGGCCAACGCATAGCAGCCAGGAGCGACGAGGAGGGGCCTCCGGCTGTAATGCTTTGATGAGCGGCCGTATGTGAAGGAAAGCATTAGCCTGCGTGGCTGGCTGAGCTACTGATGTACTGTATTTGAATATGTGGAAGCATATTATGCGTGTGTTGGCCCTTTTGGCAGGGTGAGGATGCTGTGCTGATAAATTGGCTCCAGGCAGATCCTCCTCTTCATGGACCATGCTGGCTGTGTGTTTGTGGACCATGTTGATTTTTTGTGTGCATCTGCTGTGTGAATTTGGTAGTTCCATTGTTGCGCTGCTGGTGGTGAGGCATTGCCACATCCTGTCTTACGTTTGAGAGAAAGTACGTGTAGATTAAAACCAGGGACACCTCCATGTGTGACGGGGTTTTGGTGGTGACAATTGTTGTGAATTTTGTCAAGTGCCAGTTTTGTACGATTCTGGCTGCTGATAGAAGCCTGGACTTTCTCATACTCATGTTTGTAATCAAACAGCATGTTCCTTTTTATGCCAGCTGCATCACCCCCAGTTTAGAACAGGCGTGAACCAAAGCAAAAAGGAAAAGGGTCATGATGGGCCCGTCAGTGCAAGGTATAGGCTCAGCAAATCAACTAGTCACACGTTCCGACGCTGCCACTGATTGGGCGTGACAGTCAAGATCTGTGCGCAGCCATACAAACTTCTTGGTAGTATGTAACCAATAGTGGTGTTGGGTTATACACGGCCATAACATGCCCACCAAGTCTGATTGGTCACATGCCTAACAACTTAAATTTGAAGGTAAGGTAAGGTAAGGTTACATCGCTATATATGCCTCTGGTGGGCATCTGAGCGGAAGCTTGGAAAAAAGCCTGTAACCAAACCAAAAAACGCTAGAAAAATCAAGGGAACAGGGCTAGGCACT
>Ga0307947_1001969_pt1 | contig 16378 bp, 11 predicted proteins | sample OrgLakmetagen232_FD_201840 | JGI IMG/M metagenome (GOLD analysis project Ga0307947, IMG submission 201840) | Saline water microbial communities from Organic Lake, Antarctica - #232 | ecosystem: Environmental > Aquatic > Non-marine Saline and Alkaline > Saline | place: Antarctica: Organic Lake...
AGCCGGGATCGCTGAGCGCCCGGATCGTCTTGCCATCGGGATCGACCCGCCCGTCGCCACGCCGGAACCCGACGACGTTCTTCTGGAAATCACGGATCATCCGGGTGGTCTTGGACCCCGACAGCCCATCCACGGTGAGCGGCTGGCGCGGGGCATGCATGAGCGCGTTGAGCCGCTGCTGCACCGCCGAGACGTCCTCTCTCTTGTTGCGGCCCCCGGCCCCGACACTGCCGGAAATGAAAAGCGAGCTGTTGATCGGCATGGAAAAATCTCCTGTGGGTTCAATAATGATCTCATCCTAGAATGAAATCCGTCCTGTCATGTCGATTCCGCGATGCGCCTCGTCGCTCGGGAAGGGCGGGTGGGGTGTGACACATCGGCATGTCGTCCGCTTTCATGAAGGTCACCCCCCCCTTGGGCCTATTTTCGGATTCGCGCGTGCACGGGATGACCTGCCGGATAAAGACGCGCCGTATCCGGATGCACCCCGGGATCGAACTTCTGGTTCCCCTGGATTTTCGCAAGCAGTACGGCGGGAATTTTCACACCCTCTTTCAGGGTCACCTGCCACGCGGCCTGACCGCGGCGATAGCCATCACTGTCCTCGTTCAGGTCGTCCCGAAGATACTTGCCATCGACGAGGCCGCTATAGCCGCGCGGCCAGAATTCGTCCTTCTGGGGCACGTCCCTGAGGCGGTAGATGAATGCGCCCGAACTCAACTGTCCGGCCTTCAGCCCGAGCGCCTTTTCGATTTCCTTGGCGGTCTTTCCCGAAATCTCGGTGATCGAGGTGATGTAGCCAGTGACGCCGCGGTCGGCCTGATAGGCGGTCACCTTCACGATGTTGTAGATCCCCAGTTTCACGAGTGTCTGATGATTGGTTTCTATGGCCGCGGCGCTTTCCTGCACGGCGCGGGTGCGCGCGACATCCCTGTAGTCGTCATTGGGTCCGGACATTTCAGATCTCCCTTTCCGGATCTGGCCTCATGCGATCTCGTAGACGAACCCCTCCTCGCCCATCTCCACGGCGACGGTGGCGAACTCGGTGCCTTCCAGCGTGCGGGTCAGGACCGCGCGCGACAGGTCCGGCAGGATGGTGTTGGTGATGATGTTGTCGACCATGCGCCCGCCCGAATCCGGGTCGTTGCATTGCGCCACGATGTGGTCGATCACCGCATCCGAATAGCGCATCTTCGCGCCGTGGCCCGATCTCATCCGGCCCACGATCGCGTCGAGTTTCAGCTTCACGATACCCGCGAGCACCTCGGCGGAGAGCGGGAAATAGGGGATGGTCACGATCCGGCCCAGAAGCGCGGGCGGGAACACCTGTTGCAGATGCGGGCGCAGGGCCTCCGACAGGGCCTCGGGTTCGGGGCGGGTCTCGCCGCGGGCGGCCATCTCCATGATCGCCTCGGTGCCCACGTTCGAGGTGAGCAAAATCACCGTGTTCTTGAAATCGATCCGCCGGCCCGTGCCATCCTCCATCAGCCCCTTGTCGAAGACCTGGAAGAACAGCTCGTGCACATCGGGATGCGCCTTTTCGACCTCGTCGAGCAGCACCACCGAATAGGGCTTGCGGCGCACCGCCTCGGTCAGGCGCCCGCCCTCGCCATAGCCCACATAGCCCGGCGGCGCGCCCTTGAGGCCCGAGACGGTATGCGCCTCCTGGAACTCGGACATGTTGATGGTGATGACGTTCTGCTCGCCGCCATAGATCGCCTCGGCCAGCGCCAGCGCGGTCTCGGTCTTGCCCACGCCCGAGGGGCCGCAAAGCATGAACACGCCGATCGGCTTGGCGGGATTGTCGAGCCGGGCGCGGCTGGTCTCGATGCGCTTGGCGATCTGGGTCAGCCCGTGATCCTGACCGATCACCCGCTCGCGCAGCCGTTCGGGCAGCGACAGGATGGCGCGCAGCTCGTCGGTGACCATGCGCCCGACGGGGATGCCGGTCCAGTCCGACACCACCGAGGCGACCGCCTGTTCGTCGACATGGGCGTAGATCATCCGGCGATCCGGGTCGCCCTCCTCGAGCAGGCGGACCTGCTCTGCGAGCGTGCCGCGCAGGCTGTCGGCACCGTCCACGGCGGCCTCCGGCGCCTCCATGAGCGCCTCTGCGGGGGCGTCCATGGGTGCCTCCGCGGGCGCGGCGGGAGTGTCGGGATCGGCCGCAGGTGTGTCGGACCCGGCCTCGCCCGCGCGCGCGGCGACGAGTTTTTCGCGCAGATCGAGGATATCGGCCACCAGCGCCTTTTCACGCTCGTAATGCGCCTCGGCCTCGGCCAGCGCCTCGGCCTTCTCGGCAAGCGTGTCGTGGATTTCCGCGATCCGCTCGGCGCTGGTCTCGCCCAGATCGGCCTGCGCCTGCTTGGCGGCAAGCTCGGTTTCCAGGGCGGTGATCTCGGCGCGCAGATCGGCCACAGCGGCAGGGGTGGCCGACTGGCTGATCGCCACCCGCGCCGAGGCGGTATCGAGAAGCGACACCGCCTTGTCGGGCAGTTGCCGGGCCGGCAGGTAGCGCGCCGACAGCGTGACGGCGGCGACCACCGCCGCATCCGAGATGCGCACCTTGTGATGCGCCTCCATCGGGCCGAGGATGCCGCGCAGCATGGTGCAGGCCCGCTCGATCGACGGCTCGTCGACATCGACCGGCTGGAACCGCCGCGTCAGCGCCGGATCCTTTTCGAAATGCACCCGGTATTCGGCCCATGTCGTGGCCGCGACGGTGCGCAGCGTGCCGCGCGCCAGCGCCGGCTTCAGCAGGTTCGCCGCATCGCCGGTGCCCGCGGCGCCGCCCGCACCGATCAGGGTATGGGCCTCGTCGATGAACAGGATGATCGGCGTCGGGCTTTGCTGGACCTCGTCGATGACCGAGCGCAGGCGCTGCTCGAACTCGCCCTTCATGCTGGCCCCGGCCTGCATCAGCCCGATATCGAGCGCGTGCAGCCGCACGCCGCGCAGCGCCGGCGGCACGTTGCCCGCGGCCAGCGCCTGCGCGAACCCCTCGACCACGGCGGTCTTGCCGACACCGGCCTCGCCGGTCAGGATCGGGTTGTTCTGGCGGCGGCGCATCAGCACGTCGATGATCTGGCGGATCTCCTCGTCGCGCCCGACGATCGGGTCCATCTTGCCGCTTTCGGCCTGCGCCGTCATGTCGATGGAAAACCGTCCTAGGGCGGTCTGCGACCCGCCCGCGGGCGCGCCGTCACCCGCCCCGGCCCCGCCCGCCGCGCGGCCCGGCGCGCTGCCATCCATGGGGCGCATGTCCTCTTCCTCGGAGCCCGACCAGACGGTGCGCGCGTCATTGACGATCTGGTCGGCATCCAGCGTCGCCATCAGCGGGCTGACGCTTTTCAGCGCCTGACGCAGGTCGCGGGTGCGCAGGATCGCCACCAGCGCGTGACCCGAGCGGATCTGCGTCTCGCCGAACAGCAGCGTCGCGTAATGCCAGCCCCGGTCGAGCGCATCGGTCATCTGCGCCGAGATGCCGGGCATTTCCGTGACGTTGCGGCGGAACCCGGCAATGGCCTTTTCGAGATCGGTGATCACCCGGCCCGTATCGATCCCGTAATGGCGCAGCGTGACGGCCATGTCGGTGCGCTCGTTCTCCAGAAGGTGATAGATCCAGTGCGACAGTTCCAGGTTGCGGTTGCCCTCGCCCTTGGCGTGGCGCAGCGCCTGCATGAAGGCGTCATAGCCCGCACGGTTGAGTTTTCCGGCGACGGTTTCGAGGCTGATCTCTGTCATGACGGGTGACTCCTGTCTGGCGGCCCGGGGGTGCGGCCCGTGGGGGCGGATCGAAGATGGGGCGCGGCCGCGAACACCGCACAGACGACCGGGCCATCGGGGGTGGTATCGGGGCCGGCATCGGTATTGGCCGGGGCGGGCATGAAGCTGGTCCAGCCCAGTTGACCGGCCCGGCCCAGCCGGGTCGCCGGCAGGGTCGGCTCAAGCAGGGTCAGGGCGATATCCACCTCGGTCGTGGCCCCGAGATAGCTGTACAGGAAATCCACCAGTCTCGTACAATCCGCGCGACCGGGCAGGCAGGCCTCGTATTCGGCAAGATCGCGGCAATGCAGCGTGACGCGGATCTTGTGGGTGACGCTGTAGGCGCGCGCGCCCAGACAGCAGTTGCGCCCCAGCACGGCTGAGGCCGCCCCCAGATGCGTCAGGTCGTCGGGGTGGAAATCCAGCCAGCTGCCGACCCGCTCGTCGAGATCGACCGCCATGTCCATGATCTGTCGCAGCAGTTGCAAAAGCCGCGTGCCGCTGCGCACCCGCCCGCCCCACAGCCCCAGCAGATGCCGCCGCGTGTCGTCATCGAGCGCATCGCGGTCGCGCAGGGCCGGCGTGCCGTAGCCGATCAGCGATCCGCTCCAGGCCCGGAACCGGTCATCGGCGGGCCGGTCGAGATGCACCACCGCGCGGGCATCGGCCCAGGCCCGGTAGAACATCTGCACGAAGCGCGTCGAGAAGATGTCGGCGAACCGCGCGAAGGCCGGGTCGTCGCGCCGGTGGATCCAGTGATAGGCCTCGAGCGTCATGGTCAGCGGCAGCGGACCCTGCGGGCCGAACATGCCCATGAACTGCACGTAAAGCGCCGTCGGATCACCGGGCGTCTCGGGCAGCTCGGCGCGCACCACGTTGCAGGCGGGAAAGGCCAGGAACGGGTCCTGACGGATCTCGACGATGTCTTCGGCGGCGCGCGGCGCGGTGCCGATCCGCGGCTTGTCGGGATGGCTGCGGTCCAGTTCGCGCATGAGATCCAGCACGTCGAACGCCCAGGGGCGCTCGGCTAGCTCGATCCGCCGCGAGGTACCGGTCATAATACCGGCCCTGTGCCGGACCGCGCCGGCCAGCGCATCACCGGCCCGCGCTTGCGGGTGGCGATCACCGTCTCGGTGAAGCTGTTGACCTGCACGTAATCGGCCAGAAACCGGTCGAGAACCGCCCCGAGAAGGACGAACCCGGTGCCCTCGAAGGCGCGCTCGTCAAAGGTCACGGTGACTTCGAGCCCGCGCGCGGGGGCGTAGCCGTCGGGGCATTTCACCGACCGGGTGATCGGGCGTATGGAGGTGCCGACCAGCCCCTGCACCTGGCGTTCGGTGATGCTGTCCGACAGATCCGCGAACAGCGACAGCACATCGCGCAGCCCCGCCGCCGGGTCGCCCGCATGGCGGTCGGTGAGGCCGAGGTGATTGAAGCTCAGGCAGTTGATCAGCTGCCACAGCCGCGGCCCCTGGCCGGTGCCATGCGCGGTGCGGCTTTCCTGATCGGCGAGCGCGTCGCGCGGCGGGGTCGGGCCGGTGAGGCAGGTGAAGGCGACCGAGGTGTCGTCGACCAGCGTGAAATCCGCCACGGTCTGACCGATCGGCAGCAGCGCCGGCAGATGCCGGTTGGTGCAGAGCAGATCGGCCTGCAACCCCTGCACGCGGTCGGTCTCGGAGAGCGTGGCGGGTTCGTGCAGGGTGACGAGGGTCTCGGTGCCGATATACTCGCCCGGCCCCCCGCGCCGCAGCTCGGTCGTGCTGAGATGGCGGGGGCGTTGCCGGATGCTGTAATGCAGCGCGTCCGACAGCCGCTTGGCGTCTTTCGGCTGGCCGTAAACCGGCCAGACCGGCACCGGCTTGCGGCTGCCGCTGTAAAGCGCCCGCATCGCCTGCACCGAGTGGATCTCGTAATGCTCGTGCGGGCTGGACAGCGGCAGCACCAGATGCTCGCGCCGGCCCGGCCCGATCCTGACCCGCGCCGAGCGTTCCGAGAAGAGGTTGATCGCGGGCACCGTGTGCAGCCGGAACGTCCCCGCCGCGACCGCCGGCACCAGACCGGGGCTCACCTCGTCGAACTCGAACAGCAGGTCGGCGGCGGGGGCGTCCACCCGGTCGAGAAGTCGGGCCAGCCCGGTCAGGCGCAGGCCGAGGAATTTCTGCGGCATCATGTGGAACTCGCGCAACAGCGCGAAGCCGTTGAACAGCCGCCCCTCTTCGGGAAAGAACCGTTCGTCCTCGTCAAATCCCAGTTGCCCCACCATGCCCGGCGGCGCGCGCGCGAAGACCGGATCGCCCTGCGCGTCGAGCCAGCGCAGGGTGATCCGTATGCAATGGCTGAAGATCTGCTCGTAGAGATCGTCCATCTCGGCCAGCGGGCCGTGCAGATGGACCGGCAGCCGGTCGAGACCGGACCGGGCAAGCTCCGAGAGCGGCGGTGCCTCGGGGGCCGGGTCGCTGTCGGGATCGGGCGTGTTCGGGCCGGTGCGCCGCACCAGCCGCAGCTGCAACCCCGCGGTGGTGGTGGGCCCGGCCTCGAGGCCGAGGGCCTGCAAGGGGGCGGGGCTGGTGACGTAGCTCGCGCGGTCGATCTCCACCGGCCACAGGTCCAGCGGTGCCGACAGCCGGAACCGGCAGGACACGCGCTGCTCGCGCTCGCGGTAGGTGGCGTCCAGGTAGGACCCGGCGGCGAAATGCTTGCCGGCGGCAAGGTCCTGCGCCCGGAAATCGGGCCGCGCCTGCAGCAGCGCCACCGACGGCACCGGGGCCATGTAGCCGGGCAGAAGCTGGTCCAGCAGGGTCGTGGTGAAGACCGGAAACTCCGCCTCGAGCTTCATCTGCACGCGCGCGGACAGAAAGGCGGCACCTTCCATGAGACCGGCCAGCCCCGGATCGAGCCGGTCGCGGGTCAGCCCGCCCAGACGGTCGGCGAGGCCGGGAAATTCGGCCGCGAAGGCGGCGGCCCTGTCATAAAGGACGTTCAGCTCGCGTTCGTAGAGATCCAGAAATTCCTGCTGCATGGCATGGCCTTATCCCTGTCCGGTCGTCTGGCCGGTTGTCTGGCCGGTCCTCTGGCCGGCTGTCTGGTCCTGCGATGTGTCGGTCTCCGGGGTCGTGTCCGGATTGGCGCGTGGCGCGCGCGGCTTGCGGGTCGCCCCGGAGATGCCCTGCAGGTCGATCTTGCCGGAGCCGACATCGATCTCGGCGACGAATTCCAGCGGGATGTCGACGGGCCGGCATTTCATCTCGGCCCGCGCGAAGAACCGGATGCGCTGCCCGGACTCCTCGGGGCTGTCCTTCTGTTCGATGACCAGCGTCTCAGACACCAGCCGCGGCTCGTGCGCGACAAGCGCCTGCCGCAGCGCCGTGCCGAGATCGTCAAGCTCGCTGGACCCGGTGGTCAGATGCGTCAGATCGTCGATGCCGTAATTCAGCACCGAGTGCCGCACCCGGGGGTGATCGTCGAGATCGATGACCGAGGCGAGGTTGACGGTGTTGGCGAGATGTTCGAGATCGATGTTGAGATTGCGCTTGAGCACCGCCTCGTTGGCACCGCGCCGCCGCGTCGCGGCGTTGTCGGACACGATCCGCGCGCCGCTCTCGTCGTGCCGGACATCCGATTTTCGGGAATCGCGCGCCTCGGCGGCCTCACGAAAGGCGCAAAGCAGCGGCACCTGCAATTTGCGGGACGGCGCGCCGGGCTGTCCGGTCTTCTGCGGTTGGCGCATGATCTCCTCGCATGGCGGCGGGTGTCAGGGCAGTTGCGGGGCAGTTGCGGGCACCGGTCTCGGGACACCGGACCAAGGACACCGGGGCCTCGCGCGGCACGCCCGAAAGGGCCCGGCATACCGGCACCGCCCCCCACCGGCGCGACCCGCGCCCCGGTGGGGACATGTGTGCGACGTCTCAGACCGCGACGTTTTCCGCGATGTCCCAGCCGATATCGCTGGAGCCGATCTTGCCACCCTGCTCGTTCTGCTGGGTGTAGGTGACCTTGAACGACTTGAAGTTGAAGGACAGCGTTTCCTGAACCCGGTCCATGCCGTCATTGGCCCCGCCGGTATTGTAGGACGATACCAGCACCGTGTTCATCTCGAGCTTGAGATAATCCACCGGCTTGTCGCCGCCGGCCTTGCGCACGATCAGTTCCGCCTTGGGAATGTGCTTGCCCGATGTACAGGCCTTCAGCAGGTCCGGGGTCGACAGGTCGAGATACTTGGTGAAGGTGATGTCCGAGACGTTCACCTTGCCGCTGCCGGCACCCGGCCCCTGATGCGTGGTGCCGGACTGGGACATGCCCCAGTTCCAGGACAGCACATCGATGCCTTCGTTCTTGAATTCCTTGATCTGGCTTTCACCCTTGATCCCATCGATCATGAGAATGATATCAACTGCCATGAGAGTGCTCCTTTTCGAGATTGATATTCAGTTTTGACATTTGCGAATATGCGCCGCTAGTTGGACGGGAGTTTCGAGACAAGGCTCATGCCGATATCCATGCCTTCGAGTTGGAAATGCGGACGCAGCAGGAATTTCCCGACATAATAGCCGGGGTTTTCGGGGTCTTCGACGACCTCGACCTTGGCCCCTGCCAGCGGCCGGCGCGCCTTGTCGGCCTCCGACGCGTTGGCGGGCGAGGCATGGACATATTGCGAGACCCAGTCCTGCAATTCCCGCTGGAGCTGGTCCTTTTCGCGGGTCGAGCCGATCTGGTCGCGCACCATGTGCTTGAGGTAATGCGCAAAGCGCGACACCGCGAACATGTAGGGGATGCGCGCCGACAGGTTGTCGGCCGCGGTCGCCTCGGCAGAGGGGAACTTTCTGGGCTTGTAGAGCGACTGCGCGCCGATGAAGGCCGCCTTGTCGCTGTTGGAGCGGTGGATGAGGCTGATCAGCCCCGCCTTGGACAGTTCCGCCTCGCGGCGGTCGCTGATCGCGGTTTCGGTGGGGCATTTGAGATCCATGCCGCCCTCGTCGGTCTGGAAGGTGTGGGTCGGCAGGTTGATCACCTCGCCGCCCGACTGCACGCCGCGGATCTGCACCGTCCAGCCGTAATCCTTGTGGGCGCGGGCGATATTGGCCCCCATCGCATAGGCCGCGTTCATCCAGGCGTATTTCTCGCCGGTATGGCCGTCGGTCTGCTCCTCGAAATTGAACGCCTCGACCGGCAGCGAGTCCGCGCCGTAAGGCTCGCGCGCCAGCACCCGGGGCATGCACAGCGCCAGATAGCGCGCGTTCTCGCTGTCGCGCAGCCCGCGCCAGCCGGCATATTCGGGGGTCTCGAAGATCGTGCCCAAGTCGTGCGGGTTGGAAATCTCGTTCCAGCTGTCCATCCCCAGGAGGTTGGGGCCGGCGGCGGCGAAGAACGGCGCATGCGCGGCGGCGGCGATCTTGCCGACATCGCGCAGCACGCGCACATCGGCGGGCGAATGATCGAACTGGTAATCGCCGATCAGGCAGCCGAAGGGCTCGCCGCCGAGATTGCCGAGGCCGGTTTCGTAGATCTTCTTGAAAAACGGGCTCTGATCCCATTTCGCCCCGGGATAGCTGCGCAATTCGCGCGCCAGCTCGGCCTTGGAGATGTTCATCACCTTGATCTTGAGCGAGGCGTCGGGCTCGGAATTGTTGACGCAGTATTCCAGCCCGCGCCAGGCGCTTTCGAGCTTCTGGAACTCCTCGTTGTGCAGGATCTCGTTCATCTGCTCGGTGAGTTTCGCATCGAGCTGGGCGATCATCTCGTCCACGGTGTCGAGCACGTCTTCCTTGACCACCGACTGATCCTGCAGCGCCTGCTTGACGAGGGTCGAGACGGCGTTTTCCACCTCGGCCTGGGCATCGGGGCTGCGCGGCTTGAAGCTGGCCTTGAGAAGCTGGGAAAAGTCTTCGGCCTCGGCGGGGCCTTCGGTGCGGCCCTCGGGCGCGACGGGGTCCTGCTGGGTGGTATTTTCCATCGTCTCTTTACACTCTCGCATTGTGACCGTTCGAAAGGTGACCGTTCGACAGGTCGCTTCAACAGGACCGGATCACCCCGGGCGTCCCCGGGCGGGCCGGTTCAGCCCGGCGTCCGGTCCGCGTCATCCGCGTCGGCCTGATCCGCGCCGGATTCCGCATCCGGGGCGGCCTCGTCGCGCTTGCTCTCGAGCAGCTTCATCATCTCCGGGTCCGACAGAAGCTGCCGCATGAGATCCTGCGCCGCGGATTTCCCGTTCATGTAGCGCTGCAGGTTGGCCAGCTGCTCGCGGGCTTCCAGCAGCGTCCTGAGGGCCGGCACCTGACGCGCGATCTGTCCGGGATCGAAATCCTCCATCTGCCGGAATGTCAGATTGACCCCGAGCTTCTCGCCCTCTTCGGTCCCGAGCTTGTTGTCGACCCGCAGGCTGACCGCCGGTTCGATGCTGTTCATGTACTTGTTGAAGCTCTGCGGCTCGACATCGGAAAACGGGCGCTCGGCGATCTTGGGCTTGTCCTTGGCCGAGGCATTGCCCGAAAGATCGGCCATCATGCCCATCACGAAAGGCAGCTCAACCTGCGCCGTCTCATCGTAAGGGTCTTCGTAGGATATGTGCACCCGGGGCGGGCGGTTGCGCTTTACGGCTTTCTGACCGGAGTCGGACATAATAAGTCTCCTCTCAAAATACTGTTCCTACCAAGCCAGAACCCGGTATCGATGTCAAACTTTTTGAGCAGTATCAGGGCGGCTTTCTATTCGCCGCGGCGCAGCGAGACCCCCCGCGGTCGCGAATGTCAGGCAACCGCACCGGGCATCCCGCGGCTGCGGACAGGCGCCCGGCATGTCAATTATCACCGCTCACGTCATCCACGAACCGGCGCGCCTGCAGGACACTGCTGGCGGGTGCCAGGATGCGGCCCACGGTGTCGGTCCAGCGCGTCACCGGATCCTTGGTGACAAAGACGATGTCCTGCGGGACGATGGGGAAGGATTTCATCATGATCAGCGCCGCGGCGTTGCTCAGGTCGAACTGGAAGACCACGTCGAACCCGTCCTGCGTCACCTCGGTGCGGCGGAACACGAAGACACCCCGCGCATTCGACCGCTGACGGTCGATCCCGCCCACCCCGGCCAGCAATTCGGTCAGCGATGTCCGGCCCTGTCCGAGCGCCACCGGCGTGGTCCGGATCTCGCCGAACACGTAGGCCTCGTTGTCGCGGTTTTCGGGAACATAGACGGTATCACCGGGCAGCAGGGCGGGATTGTGCCGCGTCTCGCCACGCTCGAGGAACCGCCGGACATTGACGGTGTATTCGCGCCCGCCCCGCCGCAGCTTGACATGCGACAGGTCCGCCGTGTCGTCCGCGCCCGACGCGTTGAGCAGATCGACGAGCCCCAGCGGCACGTTGGTCAGCGTGGTCGGCCCCGGCGCGCCGACCGCCCCGACGATCGTCACCCGGTGGGCGCGGTAGGTTTCCACGGCGACCTCGACCTGCGGCTCCTTGAGATATGTCTGCAGACGCTCGGTCAGCTCGGCGCGGATCTGGCGCGTCGTGCGCCCCTCGGCCCGGACCTCTCCGACGAAGGGATAGAAGAACACCCCCGTCTCGTCCACGACCGGGCCCTCGACGGGCTGCATGTTCCGGTCGGCCTCGGATGTGGTGCGTTCCGGCGTGGTCCAGACCTGGACGCGCAGCTGATCACCGGGACCGACACGGTAGACATACTGCCCCGGACCGGCGGGCGGATTGCCGCCATAGTCCATGGGGGGCCGGTGATAGACCGACACGACATGGTCGATGTTCTTCGTCGACATCCGGATGATCTTGAGGTTCGGCGGCAGTTGCTCCTGCGCGCGTTCGGTGACGGGAAATTGCATGTGTTCGCCACATCCCGAAAGGACCATGAGGCAAACCAGAAGCAGGCACTGAAATTTCATCGGGTCGGTATCTCTGCGCTTGGCGGTATGAACATCTGCACGAAGGTGCCGCGGGCGGCCCCGGGTCCCGGGGCATGGTACGCGGCACAGTAGTCAGCATGCTCCGATGATCCAAGACCAACCATCCCCGCCCCCCGAGTTTCTTGCCCGCCTGTGACATCCGCCACCTCGGGACACTTCGCGGCGCGGCCCGCATTGCCCCGCCGAAGACCCCGGCAGGAGACGGCGGACCCCGGACCGGACCCCGCCCCGGGGCCGGGGGTGACCCGTTCGCCACGCCGCGCGGGCCGCCTGCCGATGCGGCTCTTTTCGGCTGTATCGCGCGCGGCTGACACGCTAGGAAACCCCCATGGCGGGGAGATCGCATATCAAGACGCGCACGGGACTCACGGGGCTGGCGGCGGCCATGATGCTCGGCCTGCTATGCCCGCAGGCGCGGGCCGAGCAGCCATTGGCGTGGAGCTATAACAGCTACGGCTATCCCGGCCTGATCGACATGCCGGCGGCGCATAGCCGCCCCGATGGCGAACTGGCCCTCACCTCGAGCTATTTCGCCGGCCAGCTGCGCAACACGCTGACCTTCCAGATGCTGCCGCGCCTGTCGGCCAGCTTTCGCTATGCGCGGCTGGAAGATATCCAGCCCAACCCCGGCGGCACCGTGGTCGACGAACGCTACGACCGCAGCTTCTCGCTGCATTTCCGGTTTGTCGACGAGGGCTACAGGCGGCCGGCGGTGGCGGTCGGGCTGAACGATTTCCTGGGCACCGGGCTTTACGCCTCGGAATATTTCGTCGCCAGCAAGACCTTCGCAGGCACGCTCCGGGTCAGCGGCGGAATCGGCTGGGGGCGGCTTGGCACTGCCGGCGGCTTCGACAACCCGCTGCGGATCTTCGGCGACGGGTTCCGCCGCCGGGACTCGGACCGCGACCCGCTTGGCGGGCGCGTCGATGGCGGCAACTGGTTTCAGGGCGATGCGGCGCTGTTCGGCGGGATCGAATGGCAGGCGACCGACCGGCTGACGCTGACCGCGGAATACTCGTCGGATTCCAATCCCAACGAGACACCCTCGGCCTTCGAGCGCGAGATCCCGTTCAATTTCGGTGCCAGCTACAGGCTGCGCCCCGGGATCGCGCTGTCGGCGCGGTATCTCTACGGCAGCGAGATCGGCGTGCAGCTGTCGATGGCGCTCAACCCCAAGGATCCGCCGACCGGATCGGGGCGCGATCCCGCCCCGCCGCCGGTGGTGCCGCGCGCGGCGGTGGAGGCCACGGGGCTGGGCTGGCCACGCGACGTGGCCGCACAGGCCGGATTGCGGCGGCAGGTGGCGCAGGTGCTCGACCGGCAGGGCATCCGCCTGCATGCGCTGTCGCTGGAGGGCGATGTCGCGCGGCTCGAGATCGAGAACACGCGCTATCCGCGCGAGGCCCAGGCGATCGGGCGCACCGCCCGCGCGCTGTCCGGGGTGATGCCCGCACAGGTCACCCGGTTCGTGATCGTGCCGGTCACCAGCGGCATGCCCGCCGCGGAGCTGCGCATCGCGCGCGACGATCTCGAAGAGCTCGAACATGTCCTGCAGAACAGCTGGCGCAGTTACCAAAGGACCGCGATCGGCCCGGCGCAGCGCGCAGGATCCCCGACAGAGGCACGCTATCCGCGGTTCGACTGGGGGCTCAAACCCTATGTCACCCCCAGCCTGTTCGATCCCGACGATCCGCTGCGCGCCGATGCCGGGGCCGAACTGACCGCCCGCTTCGAGGCCGCGCGCGGGCTGGAGTTTTCGGGCACGCTGCGCAAGAGGGTGCTGGGCAATCTCGATCAGTCCACGCGCCCCTCGACTTCGATCCTGCCGCGGGTGCGCAGCGAGTTCAACATCTATGACCGCAAGGGCGACCCGGCGATCATCGACCTGATCGGGGCCTATCATTTCAAGCCGTCGCAGGATCTCTATGGCCGGGTCACGGCGGGCTATCTGGAGCGCATGTTCGGCGGGCTCTCCGGAGAGATCCTGTGGAAGCCGGTCGACAGCCGCGTCGCGGTCGGGATCGAAGCCAATTACGTCCGGCAGCGGGATTTCGATCAGCTCTTTGGGTTTCGCGACTATGACGTGGTGACCGGCCATGTCTCGGGCTACTGGGACATGGGCAACGGCTATCACGGCCAGCTGGATGCCGGGCGCTATCTCGCCGGCGACTGGGGGGCGACGCTGACCATCGAACGCGAATTCGAGAATGGCTGGAAGATCGGCGCCTTCGCGACGCTGACCGACGTGTCCTTCGATGACTTCGGCGAGGGGTCCTTCGACAAGGGGCTGCGGATCACCATCCCGATCAGCTGGCTGTCGGGCGAGCCCACGCGAGAGGCCTATTCCACCACGATCCGGCCGGTGACGCGCGATGGCGGGGCGCGGCTCGACATGCGCGGCCGACTGTATGAAAAGGTGCGCCCGCTGCACCAGCCGGAACTGAGCGACGGATGGGGGCGGTTCTGGCGATGACGGCAGCGGTGACCAGACGGGCAGGGACAGGACGGGCTTGGGCAGAACGGGCCTGGACAGGACGGGCGGGGATCGTGGCGGCGCTTGCCGGGGCGGTCTTGCTTCTGGCCGGGTGCGGCGGGCTCCTGCCATCGGGCGGGGGCGCGGGGGGCGCGGGTCCGGGGGCGTCGCTGGACCGGGCCACGCTCGAGGCGCAGGGCCAGCCGGTGCTTTACGCGACCCTGCCCGCGCTCGGGACGTCGGCGCTGATGCGGCCCTCGGGGCGCAATGGCGATGTGGTGACATGGCGCACACCCGACCGGGTCTCGCTGTCGCTGCACGCGGGCGTTGTGACCGCCACGCGCGGGCTGGGCCACGACCTGATGAGCGCCGAGACGACCCGCGCCCGGGCGGCCCTGTCTGAGACGGCATCGGGGGCGGCATCCGGGGCCGGGTATCCGCGGATCTACGGCTATCTCGATGGCGAACACCGCCCGCAGTTCCGCAGTTTCTTCTGCCGCGTGAGCGGCCGCGACCGCGAGGTGATCGAGATCCTCGGCGCGCGCCACGCGGTGACCCGGATCACGGAAAGCTGCAGCGATCCCGATCTCGAGTTCACCAATACCCACTGGCGCGGCCCGGACGGCCTTGCCTGGAAATCCCGGCAATGGGTGGGCCCCGATCTTGGATATCTGCACACCGAACGCCTGGTCCGCTGACGGGGCGGCGCTGCCCCGCCTCTCGACACCGGCATGATCCCCCGCGACTTATTCAAACACAAAGCCCGCGAGGGCCAGATCCGGGGTGATCCCCTGACGGGCGAGCGCCTCCTGCAGGGCCGCGAAGAACGGCCCGGCCGGGGCTATCTGTCCCTGTGATACCTGCCCGTCCGGCAGCGCCAGCGCGACCGGGGCCGCGATCGCCAGCAGCAACTGGTGATGATCGCCCGCACCGGTCGCCCCGCCCGCACCGGCCACCCTCACCGAGAACTGGCTGCCACCCGAGACCTCGGACAGGAAGCTTTTCAGATCATGCACCTGCCCCGCCGTGTCGATCAGCAGCAGATGCAGCGCGGGCGGGCCGTCATGACCGATCACCCCGGTCAGGGGCTGCCGGTCGCCGGCGGTCGCAGACCACAGATCGAGGCTGATCCCCTTCGTCGGATCATCCCCGGCCCCGCGGATGAAATCCAGCGCCGGACATTGCGCCTGCGTGACCGGCCGGGAGGCCGTGTCGGGCCAGTTTGAATCAGGCCGATCCGGATCGGGCCTGTCTGGATCGGGCCTGTCCGGATCGGGCCTGTCCGGATCGGGCGCGCCGCGGGGCCGGCCCGCCTCCGCGAGCCGGCCACTGTCGGTCCCGAAAACCGCGATCGCCGGGGCCGCACCGGCCCGTGTCAGGGGCTGGGCCGTGTGACAGGGGGTCCCGGCCAGCGATTGCAGCGCAGCGAGGGCCGCCGCGATCCCTGGCCCGGCGGACGCCGCCGGGGCGGCCTGACGGTCCGACAGCCGCCGGTCCGGCCCGTCCCGGCGCGCCCGGCTGGCCGGATCGGTTGTGTCTTGCGGCACGGGCGCGGACCCGCGCCGGGGCCGCGTCGCCGTGGCCAGCCTCCGGGTCGGGGCCAGGATGCTGGCCGGCGGCGGTGTGGGCCTGGTGGTCTGGGTGGCCCGGGCGGCCTCGGTGATCCGGGTGGGTGCGGTGGTTGCTGCGGGCGACAGCCGGCGCGCCGCCTCGGGTTGCACCCGGCGGGCCGGCTCTGACCGCGCCGCGCGGGTCGCCCCGGGCTGATCGGCGCGCGTCTCGGCGCCACTGTCCGCGTGACTGTCGGCATGGCTATCGGCATGACTGTCAGTGCGGGGGACCTCCGCCCGCAGGCGCTCGGCGTGAGCGGGGGTGCGCGCGGTGCTGCTGGCGGGGGTATGGGCGCGCTCGGGGGCCTCACTCGGGGCGAGGCGGCGCGGCGCGAGATCGTCCGCGGCTTGGGCCGATGCGGGGCTGTCGCGGGCCGGCTCGGTCGGGTCGGCCTGCACCGGGACGACGCGCCGGGCCTGCATCGTGTCGGGGCGCGACGACGGCGCGGTCGGCTGCAGTGTCGGCACTTCCACCGGGCGCGCTTGCGAAGGGGGCATTGCCATGGGGCGCATCGTGGGCACTTGCGCCGGGCGCGTGGCCGTCGGGCGCATAGTGGGGCTCGCCCTGCGGATATCCGCCGGGCGCGCCTCGGAACCCGCCGCGAGGCGGGCGGCCCGCGC